>Ga0209554_1002118_pt1 | contig 14170 bp, 8 predicted proteins | sample MarorgKNORR_S2LV_5_FD_188221 | JGI IMG/M metagenome (GOLD analysis project Ga0209554, IMG submission 188221) | Marine microbial communities from the Southern Atlantic Ocean, analyzing organic carbon cycling - Bottom_A/KNORR_S2/LV (SPAdes) (version 2) | ecosystem: Environmental > Aquatic > Marine...
CCATGCCACTTTTCTGCCATTGCCATTCCCAACTCTCGTCGCGATACTTTTTTTACAGATTTTTCTTCAGCAATAACCGCCAATTGACCTGCTTCCAATCCCACATGAATTTCACCATTTAAAATAGCAATCGTAGCTGGAGCAACACCATTTCTCCTACATAATGATTCTCCTTGTTGTGCAAATTCCAGGTTATCCGGGAATGGCATACCGTGTGAAATAATTGTGGATTCTAGGGCCAAGATGGGTATCCCCGACTCCTTAGCCGATTGTACTTCTTTTGAATAGTTTATATTCATAGACGATTGGATGAAAACTATGGCTTAATTTCCCGGTCGTTTTTACTCTGTTATGAAAAATATTGACCCACGAAAATACAACCTTTCTCATCGAATCCGGCTCCTGCAAAATAATTCCGGTGACCTCTTTATTTATGTCGATCGTAAAAGTAGACTTATTATGAAAGATGGAAAAAGGATTCACGAGTTGGTGAAATCTATTCAATCGGTGGAAAAGGCCAGAAAAATTTCTGTTTTAACCTCTGCACCTGTGTGTAGTAAAACACGCCAATATTTGGCAGAACAAAAAATAAATATAAAAGAAATATAGATAGAAAATCACAATGCGAAATAAGTTTTTAAAACGTAATTATTTAATATGGTCCAGTTACGTTTTACATATCTACTATTTAAATTAAACATGTTCCGATTCATTTTTCCACAAGATAAAGCTATTTCTAAAGAAGTGTTCACGCTAGCATTTCCTGTTATTTTAAGCAATTTAAGCAGGGTGCTCATGAGTATGGTGGACGTTGCTATGGTTGGCCGGCTTGGCGCCGAAGCGTTAGCCGCCACAGGGATGGGCGCTATGTTACTTTGGGGAGCGCTTAGCCTTGTGTTGGGAATCAGAACAGCGGTTCAAACGGTGGCGTCCCGTCGCCTGGGACAAAAAATTGATAAAGAATGCGGCACTGCTCTGCATAACGGATTAATCATGGCGACCCTTTATGCCTTGCCTGTTTCCTTGGCGGGTTGGCTTTGGGCAAAAGATATCATCCCATTTTTCATTAATGATCCTATTGCCACACCTCTCGCAGTGGACTATACATCTGTGATATTTATCAGTCTTTTATTTTCCGCCTACAGCTTTGTGTTTCAGGGATTTTTCACCGGGGTGGAAAAGACAAAGATTCATATGAGTGTCACCGTTACCAGTAATGCTCTCAATGTTTATCTTAATGCAGGACTCATTTATGGGTCAGTGGGGGTAACTAAATTTTTTGCAGAAACATTCCCATCCTTATCATTTTTATCTAACCTTTGGGGGTGGACAACCTTTCCTGCTTTAGGTGTAAAGGGCGCCGCTATTTCCACTCTAATCGCATCAACTTGGATGGCGGTACATTATTTTTCATTTCTTTTTTCAAGCCAGATAAAAGATCGTTTTTCTGTGTTCAGCCTGTCCTCTAATAAAACGATGATGAAACGACAATTGAAACTGGCGCTTCCCCAGGGTGTTCAGGAAGCAGTCATTGCTGTGGGGTGGTCTGTGTTTTATAAAATTATGGGTATGATTGGCCTCATTGAGCTTGCAACCACAGAATTATTATTTACGATTATGCACGCATCATTTATGCCGGCATTAGGCGTAGGGCAGGCCTGTGCCACGCTGGTTGGTAAATATATGGGTGAAAAGAAAATAGATAAATCTGAAGCGAGTATAAAGGAATCGGTTAGACTTTCTGTATATATAATGGGTACCATGGGAATGAGTTTTATTTTGATTCCGGAATATTACCTATTTTTATTTACCGATGATCCTGAAATAATCAGGATGGGTGTTTTTGGTTTAAGAATGATTGGTGCAGTTCAATTTTTGGATGCCATTGGATTTACGCTTTGGTTTGCATTATCCGGTGCAGGTAATACGCTATTCCCCGCTGTGGTAGAATCGTGTCTAACCTGGGGTATAATCGTATTGGGAAGCTATGTATTTGGCGTAGTTTATGAATTGGGATTTAAAGCTCCCTGGCTTTTGTTCCCTCTATATATGGGCTTATTTGCAGGTATTATGGTTTGGAAAATATCAAAAGGTGACTGGAAAGAAATTGAAGTGTAAATAAAATATATCCACCTTGCTCTTCCGTGGATAAATGGATTATTTATTGTAACTTTCAGGCTAAAATCACTGTTAATATTCTTACTATATATGCCGACTCCTTATAAAGACCCCGATCCACAAGAAACACAGGAATGGATTGAATCCATTGAAGACGCACTGGAAGAACACGGCTTTGAGAGAACGAGACACCTTTTAGAAACATTAATTGATTTTGCTCAGTCAAAAGGCGCTAGGCTCCCTTTCAACACAAGCACGCCTTTTGTAAATACAATTTTACCCGGACAACAACCAGCGTACCCCGGCAACCGAGAAATTGAAAGAAAAATTAAATCAATTGTACGTTGGAACGCCATGGCAATGGTGACTAAGGCGAATAAAGAGACGCCAGGAATTGGGGGGCATATATCAACATTTGCGTCCGCAGCAACCCTATATGAAGTGGCATTTAATCATTTTTTCAAGGGAGCAAATCATCCCAATGGTTTAGATTTGATTTATTTTCAGGGTCATGCCTCTCCAGGAATTTATGCCAGGGCATATCTTGAGGGCAGGTTGAACAAAGACAACCTCCATAATTTTCGACGGGAACTCTCTAAGGAGGGAGGGCTCTCATCTTACCCTCATCCTTATTTAATGCCGGATTTTTGGCAATTTGCCACGGTATCCATGGGGCTGGGCCCCATAATGGCTATCTACCAGGCTCGGTTTATCCACTATATGATTGATCGGGGATTTATGGAAGATACTGGCAGAAAGGTTTTTGCATATCTTGGCGATGGGGAAATGGACGAACCGGAATCTTTGGGGGCGCTTACTCTGGCTTCTCGGGACAATCTGGACAATCTGATTTTTGTTGTCAATTGTAATCTCCAGAGATTAGATGGGCCTGTCCGGGGGAATTCAAAGGTGATTCAGGAATTAGAAGGCGTATTTCGAGGTGCAGGATGGAATGTTATAAAAGTGATCTGGGGGTCTGACTGGGATGAGTTATTTGAAAATGATTCCAGTGGTTTATTACTCCAACGCTTGGATGAGGTGGTAGATGGTGATTTACTGAAATATGTGGTGGAAGGTGGCGCCTATCTTCGTGAACATTTTTATGGAAAATACCCGGAACTGCTAAAAATGGTAGAACATATTTCTGATGATGAGTTAGCAAAAATGAGATTGGGAGGCCATGACCCTTTAAAAATGTATGCAGCCTATAACGAAGCTGTGAATTATAAGGGGAAACCTACGGTTATTCTTGCGAGAACAATTAAAGGTTACGGATTGGGTGAGGCAGGCGAGGGGCGAAATATTACCCATAATCAGAAAAAATTGAATGAAGATGAACTTCTACATTTTCGAGATCGATTTAATCTACCCATTTCAGATGAAGATGCTATGAAAGCACCATTTTATCGATTAGAAAAAGGTAGCCCAGAATACAAATATTTAAAAGAAAGAAGGGAAAAATTGGGAGGGCCACTTCCTATTAGAATAGATAACTCTGAACCCTTAGAAATCCCTAATATTTCCATATTTCAAGAATTATTAGATGGAACAGGCGAAAGAGAGATATCTACAACAATGGCTTTTGTACGTTTAATTACAATACTATCAAAAGATAAATCAGTTGGAAAGCATATTGTCCCTATTATTCCTGACGAAGCCCGAACTTTTGGGATGGATCCACTTTTTAGACAATTGGGAATTTATTCTCATAAGGGGCAACTCTACGATCCTGTAGACTCAGATCAGTTTTTATTTTATAAAGAAGCGGTCGATGGTCAAATTCTTGAAGAAGGGATCAATGAGGCTGGCTCAATTTCATCCTTTATTGCTGCAGGGACGAGTTATGTTAACCATGGAATAAAAATGATACCATTTTATATTTATTATTCTATGTTTGGTTTTCAGCGGGTCTGGGATTTTATTTGGGCAGCAGGCGATATGCGTGCAAGAGGATTTTTGTTAGGCGGAACAGCTGGACGAACAACTCTAAACGGAGAGGGTCTCCAACATCAAGATGGACATAGTCATCTTGCAGCCGCGGCAACGCCTAACATAAAAGCCTACGACTTATCATATGCTTACGAAATTGCCACTATTGTACATCATGGTATGAAAGAAATGTGCCAAGATGGGAAAGATGTCATTTATTACCTGACAGTTGAAAATGAAAATTATATTCATCCGCCCATGCCTGAAGGCGTTGGAGATGATATAATTAAGGGACTTTATAAAATCCGATCAACAGATAACCCAACAATTCGACTTTTGGGTAGTGGACCTCTCATGGGCGAAATATTAGCCGCCGCTGATCTCTTGAAAAATGATTGGGATGTAGAACCTGGAATTTGGAATGTTACAAGTTTTAGCGAACTTCGAAGAGATGCTGAAGAAGTCGAAAGATGGAACCTGATACACCCAGATGAAACACCTAAGAAATCACACCTAGAACAATCGTTGAGTAAACATCAAGTTCCAACAGTGGCCTCATCAGATTATGTGAAAATGGTGTCTGAACAAATTGGACCCTATGTTCCCGGGCCCTACTATGCGTTGGGAACCGACGGGTTTGGTAGAAGCGAAACCCGTGAAAACCTAAGACATTTCTTTGAAGTGGACCGGTACTATATTGTTTTAGCTGCGATTCGTGCATTGGCACTTGAAGGAAAAATGGAAATGTCAAAAGCATATGATGTTATGAAGAAATATAATATTGACCCCGAAAAACCAAGCCCCATTACGGTTTAGGAAAAACGATGATTAAAGAAATTATTTTACCCGATTTAGGCGAAGGCATAGATGGTGCCGAAGTAAGCGAAGTAACAGTGTCCGTAGGTGATTCGGTTGGACCCAATGATACACTACTCGTTTTAGAGTCAGACAAGGCGTCCATGGAAATCCCTTCAGAAATGAATGGAAATATCACAGAAATATTGGTATCTGAAGGAGATGAATTAAAACCAGGCCATCTTCTTATGAAGATAGAAGTTTCACGGGATGAAACTGAACCCGCTTCGCCTATCGAAGAACAGGCCCCACAGGAAGCCCCATCGGTTGCCAATATAACCACCCCACAAGAAACACAAATTGAAAAATTAGATTCCAGAAAAACTCTGGATGATAGCCCTATTACTAGTAATGTTTTTGCTTCCCCGGGCGTTCGTCGTTTAGCAAGAGAGCTTAATATCAATCTTGAAATAATGAATGGCACTGGCCAAAAAGGAAGAATAACTAAAGACGACCTTAATGGCTATATAAAGCTCCAAATGGCTATGTCATCCGGGAATGTGAGTGCCCCAAAACAAGAGGTTGATTTTTCTCAGTGGGGCGAGATTGAAATACTAAAGCTCACCAGAATTAAACGAATTACTGGAGAACGTCTCCAGCGCGCTTGGCACACCATTCCCCATGTAACGCAATTTGACGAAGCGGACATCACAGATCTAAACAATTATAGAAAATCGTTGAATAATGAATCGAGTGATAAAAATATAAAAATCACGTTTCTCCCATTTCTCATGAAGGCAGTAACGATCGTATTAAAAGAAATGCCCGAGTTCAATAGTTCTTTGGACCACACAGATCAAAATTTAATTTTAAAAAATTATTACCACATTGGAATTGCGGTTGATACACCAAGCGGACTTACGGTTCCTGTTGTGAGAAATGTGGATCAAAAATCTATCATGGATCTTTCGTCTGAGCTCGCAGATTTAAGTTCAAGAGCTCGGGACAAAAAATTGAAACCCGATGAAATGAAAGGGGGAACATTCACTCTTTCAAGTCTGGGCGGAATTGGTGGAACAGGATTTTCACCCATTGTCAATCCACCAGAAGTCGCGATTATGGGAATATCTAGGAGCAAATTGAAACAAGTGTTTGACAAATCATCCAGTGATTTCAAAACATGTTTTATGATGCCCTTTTCATTGTCATATGATCACCGAGTGATTGATGGCGCGGCCGCGGCAACATTTACTTCAAGGTTTGCCAAAGTCCTTGCGGACCTATCACACTATAAAGATTAAACCATGACCGGAACAAAACATGCAGAAATCGTCGTTATTGGTGCGGGTCCCGGTGGGTATGCCGCAGCTTTCCGTGCATCTGATCTCGGAAAACAAGTTCTCTTAATTGATAAGGACCCAACCCTGGGTGGCGTTTGTTTAAATCGGGGATGTATTCCCTCCAAAGCATTGCTTCATATTTCAAAGGTTATGGATGAAACGAAAAGCTTAGCAAAAATGGGTGTTACCTATGGAGAACCAAAAATTGATTTAGAAGCTATTCGTGCCCATAAAGACAAAATTGTATCCCAGTTGAGCGGTGGAATTACTCAAATGGCAAAAGTAAGAAATGTTGAGACAATTCAAGGATCCGCCACATTCAAATCCAATTCAGAATTAAATATTGAAACGGAAAACGGCCATGTGTCTGTTTCCTTTGATAAATGTATTATTGCTACCGGATCCACCGCGGCCATGATTCCCGGTGTGCCCGCAGATCATCCATCTGTTCTCACCTCGCGAACCGCACTTGATCTCGTTGATATTCCGGAAAGACTTTTGGTTATTGGTGGTGGAATCATTGGCTTGGAATTAGGACAAGTTTATGCAGCGCTTGGTTCACAAGTCTCTGTGGTTGAATTTTTACCCAATTTGCTTCCCGGCACAGATCCGGACCTGGTTAAGCCACTCCAACGAAAATTGAAAAAGCAATTTGAATCAATTTTACTTTCATCCAAAGTGACTTCGGTGGAACCCAATGATGACGGAACTCTGACTGTCACTATTGAAAACGATAAAGGGACCACCACCAAAGTTTATAATAAAGTTCTGGTCGCTGTGGGACGGAAACCAAATTCAAATTTGTTAAACCTTGATTCAACCGATATTGAAATGGACGAACGAGGTTTTATTAATGTGGATGTGTATCGGCGCACCTCGGTGAAAAATATTTTTGCCATTGGTGATATTGCAGGGAATCCCATGTTAGCCCACAAAGCTACCCATGAAGGGAAGGTTGCCGCGGAAGTCGCTTCTGGTCACTCTGCAGCATTTGATGTGCGGGCGATTCCGTCCGTAGTATTTACAGATCCGGAAGTGGCCTGGGCAGGACTTACAGAAATAGAGGCAAAAGAAAATGGGATTTCCTATGAAAAAGGCGAATTTCCCTGGGCTGCCAGCGGGAAGGCCATCGCCATGGGCGCTAATCAGGGCAAAACAAAAATATTATTCGATCCCGAATCCAAACAGGTTCTTGGTGTGGGTATAGTTGGCCCCGGTGCAGGCGATATGATATCAGAAGGAATGCTGGCTATCGAAATGGGGGCAGATGCAGATGACATTGGCCTTACGGTGCATCCTCATCCAACACTTGGTGAAACCTTTGCCGCCGCCGCCGAAGCGTTCTCCGGTACAATAACCGATTTATATATCCCAAAGAACAAAGGGCATTAATATGAAAATGTTTCTCATAATCTTAACCTTAATATTCGCTTTTTCAATTGCGCAAGATTCACCCACAGGGCAAACACCTATAGTGACGGCTGGAACCCCAAAACCTGTAGAACCGCCTAAAAAGAAAACCATGGCGGAAGCGCTGAAGGACAAAAAAGAAATTCCCGGGCTGTTCACTTTATATCAGGATACAACCAATGGAAAACTGTCCATGCTAATAAAAAAAGAACAGATCGGACAAGAATTTATCCATTTTGTTCATGGTCTGAACGGACATTTAAATGCAGGTGTATTCCGTGGAAGTTATCGTGGGGCACACGTTATGAAATTAAACAAATATTTTAATCGAATTGAATTTGAAGTCCAAAATAATGCTTTCTGGTTTGATCCGGAAAATCCTTTGATACGGTCCGCAGATGCAAATATCAGTACGGCGATCCTGGCATCATCTTTTGTTGTTGCCGAGAAAGAAGGTAATGTGCTTATTGAAATTGATAATGTGTTTCTCTCTGAGGCACTTCACCAGATCACCCGAGGATTTATCCCCGGTAGTAAAAATAAGAATCCGTTTAAACTTGGCAAACTGGCAAAAGAACGAACAAAATATGACGGCATCCATAATTACCCTGAAAATACAGATTTGATTGTACAGTATGTTTATACAAACCCATTTCCAACCAATTGGGGCTCGGATCGCGGCTTGACCGATGCCCGTTCTGTGAATGTCAGGATCCAGCACAGTTTTATCCAAATGCCAATCAATAATTACCAGCCACGATTCGAGGATGTGCGTGTTGGCTATTTTACGACCCAAGTTACAGACATGACCACGCCGGATGACGTGACCCCTTATAGGGACCTGGTTCATCGTTGGTCTCTGGAAAAGAAGGACCAGCTTCAGGAAATGTCTGAGCCGGTAAACCCTATTGTTTGGTGGATTGAAAATACAACACCACATGAGTTTCGCGATGCGATTAAAGAGGGGGTACTGGCTTGGAATAAGGCTTTTGAAAAAGCGGGTTTTAAAAATGCAATCCAAGTTCAAGTTCAACCGGACGATGCAAGTTGGGACGCAGGAGATATACGATACAATGTATTGAGATGGACATCATCGCCAAGGCCTCCTTTCGGTGGCTATGGCCCGAGTTTTGTGAACCCAAGAACGGGTCAAATTCTTGGAGCAGATATTATGCTTGAGTATGTTTATTTTACAAATCGAGTGAAGTATGAAAAACTTCATAAAACTCTGAATGTTGAGCTAAATATTGATCCTAAAAATACGTGTATGGTTGGTTCTTATTTACATCAGGGGAATTTATTTGGTATGACCGCCTTGAGTAGTTTAGATGATTTTTCTCAACTTGAGCAACATCGTTTGATTTATGAAAGTTTGGTCAAGTTAACGCTCCACGAGGTTGGGCATACCCTCGGATTGAATCACAACTTCTATGCGAGCAACCTACACAGCCTTCAAAATATACATGATAGAAACGTTACGGAACCAGTTGGCCTAACTTCATCTGTTATGGATTATGTTTCAGCCAATGTAAATAAAGATTCAAAACACCATGGCCAATTTTATTCTACAACACCGGGTCCTTATGATATTTGGGCAATCCAATTTGGGTATACACCCTCTTTGGAAAGTCAGGTGGAAGAAAAATTGCGGACAGAGTTTTTGTTAAACCAATCCACAAAAAATGAGCTTGGTTTTGGAAATGACGCAGATGATATGAGATCTCCCGGGAAAGGCATAGACCCCCGTATAATGATTGGTGATATGAGCGATGACCCTGTAGGATATGCTAAAGACAGGATGGACCATGTACGATTGCTATTCAGAGGCCTAAGAGAAAGATATGAGAAAAACGGGAAATCTTATCACGCATTTTTTGATGCATATAATATTCTCATTCGGGAATATTCTTCTTCTGCCGGTGTAGTTTCTCGGTATGTGGGCGGTGTATTGATAGATAGATCCTTCGTGGGTCAAAAAGATAAGGGTACCCCATTTTCTCCTGTACCGGAAGCTAAGCAAAGGTGGGCAATGACTTTATTGAATAAATATGTTTTTGCGCCGAATGCGTTTGAGATTCCAGAAGGTACTTTTGATTATCTACAATTAGAGCGTCGAGGATTTAGTGGAACGGATGATCCTAAAATTCATGATCAGTTTCTTTCAATACAAAAAGGTATTCTTGATCACCTTTTGCATATTAAAGTCACAAAAAGAATATCCGATACGGAAATGTACGGCAATAGTTACAGCCTTATGGCTATGATGTCCGACTTGACAAAAGCATGTTTTTCAGCTGATAATCATTCAAATGTAAATTCAACTCGGCGTAATTTACAAATAGAGTATACAGAGCGACTGATTCGAATTGTCCAAAACAAGGGCAAGGTAAAATACGATCATCTTATTGTATCTTATGCATTTGATAATTTGAAAACGATCGAAAAATATTCATACAAAATACAGGGATTAGATGAAGCAACCAAAGCTCATCGAAGATATTTAACATATCGAATAAACAAATCATTAGATTTATTATAACCAGAATATGAAGGGACATCATTTTGAAGAATTCACTATTTTTATTACTTAGCACAATAATTATGAGCCAAACCATTATAAACAGTACTCCCCTAGATAAACACCCATTAGATAAATCTGAAGTTCGAAAATTAATTTTGGATAATGGCGTAAGAGTTTATCTTCTGTCGGATCCAAGTTTTAATGTTTCTGCTGCATCAATGGTCGTGGAAACTGGATCATTAGAAAACCCAGATGACCGGCAGGGATTAGCACATTTTTTAGAGCACATGTTATTTCTCGGCACAGAAAAATATCCGGATGTGGATGAGTATTCTACTTATTTACGAACTTTCGGAGGATATTCAAATGCTTATACCGCTAGCGATCATACCAATTATCAACTTCAGGTATTGCCGGACGGATTTGAAGGTGCATTAGACCGCTTCGCCCAATTTTTTATCAGTCCGCTTTTTACGCCTGAATACACCGCAAGAGAAGTGAATGCTGTCAATTCTGAACATCAGAAAAATATCATGAGTGATAATTGGCGCCATCACCAAATTTTAAATCAATTTGTAAAAGAAGGGCACCCTGCTCGAAAATTTTCAACGGGTAACCTTGAAACTTTAGGTGATATAACGAGTGAAGAATTAGTCAATTTTTATAATAGTAATTATAGCTCAAATCGAATGGGCCTGGCCCTTTTGAGTTCCCAACCCTTAGATGAATTGGAATCTTGGGCCCGAAAGTATTTTTCAGATATTAAAAATCACAATTTAGAAAGAACCAATCACGATCCTAAACCCCTCGAAGAAAAATCAACATTTAGATTAATAAAAATTGATCCGGTAAAAGATTTACGTGACTTGGAATTAGACTTCCCACTCCCAAGCACTCGAGGGATGTATACAAGTAAGCCGGGTCGTCAATTAGGATTTATACTTGGATATGAAGGGGCAGGGAGCCTCCTTTCTTATTTAAAAGACATGGGGTGGGCTCAATCCTTATCTGCTGGTGCTCATTCAGAAACTAAAGAATACGGTAAAGCACAAATTAGGATCGGACTTACACCAAAAGGGCAGACGGAATACAAAGAAATAATAAAAGCGGTTTTTGATTATATTGCTCTGATGAAAGAATCGGGTCACCAACCCCACGTATTTCATGAACTAAAATCAATGGCATCGTTGGAAGAGATTTATGCTAGTAAAGGCGAAGGTATGTGGCGGGCAACCCAATTAGCAAATGAAATCATGATGTATCCTATCGAAGATGCCGGTAGGGTTAATTATATTTATTCAGATGATTCACCCGCAACATTTGAATCTTTGTTGTCCTTTTTATCTCCAGAAAATATGATTGCGGTTTTGGTTGCAAAAGGCGTAGAAACCGATCGAATAGAACACTATTACCAGGCGCCCTACTCTTATTCTGAAGATAATGAATTTTATCAGGCGCTTCTTGCACCGAATAAGCGGTCAGAATTCGCAATTGCCACTGAAAATCCATTTATACCAAAGACCGCATCGGTTCCCAATCGGAAAATGAAAGAAGGAATTTTACCTAGGCGGATATCAAATGGGGCCGGCACAAATCTTTATTTTGGAAAAGATTATGAATTTTTACGCCCCAAGGGCGTGATTGACATAAAAATCCTTTTTCCAAATGATGCTATGATGTTAAAGCATCGTGTTCATTTAAAACTCTATACAGCATGCGTGAATGAATCGTTGAACGAATTGGGGTATCCCGCTAAACAAGCGGGGTTGAATTATTCATTCCGCGATGGATACGAAGGTGTTTTCCTTAACGTAAGTGGCTATTCAGAATCTTCCATGAAGCTTTACGAAATGATTCTGAATCATATGGTTGATTTTTCCATTACAGAAGACCAGTTTAATTCAGTGAAAGATAAGATAGTCCGTAACTACCAGAATTTTGGCCTCTCGGATGCTCATCAACAAACCCGAGACAAAGGTGCTGAGTTTTTTAATCATGTTAAATATAGTTGGGCTGAAAGCCTTCCTATTGCCAAAACTGCAACTCTGGCAGATATTGAAGAATTTGGTAGATCTATTTATAAGAAAACGTTTATTGAGGGGTTGGTTTATGGGGACTTTAAAGAACGGGATGCTCGTCGAGCACTTCGATTATATAAGGAAAAAACCAAAACAAAGGGCCTAAAGCGAAATCAAGCATTTGATATAAATTACCTCACGCAACTTGATGCCGAAGTCATTCAATATGTTGGAAAACTAGATGTGAATAATTCCTGTTTTTATCGGGAATATGTTTTGGGAGATGACTCTCCAGAAATGAGAGCAGCATCAATGGTTATAGGGCAAGCGCTCCAGCAACCATTTTTCACAGAAATGAGGACAAAACAACAATTGGGATACATAGTTTGGTCCTATACCACGAATCGCGAAAAGACCCATTACTTGAGTTTTGTAATTCAATCCGGGGCATTCACTGCAGATGATGTGAATCAACGGGCAGATGATTTTATTTCAACTACACCAGAAATCTTGGCATCAATGGATAGAGAAATGTTTAATCAATTAAAAAATTCTGCCATTGAACAATTAGAAAAAAGCCCAATGAGTATTCGTGAAAGATCTCGAAAGCTAAAAACAATAATATTTGAACATAAAGCCGACTTTACTAGAGACGAAGAAACAATTATTGCATTAAAAAAACTCGAACAAAGTTCAGCCGTAAAGTTACTAGAAAACGCAATCAACGATGATACAAGACGAATGATAAATATCTTAATGTTTGCCAATCATCACGAAAATCTAACAAATCTTAAAAGCACGTTTAATGATATGAGTGTCTGGAAAAAGTCCAGATCCTATAAATAGAGGACAATGCCTAAGGAAGTCATTCTTATTGCGGCGGTGACGGTTGATGGATTCATTGCCCGCCACAATCGTGAAGTGACAACCTGGTCCAAAGACCTGTGCTTATTTAAAGAGCAAACATTGGGACATCCCGTGGTCATGGGATCGAATACCTACAACACACTGGCCGCGGAACTTGAAGGGCGACGGATGATCGTAATTCATCGCAATGATAATCCACAAGCGATTCTCAACAACATCGATGAAGACCGGTGTTTTATCATTGGTGGCGGAAAAACCTATGCCCGATTTTCTCCCTATTTAACGCACCTATATATAACGCCCCACCCCTTTGTTTTTGGCAAAGGTATTCCTTTATTTGATGGTGAAACACCTGCACTAAATCTGGTATTTCAGAAAATGGTTACAGTGGATGAAATGGACGGTATATTTCAATATCAATACAAGGTGATGAAATCTTGAAAAATTATCTGATGATTGTTCTTTTCATTTCTTTGGGTTTTTCCCTGGATGTGTACAGCGGTGGAAAATTGTCCCCCAATCAAGCTGCCATGGATGTGACCCATTACGATCTTCGATTAAAAGTTGATCCTTATAAAAAGACCCTAGAAGGAAAAGTAATAATCACCTTTATTTTAATCGGAAAACCAGACAAAATTGAGATTGATTTATTGGATCAATTTCATGTTTCCGGTACAGCCATTGATGGGATGAATCTTGCCTTTACACATAAAAACCATAAAATCTTGATTGAAAACCCGGGACTGAGTATTTTTAAATCCCATCGCTTGATTATTAAATATAGCGGCAAACCGCCCGTGGCAAAAAAACCGCCCTGGGATGGTGGTTTCACTTGGGAAAAAAGCGAAGACGGACATCCGTGGATTGCTGTATCTTGCCAGACAAACGGTGCTTATATCTGGTATCCGTGTAAGGAACATCCAAGCGATAAACCGGATGGGGTTGATATGTATATTACCATTCCGGATCCCCTAACTGTTGCCGCTAATGGAGTCCTTCAATCTGTCCGCCCAACGGGAAATAAGTGGACAACGTGGCATTGGCGTACCGAATATCCTATCAGTACTTATAATGTGAATTTTACAGCCGGCTATTTTGAAGCCGTTGAAAAGACCGGATACATTTTGGATAAACCGCTAAAAATGGTTTATTATGTTTTACCGGAAAAACGG
>Ga0209554_1002119_pt1 | contig 14162 bp, 15 predicted proteins | sample MarorgKNORR_S2LV_5_FD_188221 | JGI IMG/M metagenome (GOLD analysis project Ga0209554, IMG submission 188221) | Marine microbial communities from the Southern Atlantic Ocean, analyzing organic carbon cycling - Bottom_A/KNORR_S2/LV (SPAdes) (version 2) | ecosystem: Environmental > Aquatic > Marine...
ATAGTTGCATCATTTAGAAATTCTATTTTAAAAGTATTAGTCAAAAATAATAAATTCTTAGATAGTTATTTAGGTAAAATTTATAGGGATTAGTTATTAAGTCTTAATCTTTGTCTTAATTCATCTATTGGTTTTAGAGCATTTCCTGATTGATAATGCCAATATGTCCAGCCATTGCAACTTTCTGCACCTAATATTTTTGCTGCAACTTTATGAATTGATCCTTCAGATTGCTGATATTTAATACTTCCATCAACCATAATTTTTGCATTAATTTTTTTCTTAGGATCAAATATACTTGTGCCTGGTTTGATAATTCCAAGTTCTACTAAAGATCCAAAAGGTATTCTTGGTTTAGATCTGTTATTTTGCAAAGTATCCAAATAATCATCTTTGATTGGTTTAGTATTTTTTATTCTTTTGTTAGCTGCTTCGAAGTATTTTTTATCTTTTTCAATTCCACAAAAAATTCTTCCAAGTTTTTTTGCTACAACCGCAGTTGTTCCTGAACCTAAAAAAGGATCTAATACTAGGTCATTTTTATTTGAAGATGCTAGTAATATCCTATGAAGCAATGCCTCTGGTTTTTGTGTAGAGTGAACTTTTTTTCCATTATCTTTTAATCTTTCTTTTCCATTACAGATTGGAAGATTCCAAGTTGATCTCATTTGCAGGTCGTCGTTTAAACATTTAAGAGATTGATAATTAAAAGTATATTTTGAATTTTTATCTTTTGAAGCCCAAATTAAAGTTTCATGAGCATTTGTAAATCTTGTACCTCTAAAATTTGGCATAGGATTATTTTTATTCCAAATTACATCATTTAATATCCAAAATCCTAAATCTTGAATTTTGGCACCAACTCTAAAGATATTATGGTAAGATCCTATAACCCATATGCTTCCATTTTTTTTCAAAACTCTTTTACATTCTTTTAGCCAGTTTAAAGTAAAGTTGTCATAGACTTTAAAGCTTCCAAATTGATCCCATTTATCATTAACCGCATCAACTTTAGATCTATCAGGTCTAAGTAATTGATTTCTTAATTGAAGGTTGTAAGGTGGGTCAGAAAAAATTAAATCAAAACTTTCATCTGGGATTTTTTTTAATTCCTTTATGCTATCACCATTAATAATTTTGTTTTTTAAATTAGCGTTAATCATTTTTATAAAACAATTAGACTCTAGCTCTGAGTCCTCGTCAACCTATGATTGAATTTATTTGAGTTTACTTGTGTTGAAGATTATCTTGGACTCAATATGTTGTGGACTGGTTGGAAGGTTCTTCGGTGATACTTTGTTACACCGAATTTTTTGATTGCTTTGATGTGATTTTTAGTTCCGTATCCAGAATTCTTATTCCACAGATATTTTTTAAACTTTTTTGACATTCTAGATATCAAACGGTCTCTTGAAACTTTTGCAATGATTGAAGCAGCAGATATTTCAGGAATTTTTTGATCGCCTTTAATTATATTTTTTAAATTATAATTATGAATTTTTGGCAACTTATTTCCGTCAATAAGAACTAGTTGTGGTTTTTTTTTTAATTTTTTTATTGCTCTTTTCATAGCTAATAAACTTGCATTTAAAATATTATATTTTTCAATCTCTTTTAGTGAAGCTGAGCCAATAGCCCATATACAATTTTTTTTTATATAAACATCTAATATTTCTCTATTTTTTTTTGATAATTTTTTTGAATCTTTTAATTTTTTCTTATCAACTTTTTTATCTAAAATTACTGCAGCGGCATAAACAGGACCTATTAGACTTCCTCTGCCCACTTCATCAACTCCAGCAATAATTTTTTTCATATATTTGTTAGATTACAATATTAAGTTGGTCAATTTCTTTACGAATAATTTTTAGATCCTCCCAAGAAAATTTTTTTTGATCAGGTTTTCTTAAGAGATAAGCAGGATGAAAAGTAACAATAGTTTTGTAGCTCTTTTTCTTAATTATTACTTCTTTCCATATTCCTCTTTCTTTAGATATTCTTTTATTACTTCCTAATATTGCTTCCATTGCAGTACTGCCCATTAGTATTAAAATTTTGGGATCTATTATAGATATATGTTCTTTAAGAAATTCAGCATATCTATTAATCTCATTAGGTTTAGGTTTTCTGTTATTAGGAGGTCGATAATTAACTACGTTGGTTATATAAATTTTATCTCTTTCAATATTGATTGCCTTAAGCATTTTGTTTAGTAAATTTCCCGCGTCACCAACGAAAGGCTTTCCTAATTCATCTTCTTTTTGTCCAGGGCCTTCACCAATAATCATTATTGAGCTTTGAATGTTTCCATCAGCAAAAACAATTTTCGATGCATTTTTTTTTAAATCACAGTTTTCAATTGCTTCAATTTTATTTTTTAGAGCTTCTAATCTAGATTTAGAATTTTCTAATGTGGGTTTAGTTTTTATTCTCTTAATTGGCTTTTCATCAAATATATAATTATAATCTATTATATTTAGCAACTCTGAGTTTAAAATGTCATTTTGATTTATATCTTTTTTAATCATAGAATAAACATATGCTATCAAAAATTTATAAAATTACCTTCTTATTTTGCTTGATCTTTTTTTTTCAAAATAACTCATATTCGAAAAATTTTGATAAAAAAAATGTATATAATTATTTTTCTGCACTAGTCTCACTTGATAATAATAGCATTGAATCATTAAATTATTTTAATTCTTCCAAACAATTAAAAGAATCACATCAATCATATATTAAAAAATATATATTTTCATTAGTCCTAAATGAAAAAGTTAACAAGGCCATTAGGGAAATTAAAATAACAAAAAACAAAAAATTTACTGATTTTTTTGAAGCTCACTTATTGCTTGTATTAGATAGTATAAAAAAAAATGATTATAAAAAAGGTTTTGGTTATCTTGGCGATCTTAAACAATACGAGGAAAAAGAAACTTTTGAATTTATGATTTCAAACTTTTTAGAAGAATATATTTCTTTATTTAATTACAAGAAAATAAAATCAAATTTAGATGATCAATTTGGAAAAATGAGCTTAATCAACAGAACTTTACAAAGCTGTTATTTAGGACATTCAAATACTGAAAGCTTTTTTGAAAATTTAACCAACTTTAATGATGAGGGTAATTCAAGATATTTATTTTTCTATGCTAATTATTTGATAGATCAGAATAATCATTTAAAAGCAAAAAATATATTTAAAGATGTTGATCCTTTAAATAGCACTTTATTAATTGCTCAAGCTAAAAAATGGATAGATAAAGGAAATTATGACGATTTCAGAAGTATTTTTTCATGTAAAAATTCAAATGATATTATTGGCGAATTTCTTTTTATAATTTCAAATCTATATTCTACTGAAGATGAAATGGAAAAGTCTAATTTTTATTTTAATTTATCAAATTATTTGAATCCAAAATTTAAATTTAATTTAACTTTACTAGCAGAAAATTATTTCCAAAAAGAAGAATTTACCAAATCAAAAAAAGTTTTGAAAAATTTTGATAAAAAAAATGAAATTTATTATTGGTATAGAGTTAAAAAAATTGCGCAAATTATTGATAAGGAAAAAAATAAAGAAAAATCTTTTAATTATATTAAAACAAAATTTAATGAAATTGAAAAACCATCTTTAAAAATTATTTATGAAATGGGAAATATTGTTAAAGGTTTTGAAAAGTATGATTTGTCAATAAAATATTATACAGAAATTTTATCAAAATTAGATCCTTCATCAATTATCTATGCAGATGTTCTATATCGAAGAGGTGGAAGTTATGAAAGAATTGGCAACGAAAAAAAAGCAGATGAAGATTTACTTAAATCATTGGAACTTAATCCAGACGAGCCACATGTATTAAATTATTTAGCTTACTCATGGCTAGAAAGAAATTATAAAATTAATTCTGCAATAGATATGTTGGAAAAGGCTTATGCTCAACGAGAGAACGATCCATACATTATAGACTCAGTTGGTTGGGCTTATTATTTAACAGGTGATTATGTTAAAGCAGAAAAGCTACTTAGAAAAGCAGTTCAAATTATGCCATCAGACCCAATCGTGAATGATCACTATGGAGATATACTTTGGAAATTAGGTAGAAAAACACAAGCAAATTATTTCTGGAAAAATGTTTTAACTTTTAAAGACACTGAAGACAAAATGAAAGAGGATATTTATTATAAACTTCTAAAGGGCCCCAAAAATACATAAATATGAGATTTAAAAAATTAAGATCTTGGGCAAAAATTAATTTATCACTTAATGTAATTAAACGACTACCTAATAATTATCATAATATTGAAAGTCTAATTACTTTTGTTCAAAGCTTTGATGAAATAAAAATCAAAATAATAGATAAAGCAAAACATAAAATTTCTTTTTCAGGAAAATTTTCAAAAGGAATAGGTAAAAACAATACTATTATTGAACTTTTGAATTTATTAGAAAAAAATAAATTAATTAAAAACAAAAAATTTGAAATCAAAGTGACAAAAAATATACCTCAAAAATCAGGCATGGGAGGTGGATCCATGAATGCTGCTTGTATATTAAAATATTTAATGAAAAAAAAAATTGTAAACATTTCTGACAAAAAAGTAAAAGAACTAGCTTACAAAGTTGGTGCCGATGTTGTTTTGGGTCTAGAAAAAAAAAATTCAATTTTATTCAAAAATGGAAAAATAGGACGATCAAACAGCAAGGTAAATTTTCATGTTTTAATTGTTATGCCAAAATTTGGATGTTCTACTAAAAATATTTTTTCAAGAGTTAGAAATTTTTCAAAACCCTTGTATTTCAATGCAAATAAAAGTTTTTTTAAAACAAACAATTTAGTTCAATCAAATAACGACCTTGAAAATATTGTATTTAAAAAATATCCAAAAATTAAAAATTTGAAACATTTTCTTGCAAGCTTGCCCAATGCAGTTTTTACAAGGATGACAGGAACAGGATCGGCAGTAGTTGCTTATTTTAAATCTAAAAAGGCAACAAAAAATGCAGCAAAAATTTTTCAAAGCAAATATAAGGGTTATTGGTACATTGTATCAAAAACTATATAATTTATTTTTTTTGTGATATATGAATTTAATTTTGGGGTGTAGCCAAGCGGTAAGGCAGCGGTTTTTGGTACCGCCATCCTAGGTTCGAATCCTAGCACCCCAGCCAGTTATGACAAATTTATTTAATAAAATTTTCTCTTTTTCAAAAAATTTAAATAACAAACATTCTTCTTTTAATAAATTAAAAAATGAGAAATTTGCTTTATTATTATTTTCAGCAATTGAAAATTATTCAGAAACTAGCGAATTAAGATATGTTGGAGGGTGTATAAGAAAAATATTAAATAACGAAACCATAGATGACATTGATTTTGCAGTTAATTTAAAACCCAATGAGTGTATTGAAGCATTAAAAAAACATAATATTAAATATTATGAAACTGGAATTGAACATGGAACCGTCACAGCAATTATTGGAAATAAAAAATTTGAAATTACTTCACTAAGAAAAGATATATCTACAGATGGTAGGCATGCAAAAGTAGAATTTTCGAATAATTGGCTTGAAGATGCATCTAGAAGAGATTTTACAATAAATTCTATATATGCAGATATTGATGGAAATTTATATGATCCTTTCAATGGGAAAAGAGGTCTTGAACTTGGTAAAGTTGAATTCATTGGAGATATAGAAAAAAGAATTAAAGAAGATTATTTAAGAATATTAAGATATGTAAGATTTTTCCTTAATTACAGTAAGCTTGAACATAGCGAGAAAGTAAAAAAAATAATTAAACAAAACATAAATGGTATATCAAATATATCTTCTGAAAGATTGTTAGATGAGTATAAAAAAATAATTAAATCAAAAGGTTTTTTAAAGTTATTTAAAGACCCTTTTTGTCAAGAAATAATTCAATTAATTTTTCCTCAATTTAAAAATTTTGAAATTTTTAAGAAGTTGAATAATTTTGCAGAAAAAAAACTTAGTGAGGTTGATTATATATTATTGATTTCTTTAATGATTATGTCTGATTCGAATAATGTTGATTATTTTCTTTTTAAATTTAATCTTTCTAATATTAACAAAAAAAGAATTTTATTTTTAAAAAAGTTTTATGATGAAAAAATTTATAAAAATTCTTTTTCAGAAAAAAACTTATGGAAAGTTCTTTATTATAATGGAAAGCAATCTCTTCAGGATTTGCTTTATTTTGAAATTTTTAAATCAAAAAATATAAATAAAAAATTAATAAATTTAATTAATTTTTTTAAAGATAAAGAAGTTCCAATTTTCCCAATAAAAGCAAAAAATCTAATGGAAAAATATAATATTTCTGAAGGAAAATTATTAGGCATTAAATTAAAGAAAATAGAAGAAAAATGGATCAATAATGATTTTAAGGTTTCCGAAAAAGAAGTTACTCGAGTACTAGAAAATTAAATATATTTTACATCCTTAATCTCAAAATTTTTTACTCCTGCAGGAGTAGTTATTTCTACAAGATCGTTTTTATTTTTTCCTATCAATCCTTTTCCTATCGGAGATTTGCAATAAATTAGTTTTTTTTTAAGATCTGCTTCATCTCTTCCTACAATTTTATATTCTAGTTTTTCACCAGTATCTAAATTTTCTAAATCCACTGTAGAGCCAAAAATAATTTTACTATCATTAGAAAATTTTGTTACATCGATTACATTAGCTCTTGCAATACTATCATTTATTTTCGCAATTCTTCCTTCGTTATGAGATTGTTGTTCTTTTGCTGCGTGGTATTCAGCGTTTTCTTTTAAATCACCATGTGATCTTGCTTCAGATATTGCAGCAACTATTTCAGGTCTTTTTTTTTCTTTTAAATATATTAATTCTTCTTTTAATTTATTAAGGCCGTTAACTGTTATTGGTTCTTTTTCCATTTTATTTCCATTTTGCACTTGGAGGCATAGACATTAATATTGCTTCAGGGTTGCCACCACTATTTAATCCAAATTTGGTTCCTTGATCATATAATAAATTAAATTCGACATATCTTCCTCTTTTTAATAATTGAATTTCTTTATCTTTTTTTGTCCATTTTAAAAACATTTTTTTTCTAATGATTTTCTTAGCTAAATTAGCAAAAGTTATACCCACATCTTTAACAAATAAAAAATCTTTTTCCCAATTATTCATTTTGTAATCAAAAAAAATGCCGCCTATACCTCTGGTTTCTTTTCTATGAGATAGATAAAAATATTCATCGCACCATTTTTTATACTTTGGATAATATTTTTTATTGTGAAGATCGCACATTTTTTTTAATTCTTTGTGAAAATGTTTTTTTTGACTATTATCTGAGATACAAGGAGTTAAATCTATACCACCTCCAAACCAGGCTTTTTGTGTACAAATAAATCTAGTATTAAAATGCATTGCGGGAACTTTTGGATTTTTTGAATGTAATACTACAGAGACGCCTGAGGACCAAAATTTATTATTATTTTTGGTTCCGGGAATTTTTTTTGCAAATTCTTTTGGAAATTTTCCAATAACATTTGAAAAAGCAACACCGCCTTTTTCAATTATTTCACCTTCAATTGTTCTAAATGTACCATGTTTCCATTTGTTTTTTTTAAATTTTTTATTAGATCCATATATTTTTTCTAATTCTTCAATGTTGTTGCAAATTAATTTTTGTAATTCAATAAACCATTTTTTAGCTATTTGTTGTTTTCTTTTAATTTTCATTTTTTTAAATTAATTTATTTTGTCGCAGGCTTTCAGAAAGAACTATTGCAACAGAGGAGGCCAGATTCAAAGATCTCTTTTTAAATGACAAAGGTATCTTTAATCTATTATCAACTAGTTTATGGATTTTTTCTGGAACGCCAGCGCTTTCTCTGCCAAATAATATTGTATCTGTAACTTTAAATTTAAAATTAGAATAAGAAGTTGAAGCTTTTGTAGTCATAAGTACAATTCTTTCTTTTTCTTTTTTTTTAATTCTAAAAAAATCATCATAATTTTTATAAAATCTTATCATTTTTTCATCTAAGTAATCCATAACAACCCTTCTGAAACGTTTATCATTTAACATAAAACCACAAGGCTCAATGATTTCAACCATAGCACTCAGACAAGAACATGTGCGAATAATTGCAGCAGTATTTTGAGGTATGTCTGGTTCATAAAGTGCAATTTTGGGCCTTAAAATCATCTTTTTTGACGTCATTGTTGTCGCAGATAAAAAACTTTTTTACTATAATAAATCATATATTAGAGAATAGAATAAACACAATATTAAAAAATGTCAGATCAAAAGAAACTTAAAAGAAGAGATTTTTTATTTACTGCTTCATATGCAATAGGTGCAGTCGGTGTTGGTGCGGTTGTTTGGCCTTTAGTGGACCAAATGAATCCCGATAAGTCTGTAAAAGCTTCAGCAAGTATAGAAGTTGACGTTAGCTCAATAGAACTTGGAAAATCAATAACAGTTCTTTGGAGAGGTAAACCAGTTTTTATAAAAAGACGAACCCAACAGGAAATATCTGAAGCAAGAGCAGTTAAGCTAGAAGATCTTAAACACCCAGAAAAGGATGAAGACAGAGCAAAAGACCCAGAGTGGTTAATAATGGTTGGAGTTTGTACACACCTTGGATGTGTGCCTTTAGGAAATAAGGGGGAGTACAATGGATGGTTTTGCCCCTGCCATGGTTCTCACTATGATACTTCTGGAAGAGTAAGAAAGGGACCCGCTCCAAAAAATCTAGAAATACCGAAATACGAATTTATTAATAATAATACAATTAAAATAGGTTAGAGAGTTAAATGAGCGCTCATAACTATGTTCCATCGTCAAAATTAGGCAAGTGGTTTAATGACAGATTGCCTTTATTGTCTCTAAGCTCTCATATAAGAGAGTACCCGACTCCAAAAAATTTAAATTATTGGTGGACCTTTGGTGGCATATTAACCTTTTGTTTGGTTGCTCAGATTGTTACAGGGGTTATATTAGCAATGCATTATGTGGCACAAGCAGATTTAGCCTTTGAAAGCGTTGAACACATCATGAGAGATGTAAATTATGGATGGTTAATAAGATATTTTCATGCAAATGGTTCCTCGATGTTTTTCTTAGCAGTTTATATTCATATATTTAGATCTATGTATTATGGATCTCATAAATCACCAAGAGAAGTTATTTGGATTATTGGAATGATAATATATTTTTTAATGATGATGACGGCATTTATGGGATATGTCTTGCCTTGGGGCCAAATGAGTTTTTGGGCCGCAACTGTAATTACTAACTTGTTTAGCGCCGTACCTTTAGTGGGAGAAAGTATTACAAATTGGCTATGGGGAGGCTTTGCAGTAGGCAATCCAACTTTAACAAGATTTTATAGCTTACATTATTTACTCTCATTTTTAATTTTTGGCTTAGTAATTTTGCATATTTGGGCTCTGCATATTCCTGGAAACAACAACCCTATTGGAATTGAATTGAAAAAGCCATCAAAAGACACAGTTCCTTTTCACCCATATATAGTAATTAAGGATTTGTTTGCATTGCTGATTTTTTTAATCTTATTTGCTTTTTTTGTTTTTTATTCTCCTAATTTATTAGGCCATCCAGATAATTATATTGAAGCAAATCCAATGGTTACTCCAAATCATATAGTTCCTGAATGGTACTTGTTACCTTTTTACGCAATATTAAGATCGGTACCAGATAAACTTTTTGGAGTTATTGCAATGTTTGCTTCAGTTTTTGTTTTGGTAATATTGCCGTGGCTTGATACTTCAAAAGTTAAATCTGCAATTTTTAGACCCCTATACAAACAGTTTTATTGGATACTAGTATTAGATGTCCTTATATTGGGTTACATGGGAGCAATGCCAGCAGAAGGAACATATTTGTTAATAGCAAGAGTAGCTACCACATATTATTTTGTTCATTTTTTAGTTATCTTGCCAGTTCTTGGTTATAAAGAAAAAACATTGCCGGTACCATTAAACATTACAGAACCAGTGTTAGGAGGTTCGCCAAATCCAGATATGGTTAAAAAAAAGGAACTTTACGATTAACAACTCTATGAAAAATTTTTTTAAATCAATTTTTATTATATTTTTGGTTACGAGCCTTTTTAGTCAAAAAGCTTTTACTGATGAAACAAAAAAATTATTAAGTACTGATTGGAGCTTCAAAGGATTTTTTGGCAAGTTTGATAGAGCTTCACTACAAAGAGGATACCAAGTTTATACAGAGGTTTGTGCTTCATGTCATTCAATAAAATATTTAAGCTATAGAAATTTGTCAGAAAAAGGCGGTCCAGAATTTTCCGAAGAACAAGCAAAAGCTATAGCTGCAAATTTTGAAGTAACTGACGGACCTAATGATGATGGAGAAATGTTTACAAGACCTGCAAAGCTTTCAGATAAATTTGTTAAACCATATAAAAACGTCAAAGAAGCCATGGCTTCCAATGGAGGGGCGTATCCACCAGATATGTCTGTATTAGTAAAAGCTAGAAGTGGCGGTGTAGACTACATCTATTCAATTTTACTTGGATATGATGATCCACCTGGAGACATAAGTTTAGAAGATGGTGTTTATTACAATGCCCACATGTATGGAAATAAAATTGCAATGCCAAAGCCTTTATCAGAGGGTTTAGTAGAGTATAATGACGGAACAGAAGCAACAGAAGAGCAGATGGCGAAGGATGTTGTAACTTTCCTTGCATGGGCAGCGGAACCACATCTTGAAGCAAGACACAAAATTGGATTTAAAGCAATAATATATTTAATAATTCTAAGTTTTTTAGTTTACTTCAGCATGAAAAGACTTTGGTCACGTATTGAACCTAAAGTTTAATACATCGCCATCTTTGACAATATAATCTTTACCTTCTAACCTCATTTTTCCATTGGCTTTGGAATTTGTCCAACCTTTATTATCTACAAAATGTTTAAAACTTACAGTTTCTGATCTAATAAAGCCTTTTTCAAAATCTGAGTGAACAACTCCTGCAGCCTTTAGAGCTGTACAATTTTTGGGTATAGTCCATGCTCGCGATTCTTTTGGTTCAGATGTAAAAAAAGTATTTAATTCTAGAATTTCATAACCTTTACTTATCATAGCATCTAAACCAGTTTCTTTTATATTAATCATTTTCATATAATTGAATTTTTCTTCTTTATCTAATTGATTTATTTGATTCTCGATATCAGCAGAAGCTATGATTGTATTGTTTTTGCTATTTTTATCAATAAACGCTTTGGTATATTTGTTGCCATTTTTAATACTTTGTTCATCAACATTACAAATGAAAATTTTTGGCTTGATGGAAAGAAGTCCAGTCTGGTTTAATTCTTTTTTTTCAAATTTATTAAGAAGACTATCTAAGTTTTGATTATTATTTATACATTCTAATGCATTCTCAAGAATTTCTAGCTGACCATCTTCCAAGCTTTTTTTTTTCTTTTTTTCTAATCTTTTTTGAATTGATTCAAGGTCGGCAAGTAACATTTCAGTTTCAACAATTTCAAGATCTCTAACAGGGTCTACGTTTGGATTAACATTTTGAATGTTATCAGAATCGAAACATCTGATCATATGGATTATTGCATCTACTTCTCTTATGTGAGATAAAAATTTATTTCCAAGGCCTTCGCCTTTTGAAGCTCCCTTTACTAAACCAGCAATGTCAACAAAAAATATTGTAGTATTTATTTTTTTTTTAGAAGCAGATATTTTTGCCAACTCATCTAATCTTTTGTCGGGAACAGGAACTACCCCTTCATTTGGATCAATTGTACAAAAAGGAAAATTTTCAGCTTGAGCTTTGCTTGAATTTGTTAACGCATTGAATAGTGTAGATTTTCCAACATTTGGCAAACCGACAATGCCACAACGGAAACTCATATTATTTATTATTTACAGTGCTGGAAAATAATTCTAATTTTTTGTCTAACAAAATTGTAAGAGAATTGGTTATATTTTTTGTTATATTTTCTAATTCTGTTTTTTCTTCTTCATCAAAATCTTTTAATACATGTTTTGCTGCGTCATCTTCGCCGTTTGAATTACCTACTCCAATTCTAACTCTTGAATAATCTTTACCAATAAATTTGTCTATAGACTCTATCCCATTGTGCCCAGCACTTGAACCACCAAATTTAGCTTTAATTTTTCCAAAATCTACATCTAAGTCATCATGAAAAACTATTACATTTTCTGAATCAATTTTGAAGTATTCAATAAGTTCTCTTATACAAATTCCTGAATTATTCATGAAAGTTAAAGGTTTTATTGCGTAAACTTTTTTATTGCCAATATTTCCTGTGGTTAACAAACCTTTAAATTTTGGTTTTTGCTTTGATAGACCAAATTTCTGATTAATTGCATCAATTATTTTAAAACCAATATTGTGTCGATTGTTTTCATTATCAGGGCTTGGGTTCCCTAAACCTACGAACAAAATCATTTTATTTATTAATATTTGAAAATCTTTGCACTTATATTATTTTTTCTTTGCAGAGCCTTTTTTATCTTCTTTTTTTTCACCTTCTTTGCCGGCTTCTTTTTTTTCACCTTCAGCAGCTTTTTCTTCTCCCTCAGCATCTTCTGCAGCGACTTCAGCACCTTCTTCTGCAGCGACTTCAGCACCTTCCTCAGTTGTTTCTTCAGCTGGTTTTTCAGGCTCTTTTATTATTGTTGGCGCTGCAATTGTTGCTACAACAAAGTCTCTTCCTTGGATTACGGGAAACACATTTTCTGGCAGGTTAATTGAAGAAATTTTAATGCTAGCACCTATGTCTAGATTATCCAGGTCTACAACAAGCTCTGTTGGTATGTTTGCAGCTGGACATTTTAATTCAACTTTTCTTCTAACAATGTTTAATACACCACCTCTTTTTAAACCTAGAGATTTATCATTGTTAATAAATTTTACAGGTATTTCTAAAACAACAGTCGCACCCTTAACAATTCTTAAAAAATCAATATGAATTGGTTCATCAGTAATGGGATCCCAAGCAATTTCTTTAGGCAATACACTTTCAGGTTTTCCATCTATACTTAAGGAAATTATATTTGATAAAAAATTTTCTTTTTCTATAAGATTCTTTATATTTTTTTTACCCAAAGATATTTTTTGATTTTTCTCTGATCCACCATAAATGATTGCAGGAATACTTCCTTTAATCCTTAAAGAACTAATGTCGCCTTTAGTTTTTGTATTTCTTATAGTTGCTTCAATTGTGCTCATAAAAACAAAGCTTTGTAACACATGTTTTTAATAACTCAAGTAAATTATTTGAATAAATCTGAAACTGAAGTTGAGTTAGAAATTCTTTTAATTGCTTCAGCCATCAAGTTAGATATTGTTAAAACTTCAATATTAGACGCTTTTTTTATTTTATCTTGGTTATCAATAGTATCAGTTACAATTAGTTTTTTTATTTTTGAATTCTTGATTTTTTTAACTGCTTCCCCACTTAATACCCCATGAGTAACATAAACATAAACTTCTTTAGCTCTCTTTTGTAACAATGCTTTTGCGGCATTAACAATGGTTCCACCTGAATCGATAAGGTCGTCAACAATTATGCAAGTTTTTTCTTCAACACTTCCAACAATATTCATTACCTCAGACTTCCCGGGCTCTGGTCTTCTTTTATCCACAATTGCTATTCCAGCATTAATTTTTCTACCTAAAGATCTTGCTCTTTCAACTCCGCCAACATCTGGGGCAACACAAACTAAATTATTATTTTTAATATTTTTTTTTATATGTCTTGCAAATATAGGAGTTGTAAACAAGTTATCTACTGGAATATCAAAAAAGCCTTGAATCTGGCCTGAGTGCAAATCTACCGTTAATATTCTGTTTGTTCCAGCATTGGTGATTAAATTTGAAACTAGTTTTGCTGATATTGCAGTTCTTGAAACTACCTTTCGGTCTTGTCTTGCATAGCCGAAATAAGGAATAACAGCTGTAATATTTTTTACGGATGATCTTCTTAATGCATCTATGCAAATTAAGAGTTCCATTAAATTATCGTTAGCAGGATTTGAAGTCGACTGAATTACAAATACGCTGTTCCCTCTTATATTTTCATTTATTTCCACATAAACTTCTCCATCAGAGAATTTTTTAATATTAGAATC
>Ga0209554_1002121_pt1 | contig 14154 bp, 9 predicted proteins | sample MarorgKNORR_S2LV_5_FD_188221 | JGI IMG/M metagenome (GOLD analysis project Ga0209554, IMG submission 188221) | Marine microbial communities from the Southern Atlantic Ocean, analyzing organic carbon cycling - Bottom_A/KNORR_S2/LV (SPAdes) (version 2) | ecosystem: Environmental > Aquatic > Marine...
TACGGCGCCAACATAGATCTGCACACCGACCGCCTTCGCGTCCAGGGCGAGTATGTCTACAATCCCCAGGATTTCAAGTTTCCCACCCGCGACGGCCGCAGGGTTCAGAAGGCCGCCCGGTCAGGCTACCTGACGGCACTGGCAAGAATGGGGTCCAAGGGCACGATCGGGGCAGAAGTCTATCGCATAGACCCTACCTACGGAGGGTGGTACGACAGCCGCCGGGGTGGGCTGGTGCTGTTCACCGATGTGGGGGGAGATGTCAAAGCCGGAGAGCAACTGGGCACCCAGGCCGTGACCCAGGAGTTCAGGTTTTTCGACGACAACGACGACAATGACAGCGCTCCCGACGACATGATCAGCAGCGGCGATCTCCTGTACACTCCCCTGGGCGCCTTCGAGCGGCCGACTTTCCTCTCGGGGAAACCAGAAGGCGGCGTCTATCCCGGCTTCGACATGGACGGCGACCACGTCCTCGACTTCGACCGGAATCGCAACGGCGTAGAGGACTACCTCGAGCCGTTCCTGGGCTACGACTCCGATCCACCCGAGTTCGATCACGGCATCGACTTCAACAACAATCTGGTACCCGACTACCGCGAGAACGACGACGAGCCGGACTACCCCTACCACCGGGATCAGCAGGGAGTTCACCTGTTCTATGATCTGACACGGCGGCCCTGGTGGCTCAATCTTGCCCGCATAGGTTGGTTTTCGAGCGACGAGATCGTTGGAGGACACAGCAGCAAGGTGAAGTACTTCAGGATGGGGCTGAGCACTGACAGTCCTCAGTTCTGGACGAAGATCCAGAACATCGTCAAACGCGTGCAGGACGACATTCCCGACGATGTCTACCGCATCCTGCTCTTTACGGTGGATCCTCAGAACCTCTCGGCCTCATCGAAACTGGCGAAGCGGCACAACGCGCCCACCCGACCCCCTCCGGCTGATTTTCTTCCCATGAGAAATTCAGTGGTAAATACGTCCTATATCCAGGGCGGATGGCTGCCGTTGGCCGGCGTGCGGATCACCAACACCTTCAAATACGTCCTCAATCGACACCTCGACGATGAGGACAGAGCAGGAGACTCGCTTCAGGAGGCGGAGACGCTGCACAATTTCTCCATGGTCAACAAGGTGTCCTATCAGCGCGAAATCACTCCCGATCTCACCATCACATCTCGTGTAAAGCACCTGCTGGCCAAGTGGGACGAAGGCAGCTATTCGCCGGTTGACACCGTTGTGGTGGGGTCGGAGGCCTCGTGGTCGTTGGTTACCCCGGAGATTCTGGCCACCTACAAACTGACGCCGCGAACGCGGGTGGAGTTCGGTCAGCACGGACTCTTCATTCCCTTGTTGCGCTCCCGGTTCACCGACCGCCTCGACGACGCCAACAACTACACGCAGAATATATCGGTCCTCCAGCTGGGGATGTCGGGCGATTTCGGCGGCTACAAAATGGTCGCCAACGTGGGAGTGCGTTGGGAGAACAGATACCTGGACAAGTCATCGGAACTGGAGGACACGGACCTGTCCGCGTTCTTCATCGACGTGATCTTCGGAGTGGAGTAGCCGCTTGTGATGACAGAGGCCAGCACACATCCGAAACCAAAGTTCAGGCACTTGAGTCTCAGGCACTTGAGTCTCAGGCACTTGAGTCTCAGGCACTGGCTGGGACTCTGTGCTCTGGGCGTCCTGTGGCTGCGCCCGGTTGGCGCTCAAATCACCACTAAGACTGAAATTGGGCGCGATTTCATCGGCACTCCCGCCGCCGTAGAATATCAGAATCACGCCTTTTCTCCCTTCCGCCCTTTTCCCGTCTTTGGCTGGGAGGTCCCGCGCTACGACAGACTCGGACGCTATCTCATGCAGGGACGCGTGATGATCTCCGCCGATGAGCAACGCCCGGGCCTCAGCAAATTTCAAGGGTTGCGGTTCGAGAGGGCGAATGTCTTTGCCATCGGAGCGGACTTCAACTACGCCGTCCTACAGGACTCCTACAAGGGGCGCAACTACGCCTTGATGGTGTTGCTGGGATCTGAGCAGGGAGGACAGGCAACGTCACCGATAAAAACTCAGTTTACTCCGTTAACCCTGAACATGACGCGCTACAACGGGGTACGGCTCGACATCAGCGGCGCCAAGAGCAAGGGGTCTCTCATCTACTCGAAGGGCGCCGGGGGCCGCAAGCGCTTTTCCGTCTTCTCGATCCTCAAGGCAAGTGTAGAGGAGCAGTCTCCGGTCTTTCTGTGGGGTGGACACTGGGAGACGCAACTGGGCTCGGCGCTGCGGCTGGGCAGCACCTTTGTGAATCAGCACATCATGAATACGCGGTCCCGCCAGGGCAGCATCCTGAAGGGCGACATTTCCAACGAGATGCTGCCCCCCGAGCTCATCGCGGTGCGCGTCGTGGACGATTCGCCCCAGGACCTGTCGTCTCCCGCGGCCGCCTACTCCGTGACCGTAATCCTCAAGGGAGTAGATGAGGAGGACAACGAGCAGATCCTGGAGCTCGAAGCCACACCTGGGGGAGGGCGTCGTGTCGGCGACCACTGGGAGGCGCTCGGGGAGGAGGAGCAGATCGAATTCATCTTCGAGCTGCCGGACGGATTCATCCCCAGGGAGGCGGAGTTCAAAGCGGTCGTGGGTGGGGATTACCGCATTCAGGTTCGCCAGGAGTACAAGCACAGCTTCACTCGAATAATAGCTGGGAGGGAGCGCAGCGCGACCGTCAGCCACCAGTGGCCCGCGGAGCCCAGATCGGCCGGCTTGGGCGTCGAGACGTCCGGCTTTGAGTTTGATGCCGGGGATCTCAGATTTCCCATCGACTTCAAGTTCCCGGAGACGCAGCCGGCTTATACGCTGGCGCGGGCCTCCGGGACTCCGCGAGATGTGGAGCCGAGGGAAGTGCGCTTTGATTACGGATTTCCCACCGCGCAGAATTTTGCCAGCGTGGATATCCATGTCGATCACGCGGGGCTGGTACTCGACGGCGAAGTGTCGATGAACGCCCAACACTTCAAATTCCCGGTCGCAGACGGCCGCCGCACCAGCAAGGATGCCGTCGCCTACTATTTGACCGCATCCCGGAAGCTGCCCCTGCTCGGATTGCTGGCTCCCAGCCTCGGCGTCGAGCTATTCCGCATTGAGCCCGACTACGGCGGCAACTTCGACGCCAAGCGAGGGGGTGCCATCTTTCATACCAGCGTTCCCGCTGCGCCTCCGAACACCGCCCTGACCCAGGAGTTCGACCTCTTCGACGACAACGACGACGGGGACCAGTGGCCGGACAACATGCCCAACGACACCGCGCTCTCTGGGGCAAACGACGCGGGGGTGTATCCGGGCCTGGATCAGAACGGCGATAACGTACCCGACACCGATCAGAACGGCAACAGCATACCAGACTGGGATGAGCCTTTCCTTTTCTTCTGGAGCGATCCACCCCAGTTCATTTACGATATCGACATGAACAACAACTCCCTCCCGGACATCACCGAAAACGACGACAAACCGGACTATCCGTACGATCGGGATTCCAAGGGGTTCCACAGCTTTGCGACCTGGAAAAATACCGTTCCCCACCTCGAAATGCTCACTCTGGGGGTTTTCCGTTCCAAGGCCATCAGTCGAGGCGGCGAGAACAATGCCCGTTATCTTCGCTTCGAGCTGGCCTACCGCCCGCGTGAGCGCGGCATCGTGGAGTTCAAGGGGGACGTGAAACAGGTAAAGGACTCGATTCCGGATCCTACTTTTATCTGGCGCACGGCCGTCCCGACTGGAGCCTCCGCGCTGCTGTATCCGTCAGGCGACCCGGTGATCTACGATGGGGGATTCGACATTCGACGGGTGAATTCGAATGTGATTCAGCAGCCCGCCGCACTTGGCGGTAAGCTGTTGGGTCTGAGATCTGTCGATGCCGACCCGATGTTGATGCGCAACAGTACTGTCAGCACGCTGAACATCGATGCCGATCTCGAGCCCGTCGAAAATTTGACCATCCACTCGAGGTACAAGTGGCTGCTCAACCGGCAGCACGAGGACGAGTTCGGCGATGGCTCGACTCAGGATGACAAAACCCTGAGCCGGCTGACCCTGTCCTCGAGGGTGCAGTACCAGTATCCCCTGCGCGAGCGGATTACCCTGGTCGCCAGGATGCGTCACCTGCTGTGGCACGACGCGGGGTATTCGCCCGCAACGCGGCAGCACTGGTCGACCTACGGCCCCCTGTTTGAGGAGTCGTTTGAGTTGACCGACCGCACAGTCTTCGTGGCCGGCCAGGAGGGGATACCTTTCCTGGTGCCGATCCGGCACACCGATTACGACTTCGAAGAGCGGGATTTCAAACGCTGGACCAACGTCTTCATGATGCGAATTACGGGTCAATACATTGGCTGGAAGACCGTGTCCGAGATTGGCTTACAGCTCGAGCGCGTGGAGATGGCCGACGCCGAGGTGAGCAACAGGACGTTCTTCTTAGAGATGTTTTTTGGATTCTGAGACCGCCGCCCGCAGTCGGCGGAAAGAGCTTGAACAGGGGCTGGGCATTTGTTACATTTCAGTCTGATACAGTCGTTTAGGGCGGCCTCCCATACGTCTCAGGAGCGACCTGGATGCCCATTGGCCCCCCGTGTGTCCGGAAACCCCGGGTTTTCTAATGCTTAGCCTGCTTGTAATCTTCACAACAATAGTTGCCGGAGCGCTGCTGTCGCGGTCGATTCCGACCGAGGAGTTGCTACAGGACCGGTTTGCCCTCGGGCAGAACTACTATGCGGCACACGACCACGAAAACTCGGTGCTGATTTTCAGCGAGATCGAGGAGACGCCGAATTTCACCCTCCTCAATGTGGATGGGATCGACGTGACCATCGGCGACCTCGTTCTGCCGATTCGCGTCGCGGCTACCTACCAACTCGGAAACAGCTACCGCAACGTCGGCCGCACCAAGCTGGAGCGCTCGCGGAATCTCAGAGACGAGGGGAATGAGCAAGTTGCGGACGAGCGCCGTCGCGAATCCCTTGCTGCCTTTGACAGCGCCCGGCAGTACTATCATCGCGTTCAAGAGGTTGAAGACGCACCTTTGAATGTGCGCGCCATGTCTCAGTATCAGATAGTCCGCGCCAGTTTTCAGACAGAGGATTACGCCGGAGTCGTAGTGGAAGCGCAGGTGCTGTTAGACAAATTCCCAGGCAGTGACTACGAAGACGCGGCGATCTACGACAGTGGCTGGGCACTCTATTATCAGGGCAAGTACCGCGAGACCATCAATGCCTTTGCGCGGCTGTTAGAGGTCTCGGAGGATGCCCTGAAGCGCGACCGTGCAATCTTTCAAACGGCTGAGAGTTATATGGCGCTGGGGGATCGACAAGAGGCGCGGATCTGGTACGGAAAACTGGTCGACAGCTACGATTTTTCTTCCCTGTCGGGGAAGGAGCTCAACAAGATGAAGGCGCAGCGGCTGCGCGGCCTAGTCCAGGAGACCACCCGGGAGTTGGTGGCCAAAGCGCAGATCCGCATCGCCGATTCCTACGCCGAGGAGGGCGATATTGATAATGCTATCGCCGCCTACTCCCTGGTGCCGGAGCGCTACCCGCAGGAATCCCTGCTGACGCAGAAGTCCTTTGACAACATGGCCAAGATGGTGTTGGAGCGGCAGGGGGTGGATGCCGGTATTCGCGTCCTCCGTCAGGCCCAGGAACAGGTGGAGGACCGTTATTTTCGCGGCCGCGTACAGCTGCGAATGGCCGGCGTCCTCTATCGCGCCGAGCGCTACCGCGAAGCCATCGACGAGTACAATATCTACCGCAGGGCCTACGGTGATCTGGCGTTGACCATCGGCGTCGGCCTCGATCAGATTCTGTTCTCCGTCGGAGACGCCTATCGGGAACTGGCACGTGGAGAAAACGCGCCGGTCAACTATCGGCTCGCCAGCGAATCCTATGTGGCCTTGCTCTCAGACTACCCCAACAGTCCGCGCGCCGCGGAGGCTCACTATGGACTTGGCCACGCCTTTTTCGGGTTGGGCCAGCTCGACTCTTCCAGGGTGCAATTCGACACGGCGGTGGCAGAACACCCCGGTTCTTCGGTGGCGCCCCACGCCCTCAATTGGCAGGCCCGCGTTGCCTTCATCGAGAGTGACCACGCCAAAGCGCTGTCGCTGTATCAAGAGCTCATAAATCGTTATCCCGAGTCGAACCTGATCGACCAGGCCTGGAAGGATCTGGGACTCGTGCACAAGGTACTGGGTCAACTCGACCTGGCCATCGAAGCGTTCAGCATGGTCGGCGAGTCCTACGAAGGGTGGACGAATGTCCAGACCGAGGCGGGGGACCTGCTCCTGGCCGCGGGACGAGTGGACGAGATCGAAACTCGCATGGACCTCGAGGGCGCCCTGAAGAAGGCGGATGCCGCCGGGAATCGCGAGGGGATGGCGGAGTTGCACTATATCCTTGGACGCGTCGCCCGGGAGCGGGCGCAGCACGCCCAGGAGATCGACCACTTTACCCAGGCAGTGACCAACAGCGCCAATCCCACCGTCATCTCATTTTCGCGTTTTTTCCGCGGCCTCGCCCACTACCAGATGGGTGCCGCCCAGGATGCCGCTGGCGACACCCTGAAGGGAAGTGAGCACTTCGTCGACTCGGTTGCCGATCTGGATGTCGTGCTGGAAGGTGAGGTTTCGCCTGAGATGAAGTCGGTGGCGTACCGCACCCGCGGAGTGGCCCTCACTCGTCTGGGGCGTTCGAACGACGCCATTCAGGCCTACGAGGCCCTGATAGGAGCCGCCCGGTCCTCAGAGGAGAGGATCGAATTCGAGCTGATGTTGATGGAGCTCTACTACGACCTCGGGCAGCTGCAAGCGACCGAGGGGGCGGCGCGCAGGCTGATTGGCACGAAAGGGCAAGGGGAGCAACTTGGGGGATTTTCAACGGTGGAGCGCGCCTACTTCGTGCTCGTGTCACTGCTGCTGGAGCAGGAGCGCTACGAGGAATCATACAAGGCTGCGACGGACGCTCTGAGGCGTTTCCCCAAGGGCGCCAACGCCCCTACACTCATGCTGGTGAGCGCCCGGGCCCTGTTCTTCATGGAGAAGTACGCCGCTGCCGCACAGGCCTTCAACCGGTTCATTGCCGGGAACCCGGATAGCCCGGAGGTCAGCTCGGCCTATTTCCAGCTGGGCATGTGTGGAGAAATTCTCGGAGACTACGAGGCGGCCGCCCAGGCCTTCCGCACGCTGGCGGAGCGTTTCCCCGCTGATGCTCTGGTGCCCGAAGCCCTCTACAGGGCGGGAGAGAGTCTATACAACAGCAGCCAGTTCGAGCAGGCGCTGGGGGTCTATCTGGATGTCGTCGAGCGCTTTCCGGTGAGCGAGCAGGCGCGGAAAGCACTATATTCTGCCAGTTGGACTTATATGGATATGGATCAGAAACAGGCGAGCATAGCGTCGATGGAGCGTCTGGTCGCCTCCTATCCAGAGAGCGGTTACGCCAGATACGCCCAATTCTCCATCGGGGATTACTACTACTCCAACAAAGAATACGAGAAAGCGCAGGTGGCGTACCAGAAGGTGACGGCCCTGTTCCCGGAAACTCAGGAGGCCGGGAAGGCGGAAAGCCTGCTGGCGGATCTGGCGGAAGATCTGGCCAGTCTTGAATACGATCGCGTCTTTGCGGACTTTGATCAGGGGAATTACGCTGCAGCGGTCCGCGGATTCGACTCGATTTACGAGAGCTTTCCAGAAAGCTATTCCGCTCTTGCTGCTCTGGCTAACAAGGGGGTGGCGCTGGAGCACCTGGGCAACAGTGAAAAGGCTCGCAGGACCTATGAGCAGGTTCTCAGTGTCGCTGCCGACAAGCCAGAGAACGGCGACATAGCCAAATTCGCACAGCTACGTTTGGAGAATCTCTGAGATGCCAGCACAAGGAAGGATATCTGCTTTATCGTGGCGAAGGCTGCTGAGCGCTCTGCCTCTTCTGGCGATGTCGGCCTGTCTGAACCTCACTCCTATTCACACCATGCACAGGGTGGAACTGGCCCCCCTGTCAGCGGCTGAGGGGTACAGGGTAGACCAGGTTGACGGCAGTGTGGTTTATATCAAGGAGGGACTCCGGCTCAAGGTCCGCCACGTCAAGAGCGAGGAGTTGGACCGCGAGATTCCCGGCGAGGAGAATCCCTTCATCTACCGCGAACTCGACTACGACCTGGCCTACGTGCCGCAGCGGTTCACCGTATTTCAGCTATCGGTCAACAATCCGACCTACGACAAGGTCCTCGTGCAACCCGAGAGGTCCTTTCTTGTCACCGACAGGGGCAAGTTGATGCGGCCCTATCAGCTGACGCGTGCTGATGCTCTGGGCGACCCGAAGAATTTTGAGACCTACTGGCTGTCTCGGGGGGTACAGAGTGGCAATGCGCAGAAGCTGTTCCTTGAGCGCATGGGGGTTCTTCGCGGCTCGGTATACCATCGAGATTCCTTCGTGTTCAAGGGTGATTCGTACACGGGCAAGCTCGCCTTCGATCCTCTGCCCCTGGGTACGCGAGAAGTGACCTTGCACGTCGACAGATTTGTGCTGGAGTTTGGAATCTACGACATTCCAAAGACCCAGCTCGACATGGAGTTCCGCTTTTCGGTGCGTAGCGACGTGGTGGAGCCCGAATCCGAGGGATAGAATCGGCTTCAACATGTAAACCAACATGCGGAGTGAATGGCGCGATTGAGAGGTATGTGAACCCACATGTCTCTCAATCGCGCCATCCAGGCGGTAATAAGAAAGGAGGAGGACTAAAGAACCGCGAACTCTAGTTTGACGCAACTCAACTCATACTCTCTTTGGAGGAATTTTACGATGAAGCGCTTTATACTGCTTTCCCTGGCCGGAACCTTGTTCCTGGCTTCAGCGACAGGCGCCCAGCTCATGGGCAACGGTGTATTCTGGAAGTCCGGTGATGGGGGCATCCCCAACTTCACCGAAGCAATTGACGGTGATATTTCCGCGATCAAGGCCAATGGCTATCACCTCTCCTGGGGCCCCTCCGACATTTTCGCGTGGGGTGACAAGTACGGGTACTCGAAGGAGACCGATCTCGAGTCCAGGCGCATTCGGGTGTATGCCATCGACGTGGACAACAATCTCTACCTAGCCGATGGAGAAGATCCGGCTGAGAACGGCACGGATGCGGATCTGACCACTCACTACTTCTTCGCGTGGGATGACGACAACCTGTACATCGCGGGTGATGTTATCGACAACCACTACGACATCGTGCAGCACCCCGACAATACCGATTCTGCCTTCTGGCAGCGCGATACGTTCTGGATCACCATGGACCTGAGCGATGGCTCCGGTCCGAACAACGGGACCAACATTGTCGACTACAGGCTCTGTCCCTGCAATGCGGACGAGGCGGTGGGGTCCCTTCAGATCGTCAACTTCGACGAGGGCACCGGAACGACCGTCCTGTACGGTGAGGATCCCAGCTACTTCCTGGGCGCCGATCTCTTCGGCGGACCCAGCGCAACCGGGTACTGGTTCGAGTCGAACCTGCCGTGGGACCTCGCGTTCCTGTTCCAGCCCGATCTGCGCAGCAATGTCGGAGAGGGTTTTGGCTTCAGGGGACGGTTCATCATTCCGGATCCGGATGGCGACGACAGTTACGGCCAGACCTATTTCGGCGCCGACCAGAACGACTTGGGCACGAATGCCAAGTGGCCGCGCTTCTTCCTGATCGCGGATTCCTCCGCTCCTACAGCGGTCGAGGCCAGCACGTGGGGCTCAGTGAAGGCATTGTACCAGTAGTAGGCAACACGTTCACGGTGTGATTTTCTGAGGGGATGGGGGAGCGTAGAGATCTCCCCCATCCCTCCTTCCTACCCTCCCTTCCTAATTGAAGCAGGTTATGACGCGTAAATTCGCTGTTCTGATACCGCGACCCAGGTGGCTGATGACTGGGGTCTGCCTGTCAGTGGCAGCACATATGCTGGTAGTGGGGGGCTACCTCTTCGTCGGCGAGACGGTAAGGGAGGTAGTACACCGTATTACCTTCGAGCCACCACCGCCTCCCAGCGTGTTCTGGAAGCCGCCGCGGACGACGGCGAGGGTGTTGGAGTTCCGCAAGACCCCCGTTCCCAGTGGGAGCTACAGGAAGCGGAAGACCAAAGTGGCCAAGACGCGGGTGCAGGAGGTGCAGCTACTGGCTGCCATGCGCACCGAAAATCTCCTGAGCCGGCTGGATGCGAGTAAGATCGCGCCCCCATCTCTGCGCAAGACAGCTCGAATGGGGATGGGCTCGGGTGCGGCAACCGAGGCTACGGCTGGGGTGGTCTCCCTGGCGCTGCCTTCGCTCAGTGACGTAGAGGTTCGGGGTGTCAAGGAATCGACCGCGCAGGTCGACATGAGTCTGGATCTGTTAGCCATCCAGGACATGGATACCGGTCAATACCACTCCATGGTTATCCAGGACCCCGATGATCGCCGCAAGATCAGCGGGTATATCCATCTTGCCCAGGCTTTCACCCAGAACCGGTCAGTAGCCGGGAGCGGCGGCCACGAATCAGGTAATTCGGCGCGGCTGGTGTCGCAGATCACCAGGTACCAGAATCTAGATTTTCTCATCAAAGCGTTGGATGAATACACCGGCATCGAAGCTGACTATCTTGGCCCGATCCCCCTTGATGATCCGCAGATCTTGCAAGTGCCGTGGCTACTGTTGCCGACCTGGTTCGGTGAAGCCCACTCGTCCAGCGAGAGGGAGTTGGCGAGTCTGGGGAAGTATCTGGCCTCGGGCGGGTTTGCCCTGACCAGGTCGGGCCCGAACGAAAAAATGAAGGGTGGCAGGTTCGATCGCCTTCGACAGGCACTGAAGTCCCAGGGGCTCCACGAGGGAGCAGACTGGCGTTTCGTCTATCTCAAGTCTAGCCACCCCATCTACCACTCCTTCTTCGACTTCGACATGGCCGTGCTCGACAATGTGTCGAACTTTGGCGCCACCTTCACCATCAATGAAGTCGGCAATATGGGATTGATGATCGGTGATCGGCTGGCCGTTCTCATGACGGCAAAGCAGGTCACTACCGAGTCTGGCCGCGAGGGCGCCGCGAATGGCGAGATCCTCGTAGACGGCACACGACATCTCCAGTTCACGGTGAACACCGTGGTGTTTGCGCTTACTCAGGAGGGCGGGGTGACGCAGCAGTTAATGGCTGGCATCAAGTAGGCGCTTAATGGCCCAAATGGGGTCCTACATTAGAGTAGAGGGAGAATAATCCAATGGATCTGGTCAGTGAACTTTGGACCTCCATGGCCATCACCGGAAAAATCGTGGTGACGGTGTTGGCGGTCCTGTCGATCTACTCGTACGCGGTCATGGTAGAGCGGTCCCTGGCGTTGCGCTGGACCCGCGAGCGCTCCGCGGCGTTTTCCGAAAATCTGGACACGGAGCAAGGTGCGCAAGGCGTCCTTGCTCGAGCCGACGATTCCGCGAATGAGGGCTATTGCTCACTGGCATCGGTGGTGGCGGCCGGCCTCAGGGAATTTGAGGAGCTGAGGCAGGAGGGACAGTCGGAAGCCGTGATCATGGAGTCCGTCGACGAGGCCACAGGTCGGGCACTCGATGTGGCCGTGATCAATCTGAGGTCGCGCCTTTCCGGCATGGCTACCATCATTGGCGTCGCTCCCTTCATGGGTCTCTTCGGCACCGTGACCGGCCTGATTGCCGCCTTTCGGGGGATTGCCGCCACCGGGTCCGGGGGCTTGGCTACTGTCTCTGGCGGGATCTCAGAAGCCCTGGTTACGACCGTTATCGGCCTGTTCGTGGCCATGCCCGCGCTGTGGGCCTACAACTTCCTGTCGAACCGCATTGACGTGATGGCCATCGAGCTGGACAACAGCTCCTCGCGGGTCGTCAATCGCGTGGTTCGCCGGGCGTTGCTGCAGCAGTCTTGATCTGATTCGCCATGGCTAAGAGGCGCAAGAGAAGAACCTTGGATCGACCACGAAAGAAGCCGATGCCGGATATCACTCCCATCGTCAATGTGGCTCTGGTCCTGTTGATCGTCTTCATGGTGGTCACACCCATGATCCGCGAAGGTATCGAAGTGGAGACGCCTGAGGCAGAGGTCGTCGAGCAGCTGTCGGAGGCCGAGCAGAACGTGGTGCTGGCGGTGCAGGCGGATGGTACTATGTACGTGAATCTCAAACCTGTCAAATCCCATACGCTGGAGTCGGAGTTGGCTCTGGCCTACCGCGGTCATGAGGGCAAGCCAGTGGTCATAAAAGGGGCGCAGAATCTTCCCTACAAGGATATTTTGACCCTGATGGACATTTGCAAAGGGATCGGCGCCCCCGCGGTGGATCTGGTGGCTAGGAAGCTCAAGTAATCGAAGCTACAGCCTGAGCCGTACAATTGGGAAATAGCTTGGGCGAAACACACCTGAGGTAATTTGGCACGACGACGACGATTGAAATCCGCCGGTCCGGAATCCGAGATTAACATCACCCCCCTTGGCGACGTATCCCTGTCCCTGCTTCTGGGATTTCTGATAATCACCCCCATCATCACCGAAACCATGTCAGCGACGTTGCCCCAGGAGGGCTCGGGGGTAGCTGCGGGCGCGGTGAAACAGGACCCTATCGTCGTACTCACCGCTGAAGGCACCATCCTCGTCAATGGGAAGGAGACCCTGGAGGAAGAGCTGCCAGCGAAACTCGCCGAGTTCTTTCCCCCGGGCTACAAGGCAGATCGAAAAGTAATGTTCACGGGGTCGGGTGAAGTGCCGTATAGGGACATTATCCGACTGCTCGATCTGCTCAAGGTAAACGGCGTCGAAGCCATCGGAATTCGCTGATCGACGAGCGCCACCGCCGGCGACGGAGGTCTACCACCTGCCCCGTCCTGCTGCCGCGTCCCGCTACCTGGTTCCCGACATGAGTTGTTGGGTCGCCCCACCTTCCTGAGTCAACGCGAATACCACCGTGTTGACCGTGAACTGGAGGTGCCGCGTCCCGTCCACCCGCAGCTCAAAATTGGCGGTGCCTTCCCGGCCGCTTTCGGTTGTGAGTGGCTTGGCTGTCATCAACACCGCCAGGCGCCCGCCGATCACCAGTCCCATGTCCCCTACAGCGATCCCCCTGTTATTGTCTCTCACCGCCATGTAGAAGTCGAAGAAGGAGTGATAGAGGGGGTGGGTGGGTTTGAGGTACACGAAATGCCAGTCCGCCCCCTCATTCAGCCCCTGGGACGCCAGCGAGCGTCGGCGCTTTTCTCTCTCTGTGGTCGACATGAAGCTCGGACTCACTCTTCCTCCCACGGTTGTCTGTCTTTTTCTCGCCGCCATCGGCATAGCCGGGCTGGCGTGTGAGGGAAGGGAGTCAGCTCCGCCATCCGCGGATCGCCGCTCTCCCGCTCGCAGGCCATTTGTGGTCAGCGCTGACGAGTGGCACGCCCGCGCTCTGGCACACCGACAGCGGGGCGACGACACTCAGGCCGAGGCTGCGTGCAGGGAGGCGCTACGCGAGGACCCGCGACACCGACAAACCGTTGGGCTGCTGGCCGACCTCCACATCAGCAAGGGGCGCTACGGCAAAGGAGCGGCCGTGCTCGAGCAGGCGCTGTCCGCCGGTCTGGACGATGCCGAGTTGCATCACGACCTTGGGAAAGTCTATACCGTGATGGATCGGCTCGAGGAGGCTCGATTGGCGTTTGCCGTTGCCGTCGAGCTCGATTCCGCTAACGTCCGCGCTCTCAACAACCTGGCTGCCATCTATGCCCGCACCAGCAATGTCGGCAGGGCGATCGAGGTCCTGGAGAGGGTCCACCAGCTCGATCCCGACTACGTCGTGGGCCTTCACAGCCTTGGGCTCTCTTACGCCGAGAACGGGGAGTACGACAAGGCCGCCGACCTCCTGAATCGCGTCGTCGAGCTGGCCCCCGACCATGTGGGTGCGCGTTATCAACTGGGCCTCCTGCACCACAACCAGGCGCGCTACGAGGCGGCGGCCGCATCCTTGGAGGCCGCCCTCAGCATAGATTCGACCTCGGCCGCCGTCCACTTTGAGCTCGGCAAGACCTATCACGAGCTGGGACGGCGTCAGCAGGCGCTCCGGCATCTTACTCGGGCAACAGAGCTTGATTCGACCTCGGTAGATGCCTTCTACC
>Ga0209554_1002126_pt1 | contig 14128 bp, 27 predicted proteins | sample MarorgKNORR_S2LV_5_FD_188221 | JGI IMG/M metagenome (GOLD analysis project Ga0209554, IMG submission 188221) | Marine microbial communities from the Southern Atlantic Ocean, analyzing organic carbon cycling - Bottom_A/KNORR_S2/LV (SPAdes) (version 2) | ecosystem: Environmental > Aquatic > Marine...
CGCCGATCGCCATGGACGAGGGCCTGCGCTTCGCCATCCGCGAAGGCGGCCGCACGGTCGGCGCCGGCGTGGTCGTCGAAATTCTCGAGTAACCGGAAAGCGGTAAGACCATGGCATTGAGTAATCAGAATATCCGGATCAGGCTGAAGGCGTTCGATCATCGCGTGCTCGATCAATCGACCAGCGAGATCGTCAACACCGCCCGGCGCACGGGTGCGCGGGTGCGGGGGCCGATTCCCATGCCGACCCGGATTGAGAAATTCACCGTGCTGCGTTCGCCGCACATCGACAAGAAGTCACGTGAACAGTTCGAGATCCGCACCCACAGGCGCGTCTTGGACATCGTCGATCCGACACCGCAGACCGTGGACGCGCTGATGAAGCTCGACCTCGCCGCCGGTGTCGATATCGAGATCAAGCTGTAGGGGAGCGGGATCATGCGTTCCGGCGTCATCGCAAAAAAACTAGGAATGACCCGCGTGTTCTCCGCCGACGGTCTCCATGTACCGGTCACGGTGCTGAGCATGGACGATTGCCAGGTGATCGCCACGCGGACCGACGAGCGGGACGGCTATAGCGCCGTGCAGCTCGGCCTCGGCAAACCGAAGACCAAGAACGTCAGCAAGGCCATGCGCGGGCATTTTGCCAAGGCCAAGGTCGAGCCTAAGTTCAAGGTCGCCGAGTTCCGCGTCTCGCCCAACGCCATGCTCGAAGTCGGCGCCACCCTGTCGGTCGAGCATTATGTCTCGGGCCAATATGTCGATGTCACCGGCACCTCCATCGGCAAGGGTCACGCCGGGGTCATGAAACGCCATAATTTCTCGGGCCAGCGCGCCACTCACGGGGTTTCCCTGTCCCACCGCGTCGCCGGCTCGACGGGCATGTGCCAGGATCCCGGCCGCGTCTTCAAGGGCAAGAAGATGTCCGGCCATATGGGCGATGCGCGCTCGACCACGCTGAATCTCGAAATCATTGAGGTCGATGCCGATCGCGGCCTGATCCTCGTCAAGGGCGCGGTGCCCGGCTCGAAGGGCGGTTACGTGCTGGTCTCGGACGCCGTAAAGCGCGCCCGCCCGGACGACGCGCCGTTCCCCGCCGGCCTGGTTGCCGATCCCGCCGCCGCCGAGCAAGAGCCGGCCGCCGAGGCCGCGGCGCCGGCCGAATCCGGCGACGGCGCCCTGGCCGAAACCCCGGCCAAGGAAGAGGAGTGAGCGCGGTGAAGTGCAAGGTCACAACGCTCGATAACAAGAGCGCCGGAGATATCGAGCTGTCCGAGGCGGTGTTCGGGCTGCCCGCCCGCGCCGACATCCTCCACCGCATGGTCAACTGGCAGCTTGCCAAGCGCCGGACGGGAAACCACAAGGTCAAGGTGGTCAACGAAATCAATGGCTCGACCCGCAAGATCGCTCCTCAGAAGGGCGGCGGACGGGCGCGCCACAGCACCCGCAAGGCGCCCCAGTTCCGCGGCGGCGCCACCACCTTCGGCCCGGTGGTCCGCGATCACGCCCACGGCCTCCAGAAGAAGGTCCGCAAGCTGGCGCTCAAGACGGCGCTCTCGTCGAAGCAGGCGGACGGCAAGCTGATCGTGGTCGATGCGGCCGCCCTCAAAGAGCCCAAGACCAAGTCCCTGTCCGCGGTGCTCGGCAAGCTTGGCCTCTCGAAGGTGCTGTTCATCGACGGACCCGAGGTCGACGCCAACTTCCACCGCGCCGCCGCCAACCTGATCGGCGTCGATGTGCTGCCCCAACAGGGCGCCAATGTTTATGACATTCTGCGCTGCGACACGCTGGTGCTGACCCGCGCCGCCGTCGAGCATCTGGAGGCCCGCCTCAAATGAACCCGGAACGCAAATTCGACGTCATCCTGGCGCCCTGGATCACCGAGAAATCGACCGAAGGCTCCGAACATAATCAGTTCACCTTCAAGGTCTCCCGCGATTCCACCAAGCTCGAGATCAAGAGCGGCATCGAAGAGCTGTTCGGGGTCACCGTGACCAAGGTGAACACCATCAATATGCGTGGCAAGGTCAAGCGTTTCAAAGGCCGCCTCGGCAGACGAGCGGCTTATAAGAAAGCCATCGTGACCATCGCCGAGGGCCAATCCATCGACATCACGACGGGGATTTAGCCATGGCCCTGAAGACATTCAAGCCGACCACCCCATCCCAGCGCGAACTCGTGTTGGTCGACCGTTCCGGTCTGTGGAAGGGTAAGCCGATCAAGGCCCTGATCGAGGGCCTTAACCAGAAGGCCGGACGCAACAATCACGGCCGCATCACCCAGCGCAGGCGCGGCGGCGGCCATAAACGGCGCTACCGGATCATCGACTTCAAGCGCCAGAAATATGATATGCCGGCGACCGTGGAGCGGCTCGAATACGATCCCAACCGTTCGGCCTTCATCGCCCTGATCCGCTACCAGGATGGCGAGCTGTCCTATATTCTCGCGCCGCAGCGGGTTGAGGTCGGCGCTACAGTGATCTCGGGCGAGCGGGTAGATATCCTTCCCGGCAACGCCATGCCCATGCAGAATATCCCGGTCGGCACGGTGATTCACAACATCGAGATGAAGCCGCGCAAGGGAGGCCAGATCGCCCGTTCGGCCGGCGCTTACGCGCAGCTTATCGGCAAGGACGCCAGTTATGCCCTGTTGCGGCTCGGCTCGGGCGAGCAGCGCATGGTTCGCGCCGAATGCATGGCGACGGTGGGCGCGGTGTCGAATCCGGACCATCAGAATATCAATATCGGCAAGGCGGGCCGTAATCGATGGTTGGGTAAGCGTCCCTCGGTGCGCGGTGTCGCCATGAACCCGGTCGATCATCCCCATGGCGGCGGCGAGGGCCGCACCTCCGGCGGCCGTCATCCGGTAACCCCTTGGGGCAAGCCGACCAAGGGCAAACGGACGCGGTCGAACAAGGCGACCGATTCCATGATCCTGCGCCGCCGGCGCAAGAAGAAGTAAGGGAGCGAGACGTGACCCGTTCGGTATGGAAGGGACCGTTTGTCGACGGTTACCTGTTAAAGAAAGCGGAGGCGACCCGTGCGTCGGGACGCAAGGAAGTGATCCGCACATGGTCGCGTCGTTCGACCATACTGCCGCAGTTCGTCGGCCTGACCTTCGGCGTCCACAACGGCCGAAAGTTCGTGCCCGTGCTGGTCACCGAGAACATGGTCGGCCACAAGCTGGGCGAGTTTTCGCCGACCCGCACCTATCACGGCCATGTCGCCGACAAGCGATCGAAGAGGGTCTGACCGTCATGAGCAAACAGCCAAGCGAGCGCCGTCTGGCCGACAATGAAGCCCAGGCCGTGGGCCGCGCTCTCCGCATCGGCGCGCAAAAACTCAATCTCGTGGCGACGAGCATCCGCGGCCATTCGGTCGAGGACGCCTTGAGCCAGTTGGCCTTCTCCAAGCGCCGCATCGCCGGCGATGTGAGAAAGATCGTCCAGTCGGCGGTGGCCAATGCCGAGAACAATCACGACCTCGATGTCGACCGGCTCTACATCGCCGAGGCGACCGTGGGACGCGCCATGGTGCTCAAGCGCTGGCGCCCCAGGGCGCGCGGCCGTACCGCCAGAATATTAAAACCTTTCAGTAACTTGACCGTTATTGTCCGGGAACGCGAGGAGCCCCTCTAATGGGTCAGAAAGTCAACCCCATCGGCCTCCGGTTGGGCATCAACCGAACCTGGGATTCCCGGTGGTACGCCGACAGTGAATACGCCGATCTTCTTCACGAGGATATCCGGCTGCGCAATTACCTCAAGAAACGACTGGCGCAGGCAGGGGTCAGCAAGGTGGTCATCGAGCGCCCGGCCAAGAAGGCGCGCATCACCATCCACACGGCCCGGCCCGGCGTGGTGATCGGCAAGAAGGGCGCCGATATCGAACGCTTGCGCAAGGAGCTGTCCTCGATGACCAGCTCGGACGTGCATCTCAATATCATCGAGATCCGCAAGCCCGAGATCGACGCACAATTGGTCGCCGAAAACATCGCCCAGCAGCTCGAGCGCCGGATCGGCTTCCGCCGCGCCATGAAGCGCGCCGTGCAGTCGGCCATGCGCCTTGGCGCGCAAGGGATCAGGATCAACTGCGGCGGCCGCCTCGGCGGCACCGAGATCGCGCGTACCGAATGGTATCGCGAGGGCCGCGTGCCGCTGCATACGCTGCGCGCCGACATCGATTACGGACTGACCACGGCGCATACCACCTATGGCACCTGCGGCGTCAAGGTATGGGTGTTCAAGGGCGAGATCATGGAGAACGATCCGATGGCCCAGGACAAGCGCATCCAGGACCAGCAGACCGGTGGGAGAAACCCAGGTGCTTAGCCCCAAGAGGACCAAATACCGCAAGGCCCATAAGGGGCGCCTGCACGGCAACGCCAAGGGCGGAACCGAGCTCAATTTCGGCGCCTATGGCCTCAAGGCGATGGCGCCCGGACGCATCACCTCGCGCCAGATCGAGGCCGTGCGGCGGGCGATCACCCGCCATCTCAAGCGCGCCGGACGGGTCTGGATCCGGATTTTCCCCGACGTTCCGGTGAGCACCAAGCCGGCCGAGGTGCGCATGGGCAAGGGCAAGGGTTCGCCCGAATACTGGATGTGCCGGGTCAAGCCCGGCCGGGTGATGTTCGAGGTCGATGGCGTGGCCCATGACCTGGCCAAGGCGGCGATCGCCCTGGGCGCCGCCAAGCTGCCCATGGCGACGCGCTTTATTACCCGCGAGGAGAGTTAAGCGATGAAGGCCGAAGATTTGCGGGCGAAGAGCCCCGACGAGCTTAAGGGCGAGCTGATGACGCTCAAGAAGGAGGCGTTCAATCTGCGCTTTCAGAGGGCGACGGGACAGCTCGAGAACACCGCGCGTGTGCGCCAAGTGCGCCGCGACATCGCGCGGATCAAGACAACCATCCGGGCGTCGTCCCGAGCAGCGTCCTGAGGAGGGCGGAAATGCCGAAAAGAGTACTCCAGGGTGTCGTGGTTACGGCCGGTGGCGACAAGACCGTGATTGTGCGGGTCGAGCGCCGGGTCCTGCATCCCATGTACAAGAAATTCATCCGTCGTTCGAAGAAGTATGCGGCTCATGACGAGGAAAATCGTTTCAGCCCGGGCGACAAGGTCACCATTCGCGAAGCACGGCCTTTCTCCAAGAGAAAGACGTGGGAAGTCATCACGGACACGGCGTGGCGGTCTTTGGGCCGCACGGATATAAGGAATAAGTCATGATTCAGATGCAGACCAATCTGGGTGTCGCCGATAATTCGGGCGCGCGGCGGGTGCAGTGCATCAAGGTGCTGGGCGGCTCCAAGCGCATGACCGCCGGGGTCGGCGATGTCATCGTGGTGTCGGTGAAAGACGCCATCCCGCGCGGCAAGGTCAAGAAGGGCGACATCCACCGCGCGGTCATCGTGCGGACACGGAAGGAAATCCGCCGCCCCGACGGCACCGCTATCCGCTTCGACCGCAACGCCGCGGTGCTGCTGTCGCCCCAGGGTGAGCCCATCGGCACCCGGATCTTCGGCCCGGTCACCCGCGAGCTGCGCGCCAAGAAGTTCATGAAGATCATCAGCCTCGCGCCGGAGGTTCTGTAGTGGCCCGGAAATCATCGGCAAATCCCAAGCTGAAAATCAAGAAGGGCGACGAGGTGATCGTTATTTCCGGCAAGGACAAGGGCCGGAAGGGAAGCGTGCTCAAGGTCAATCCCGCGACCCGCAGGATTCTTGTCCAGGGCATCAATATGGTCAAAAGACACACGCGGCCGACGTCCGCGGGACCCGGCGGCATTCTCGAGATAGAAGCCATGCTGGATGTCTCCAACGTCGCCCACATAGATCCCAAGCTCGATAAGCCGACCCGGGTCGGCTATCGCGTGCTCGAGAACGGGCGCAAGGTGCGCTACGCGAAGCTCTCGGGCGAAGTGATCGATGTCTAAGGAGCTGGAGGAAAAAATGGCTTCGCGCTTTCATGAGCTTTACGACAATGTCGTCAGAGGTGAGCTGCAAAAAAAGTTCGCCTACAAGAACCCCATGCAGGTTCCCAAGGTCGAGAAAATAATCATCAACATGGGTGTTGGCGAGGCGACCGGGGACAGCAAGGTGATTTCGGCGGCGGTCGCCGACATGACCGCGATTTCCGGCCGCAAACCGGTGGTCATTCGCGCCAAGCGTTCGGTATCGACCTTCAAGCTGCGTGAAGGCATGCCGATCGGCTGCAAGGTGACCCTCAGGCGCGAGCAGATGTATGACTTTTTCGACCGCCTGATTACCATCGCGCTGCCGCGCGTGCGCGATTTCCGGGGAGTCTCGGAGAAGAGTTTCGACGGGCGTGGCAATTACGCCCTGGGGCTTACGGAGCAGATCGTGTTTCCGGAAGTCGACTACGACAAAATCGACACCATCCGCGGGATGGACATCGTCATTGTTACCTCGGCGAAGACCGACGAGGAAGCCATGGCGTTGCTCGCGGGTTTTCAAATGCCCTTCCCGAGCCTGTCCAGCGACACGGCCGAAGCGGCATCGGAATAAGGAGAGGTCTCGTCCATGGCGAAGATAAGTTCAATCGAGAAGAACAAGCGACGTCGGCGGCTGGTGGAGAAGTTCGCCACCAAGCGCCAGGCGCTCAAGGATACCGCGAAAGATTCGTCGCTGCCCCAGGAGGAACGGTTTGCCGCAAGGCTCAAGCTCGCCGAGCTGCCGCGCAATTCGGCGAAGATAAGGATACGGAACCGTTGCGAGATCACCGGACGGCCGCGCGGTTTTTACCGCAAATTTCACATGTCGCGCATCGCGCTTCGGGAACTCGCCTCGGCGGGGCTGGTTCCCGGCGTCGTGAAGTCGAGTTGGTAAGGGAGATCGCGCGATGATGACAGACCCTATCGGCGATATGCTGACCCGCATACGCAACGGTCAACGGGCGAAAAAGGCCCAGGTGAACAGTCCGGCGTCGAAGCTGCGCGCGCGCCTGCTCGATGTGTTGCAGCGCGAAGGCTATATCCGCGGCTACACCAAGTTCGAAATGGACTCGGGCAAGCCGGAATTGCAGATCGAGCTGAAATATCACGAAGGCGAGCCGGTGATCCGCGAGATCAGCCGGGTCTCCAAACCAGGCCGCCGGGTGTATTCGTCGATCAAGAATTTGCCGACGATCTATAACGGTCTCGGCATCTCGATCCTGTCGACGCCGCAAGGCGTCATGTCGGACAGTGAAGCGCGGCTCGCGAATGTGGGCGGCGAAGTCCTGTGCCGCGTATTCTAGAGACTATGAGAGCGTCAAGATGTCTCGTGTAGGCAAACATCCCGTGGTCGTCCCCAGCGGCGTCGATGTCGCCGTCGTCGGCCGGGAAATCAAGATCAAGGGTAAGCTCGGCGAGCTTACCGCCGTGCTCACGGACGATGTCATTATCGACATCGGCGACGGGCATGTGACGGTGACGCCGATCAACCAGGGCAAGCGCGCCCGTTCCATGTGGGGAACCTCGCGCAGCCTGATCAACAATATGGTCACCGGGGTATCCGAGGGCTTCAAGGTCGAGTTGGAAATTCAAGGCGTCGGTTACCGCGCGGCGGTCGCCGGCAAGACCCTGACCCTGCAGCTCGGCTATAGCCACGATATAGTCTTTCCCATGCCCGATGGCATCCGTATCGAATGCGAGAAGCCGACCCAGATTGTGGTCTCGGGAATTGATCGCCAGCGTGTCGGGCAGGTGGCCGCGGAAATTCGCCAGTTCCGTAAACCCGAACCCTACAAGGGCAAGGGAATCCGCTATTTGGGCGAATGGGTCCGTCGCAAGGAAGGCAAGAAGAAGTAGGTGATGAAGTCATGAAATCAACCAAACATCTCTACGAACGCCGCAAGCGGCGGGTACGTACCACCCTGAGAAAAGTCTCCGGCGATCGTCCTCGTCTGTCGGTGTTCCGCTCGAACTGCCATATCTACGCGCAGGTCATCGATGATGCCAAGGGTGTCACCCTGGCGGCGGCGTCGTCGCTCGATCAATCCTTACGCGGCAAGCTCAAGGGCGGCGCCGACAAGGCGGCCGCCGAGCAGGTCGGAACGTTGATCGCCAAGCGGGCAATTGCGGCGGGGGTCACCGAGGTGGTGTTCGATCGCGGCGGCTATCTCTTTCACGGACGGGTTAAATCCCTGGCGGACGCCGTCCGCGAGGGCGGGCTCTCATTCTAGTTTAGGTAAGGTCAAAGGCAGTATCCATGGCATATTTCGACAAGCGCAACGCCGAGGAAGGCGATCTCGTCGACAAGCTGGTCGGCATCAACCGGGTCGCCAAGGTGGTCAAGGGCGGCCGTCGTTTCGGCTTCGCGGCGCTGGTTGTGGTCGGCGATACCAAGGGCCGGGTCGGCTTCGGCAAGGGCAAGGCGCGGGAAGTTCCCGAGGCGATCCGCAAGGCGACCGAACAGGCGAAGCGGCAGATGATCAGGGTGGCACTCCGTGAAGGCCGCACCCTGCATCACGACATCGAGGGCCGCTTCGGCGCCAGCCATGTGGTGCTGCGCGCCGCCCCTCCGGGCACCGGCATCATCGCCGGCGGGCCCATGCGCGCCGTCTTCGAGACCGTCGGGGTTCAGGATGTGGTGACCAAATCGATCGGCAGCTCGAACCCCTACAACATGGTGCGCGCCACCTTCGATGCGCTGTCCCGGCTCAATTCACCGCGGGCCATCGCCGCCAAGCGCGGCAAGAAGGTCAGCGACATCATCAGCCGGCGCGATGTGGACAGCGCGGCATCGCCCCCGGCAGCCGCGCCGGCCAAGGCTTAAGGGTTGAATCATGGCCAGTAAATCACCAGCTACTACGCTTAGAGTCACTCAGATCGGCAGCCCGATCGGACGCCAGAAAGTCCAGCGCCAGACCCTCATCGGTCTCGGCCTGAATAAGATGCACCGTACGCGCGAACTCGAAGACACGCCCTCGGTACGCGGCATGATAAATAAAATTTTGCACCTCGTGCGGATCGAAGAAGCCGAATAAGACGCCTCCAGCCGCGTCGTGAAAGGGTTACCATGAACCTCAACGAACTCTCCGATAACCCTGGCGCCCGCAAGCCGCGCACCCGCGTCGGCCGCGGCATTGGCTCGGGCAAGGGCAAGACATCGGGCCGCGGAACCAAGGGGCAGAAGTCGCGCAGCGGCGTCGCCATCAAGGGTTTCGAGGGCGGCCAGATGCCGCTGTACCGTCGCCTGCCCAAGCGCGGCTTCCACAATAAATTCAGGAAGCATTTCGAGATCGTCAATCTCGACAGCCTGCAGGCGGCCCTCGACGACGGCAGGCTGGCGGCCAAGAAGCCGGTCGACCGCGCGGCGCTCAACGCCATCGGCCTGGTTCGCGACAACGGCAACGGCCTGCGCCTGCTGGCCCGGGGCGAGATCAAATCAGCGTTGACCATCCAGGTGGACGGTGCGTCGAAGGCCGCCGTGGCGGCCATCGATAAGGCCGGCGGCAAGGTGGTGATGAGCGAAAAGACGGCGCCCAAGGAGTCGAAAAAGTCCAAGAAAACTATCGTCGAAGCCGGCGGGTCCGGCGATAAACAGGAGTAGAACGGGATGGCGTCAGCCGCCGAACAGCTTGCAGCAAATCTGAATTTCGGCGCTTTGTCTAAGGCGACGGAGCTGAAGAAGCGCCTGTGGTTTACCCTCTTCGCGCTGATCATTTACCGGCTGGGAACCTATATTCCCATTCCGGGCGTCGATCCGGCCATTCTCGAGGACGTGTTCCAGCGGACCTCCGGCGGCATTCTGGACATGTTCAACATGCTGTCGGGCGGCGCCTTGCAGCGCATGACGATCTTCGCGCTGAACATCATGCCCTACATCTCGGCGTCGATCATCATGCAGCTCATGACGACCGTATCGCCGAAGCTCGAACAGCTTAAGAAGGAAGGCGAGGCGGGGCGCAAGAAGATCAACCAATACACCCGTTACGGCACGGTGCTGTTGTCGGTGCTGCAGGGCTACGGCATCGCCGTCGGCCTCGAGGGCATGTCCGGTTCGGTCGGCTCCGCGGTCATCGATCCGGGTTTTGTCTTCCGCTTCACCACCGTGGTCACCCTGACCGGCGGAACGGTTTTCCTGATGTGGCTTGGCGAGCAGATTACCGCCCGCGGGGTCGGCAACGGTATTTCACTGATCATCTTTTCCGGCATCGTCGCCCAGTTGCCCAGCGCCATGGCCAGTACCCTGGAATTGGGCCGCACCGGCGCGCTGTCGACCTTCTTCATCCTGTTCATCATCGTCATGGTCATCGTCGTGGTGACCTTCATCGTCTTCATTGAACGCGCCCAGCGGCGCATCGTGGTGCAGTATCCGAAGCGCCAGGTCGGCCAGCGCATGTTCGGCGGCGAGAGTTCGCATCTGCCCTTGAAGCTTAATACCGCCGGCGTCATTCCGCCGATCTTCGCCTCATCCATCCTGCTGCTGCCGATCACTGTCGCCGGATTCAACGCCGGCACGGGGCCTGAATGGCTGTCGCTGGTAACCACCTATCTGGGGCGCGGGCAGCCGTTGTTCATCGCCCTCTATATGGCGGGGATCATGTTCTTCGCCTTCTTCTACACCTCGGTCGTCTTCAACCCCGAGGATACCGCCGATAACCTCAAGAAGAACGGCGGATTCATTCCCGGAATCCGTCCGGGCAAGAACACGGCTCATTATCTGGATTATGTGTTGACCCGCCTGACCATGGTCGGCGCGCTCTATCTCTCGGCGGTCTGTCTGCTGCCCGAAATCATGGCCGCCCAATATTCCCTGCCGTTCTATTTCGGCGGCACCTCGCTGCTGATCGTGATCTCGGTGACCATGGATACGGTGGCGCAGATTCATTCCCATATGTTGGCCCACCAGTACGAGGGGCTGATCAAGAAATCCAAGCTCAGAGGAAGGCGCGGGTGAATTTGATCTTCATGGGCCCCCCAGGCGCCGGCAAGGGCACCCAGGCTAAGCGCATCGCCGCGGCCTATGATCTGGTGCAGTTATCGACCGGCGATATGCTGCGCCACGCGATCGAGGAAGGCACCGAGGTCGGTCGTCACGCCAAGGCCGTGATGGACGCCGGCGAGTATGTATCCGACGACATCGTTGTCGCCATCGTCTCCGAACGGATCAGCCAGCCTGAATGTTCCAGCGGCTTCATTCTCGACGGCTTTCCGCGCACCCTCAACCAGGCGCATTCCCTCGACGAGGTGCTCGACGGCAAGGGCATGATAATCGACCATGTGGTGATGATCAGGGTCGACGATGAGAAGCTCATCGCGCGTATCGCGGGGCGGTTTTCCTGCAGCACCTGCGACGCCGCCTATCACGACCAGTTCAACCGCCCCAAACACAAGAACGTTTGCGACATATGCGGCGGCGTGCAATTTTCCCGGCGTAGCGACGACAATGCGGAAGCGGTGGCCGTGCGTCTCGAAGTTTATTACGGACAGACAGCGCCGCTGCTGCCCTATTACGAAACCAAGAAAAGCCTTCGCACCGTCGATGGCATGGCGGACATCGATGCGGTGACCGAGCAGATCAAATCCGCCATAAACCAGCACGGAAGCGATTGACTAGATGCGCTATCTTTCTATAATCGCGCTCCGTCCCCATCATAGCCTGCTTGCGGTCATATCGGACTCTTGGCCCGCATTCTTTTGTCGCGAATCAGACGCGCCTTGTCATGAATAAGGAGACCTAGCCGTGGCCCGAATTTCCGGTGTCAACATACCCACGAACAAGCGTGTCGAGATCGCCTTGACCTATATCTTCGGAATCGGCCGCGCCAAGGCGCTGGAGATCTGCCGGACGGTCGGCCTGCCGCGCGAACGCCGGGTCAGCGAGCTGGCCGAGGCCGAGGTCATCCATATCCGCGAGACCATCGATAGCAGCTATGTGGTCGAGGGCGACCTCAGGCGAAGCACCGCGATGAATATCAAGCGCATGATGGACATGGGCTGCTACCGGGGCCTGCGTCACCGCCGCGGCCTGCCGGTTCGCGGCCAGAGGACACATACCAACGCGCGGACCCGCAAGGGCCCGGCCCGGCCCATCGCCGGCAAGAAGAAATAGGAGAGGGCATGGCCAAGGAACAGACACGCGTAAAACGCCGCGAACGCAAGAACATCTCGTCGGGCGTGGCCCATGTCAGCGCCACGTTCAACAACACCATCATCACCATCACCGATGCCCAGGGCAACACCATCGCTTGGGCGTCGGCGGGAGGACAGGGGTTCAAGGGGTCGCGGAAATCGACCCCCTATGCCGCCCAGATGGCCGCGGAAAGCGCTGGACGAAAGGCCCAGGAACATGGCATGAAGACGCTTGAAGTCCAGGTCAGGGGTCCCGGATCGGGCCGTGAATCGGCGTTGCGCGCGTTGCAGGCCGTGGGTCTTACGGTGACGTCGATCCGCGATGTCAGCCGCATACCGCACAACGGTTGTCGGCCGCCGAAACGCCGTCGCGTTTAATCAGCGCGCGGCTTTGCGCGTAATTTTCGTCTCTGCGCGGTACGCGCAAGTATTGAAATCTTTCCCGGCGGCGTTGTCCGCCCATCGTTCGTGAGGTCAAATTCGTGATTCAGAAGAACTGGCAAGAACTCATCAAACCCTCCAAGCTCGATATCGACGCGGGCGACAATGCGGCAACAGTGGCGACCATCGTCGCCGAGCCGCTGGAACGGGGATTCGGACTCACTCTCGGCAATGCGCTCAGGCGCATCCTGCTGTCGTCGCTCCAGGGGGCCGCGATCACCTCGGTGCAGATCGATGGCGTGCTGCATGAGTTCTCCTCCATTCCCGGGGTGCGCGAGGACGTGACCGATCTCGTCCTCAACCTGAAATCCACCGGGCTTCGCATGCATGGCGAGGGCTCGCGTCGGATGACCCTGAAGGCGACCGGACCCGGCGAGGTCACCGCCTCTTCCCTCGATACCGGCCCCGACATCGAGGTGCTCGACCCCGACCACCATATCTGCACCTTGGACAAGGGCGCCAAGCTGAGCATGGAGTTGACCGTCGAATCCGGTAAGGGCTATGTGCCGGCGGTGCATAATCGCTCCGAGGATTCGCCGATCGGCATGATCCCCGTCGATGCGCTGTTCAGTCCGATTTCCAAGGTTTCCTACAAGGTCGACAACACGCGCGTCGGTCAGGTGACCAACTACGACAAGCTGTCGATGAAGGTCGAGACCAACGGAGCGATTACGCCCGAGGATGCAGTTGCCCTGGCGGCGCGTATCCTGCAGGACCAGCTTCAGCTGTTCATCAACTTCGAAGAGCCCCGCGTTGCCCAGGCCGAGAGCGATGTGCTGGCGCCGGCCTTCAACCCCAATCTGCTGCGCAAGGTCGACGAGCTCGAACTTTCCGTGCGGTCGGCCAACTGCCTCAAGAACGACAATATCGTCTACATCGGCGATCTGGTGCAGAAGACCGAACAGGAAATGCTGCGGACCCCGAATTTCGGCCGCAAGTCACTGAACGAGATCAAGGAAGTCCTCACCCAAATGAGCCTTCATCTGGGCACGGAGGTTGTCGAGTGGCCGCCCGAGAATGTCGAGGAACTCGCCAAGCGGCTCGACGAGCCCTACTAGTCATTAAGGATATTTCGCCATGCGTCATCGCCTAAGCGGCCGCAAGCTCAACCGTACCTCGAGCCATCGTAAGGCTCTGTTCGCCAACATGGCGGCGGCCTTGCTCAAGCATGAGCAGATCACCACCACCCTGCCCAAGGCGAAGGAGCTCCGCCCGGTGGTCGAGAAATTAATCACCCTCGGCAAGAAGGGCGATCTCTCGGCCCGCCGCCGGGCCATGGCGGTGCTGCGCGACGAGACCGTCACCGGCAAGCTGTTCGCGACCATTGCCCCGCGCTATAGCGATCGCGCCGGCGGCTACACCCGGGTGATGCGCGCCGGTTTCCGCCACGGCGACATGGCGCCGCTCGCGGTCATCGAGCTGGTCGACCGCGATCCGGACGCCAAGGGCCTCGATTCCGGGCCGGTCCAGAGTGACGAGGACCAAGCGGAGGCATAATACCAAGGAGCAATGATAAAGACCCATAGAGACGGCTTCCCGTGGTTTTCGGCTAGGCGCGCGCGGCGCCGCGATGTGTGCGCATCGCAAGACGGGCGCAACGACGTCCGAAGGCCTC
>Ga0209554_1002127_pt1 | contig 14126 bp, 18 predicted proteins | sample MarorgKNORR_S2LV_5_FD_188221 | JGI IMG/M metagenome (GOLD analysis project Ga0209554, IMG submission 188221) | Marine microbial communities from the Southern Atlantic Ocean, analyzing organic carbon cycling - Bottom_A/KNORR_S2/LV (SPAdes) (version 2) | ecosystem: Environmental > Aquatic > Marine...
AATTTTGCAGATTTAAAATTGGAAGCACACAACGCCCAAAAAACATGGGTTGCAAAAGGAATATCAAATTTAGAAGGTAGGAGTGCTATAGAAATTATAAAAGTGTTTGAAGGTATAGAACTTTCCCCGTATTTAGATAGTGTAAACGTCCCAACCATAGGGTATGGTAATACTTTTTATGAAGATGGTACTAAGGTTAAAATAAGTGATCCTTCTATTACCATGAAACGTGCAGAAGAACTTCTTAGTTATATTGTTAAAGATTTTGAAAAGGGTGTAAAAAAATTAGTTAAAGTTGATATAAACGAAAACCAACTATCTGCCCTAGTTTCATTTGCTTATAATGTGGGGTTAGGTGGTTTTGGGGAATCAACACTTCTTAAAGTTATAAACAAAAACCCAAATGATCGTAACATTGAAATACAATTCAATAAATGGAGAGTGGCTGATGGTATAGTACTACAAGCCCTAGTCAATAGAAGGGCGGCAGAAGCCAAACTATATTTTAGCTAATTAATCATCTTTTAATATCAAAACTATAATTTAAATACTTTATATATAATGTACTATCCTAAATCCCAAATAAAAACCAACCAACATACCAATGGTAGTGAATATACCCTAAGTGGGGAGGATTATATAGGGCCCTATTTTATCAATTCCAGGGGTCAAACCTTTACAGGATCAACACCACAATCTGAGGTAGTACGTTTATTAGAAAGAATAAATCCTTCTCAAGTAGAAAACCCAACAATAACCCCTCAAAAAAACAATACAAAATCACCTCCAATCAATACATCATACTACGAGGTAGATTACCCTTATTTCCAATCATCTAGGAGAAATTTTAATGGTGTACCAAACGCACCTGTTAAACCAATTCAAGAAATTACCTTCCCAACTAAGCAGGATTACGAAATAGGTGAATTACAAAGGTATTTTTTAAAAAAATCAAATGAGGTTCAATTTATTGAGGTAAGCAAAAAACAACAAATTTTATATTCCCAAAAAAGTCAAAAAGTTCAATGGCAACTATATATCCCCCTTACTATATCTTGGGTATTAGAAGGGGACCTTAAAAATGTTTATAATACAAACAAAAATATAGTAAAACTATCGGAAACAAGAAACGAGGCTTATGGTTTTGTAAACTATTTTAATGGTCGATTTACTAAATTCCACAAGGAAGAAGTATCCAACCGAAAAAAATTGAAACACCTACCAAAATAGGTGGCTTACGCTAAATTCTTTCGTATATTGGGGCCTAAATAGGTTATATGTACTGGTTGGTAGAAGATGATAGTCAAATAGAGGTTTTAATTAATAGCGGTTACAAAAAAGCGTTCATTGAGGTGATCCCGTATAATGACTACATACACCCCACCCTAAACCACGTGAGTTTGGTGTATATTAGACCGATTGACGCGCCCAAAGGCTATATGCTGTGCATCACGCATAGTGAAGGTTTGAATGCGTTAAAAACACGTATAGACGAACTAATAAATAAGTTTGAGGTTTTATATTGTCGCGATAAAAAGGAAATGTTACATTATTTCCCAACCAAAACTCTTTATGACATAAACACACCACCTACTACGTATATACGCCCATTAACAAAGGCCCACGAAGTTATATACCAGAAACATAAGGATAAAGAAGATATAAACACATTTATCCCTATTGTTAAGCACTATGAAATGTGCGAGCAAATATATGGTGATTTAAAATTAAATATTAACAAAAACAACAACAATTATGACGAATTCTTCAACAACCGAGTATCCGTGGTATTCAACGCCATCGAAAGGGTGGGAATACAAATACATCCCGAACGATTCAAAGAACACTTTTACGATGAAAAAGGACCCAAGGTTTACACGCAGTACAACCTCAAAACCACTACCACAAGACCCTCAAACAAATTTAAAGGAGTAAATTATGCCGCACTTAATAAAGAAAATGAATGTAGAAAAAGTTTTATCCCAAGCAATGACAGTTTTTACGAGATCGATATTAGTGCTTTTCATCCTAGTCTCGCTTGTAATCTTATTGATTTTACTTTCCCCAGTGTTGATATCCATTCGCATATGGCAAAACTTTATAAAACCACGTATAAAAAATCAAAGGAATTAACCTTTAAACAGTTATACGGGGGGGTTTTCGACAACTACAAACACCTGGAATTCTTTCAAAAAATTGAAAAATACGTAGGAGATATGTGGGAGAAGTTCCAAAGCGACGGTATGGTAGTATGCCCGATTTCTAGCTTTGTGTACAAAAAAGAAGACCTGGAAAATATGAACCCACAAAAACTCTTCAATTATGTGTTACAAAATTTGGAGACATCAACAAATGTTCGTATATTGTGGGACGTACTTAGTTTATTGAGAGGTAAGAAAACTAACTTAGTACTATATACATACGATTCATTCTTATTTGATTGGGATGAACGTGAACAAGATGTGATAAAGGATATAAAAGGAATATTTGAAAAACACAAATTCAATATTAAAACAAAACAAGGTTATGACTATGATTTTAGATAAAATCCCCCATATGTATACTATGAAATATGATATAGAAGATCATTTAAAGAAAAATATGGCCAATAACAAGTTGTTTTGCACTTTTACCAATCTAGATAATCTGGATGCATTGATAGAAGACATTATATCCAAGTACGTAATTATATATAACAAAATCTTTGTTTTAGAAATTATAGGGAAGGATGAATATGTTGTCACGTACAACGTAGAGCAAGGAAACGTACAAAACACACCAGAAAATACCATTTTGGTGCATAGAAAGAAGGAATCCAACACTTTATATACAATTAATGCTTTAAATGAGTTAATCAAAAAGCTTAATGGTGGTGTTGTAGATACCAAATTTAAAGTAGATTGGCAACATTATAGGAACTGTGTGTTACTTACACAACATAATGAGCTTTCTCAATTGAGTACAAAAATCCACAAAATAATCGAAGTATAATGAAAGAATTAAACACATTTAGAAAGTATTTAGAGGAAGGAATAGATCAATCCCAAAGACAAGAAGCAAATGGTGAATATAAGGGAATTGCTTATGAGATTTGGTATAACCCTAAAAAAGGATATTACGCAGATAATAAGGAAGGGGATATCATTAATCGATATTCATATTTTGATACACAGGGAGAAGCAGAACACCACGCCGAACTGGAAATTGATGGGTTCATAGAAGACATTAATAGTGATTTGGATGAGGGTAAAGAATACGAAGATTATTAAAATAAATTAGGAGCCCCGGGATGGGGTTCGTATATTTATGTTATATATAAACAGTTATAATTAAAATAAAGTTACATTATGGATTTATCAATGCTTAAACAGAAGTTGGACACACTCCAACAAAAAACACCTGTGGGTGGGCCAAAAAGAGATTATTCTCTAACATTTTGGAGACCAACCGTAGGAAAACAACAAATCAGAATTGTACCATCGGCATACAATGCTGAAAACCCATTTTCGGAATTAAAATTCTATTATGGTATTACAAACAAGGTAATGATTTCACCCGAAGTATTTGGGGAGAAAGACCCAATTGCCTTATTTGCTAGCAAACTTAGAGAAGAATATAGTAGAGAAAATTATTTATTGGCTAAAAAGTTAGATGCTAAAACTAGAATCTTTGCACCTGTAATCGTTAGAGGTGAAGAAGATAAAGGTGTTAGATTATGGCAATTTGGAAAGTTAATTTACGAAGAATTACTTTCATTAGCAGTAGATGATGAAATTGGAGATTATACTGATATCGTAAATGGTAGAGACCTTACAATTGAAACGGTAGGCCCAGAATCTACAGGTACTCAATACAACAAGTCCTCAGTTAGAGTTAGACTTAAACAGACACAACTTAGTAAGGATGCTGCTCAAGTAGAGTTATGGAGTGCAGATCAACCAGATCCAACAAAGGAATTTAAACAATTCACATTTGATGAAATGAAATCAGCGTTAGAAAAATGGTTAGAACCAGAACCTAATAGTGAAGGTGAGGGAGATGCATCTTATCAAACAACCCCAGCAAGTGTAGGAACTCCAAAATCTAATTTTAGTATGGATACTACAAAAGTAAAACAAACAAAAACAGACCAATTCGATTCTCTATTTGATGAAAAAGACGGTGGGAAAGATGATCTACCCTTTTAAATATGGCGAAAAAAACACCAAAGTCACTCTCGGCGGCCGTGTCTGCCGAGATTATGGCAAAGTTTGACCTTAATAAATTTAAAGCATTTAAGGGTTTAAATAAAAACGTCAAATTTAAGGAACAAACGTGGATACCATTATCCCCAGCATTTCAAGAAATTTCAGGAGTACCTGGTCTTCCTATGGGGCATATCACCTTACTAAGAGGGCATTCGGATACAGGTAAAACCACAGCACTATTAGAAGCAGCAGTTTCATCACAAAATATGGGTCAACTCCCAGTATTTATTATCACTGAAATGAAGTGGAATTGGGAATACGCGGTTCAAATGGGGTTAAAAGTTAAACTAATTAAAGATGATGAAGGTAATGTTATTGATTATGAAGGAAACTTCATTTATGTTGATAGAGAAACTTTACATACTATTGAAGACGTAGCAGCATTTATAATGGATCTACAAAATGAACAGAAAAAAGGTAATTTACCTTATGATCTAACATTTTTCTGGGATTCTATTGGTTCTATTCCTTGTGCAATGTCAGTTGAAAAACTGAAAAATAACAATGAATGGAATGCAGGTGCAATGTCAACACAATTTGGTAATACAGTTAATCAAAGTATTGTAATGTCTCGTAAAGAATCATCACCATATACTAACACCTTAATTGCAGTTAATAAAGTATGGACTGCCAAAGCCGAATCACCTATGAGTCAACCTAAGATGATGAACAAAGGTGGGATGGCTATGTGGTACGACGCAACTTTTGTAGTTACCTTTGGTAATGTCTCAAATTCCGGAACTTCTAAAATTAAAGCAATTAGGGGGGGTAAGCAAGTAGAATGGGGTAAAAGAACCAACCTACAAATTGATAAAAACCACGTTAATGGTATTCAATCAAGAGGTAAGCTTGTTATGACTACCCACGGTTTTATTTTAGATTCGGATAAAGATAAAAATGCTTACAAGAAAAAACACAGTGATGAGTGGGCGAAAATCCTAGGAGGAGGGAAATTCGAAATTGTAGAGGAGGATGATGATGTAACCCCTGTATTATTCGACCCGGGGGACATTTAAAAACAAAAACATGAAGCATAGAGAATTATTTAAGCTGTTGGATGAAGTCCAAGAGCAAGGGGAGGAAACAACTCCTAATAGACACGATAAAGTATTAATCCTAGATGGGTTAAACCTTTTCTTTAGGAACTTTGCTATGATGAATATGGTTAACCCCGACGGGGTCCATATTGGAGGTTTAGGTGGTTTCTTCCGTTCTTTAGGTGCTATGATTAGACAAACAAACCCCACATCTGTTTATGTAGTATTCGATGGAGCCGGTTCTACAGTAAATCGTAAGAACTTGCTCTCCGAATACAAGGCAACAAGGAATTTACAAAGAATTACAAATTGGGAAGCGTTTGATAACATTGAAGAAGAACACGATTCTAAAATAGACCAGATTGTACGAATAATTCAGTATTTAAAGTTACTTCCAGTTAAAACTACTATACTTGATAAAGTTGAGGCTGATGATATAATTGCTGTATTAGTGGAGAAATTAGTAGAAAAACACAATTCAACGTGTTTTATAGTATCTAGTGATAAAGATTTCCTACAGTTGGTAACAGACAAAATTATCGTGTATAGACCTATGGAGAAAGAGTATTACACTCCTAAAGTTATAGAAGAAAAAATAGGTTTACTACCTTCAAATTTTATCATACATAAAACATTATTAGGTGACAATTCAGATAATATTAAAGGTATAAAAGGATTGGGTGCTAAGGGCATATTTAAAAGATTCCCTGAATTAAAAACCCAACATTTAACTTTAGATGATATTTTTGATATATCTGCTAGGAAATATAAGGAACATATTGTATATTCACGGATAATTCAGGATAGGGCTCGAATTGAAATTAACTATAAAGTTATGGATTTAAGTGTTCCCATGATTGACGATAGAGGCAAACAGCACATCGATGATTTAATAGGAGAAGAATTACCTGAATTTAATTCCAAAATGTTTATTTCATTTTACAATGAGGATAAATTAGGAGGAATGATTAGAAACTTGGATAGCTGGTTAAAAGATATTTTCAGCCAATTTCCTATTTTTAAACAATAGATACAAGGTATAAGTCGTATATTCGACATAAATAGGTTATAAACTTTTAAATAGAAAAAAATTGACTTTACAAACATTAAATCAATACGGTAAGGATTTTCAAATTAAAGCCATATCATCATTATTAACCCATAAGGAATTATTAACGAATATCCATGATATTATTAGTGAGGAATTCTTCGAAAATAGTGCCCATAGATGGTGTGTTAAAGCTATTTTAAAATATTACGATAAATACCACACAACACCTTCATTGGAAGTATTAAAAGTGGAACTACAGAAGGTTGACAATGAGGTATTACAATTATCTATTAGAGAACAATTAAAAGAAGCATATGTTACCTCTGATGAAGATTTAGCATATGTTCAAGAAGAATTTACTAATTTTTGTAGAAACCAACAATTGAAGAAGGCCTTAATGTCGTCTGTGGATTTATTAAAAGCAGGCGATTTTGATGGTATTAGGTATATTATTGATGGGGCTTTAAGAGCAGGACAAGATAAAAATATAGGACATGAATATGTTAAAGATATTGAATCTCGGTATAGAGAAGATTCAAGAAAAACAATTCCTACTCCCTGGGATAAAATTAATGATATATTACAAGGAGGATTAGGAAACGGTGATTTTGGTCTCATATTTGGTAGTCCAGGAGGTGGTAAGTCTTGGTCATTAGTAGCCGTTGGGGGTAATGCTGTTAGATTAGGATATAATGTAATACATTACACACTAGAATTAGGTGAAGAATATGTTGGTAAAAGATACGATGCTTTTTTCACCGGTATACCCGTTAATAAAACCCAACTTTTAAGAACTAAAGCTGAAGAGATTATACCTCAATTACCCGGAAACCTGATAATTAAAGAATTCCCTACAGGACGCGCCACAATATCCACAATTGAATCCCACATTAAAAAGGTTGAAAGTATGGGGGTTACAGCTGATTTAATAATTATAGATTATGTTGACTTACTTTCATCACTTCGCAAAAGTAGGGAACGTAAGGATGAAATTGATGATATTTATATTAGTACCAAAGGCTTAGCTAGAGAACTTAACATACCAATATGGTCAGTTTCTCAAGTAAATAGGGCTGGTGCTGGTGATGATATTATAGAAGGTGATAAAGCAGCTGGGTCTTATGATAAGCTAATGATTACCGATTTCTGTATGTCTTTATCAAGGAAGAAGGAAGATAAGATAAGAGGAACGGGTAGGTTTCACATTATGAAAAACAGATATGGGATCGATGGTATTACATTCGGGGTTAAAGCGGATACATCAACAGGCCATTTTGAAGTACATAATTATAATGTAGATTTTGAAGAAGAAAAAAGTTTTTCACCCGCTAATAAATCAAATAAGTTTGATACTGACACAGACAAGTTTGATAAGGAGAGACTTCGTAGTAAGTATGATCCAGGGTTTTTTGAATTAAGTAAATAATAACTAAATCAATTTTAAAATGGCTAAAACATCATTACTACAGGAACGCATTATTTACAAACCTTTCGAATACCCCGAGGCATACGATTTTTGGTTAAAACAACAACAATCACATTGGTTACACACCGAAATACCAATGATGAGTGATATTAATGATTGGAAACAAAATCTAACTAAAAATGAAAAAAACATTATTGGTTCAATTCTAAAAGGTTTTGCACAAACTGAAACTATAGTAAATGATTACTGGTCCACTTTAGTTACTAAATGGTTTAGAAAACCTGAAGTAATTATGATGGCTGTTACCTTCGCTTCATTTGAAACTATCCACGCCGAGGCCTATTCTTTGTTAAATGAAGAATTAGGTTTAGATGATTTCGCTGAGTTTTTAGAAGATGAAGCAACAATGGCAAAAATTAATGCTTTAACCAAAGTTAGAGACTCCCATAATGGGGAAACTAACTGGCATGAAAGAGCAAAATCATTAGCAATATTCTCAGCATTCACAGAGGGAGTTAATTTATTCTCATCATTTGCCGTATTATTATCATTTAAATTAGATAATAAACTCAAGGGAGTAGGTCAAATAATAGAGTGGAGTATTAGAGACGAATCATTACATTCAAACGCAGGGTGTTGGTTATTTAGAACGTTATTAGAAGAACATCCTGAATTCAATACCCCGGAATTAAAAGAAGATATTGAAGAAGCAGCACTATTATCCTTAAAATTAGAGTTAGATTTTATTGATAAAGTATATGAAATGGGGGACTTACAGGGTTGCCCTAAATACGATTTAATATCATTTATTAAACATAGGGTAAATACCAAAATGGGTGATTTAGGATATGGAGCCGTAGTTAATGGTATTGATAAAGAAGCAGTACAAAGAATGAGTTGGTTTGATAATTTATCAGGTGGAAAACAACACACAGATTTCTTTAGCACAAGGGTAACTAATTACAGCAAAGGTGTCCAAAATTGGGACGCAAACGATATATTTTAAAATATGGAAAACAACGCATTACAAGTAGATTATAGTCAATGGACCCCAGGTAAAGAGTTCCCTGAGTGGATGGATGATATTTCACTAGCAACTATTTCAAAAGGGTATTTACTCCCAGGAGAAACTGTAAGAACTGCCTATAAAAGAGTATCAAATTCTGTTGCTAATAGACTTAAAAAACCAGAATTAGCTGGTAAATTCTTTAAGTATATTTGGAATGGGTGGATAGGATTAGCATCACCGGTTATTTCAAATATGGGAACGGATAGAGGCCTACCAATTTCATGTTTCGGTGTAGATACCCCCGATTCAATACGTGGAATAGGTTTAACTAACGCGGAACTAATGAAACTCACCGCGTCCGGTGGGGGTGTAGGTATTTCGTTATCTCGCATTAGAAGACGTGGGGAAGGAATCGCGGGTAATGGTAGAAGTGAAGGGGTAGTACCGTGGGCTAAGATATTTGATTCGTCAATAATTGCCACTAACCAAGGTAATGTTAGAAGAGGAGCAGCATCCGTAAACTTAGATATTGAACATGGGGATATTGATGAGTTTTTACAAATTCGCAGACCTAAGGGTGACCCAAATAGACAATGTTTAAATTTACACCAATGTGTAATTGTAGGTGATTCATTTATGAGAAAATTAGAAGCTAGAGACCCGGAATCAATTAATAGGTGGGCTACAGTTTTAAAATCAAGAATGGAAACCGGAGAACCTTATATTATGTATAAGGACAACGTTAATAAAAATAACCCTATTTCTTATAGAATGCACAATTTAGAGGTATCTATGACTAATATTTGTTCTGAAATAACATTATTTACAGATGAAGAACATTCGTTTATTTGTTGTTTATCATCACTTAATTTATCTAAGTGGGAAGAATTTAAAGATACCGATTGCATCCAAATGGCTGTCTGGTTTTTAGATGGGGTAATGCAGGAATTTATTGATAAATCGGCAGGTAAATCATCATTACAAAGAACCTATAATCACGCCCGAAAGGGTAGAGCATTAGGTTTAGGAGTAATGGGATGGCATACTTTTTTACAACAAAAAGGATTACCCTTTAATTCTATAGCCTCTACAGTACATACTAGAAACATATTTAATAGAATCCGAAGCGAAGCAGAATCGGCATCAATGGATTTAGCTGCGGAGTATGGAGAACCACTATGGTGTAAAGGAACAGGTATGAGAAATACACACCTGTTAGCCATAGCCCCTACAGTATCAAATTCAGTTATTTGTGGTGGCATTAGTGCGGGTATCGAACCTTTACCGGCTAATATTTATACTTTTAATGGAGCTAAAGGTACTTTTATTAGGAAAAATAAATCACTTGAAGCCTTACTTGAAACTAAAGGCGAAAACAAAGAAATTTGGTGGAACCAGATTCTACAAGAAGGGGGATCTGTGCTGGGTTTGCCGGATAAGGTACTAACTTCTGAGGAAAAAGAAGTATTCTTAACTTTCTCTGAGACAAATCAGTTAGAATTAGTAAAACAGGCGGCAGAACGTCAAAAATACATAGACCAGACACAATCTTTAAATCTTTCTTTCGACCCTAACGATTCTCCCAAATGGATTAACCAAGTCCATATGGAGGCATGGAAGCTGGGCGTTAAAACGCTATATTACTTACGTACTGACTCCGTAATTAAAGGAGATTTGGGGAGTCGCATGGCTGATTGTCTTTCTTGCGAAGGTTAACGAGGCACTACATACAGCTGAATGGGCAGGCGTTAGCAAACAGGTACTCCAACTAATACTAACCATAAGACCACAGAGAATCGGTAAAATACCAACTTCTACAAAAGGTTTTAAATTCTCGTATAAATAATCATATCTTTTAATTCTCCCCTCATATTTATATTCAACACAAATCTATAATAATATGAGGGTATTAGTATTAATTGTTTTGTTACTAATTTCTTTTCCTTTGCTCTCCCAGGAAACTGAAAAAAACTCATTTTTTAAGGGTCTCTTTCAAGATTTCCTAAAATTTGATCTTAATTATACATTTAAATAAGCAATGGTAAAAAAAATAAATAAAAATTCCACTCTAGGGGTGGATGTTGATGGAAGTGGAAAACCCACTTTTTCTATAAATGCTAAAACCTTTACAATGTTTGCTATAGGAATGGCAACTGTAATAGGTATGTGGTTTACCTTACAGGCAGATATATTGAAGGCTATGGAACTTCCAAAACCTCAAATAGAAAGAATAGAATACGATCTAAAGGATGAGCTTATCAGGCAAACAATAATGGATACTCAAAAGGATGTTGAAGATATCCTGAAAAAGCTAGAAAAATTAGATGAACGTCTCTATAAGTTGTCACTAAAAATACAATAAAAAATCAAATGAAAACAGTATTATTTATTTTAGTATCACTTCTAAGTTCAATAGCTTACGCGCAAAGTTTTGTACCCGAAAAATATTGGATTGAAGATTCAAACTTCGAAGAAAAAATTAAAGAACATCATGTATTTGGAGATGATAATAAATTACCTATTGTTGTTGAGTTTTGGGCTTCTTTTAACGCCCATAATTGTTTTGCAGATTGGGATAAAATTAAAAACGCAATTTATTATAGAGTTGATCTCTCAAAAGCCCCAATAGCTAAGAAAAAATATAAAATAAAAATGACACCCACTATTATAATATTTGAAAAGGGTGTAAAAAAAGAAATATTTAAAGCTGGGTTGGATTTACTATTACCAACTAGTTTAAGTGAGGTGCAGAGGATAATTGATGAAATTAATACTGCTTCTAAATTTTAAAAACTATAATATGACATTTAAAGATTTGTTTAAAGACGACAATAATATTAATGAAAAAAGCGTAGTAGGATTTATGTCCTTCATCGTAATGGTCATCTTTGCCATAGTAGATATAGTAACAGGAATATACGGAAAAGAACTTCAAATACAAGATTACATTTATAATTCTTTCGTAATCATAACCCTCGGCGCATTTGGAATATCCGAGCTTGGCAAAATATTCGGTAAGAAAAAAGATACCGAATTATAATTAGTTGCGCATTGTTTAACTAAAACCCCAATTTAATGGAAATTCTAAACAAGATCGGCTCTTGGGCCAACAAACTGACTGAAATATGTATTTCAGTTATTGCACTCGGAATAGTACTCGAAGTATTATTTGGAGGAGTAGGAATACCTTTTTGGCCTGACATTTCAGTAGTAGGAAATATTATGGACATATTAGGATCCTTATCGGCTGAAGGACTACTAGGATTAGTAGGTGTTTTTGTATTAATCCACATTCTTAAAAAATAGAATGAAATTCAATATTTATCCCCGCATCCTAACCATGTGTGGGGATTTATTATCTAAGTATGGGATATTTAAAAAACATTTTATTAACCCCATACTCAAACTTAACAAAACACAGAGAATAATGGAATTAGAAGTATTAAGATTTAGCTCTCAGAAAGATAGTACTAATGGGCTACTATTTGATGTAACAACTGGATGGGATAGGAGATTTTTAGCTTACACTTTAGAGGATGAGTATAGAGATACCAAAGTCATGTCTGAGACAAGAATACCAGAAGGCAAGTACAAAATTAAATTAAGGACCGTAGGCGGCTTCCACGGTAGGTATGCTTCAAAATACGGATCAATGCATAAAGGAATGTTACACGTACAAGATGTACCTGGGTTTGAATATATTTTAATTCATACTGGAAACACAGACGAACATACCGCAGGTTGCCTATTAGTAGGCGATACACAAGTACAAAATATAACAAAATCAAAGGATGGTTTTATAGGTTCCTCTGTAGATGCCTATAAAAGAATATATCCTCCGATAGCTGAAGCCTTAGAACGGGGAGATACAGTAGAAATTACGTATATTGATTTTGACACTATCTAAAAACTAAAATATGTTATCAAACTTAAAAAAAGGAATGTTCCCATTCCTAATTGCTTTCTCCGCTTTATCAGTAAGTACATCAGCCGCATTTTATTCAGTTAGTGGTCTAAGTAAGTTATTTGCGGGTGCCTCCCTTGAGGTTATTATAATGGCTGGCTCATTGGAGTTTGCTAAATTGGTAACAGCCTCTCTTTTATACCAATATTGGGGCACAATTAATAAAACATTAAGAACTTACTTATGTATATCTACTGTAATATTAATATTAATTACTAGTATGGGGATTTATGGTTTCCTAAGTGCAGCTTACCAGGAGACATATTCTAAATATTCTTCAATGGAAAACGAAAAAACCTTTATCCAACAAAAAGTAGACTTTTACCAAACAGATGTAAGTAGATATGATAAAGAAATTGAGAGGATATCTAGTAACATTAGTATACTTTCCAACTCTAAAGCCTCTTCAATACAGGTACGAGATACTACATCCTCAACGGGTTTTAGAAACACAATCTCAACAATCGAGTTAAGGATGGCTCAAAATCGTATTAACGTTGAGGAGGAGAATCGTAAATCAATGCAATCTAAAAGAACTATGGCCACGGATAGCCTACAGAAATTCCAATTACAAGTGTTGGAAATAGACAATAACAACGACGTTGCTAGAGAATTAGGACCACTACAGTATTTATCGAGTTTAACGGGTTATCCCATGGATAAAATCATAAATGTATTACTATTAATTATAATATTTGTATTTGACCCCCTAGCTATATCCCTTGTGATAGCTGCAAATTTTGCTTTTACACAAGCTTACCCACCCAAAAAATATAAAATTAATTTATACGAGGAGGAAATTGAAGTCCCCCCAACAGAATCGGCCTTTGATACCTATTCTGATGAATATAAAAAAAGAAGAGATGCATTAGGTAAACATGGTAATGAGGGGGAACTTTATGACAAATCCCCATTTTTTGAAGAAATGGTAAGAAACAAAAAAAATCCCCAACCTCCTAACGATAATGACAAAATACATTAAAAGTATTTCAAGAAAAAATTAGAATACCGGGAATATTTTTTGTATATTTAAGTGCACGACAATTTAATATTAAGTATAAAACATATGAAGTTTACTAAGGGTGAAGAAGAATACATAAAGGAATTTAACCTTGAAAATGTTTGCATAGGTCTAACTCTGGACATCCAGAAATATAATGAACCTTCAAACCCATGGGAAGAATTATTTGAAAATTTAGATGATGAATGGATTTTAGAAACTATAAATCAAGGTAACTTAGAAAATATTTGCATAGGTCTAACTCTAGACATCCAGAAATATAATGAACAGTCAAACCAATTATATTCTAAATTAAATTAATATCATTAAATTATAGGTTACTAATGTAATATAACTTATAAAAAGAATTCCCAAAAAAATTAGGCTACCCG
>Ga0209554_1002132_pt1 | contig 14102 bp, 15 predicted proteins | sample MarorgKNORR_S2LV_5_FD_188221 | JGI IMG/M metagenome (GOLD analysis project Ga0209554, IMG submission 188221) | Marine microbial communities from the Southern Atlantic Ocean, analyzing organic carbon cycling - Bottom_A/KNORR_S2/LV (SPAdes) (version 2) | ecosystem: Environmental > Aquatic > Marine...
CTATACGGTTACGATGAGCCAGAAACTCTCTCTTATCAAATAAGACTAGCTGGTGCCATAGGCGCTGACGTTAGACACTGAACTAAACCAAAGCTTTGCTGCGGAAGGGATCAACTTGGCACGCAATCGGGCCGGTGCTCTCGAAGGCGGTAAATCCCGCATTATAACGCTTGAGAAAAAACCTGAAAAACTTTTAAAACAGGCGGGGCGAATTCAACCTGGTACATCGCCTATGAGCAGTTCTGCGATGGCTCACATTTTAAAGCAACGACGCGACTTAAGGTCTGCTGCCGACAATATAATTGCAAAGAAAATTGAAAACGTAAACTTGGCCGGTGAGTTTTCGGCTACTAAACTTGGCTTTCAATTCGAAACCGCGGCCCGTTTGTTGGTGGCAGGTGTCAAAGCACCGGTGATTAAACTAACAATTGGAAAATTTGACACCCACGCCGGGCAAAATCCGTTACATGCTGAACTGCTTGCAGATATTGCCAAAAATGTTTCTGCCTTTGCAAAACTTATGAAGGCAAAAGGGCTGTGGGAGAAGGTGACGGTCATGAGCTATTCTGAGTTTGGCCGCCGCCCATTCGAAAATAACAGTGCCGGTACGGATCATGGTACGGCTGCGCCGCAATTTCTATTTGGTGGAAAAATTAGGGGTGGCTTCTATGGCGAGCAATCGCCGCTAGATGATCTCGACAATGAAAACCTCAAATACCGGGTTCACTTCAGAGAAATATATGCCTCCATCGCGCGTGAGTGGTGGGGAGTGCAGGCAGGTTTCATCAAGGAAAAGCCACTCGGTCTGTTTGTCTGAACTTATTTCATAACTTCACCATTCTTTGGCTGGGACAGTTGAAATGGCGTGATATAATAACGCTATGACTGATCCTTTTGAACTTTCCGAAGAGACCCCTAACGCGCTTGACGCATCCGCCGCCGCAGTGCCCGCCGGTCCGCCGCCTTACATGGTGGGCCTTAACGGCGAGCAACAACGCGCAGTCGAGGCCATTGATGGGCCGGTGCTGGTCTTGGCGGGTGCCGGAACCGGTAAAACACGTGTCCTGACAACGCGGCTCGCACATATTTTGGTCCAGGGCAAAGCCCGACCGTGGGAAATCGTCGCGGTGACGTTTACCAATAAAGCGGCTCGGGAAATGCAAAACCGGGTCGCCGCGATTACCGGCCGGCCGGTTGAAGGCTGGTGGCTCGGCACCTTCCATGCATTGGGTGCCCGGATTTTGCGTCGCCACGCTGAACTTGTGGGGCTCAAAAGCAACTTCACTATCCTTGATTCGGACGACCAAATACGCCTGCTCAAACAATTAATGGAAGGCCATCAGATTGATGACAAAAAATGGCCGGCCAGAGTCTTGATGGGGGTGATCCAACGCTGGAAAGATCGCGGGTTAACGCCCGACAAAGTATCAAAGGAAGAAGGAGCGGAATTTGCCGAAGGCACGCTTGTCGGTCTCTACCGGGAATATCAGGAAAGATTAAAAGCGCTCAATGCCGCTGACTTTGGCGATCTGCTGTTGCTTTGCCTGACATTGTTTACCGAAAATCCAGACATCCTTCATGAATATCAAATGAAGTTCCGCTATCTGTTGGTCGATGAGTATCAAGATACAAATGTCGCGCAATATCTCTGGCTGCGTCTGCTCGCCCAGGAGCATAAAAATATTTGCTGCGTTGGAGATGATGATCAGTCGATTTATTCTTGGCGCGGTGCCGAGGTTGGCAATATTCTCAAATTCGAAAAAGATTTTCCCGGCGCTGAAGTAATCCGCTTAGAGCAAAACTATCGCTCGACGCCGCATATTCTCGCCGCTGCATCCGGTCTCATCGCGCATAACGAAGGACGCTTGGGCAAAACGCTCTGGACCGGCATGGAAGCCGGAGATCCGGTAAAAGTTCGGGCCGTTTGGGACGACAAAGAAGAAGCCCGGATGATCGGCGACGAGATTGAAGCGCGCCAAAGCAAAGGTCACAGCCTTGAAGAAATGGCAATCTTGGTGCGTGCCGGATTTCAAATGCGGGAATTTGAAGAACGCCTGATCACGATCGGTGTGCCGTATAGGGTGATCGGGGGACCGCGCTTTTATGAACGCCAGGAAACCCGGGATGCCATCGCCTATCTGCGTGTCGTCAACAGCCAAGACGATGACCTCGCTTTCGAGCGCATCTTTAACGTACCGAAGCGTGGTCTTGGCCCAGCAACCTTGCAAGCGGTGCATCAATTGGCCCGCTCACAAGTTATGCCGATGTATGACGCGGCGCGGCTGATTGTTGAAACCGATGAGCTAAAACCCAAAGCGCGCTCAACGCTGCGGGCGCTTATTCTTGATTTCGAAAGATGGCGGGCGAATTTAGACGCGCTGCCGCATTTCGAACTGGCGGAGATCATTTTGGACGAATCTGGTTACACTGAAATGTGGAGGCGTGATAAATCTCCAGATGCGCCCGGTCGTGTCGAGAACTTAAGTGCGCTTGTCGCCGGCCTCGAAGATTTCGAAAACCTGCAAGGCTTCCTCGAGCACGTCAGTCTGGTGATGGAGAATGAAGAAAATAAGACCGAGGGCAAAGTCAGCTTGATGACGCTCCATGCCGCCAAAGGATTGGAGTTCGACAGCGTTTTTTTACCCGGTTGGGAAGAAGGTTTGTTTCCACATCAACGCAGCCTGGACGAATCTGGATTGAATGGCCTCGAAGAAGAACGCCGGCTGGCTTATGTCGGAATCACGCGGGCTAAAAAAGAGGCGCTTATTTACTACGCCGCCAATCGGCGGATTTATAATCAATGGCAGAATTCTCTGCCGTCGCGCTTTGTTGATGAATTGCCGGAAGACAATATTGAGCAAATGGCCGAACAAGGACTTTATGGCGGCATAGGCGCACAGGTAGGTTTGCGGTCTGCCGGTTCCAGTTTACATGAAACGCCGAACTCCTTTTCCTACGAATCACCTAAGAAACGAGGCCACGCCAGTAACGGCACTATAATTGAAGACGAGGCCTGGTTGGTGCCTTCAGGTTCAAATGACAGTGCCTTTGAAATCGGCGCCCGCGTTTTTCACCAAAAATTCGGCTATGGGAAGATACTCTCCTCAGATGGTAACAAGTTGGAAGTCGCGTTCGAAAAAGCCGGCACCAAAAAAGTCATCGACAGTTTTGTCGATCCTGCTTAGCTCTTCGTGGTTGATACTTTCCATCGCGTAACCATTGAAATACCGCGCGAGGCAGGTGACGCCTTCGCCGAAGCCTTGGAGCCTCATGTCGCTTCTGTGTCCTGGACGGCTGTGGAAGAATTGGTCACAGCTCAAGTCTTGGGGTTTTGCGAAACGCCACCCAACGAAGAAGCCATTTTGCTGACGATCCGGACTACCGCAGAAGCTTTGAAACTTCCTGCACCAGATATTAAATTTGAGCAGATGCCGGTGCGCGATTGGATCATGGACAATCTTAAACAATTTCCACCGATTTCCGCGGGACGGTTTTTTGTGCACGATCCTGAATATCGAGACCCGATCCCCAATGGACATATTGGATTAAAAGTCCCGGCGGGCGCCGCCTTTGGCTCTGGTGACCATGGCTCGACAAAAGGCTGTCTGCTTGCGCTCAATCAAATGGGTCATTTGAAGATAAGATCGGCTTTGGACATGGGCTGTGGCTCCGGCATTTTGGCTATTGCGCTGGCGAAGCGTTGGCGCATTCCCATTGTGGCAACTGACATTGATCCGATTTCAACCGAGGTGACCCACGAAAATGCTGAGATCAACCAAGTCTCACGTTATGTGCGGAGTTTGTGCGCGCCGGGCTATGATCATCCCGAGGTGCGAAAGCAACGCTATGATCTTATTGTCAGCAATATTTTAGCGAGGCCTCTGGTCCGAATGGCAAAAGATTTAGGCCGACAGCTCAAGCCGGGCGGATGGGCAGTGTTATCGGGTCTGTTGCTGAGCGATGCCAATCGCATCATATCCGCTCATCACCAGCAAGGCCTCAGGCTCTATAGGCGTGTAGAGCTGGGCGAGTGGATCACGCTGGTGATGAAGAAGCCTATCTAAAAAATACGATTGTTGCGCCGATGCCGATAAGCGTGCCGGCCATCGATACCGCCCAGCGAAACTCCATCGGGATCACCGTGCGGCCGCAATAATTGGTCCCGGTGCCGATCGCCATCGCAAGGAACGGCCACCACCAGGAACCAAAGAAAAAGCCAGCGATGAGCATGGCAATTGCCGACATGCCGCCAACCCAGGCGGACGCATCAAATAAGACGGGGGTAAGACCGAAGGAAGGAAAGGCGATGCCGGACGTTAAGACGGTCCGGTGTTGATCAAATCCGAGGGAGAAACCTATAATCGCAAGGACATACCACTCAAGCATGGGTCAATCTAGCATAGGATTGCATCAATCTAGCACAGCCAGCATTTCGCTGATGCGGGTGAATTTTTCCCAAGGATGGCCATCGACGGCCCGAGCGATTTCGGCGTCTCTAATTTTCAAGACCTCGTTGAAGGAAACCGTGCGGATATCACGAGAAGACAGCAGAGCATCGATAGCGGTTCCGCCAGGCCGGCCAATTTCTACGCCGGCCTTATTTAAATCTTCGGTTAGAAGATCAACGACGCCGCGAGAATCTGGGCCGTTTGTTGGGATTGTGCCACTCGGGCCGCGTTTGGCCCAGCCGACGACATAAACATTATCGCTCACACGGCCAGCCTCGTTTTCAATTGTTGCGCCGTTAAGCGGCAATCCTTCAGGTGGATCGGCGTAATAGCCAATTGCAGTAATCACCGAGCAGCACGGCACATCGAAAGTCTCTCCCGTGGCGACAGCGCGGCCATCGACAACTTCGGTGCGCTCCAAACGAATGCCTTCAACACGGTCTGTTCCCAAAATTTCCACTGGCGAGGCATAAAATTGAAAATGCATTTTGACCGATTTTTCAGGTTTATCTTGAGCGGCAAGCTCGCGCAAAATGTTAAGGTTTTTTTCTTTGATGCCTTTTTCGCGGCCTTCAAATTCACCCTCAACTTCATCCGGAATTTGACCGCCATCGACAATTGCGGCGCAGCGTTCAAGATCACGCGTTTCGCCCAGCTCTTTGGGTGTAAAACCAGCCTCAACAGGACCGCGGCGACCAAACATATGGACGTTCTCAACAGGCATATCTTGAATGCTATCAAGGGCATGCGCACAGATATCAGAATCGTCCATTTCAGCGCGGGTCTTGGAAATCACCCGGCAGACATCAAGAGCAACATTACCGATGCCAATGACAGCTGCGCCGGTGCCATCCAATAAAGGATTAAGATCGCGGTAGTCCGGATGACCGTTATACCAGCCGACAAAGGCGCAGGCACCATAAACGCCGGGTAAATCCTCCCCGGGAATGCCCAGCTTGCGGTCGTTATAAGCGCCAATCGACATAATTACGGCGTCATAATTTTCTTTAAGTTCTTCAACAGAAAGATCTCGTCCAATTTCAACATTGCCGAGATAGCGCACCTGATCAAGCTCAAGCGTGCGGGCAAATTGGCGAGCTGTGTTCTTCGTTTTGAAGTGATCCGGCGCAACGCCAAATCGAATTAGGCCAAAAGGCGTTGGAATTTTATCAAACACATCGATTTGACAATCTGGAAAGTTTTTAAGTAACGCGTCGGCGGCATACATTCCGGACGGGCCGGCTCCGACGATGGTAAAAGACGCAACCATATTTGCATTAATCCCCGTTTATCTCGCAATATTGCGTGACAATATTTGATTTTATTAGGGGGGAGATTGTGACAAAACCCCCGTTAGGTCAAGCGCCGGTTTAGGCGAAAAAGGATCGCTCAACACACCTGATTTGTGAGCTCTTTTCCATCTAAAAATTCGGTCAATACCGTGCGGGTGAGCTGGCTGCGATTGAGCCAAGCCTCTTCGGTATTTCCTGCCAAATGCGGTGACATAACAACATTGTCCATGGAGCATAAGGGGATGCGATCCTGGGCTTCGCCGCCGATAACATCCAATCCGGCATTTTTGATAGCGCCACTTTGCAGCGCTCGGACAAGATCGTTGGTATCGACAATCGTGCCGCGCGCAATGTTGACCAAGGTGCCGCCCGGACCAAGCGCTTCGAGCACGCTAGCATTGACGATATTTCTGGTTGCCTCTCCGCCGGGACAGGAAATCGCAAGGATTTGAACTTCTTTGGCGAGCTCCAGCAGCGATTTGCAATACGTATAGGGAACATCATCACGTTCAGATCGATTGTGGTAATAGATGTCCATATCAAAAGCTACCGCGCGTTTGGCTATTTCACAGCCAATCGTGCCTAATCCCAATATCCCGATTTTTTTGCCATAGACCGTCGTTGAGTGAAATTTGGCGCATTCCTCATAGGCTTCGTTTTCTCGCATGGATTTGTCATTGGCGAGTATGTGGCGAGACACCGCCAGCATTAAAGCAAAGGCATGATCGGCACAGCTCGGCGCGTTGGTGCCGGTGGCATTTGTGACATGAATACCGCGATCTTTCGCTGCCTCTAAATCCAAATGATCAAGCCCCACAGATTGCAGACAAACCAATTTTAAATTCGGCAATTGGTTCATAAGCGGCACGTCGATATGGCGGGGGCCATCGGAAACGATGATTTGAATATTTTCGCCGACTTCAGCCAGAAGTTCATCCCGGTTGGGGACTTCCTCGGCGAAATGCAGATCAAATAATTTTGGGAGCTCCGCACGATTGACCTTATTGATTGGACAATTGACCAGCACCCCGATTTTCTGGTCGTCATTAGACATCTTATTTCCCCCATTTATTTTTGGTTTTTCATACTTTCTCGATGATTATAGAGGAGCCCTGACCGACGCCAACACACATTGTGCAAAGAGCTCGATTGCCGCCATTGCGTTGGAGTTGGTACATCGCCGTTGTGACCAGCCTTGCGCCACTTGCACCTAATGGATGGCCAAGCGCGATCGCGCCGCCTTGAGGGTTTACGCGTTCATCATCATCAGCAACATCAAGCTCGCGGAGCACGGCGAGCCCTTGCGCTGCAAAAGCTTCGTTTAACTCAATGATATCCATATCGTCCATTGTCAGGCCGAGGCGGGCAAGAAGTTTTTTAGTCGAGGGCACCGGGCCGATTCCCATTACCCGGGGCGGGACACCGCCCGCGGCCATGCCAAGGATACGGGCCTTTGGCGTCAGGCCGTGTTCTTTTGCGGCTTCCTCCGATGCAACGATCAGCGCGCAGGAGCCATCATTGATGCCGGAGGAATTGCCGGCCGTAACCGATCCACCTTCACGGAAGGCGGCGCGAAGTTTTTGCAAACCTTCGATGGTTGAGCCGGCTCTCGGATGTTCGTCAGTATCAACGACGATATCGTCGCCTTTTCGCTGTGGAATATTTACAGCAAGAATTTCCTCTGCGAGCGTGCCATTTGCCTGAGCCTTTTCGGCTTTGAGCTGACTTCGAAGCGCCATGGCATCTTGAGCTTCACGGGAGATATTAAATTCTTCGGCGACATTTTCAGCCGTTTCGCCCATTTCATCGGTGCCGTGCAGCTGTTTCATTTTTGGATTTACAAAACGCCAACCAATAGTGGTGTCATACATTTCGGCGTTGCGTGAAAATGCGGTCTGTGACTTCGCCATGACAAAAGGTGAGCGTGACATGCTTTCGACACCGCCAGCTACAAACAGATCTGCATCGCCTGCTTTAATTGCGCGGGCTGCACTGCCAACTGCATGCATCCCAGAAGCGCAAAGACGGTTGACGGAAACACCTGGAACAGAATCCGGCAGGCCAGCGAGTAACAAAGCCATGCGCGCAACATTTCGGTTGTCTTCACCCGACTGATTTACGCAGCCGTAAATCACGTCATCAACTTTATCCCAATCAACGGAGGAATTTCTCTCCATCAACGCTGAAATCGGCAGAGCTGCCAAATCATCGGTACGAACGGAAGAAAGCGCGCCGCCATAACGGCCAATAGGCGTACGAATTGCATCACAAATAAAAGCTTCGGTCATAAAATTATTGCAGGTCTTAGAAACCTGTCCCTTGTTGGTCACTGTAAGAATTGAAGGCGCAGTTTACGGGACCAATACGCCCGGTGCAAATCACGACGAAAAAATGTCCATTTCTGAGATACACTAATAAATTCCATCGCTATAACAGTAGAATTAAATAATACTATTACAATCAATAAAAGCATATTGAGGTGAATGATCATGAAACCAATTTTAGCCGCCTTTGCCATTGCAGGTTTAGGAATTGTGATTTCAGTTAATGGCGATTTAGCGGCCGAGACTCGTTCAGTCGAGAAAGAGCTGTCGAATTTGAATAAAAAATTAAATTCAATCGGTGGTCACTCTCAAAATGGCACTTTGGACACTGCAACCAGTACCCCGGATGGGGCATGGATCGGGCGCATGGTTGTGGACAAAGAAAGTTCTGAGAATTGTTCTTTCGATTTCAAAAACATAAAAGCCAATTTCTCCAATCAAATAATGACGTTGCATTTTCAGAATAGCGGCAGCGACATAAAGTTGGATTTGCCGTTAAATGAAAAGGGCACCTTTTCCGAATGGCAAGGACTGAGTGTTCAACTTCTGGATCTTGCAAAACTATATGATCGCGAATTTAAATTTTCTGGTGAGGTCAAAGGGAATATTCTTACCGGCAGTTTTTTCGCCGAGGTGACGCGAGTCGGCGACACGTACGGCGGTGATATGTATTTTGTCAAAAAAGGCACACTTGAAGCCAAGGCCTTTTTAACCAATCGCGATGTTCGAGTTGTCAGGCTGGAACATCGATTGGAGATGATTGAAAAAAATCCGTCACCTGGAAACGACGCTGAAACAGCAGAAAAAACAGCCAGGTTGGCTGAGGTGGAAAAAGAGCAGAAATTAGAGGCTGCTCGATTGGAAAATTTAAAAGCTGAAGCGGAACGAAAAATTAAAGAACTGGCCGCGCTGCAGAATCAACCGGCGCAAGGTAAAAACCTCCAGAAGGCCCCCGAATCTATTATAAATTTTGGACCTACCATGCTCTGATTGTGGGAATTTCAAAATATCAATATCTTCCAAAGCTTCGAACCGCCGTCGCGGATGCCAATGCTATGTCCAAACTCCTCAGAGAAAGTTACGGCTTTAAAATCACGAAACTCATAGATCCATCGCGCGCTGATATTTTGGATGCTTTGGATGAGATGCGGTCAAAATTAAAATTTAAAGATAATTTACTTATATATTATGCCGGTCATGGCTGGTTGGATAAACAGGCTGACGAAGGCTATTGGTTGCCGGTTAATGCGAAGCCGGACAGGCGGTCACGCTGGATGTCAAACGGAACGCTGACAGCTGCATTGCGGGCGATCAAAGCCAAGCACATTATGGTCGTTGCTGACAGTTGTTATTCTGGCCGCTTGGTTAGGGATGCCAACATCAAAACAGAAAATTCGGGAGAGGCGGAATACCTTCAAAAAATATCACGCAAAAAGGCACGTGTGGTTTTGACGTCAGGTGGATTGGAGCCGGTTGAGGACGGCAATGGCTCGACGCACTCTCCATTTGCCACGGCGCTGCTAGCGGCGCTCGAGGAAAATAAATCCGTGATTGATGGGACATCTCTCTTCAATGTCATTCGCCGTCCTGTTATGGTGAACGCCAACCAAACGCCACAATATTCCGATCTGCGTCGGGCGGGTCATGATGGTGGCGACTTTCTTTTTATAAAAAAGAGTTGGAATGGCAACTGATTTATCGGCGAAGAATTGTGTTCCCTGCAAAGGCGGAATTCCGCCGCTTGAATTAAGTGAGGCGGAGGCCCTGCTTGCCCAGGCGCCGGAATGGGAAATGGTCGCCGGGGCCACGCGTTTGCACCGTTCCTTTAAGTTTAAAAACTTCCAAACGGCAATGGATTTTGTGCAAAAAGTCGGTGCCATAGCCGAACAGGAAGATCATCACCCGGATATCGAGTTTGGCTGGGGCTATGCGAATATTCTGATTTTTACCCACAAGATCGATGGTCTGCATGAGAACGATTTTATTCTTGCCGCCAAAATCAACGACATCGCAATTTAATCAATCTTGTCCCAATATGACCATCGGTTCGAGTTTGTCGATCTCGGGGTCGTAGTCGTTTAATTCGAGGATAACGCCATTGGGATCCCGGACAAAAACCTGGTAGAGCGGGCGATCCGCCAAAAGCCGATCCCAATAGGATATCGAATTGTCCCTCATATATTGGACAAGATCGGCAGATTTTTCGACTGACAAGGCGATGTGGTCATCCATACCGGTTTCAACCATGTCATTGGCTTCGACGCGACCAAATTCGCTGATCGAACGTGCGACCATTTCCTGGATTTGCGCCTCATCCGTAACGTCGGTGGTTAAACCAAGCGCTTTACCGCCAGTTGCGTGAATATCCTCTACCACCGGATCGCATTCTTCAGTGTCCGACAGCACCACGCTTGCGCCGGCCTCTGCCAGCGCTTTGGCATATACCGCCCCCAACGCAGCGCGCTCGCCGTAAGCGGCACCAGTGACAATCGCCACCCGTCCATCGAGTTTTCCCATTTAATCTCCCCCATTTTAGACGTTTTCTATAGGGCCGCGATTATGATATGCAAAACTCCCTAGGCCAAATGGAAAACCTCAAGGATGCTTCGATGATTACGCTTTATGACTATTCTCGTTCCAGTGCAGCCTACCGAGCGCGCATAGCATTGAATTTGAAGGAACTCGATTATGAACAAATTTCTGTCCATTTAACTAAGGATGGGGGACAGCAATTCAATGAGGATTACACGGAAATCAATCCCCAGAATTTGGTGCCCACGCTCATTGACGGTGATACCAAGCTAACCCAATCAATGGCGATCATGGAGTATCTTGAGGAAGTCTACCCAGAGCCAAGTTTCCTGCCAGGAGATGCTGCCAATAGAGCTCAAATTCGCGCTTTAGCCAATATTATTGCCTGCGATATTCATCCGCTCAATAATTTGCGTATACGGCTCTACCTAGCCAATGATTTGGACGTCAGTGAAGAAAAGCGAAAAGTTTGGATGGCGCGATGGGTTTGCAAAGGATTTGAAGCCTATGAAAAGCTCTTTGCCCAAGGACCGCAAGGAAAGTTCAGCCACGGTGATCAGCCGAGCATTGCCGATATCTGTTTGATACCGCAAATGGCGAACGCGCGCCGTGCAGACCATGGTGTCGACGTAGAGGAGTTTCCCACGTTACTCAAAATTGAAGAAGCCTGCCAGGCACTTCCCGCCTTTGAAAAAGCACTGCCGGAAAATCAGCCTGACGCCGAGTAACCTTTCTGGTTAGGCCGAGCTCGCCTTAACATCGGTAAACTGGCGCATCCGATCTCCCATCAGGTTTAAGGACAAAATTGTCATAAACATGAAGAAAGACGGAACGAAGGAGATGAAGGGATCGTCTTCCAGCTCTTCGATACCATCTGAAATCATTTGACCCCAGGTAGGATCGGGTGGCGGCAGGCCGACGCCGAGGAAGGAGAGAGTGCCTTCTAAGCCAATGGTGAAGGACATGATCAACAGGCTGTAGGCGGCAACCGGTACAATGACATTTGGTAATAGCTCACGCAGTATAATGCGGAGATGCGAAGCGCCTTGCGCGCGCGCCGCAACAACAAATTCACGCTGGGCATAAAGCATTGTATTGGCGCGAGATATCCGCGTGAATTGTGGGATCGTGTAAAATGAAATCACCAGAACGAGATTAAAAATATTGGCACCGGCATAGAACAAAATGGCGATGGCGAGAACGATATTGGGGAAGGCCAGGATCGAATCAATTAAAATACTAACGGCAGAAGATTGAGCATCATGAAACTGGCAAAGGTGACGATAAAAAATACCGGGACTAAATGCAGAAGTTTTAATTGCAGATATTTCACGTGCTTTACTCTCCGACGAGAGGGAAATGGCAGGCGACAAGATGGCCTGGTTCTATTTCTCTAAATTCAGGTTCCTCCGCCGCGCATTTTTCCTCGGCCTGAGGACATCGGGTTCTAAATCGACAGCCGCTCGGCGGATTAAGCGGCGATGGAATTTCGCCAGTTAAAGCGGGTCCACTGTTGGTAACTTTATCACCAATTTCAGGAAATGTGGCCATCAGACCAGCGGTATAAGGATGCGCTGGTGCTTCATAAATGCGCGCCGAATCTGCCAATTCACAGAACTTGCCGAGATACATCACGGCGACGCGATCACTGATATTTTTAACCACCGCCAAATCGTGACTGATAAATAGCAGTGTCAAACCGTAGCGCTCTTTCATGTCTTCGAGCAGGTTTAAAATTTGCGCTTGCACGGAAACATCAAGCGCGGAGACCGGCTCGTCGCAGACAATCAGCTTTGGCTCCATGATTAACGCCCGGGCGATACAGATACGCTGGCATTGGCCGCCGGAAAATTGGTGAGGGCGGCGATCCATTGTGATGTCCGGGTCCATACTCACAGCATTGAGTACTTCGCGCACTTTGCGATCGATTTCAGCTTTGTCCTTCATACCCGAAATAAACAGTGGCTCGGCGATAATATCTTTCACGCGGCGGCGTGGATTCAAAGACGATACCGGATCTTGAAATATGATTTGCAGGCGTTGGCGAATAGGTCGCATCTCGGCATGCGATAACTCGGTCAATTCCTGGCCTTCAAACCTTACCTTGCCGGCGGTCGGTGTTGGCAGTTGAATAATGGCGCGGGCGGTTGTCGATTTACCACAACCAGACTCGCCCACCAAACCAACGGTTTCTCCTTCCGCAATGTCCAGCGTAACGCCGGAAATAGCGGCAAAGCGGTGGCCTTGGGTGACATATTCGACGGTGATGTCTTCAACTTCTAGAAGTGTATTATCGGTCATGCTGAGGCACCCCCATTTGCCATTTCATTTTGGAGGGGATGCCAGCAAGCAAAGGAATGATCTGAATTTGCATCGGCTGTCAGCGTCGGCATTTCGGTTTTACAATTCTCTTGAACATAGGGGCAGCGGGCATTAAAACGGCAGCCATCCGGTACATTGAGAAGATTTGGTGGAAGCCCTGGTATAGCATTTAATCTTGTGTGAGGCGGATCGGCCAGCGCCGGCGCTGAATTCATCAACGCTTCAGTATAAGGCATGCGGGGATGGCTCACGAGTTCATCTGTTGCGCAGCGCTCAACAATTTGGCCGGCATACATAACCGCGACATCATCGGTATAGCCCGACACAATGCCGAGATTGTGGGTGATCAAGATCACCGACATGTTCCGCTCGCGCTGTTGCTCGCGCAAGAGATCCAAAATCTGCGCCTGAATGGTAACGTCGAGCGCGGTCGTTGGCTCATCAGCGATCAGAAGTTTTGGCTCGCAGGCCATGGCGATCGCGATTGCCACGCGCTGGCGCATACCGCCGGACAAATGCATTGGAAATCGACCGAGCTGCTGTTCAGCATCCGGAATGCCGACGGAATCGATGAGTTCCGCCGCACGTAAATTGGCGGCCTTTTTGGTCATGCCAAGGCGTTTGGTCAAAACTTCGGTGATCTGCTTGCCGATTTTTTTGACTGGATTGAGCGATGACATCGGGTCCTGGAACACCATCGCAATTTCCCGGCCGCGGATTTCGCGCATTTCCTTTTCGGGTAAACTTCGAAGATCACGGCCTTCGAAAAGGATTTCCCCGTCGTAAAGAACAGAGCCATCTTTAGCCAAGATATCAATAATCGTGCGTGATAGGACACTTTTGCCGGATCCCGATTCGCCGACAATACCGAGCGTGCGGCCACGCTCCAACGTAAACGATACGCCGTCTACCGCGTGGGCGATGCCTCTTGGTGTATCAAAATGAGTGTAGAGGTTATTGACCTCTAATAGAGGCGGTTTGGTCGATTGATTATCCGCCATAATTCCCCGCGAAAGGTAATGCTTTTATTGTGATCATAAAAAGTAGTTTTCCCCCATTACAATGTCTTTTAGGAAATCCCTAAAGACACCATGCTGGTTTTTGATTGCCTGTAAGCTTTGTACCACAGCGTCAAGGCGATTTACCGGCTTATTTGGGTATAGGCGACAAAGTTTAGGTATATA
>Ga0209554_1002133_pt1 | contig 14101 bp, 10 predicted proteins | sample MarorgKNORR_S2LV_5_FD_188221 | JGI IMG/M metagenome (GOLD analysis project Ga0209554, IMG submission 188221) | Marine microbial communities from the Southern Atlantic Ocean, analyzing organic carbon cycling - Bottom_A/KNORR_S2/LV (SPAdes) (version 2) | ecosystem: Environmental > Aquatic > Marine...
AAGATGGCTCTCTCGATATGATGTGAATGCACGTGCGTCACATACAGGTCGTGAGGGGTGCCGATCACAGCGAAAACTGATTTCCCGACCCCTGTGGAGCGACTGTGTGGGGTCGCGGTCCGCTCTCGACCATGTCAACAGAACCGATCAGGTTCAGGATGGCAATTGTGCTGGAGATCGGACATCTCCCTCCCCAGTTCTCAAAAAGAGAACCGACCCGCCCGCCATCACCTGAACTTCTTACGAACGGCGCTTTTTGTTGCGCCCCGGACGGACCCTGGCGACTATCAGCCCGAACAGCCCGGCCACCGCGAGCAGGTAGTCGCCACCCGCAGTAACCGCGTTTTCAACCTCTTTGCCACCGGTCGGGACGTTGCACCCGAATACGGTCAGCGCAGGTTCCGGTGCCAGTGATCGGTCGCCCTCTGCTTCAAGTTCTTCCTCGTCGAGCGCCCGAATGGCCGCTACTGTGGCCGCAAGGTCGTCGTCGGTGACCGAAGCCTCGTCTCCCGCTCCATCACCCCCGTCCGGAGCACCTTCACCATCATCGGCAGGCACATCTTCAGCATCCGCGCCCGAAGACTCTTCAGGCGCTTCTCCATCCGCTGGTGCTTCAGGTGTTGGGACCTGCTCGGGTTCAACGGTCGGTCCGATATTGTCCGGCGCTGCCGCGGGTTCTCCTGTCGCCGGATCAGCCGCTGGCACGGGAGTCGGGGCCGGCGTTGCGGTCGGCTCGGCGGTCGCCGGGGTTTCTGGATTAACCCCAACATCGGGGGTATCGGCCGGTGCGGGTGTCGGCGTGGCCGCGTCACCCCCTCCATCGGACGTACCGGTTGGCGCCGGCTCGTCGGGGGCCGCCTGCGTCGCAACCGTAGGTTCGACAGTCGGTGCCGCAACGGGAGTTTCAGTTGGTACCGGTGTGGCAGTGGCCGGAGGGGCCAGCACGCTGAAAACACGAACTACGGGACTGTGTGTATTGCCTGCATCGTCTCGGCCGACGACCTCGAAAGTATGTTCGCCGTTGGCAAGGTCCGATGGCCTGTAAGACCAGGTCGACGACGATTCAGCGGTAAATCGAGATGCCACGTCAACGCCGTCCAGTTTCGCGCTGATAATAGTTACGCCGGCATGTGTATCGCCGGTGTACTCGCCAATTTCATCCGCAAAACTAACGGTAATGAGCGGGTTGGAAACGACAGCCACTTCGCGATTGCCCGGCACAACCATCGGGCTTTTTATAGTCCTGTCGAGGTGGAACTGCACCGCACCGGTCGGGTAGTTCGCCTGTTCAACGCCAAGGCCGCCCCGCCCGATGTTGCTGGCAGCGTCAAATCCAGCCGCCTCGACATTCTTCACACCATCCCCGGCCGCGGAGCCGGTAAATGTGTTCCCATCGACCACGATCGACCATATGTTTGTGGCGACCGGATTCGCCGATCCGAACGTCACACCGTTGACTGTGACGGTCGGGTCTGCAGCCAGCGTTTCCACCGTCGTCACCTGGATAGTCAGCAGCCCGTTCGTGATCTCCCTGTCGGTAGAGACCGTAAGACGCGGACCAAGTCGGTCGGTCGGTTCGACTTCTCGCAATTCGGATGGAAATTCCGTCAGGTCAGCCACCGCACCCGGCATGAGCTTGAGCAACCTCGGTGTCGTTGGAATGTTCTCAAACGTCAGCCAGACCGTGTCATCGATATCCTCGACCATCGTCACAGTCAGCGCGGACGCGCCCTCGATGAAGAACCTGGACGGATCGACGAGCGATTCCTTCAGCGACTCCGAGAACTTCAAGCGGACGCTGTTCAACACGTTGCCGAGGGTCTTTTCGGCAGTCGCATCGTATGCTTCACCAAGCACCGCCTCGATCAGGGTTGGCGGCGATGTATCGACTGTGAAAATGTGGTCCTGATCCCCGGTTTCTGCCTCGGAGTCCGACCGCCCGGTATTCGACGCCCGGTCGATGGCGGTGACGTACCAGTTGACCGCCCCGTCGGCAGCTACCGCCGGCAACAGGACAATCGCATTCCAGCCCTGGTTGGTCGCTGATGAATTAATGGCGTCGGCGGTAACGATCTCACCGGGCTCATCGAACACGCCGTCCTGGTCTTTGTCGATATGGAATTTGATCTGGTCCAGTTCGACTCCCGATGCAGAGTCGGTTACGATCACTCTTGCCCACGCGGTCGTGTTGCTGGTCGACGATTTGTGTAGAGGAGAGGTTATGGATACCACCGGTTTTGTCGCGTCGATCACCAGTCCCTGAGTTACCAGCCGTGCGGGGCTTACATCGGAATACTCGAGAGTGACCGTGTCGCCATCGGCAACCTTGATCACTGGCCGTGTGCTCGACGTGGCATCGTCGGCACCGGTTGTCGAAGTCGCACTCCCGGTGTCAAAAGTGGCCTCGAAAGTATGCGAAGTCGGGGTCGTCTCTCGTAATGTCAGGGTGAACCCGGCGGGGTCTGACGGGCTTCTCAGCGTGATGGCAACGGTATCGTTGTGTTCACTGCGGTAGGTAACGGTGAAATTCTCCGCCGAAGTCGTTGTTTGTGTATGGAAAAGTTGGAAAGTGCCGGCGTCCTTGCTCACCCACTGAACGGCTGCTTTTGTGGTGCTGATCTGGATGTCGGCGGCAGTGACCGCGCCATCGCCGTCGAAATCACCAACCGAAGAGTTCTGCAGCTTGAATATTGTCGTGGTCCCCGAACTGGCACCTGGCAATACGTACGGGTTGCCCGTCGAGTCGGTCGACTCGAACTGCCTGAGAACGGTCACGTTCAGGTCCGGGTCAAAAACGCTGGCGGTAACGGTCGAGGTCAGGTCAGTGTGAGCCGGGGTCACGTCGAGCGTCCCGACCTGCGAGGCATAGGCCGTGCTCGCGCCGCCCGCGGGCGCGATGAACCCAACTGCTGCGATGACTATTGCAAACAGGAGGAATTTGGAGCGTCGGGGCACCACGCGGAGGCCGGTACCAACTGCCAGGACTGTTCCCATCGTTCGAGATTAGGCACAGATAGGCGATACGGCATGTGGGAACGACACACACGCCCCTTGTGCGCATACGCATATGCGCTGAGCCCTAAAGCAACGGCAGAAGCACGTGAGAAGGGCGAACCGCATCACGGAAAATGCGATTGTGAGCCACTACTCCACTCGTTTCGTAAGCGTTATTGCGACCCGTCTGCCAGTTGCGGTCCCACCTCGGAAAGCTGCTGCTGGCGACAGTGACTCGCAAACGGTGCCCAACCTGAAACACGTGGCTCGTTGCCCACAGGTCGATCTCGAACTCCATCGGCATGTCGGGGACGAGCGAAATCGGGACCTCAAACGAATCCTTGAACCTGGCCCGCAAAATGCCGTCGCAGACCAGCATCGAAGTCCCATCGGCCCAGACATCGGTGATTCTCACTATCCAGTCCGTGTCTATCGCCGTTGAAGATGCGTACAGTACCGCTTTTACGGGTCCCGTCACATCGAGCGGTCGTTCAAGCACCCCGGCCGTATACGTAAGCACCCTGTTTTCGCATTCCCGCTGGTCCTGAGGGCCGTTATCGTCGCCGAGGTGCCCGCCACCGAACGACCTCACCGGATTTTCGGGGTCAGAATCGTACTCGTCGAACACTTCACCGTGAAGATCGGGGTTCGTGGCAGCCAGCACCCCGTCGTTCAGCGATTCGGCGCTGCCTGAGTGGCCCTCCGAAAGGTAAAACGGCGTGTAGGTTATTTCGGCCGGGGGCCATTCGTCGAACCCCCGCCACCTGTTGATACCCATTGCAAACAACCTGACCGGTTTATCGGCATCAACCCCGTTATCGACCCCCTTCAACCAGTGATCGAACCAGCGCAGACGGGTCGTGAACCACCCGATCTTCGCCTGCTCACCAAAGTCGACCGCGCCCGCCTGCCGCATGTCGGCGGGACCCGGGTTGTGCACCCACGGGCCGATCGTCAACCGTTGGCCGGCCCGCGCCCCGGCGGTGGCCGCCCCGGCTCGCATCCCGGCGAAATTATTGATCGTTCCCCGCAAAAAACAGTCGTACCAACTACCGAAATGATGCACCGGCACTCCCACCCGCTCGTAGGCCTTGACAATAGTGAATTCATCCCAGTATTCGCCCGCGTTGGGGTGGCTCATCCAGTCCTGGAACCAGCTGTGCAGACCCGCGACCGGCGGGAGTGGCCAGATGGGCGTATTTTCCAGCCACAGAAGGTAATTTTCGTCCCCCTCGCCGGTCCGTTTTTCAACCGAATCTTCGCTGCCTGCCGGAGCCAGTCTTCGGGCGTTCGTGGCGGTATGTCTGAGCGCCCATTTAAGGTTGAACCCCAGCTCGAACGCACCGCCTCGATAAACCCACTCGCGATAGTAGTCGGATGCCGACTGCCGCGCGAACTGTGCCACGAGGTGGGGTGGCTCTGACGACAGCATCTGGTACTGTGTCGAACCGGAGTACGAGCCGCCAATGGTACCGATTTTCCCGTTCGACCACCCCTTTCCGGCTGCCCACTCAACAGTGTCGTACCCGTCCTGGTGTTCCCCGTCACCATCGTCCCGAAACGGGTAAAACTCGCCGTCCGATGAAAAGCGCCCGCGGACGTCCTGAACGACCGTCACATAGCCGTGGGAAGCATAAAATTCGCCCGCTCCAAGTGACGATTCCGACGACGAGGTTTTGTCGTAGGGAGTGCGCTCGATCAGGACCGGAAATTCACCCTCGGAATCGGGCCGCCAGACATCCGCCCGCAGCACTGTCCCGTCGCGCATAGGAACCGCAATATTCCGCTCAACAATCACGCCATATTTGCCGCCAGAATCGGTCACAAAATCCCTCGGTTATCCTGCCAAATAAACCGCTAATCAATCAACAGGTCGCCCTCAAACAAACCCGCCAATGGCGGCAATGCCGGTCACATACCGGCTCCACCGTCAACCGTGATCATCGAGCCGGTGATCATCGCAGCCTCGTCCGTCGCGGCGAACAGAAACGCGTTCGCAATGTCCTCAGGCCGCTGCAACCTGCCAAGCGGAGTCGAATTCACGCGGCGTTCGAAATTCTCGGGATTATCGATACTCGTAGACCAGTCGTTCGGGCTGTGTTCGTTGTTTCCCCTGATAAACGGCGTATCGACGTGGCCGGGCGAAATAATCACGCAGCGAATGTTGTCTTTTGCGAACGAACGGGCCGCCGACCGGGTCAACCCGACCATCGCCATCTTCTGAGCCGCGTATCCCGGACTTCCGCCGCCCGGCCTGATCGAAGCAAGTGACCCCATGTTCAGGATCACGCCCATCCCGGCTTTTCTCATCGAAGGGACAACGGCCTTAATGCCGATAAACGACCCGTTCAGCCCCACTTCCATAATGAGCCTGAACTGATCGTCGGTTTGCTCCTCAAACCCAACCCGAAAGTTGGCCCCTGCATTGTTGCAGAGCAGGCTGACATGCCCGAACTCCGACTCCGTTTCCGCAACAGCTGCGGCCCAGGCGTCGGCACTGCGCACATCCAGCTCAACGGCAATGGCGCGACCGCCAGCCTTTTTGATCTCCCCTGCCACCTTTTCGGCAGCTTCCAGCCGATTATCGGCAACGCAAACCGCGGCCCCGTGCTCGGCGAACAACCTGGCCTGGGCGCCGCCCATTCCGCCACCACCGCCGGTGATGATCGCTACCTTGCCTTCCAACCGGCCCTGATCTCGATTTGCCATTGTCTATCCAAGCGTCAGCGAGCCGTCGGGACGTCGTGATCTTTCGCCCGGCCCCGCTTCGTACGGATGTTTTGCCATTTCTTCAACGTTAATATCGATACCCAGCCCCGGACCTTCCGGCGGAATGAAGTAGCCGTCTTTCAGCTCGACAATGTTCGTAACGATATCCTCCTTGAACGTCCCCGCCTCGGGTGCGAACTCGTTCATGTCCCAGTTCGGAGTCGCCGTTGCGATGTGTGCGAGCGCCATATTGGCGATCGGACCCAAAAAGTGGTGCGGAAGTATGCGCTGGTGGAAGCTTTCGGCAACGGCCGCAATCTTCTTCACATGCGTGAACCCGCCCGCCAGGCCGATATCGGGTTTCAGGAAATTCACACCGGGCAGTGTGCAGTACTCCCTGAACTCCCACAGCGTGTTGTTCCGCTCGCCAATCGCCAGCGGCAGGTTGATCTTGTCGCCAACGTAACCCATCGACATCACGGAGTCCGCCGCAATCGGGTCTTCATAGAAGTACGGCAGGAACTTTTCGATCTGCTGCGCGAAGACAACCGACTGCCCCGGTGCCATGTTGCGGTGGACCTCGATGCCGATATCGAAGTCCCACCCGACCGCCTCGCGCACGGCCTCGACTATCGCCACGTTCTGCCGGATCAACTCGCCGTGCGCCAGTTCGCCCCAGTTGGGTGGGAACGGCGTCATCTTAAGGGCCGTGTAGCCGATGTCTTTGGCGTGTTTTGCAGCGGTGGCGAACGTCTCGGGATCGACAGTACGGGGTGTCCCGCCAATCGACCCCAGCAAAACTATCGCCCGGACCCTGTCCCTGACTTTGCCGCCGAGCAGGTCCCACACCGGCGCGCCCAGCCGCTTGCCCTTGATGTCCCACAGCGCTATGTCGATGGCCGATAAGACAGCGGTGATGGCGGGACTGCGGAACGAGTACTTGCGGTAGGCGGTGTTCCAGATGCGGTCGATATCCCGCGGGTCGAGGCCCCGGATGTCGTCTCCAATCCGGTGGGCGATCACCTCTGTCGCATCGGCGTAGCTCCAGAAATTGCCCTCGCCAACGCCATAAGTGCCGTCGTCGCAGGTGACTCTTATAGTCAGCCATTTCGACACAAGCCAGGTTTCAATCTTCTCAATTTTCATATTTTTTCCATTTGAGTCGCCGTGTCCTCCCTCTCCTTGGGGAGAGGGCCGGGGTGAGGGGAAAGCCACCCTGTAACCAACCCCATTTCGAACTAATTCACTCCGCCGTCGAAAGCATTCCCCTCAACCTAACCTTCTCCCTTTGGAGAAGGGATTTGCTCTAGATCCATGCCAAAAAACCCTTCAGTTCACCCCGTAAAGCGACGTATCGGTCACCGTCTCTATCAGCGACTGGATATAGCCGTTTGAATACGCCCTCGCACGGTGGCCCCAGTCGGTATCGCCGATCGTCCCAACGGCATGGTCGTCCATGAAAAAGCCGTCGAAGCCGTTCTCGGCGTAAATCCGCATCGCCCGGTACATATCGACGTAACCCTTGTTGATGAACGTCTCGTGGAACTTCGGCACAGTGCCCGAAACGTTGCGGAAGTGCACATAAAGCACCCGGTTGCGCTTCACGAAGTACTCGATCATGTCGTAGATGCTCTCGCCGTCATCCTGGTCGGCCCCGGCAAATTGCGAGAACGACCCCTGGCACAGCAGCAGCGCGTTCGCCGGGCTGTCGTAGATCTCGATCAACCGCCTGTAGTTCTCGAAATTGAACAACAGGCTGGGAACCCCGCCAACCACGGGAATCGGGGGATCGACCGGGTGCAGCCCCAGCCTCATGCCGTACTCCTCGGCCACTGGAGTCGCTGTCTTGACCCACGTCTCCAGGCACTCCCACGCCCTCTCGCGAGTCAGTTCCCAGTCGATCACGTTCGGCCAGTCTTCAACATCCGCGTCAAACGCGGTGCCCTGCGCGCCAAACCCGACATCGACATGACCGGTGCGATAGAAACGCGGGTATCGCCAGCTCATGGTGTACATCGGAATGCCGGCCCTGCCGATGTTCCTGATCGTCTCGACCATGTTTTCGAGCTGCTCGTCGAAGCGTGGACCGGCGGCGATCAGGTGATGGCGCATGTCGATCTGGGTGTTTTCTATCGCCGTCAGCTTGAGTCCGAACTCGTTGACCCTGTTCTTCAGGGCTACAAGATCGACAAGTTCCCACCTGCCGTTTTTCACCGGTACCGGCGGCGTGTTCAACACCACGTCCTGCACTCCAAGCTGGGCCATGTACCTGAGCGTTTCGGTATTGGTGGAGGAGTTGAGCCCCATGCCGATCCTCATGATGACGCCCCCTTCCCGCCTGCGTTCATATCGATTGGGCTCATATCGACCGGGCCGCCGTACTCGACTTCCTTCTCGACCGCCTCGATCACGCCGGCAATGTAGCCCTGTGCAAACAACCTCGACCTGTAACCGCCGAGATTGCCGGGGAAGTCGGTGTCATCGATCATGAGCGGACAGTGGTCGTCGATGAAGTTGCCCGTAAAACCGGCGTCGCGGTAAGTGCGCATCGCTTTTTTCATATTTACGTAGCCGGTGTTGATAAACTCCTCGTTGAAGGCCGGGGCCTTGCCGCTCACGTTGCGGAAATGGACGTAAAGCACCTTGTTGCGACTGGCGAAGTACTCGATCATTTCGTAAATATCTTCGCCGGGCATTTCGCTGAATGTACCCTGGCAAAACTCGATCGCGTTGTAGTCGGAATCGACGATTTCGACGAGCCGTTTGAACGCTGCCATGTTGCGGAACAGCCCCGGCACGCCGCCCCGCTGCGGAACCGGCGGGTCTTCGGGGTGAATCCCGCAGAGCATCCCAACCTCTTCGGCAACCGGCGTAACGGCCTTGATCCAGTATTCGAGGGCGTCCCACATGGTGTCTTCGTCCATGTCTTCGCCAAAGGTCTTGGGTCGCCGGTCGTTCTCCCAGTCGTACTGGTAGCCCGTGCCCATCGCGCCACCCCGGATAATCGTCGGCTGTGCCCTGCCCCAGCTGTTCGGCATCCAGTTGTAGCCGTAAATCGGGATGCCGGCCCTGCCCATGTCTCGGACCTGGACCAGCAGGTCCTCGATCAACTCATCCTGCTTTGGACCCCCGAATATCACGTCGTGGTAGTCGAGGTCGGGCGAGAACCCACCTTCGATTGCCGCAAGCTTCAGGCCGAACGATTCGATGCGCATTCGCAGCGTCACGTATTCCTGGTACTTCATGTGGCGACCCCCAGGCCCCCCGTACACCAGGATGTTCTTGATGCCGTACTGGACCGCCGTCTGCAGAACCTCGTCACCGCCCGGCCCGTGAATCGCTACCATCGGTTCCATTTTTGGGTTCCTTGTACCGTTCTCTGAAAAAATGTTGACGGTGCAGGCAGCCAACGGCTGAACGGCAACTTCCAGAACCGGGAATGTAGCACGCGATCCGTTCTGCCGGGTGCCAGATTCGACCCATCCCGGCGAATGTCATGAAAATTACCCGCCCTGGGAGTCGTTGTTCAGTCAAAAAAACCCCGTGCGATTGCAGATCGCACGGGGTTTCACAAATCTACGCCGAGATCTGAACTATCCGCCGGGCGAATAGTCGGGGTTCGCAGTCATCACCGCGAACTCTGCACCCTGCGGATCTTTCAGGATTGAAAAACGTCCGGGTGGAATATCCATCGGCGGAACGATCGCCGAGCCACCGGTCGAAGTCGCCTTCGCGTACGCTGCGTCACAATCGTCAACTGCAAAGTAAACCAGCCAGGGCAAAGCTAACGGGGCATTTGCTCGCTGCGCTGCACCACCCCGGCGACCGGGGCCCCATTAGCCATCATCATTGTGTAGCCACCCATGTTGGGGTCTGAGTTATGTGTGACCTCGAGGACCTCTTCATAGAAGGCCTTCGATTTTTCGGCATCGGACGACATGAGTTCGTTCCATGAAACGGCCCCGTGCTCGCCCGTGAGGGACGCCCGTCCGCCATCTTTTGCCTGCCACAACGCAAGCGTGGCCCCGGTTGGATCGCCGATTACCGACATCCGGCGCACGTCCATCACGTCGAATGCCTCCATCATCACCCTGCCGCCGGCCGGCACAACTTTGGATGTCGTCGCGTCAACATCGTCGACCGAGAAATACGTGGTCCACGCCGGTTGCATTCCGGCGGCTTTCTGCTCTTCAGGCTGTTCGTAAATACCGGCGGCGCTGATCCCCCGGACGTTCTGCATCGAGTAGATGCCGTCCCCTGCCGGCATCCGTTCAGCTTCCCAACCGAAAATTCCGCTGTAAAAAGTCTCAGCCCCCGTAACATCTGTCGTCCCGAGATCGACCCACGACGGTGTTCCGTGGGCGTATTCCGTTCGCTCTGGCACTTGTTAGTCTCCATTAGCTGTTCGAGATCGGTCAATCAAGAGCCGCGCGCCCGACCTGTGAAGCGACATCCTACATGAGCAGTTAACGAACCGCGATAAACGGTGTCAATCGCCACCATGCGCCTCCCCCGGCTGCTATCGTTCTCATCCGGAAAAACACCCCGTTTCTTGCGAAATCACCGGAAAATAATTAATGCCGAAAAATCGAACCCTGGTACTGCTCCTATCGCTGATGATCGTCGTGCTGGCAGCAGCCTGCGGTTCGAGTTCCGATTCCAGTGCTAGTGGACTGGCGAAAATCACGCCGTCGGAGACGATATTCACACTGGACGACCTACTTTCCGCGGGTTTCAAAAAGGGCAAGACCTTCGATGTCGAGGGGCTGACCGGCGCAACCGACGCCTACTACGGTTTCTGGGGACTCGACCCGTACGACCGAAAAGAGTTCGAAGCACGCTTTTACCCGACGCATTCCGATGCGGTCGAGTTCGGGACGGCGTTCGCCGAAGAGAGGACCGGCACCGACGCGCTCATCAAGACCGGTGAATCGATGTGGGAGCCAGGGGCCAAAGAGGCCCGGGCGTGTACCCGCAGCGCGGGTGGCGACTCGTCGAACTGTCGCATATCCAAGTACGGCGACTACGTGATCTACGGCAATCTGGTGTTGATCTGCCAGGGTCGCGATTCAGCAACGGCCCTGGAACAGTGCGAACTGTTGCTCGATCAGATGGTGCCGGAGCCGAGTGCAGGCTAACGCATTGAGATCAAATAAAATAATGTCTCGAATCAATTCAACAGCGTTGCTTGTCGCGGTCTTGTTATTTATGGCAGTAACGATGCCCGCGTGCGGTTCGAGTTCCGATTCCGAGTCCGACTCTGGCGGTGTGGCGAAAATCACACCTTCTGGAACGATCTATTCGCTCGACGACCTGCTTGCCGTCGGGTTCAAAAAAGCCAAGACGTTCGATGTTGAAGGGCTGACCGCGGCAACCAGCGCTTACTACGGGTTCTGGGGACTTGATCCGTACGACCGAAAAGAATTCGAAGCGCGGTTCTACAAATCGCATGCCGATGCAGTGGAGTTCGGTACCGCGTTCGCCGATGAAAGGACCGGGCCTGACGCAATTATCAAGTCGGGTGAAACGAGCTGGGAGGAAGGTGCGAAGGAAGCACGCTCATGCGTCCGAATATCCAGCAACGCAAGCTGCCATCTCTCGAAGTACGGCGACTACGTGATCTACGGCAACATGATTCTGATCTGCCAGGGACGAGACTCTGCCACTTCGCTGGAACAGTGCGCGGCATTGCTCGATGAAGTTGCCCCAACGCCAGCCGAAGGTTAGAACCTGTCCCGTCCTACCCGCCAGGGAGACGGGTGCCCCCCGCGCGGGGGTGGGTCGCACCCGCCACTCGTGACAAGCAGTACCGTCGTGACGTTCCACCCACCCTCTAACTCCCTCCCTGTCCGGGAGGGAAACATCTTGACCTCCTGAAGCGTGACCTACACAGCCGCGCCATCACCCATCAATCTCTCAGCAAACGCCACAAGCCACCCCTTACGGCACCTGCGGGTCGTCGAGGTAGTCCCACTCCGGCTTGAGGTCCCAGCGCACCGTGTCGGCCGGCGTCGTGTTTTCTGCCCAGGCGAACATCACCCCGAGATTTGCCGATTGCTCCCGAATCTGCGCCTCGACCCATTCGGGGTCCCAGTCTTCCAGCACCATCCCGGTCAACCGCTGTGCGACCCCGGCGTGCTCGGGCACTTCGATCAGGTCGTTTATCTCGCCGGGATCATCGGCCAGGTTGAACAACTGCGAAGGCATGCCGTGATAATAGATCAGCTTCCAGTCGCCCTCCCGCACCATCCGGTTCTGCCAGATGCGACCGCCATCGGAATGCGCCGGATCGCCCGGTTCGGTGCAGTACTCCGAGAACACAATGTCCTGCCAGTCGCCAGACGCCGGGTCGTCGATCAGGGGGAGCAGCGACCGTCCCATAGACGAAGGCAACCCGGGTGCCCCTGCGGCATCTAGCATCGTGGCGTTGAGGTCGAGCTGGCTGGTCACCCGGTCGATGTGCAACCCCCGGGGCAGCCGGGCAGGCCACGAAACTATCGCCGGTACTTTTACCGCATCCTCGTAGAAGGTCTGCTTCCACCACAGCCCCTTTTCGCCGATCTGCTCCCCGTGATCTGCGGTGTAGATAACGAGGGTATTTTCGAGCAGGCCGTGCCGTTCGAGGGCGCCAAAGATATCGCCCAGCAACGCATCGAGGCGGGTCACCAGACCGTAGTAAGCGGTCCGGCACCGCGCTATCTCCTCATCGGTCACATCTTCAAGTCCCGCATGCGACTTCCACCATCTCAGGTACGGGTGACTTTCGTCCTTGAACGCCTTTGGGTTCTTCGGCGGCGGGACCTTGCCCCGATACAGGTCGTAGTCGTCTTTCGTGGCGACAAACGGCTGGTGGGGCAGCATGAAACCGATCGAAAGACAGAACGGCTCGCCATTCACGCCTGAACCTGCATAGTCGTCAAGGAACTCGACCGTGCGCGCCGCCACCTGCTCGTCGTGCACCTGGTAGGCGTTCAAACCGTGGCCTGAAAGTTCAAGGCTGACCCGGCCGGGACCCTGCGTGCCCTTGAGGCCCCCGTGATCGACTTCATCGGAACCGAGCTGGTTCGGGCTGTGATCGCCAATGAACCGCGCGGTAAAACCATGAAGCTGGTCGGGACCGTTGAAATGCATCCGGCCGATCTGAACCGGGCGATACCCCGCCGCGCCGAGCGCGTGGGCGAAGGTCGGAATTCCCGAAGGAAGGACCTGGCTGTTGGTCCATACTCTGTTCATGTAGGGGTGCTGGCCGGTCAGCATCGAAGCCCGCGATGGAACACAGATCGGCGAGGCACAGTAGTTGTTGTCGAACATTACCCCGCGCGCGGCCAGGGCATCGAGGTTCGGGGTGCGGATAACCGGGTCGCCCGAACAACCCATCACCGCGGGATTGTGCTGGTCGGACTCGATGAACAGGATGTTTGGACGTCGATCAGACGAATTCGAAGATGTAGTTGGCAAGGTCGAATCTTTGGATGGGAGCGGCAGTGTGGTCAGCAGTCTAGCCTGTTGATACGGGCGACGAAACACCGATTGAAGGAATTGGTCGAGCGGAGTGAACCTGTGTTCAACCGCCCTTGGCCAGCGCCTCGATCATCGCCTGGATGTAGCCGATCGCGAACGCGCGCCCGCGGTGGCCCCAATCGGTGTCACCATGCGTGTGAGGGACGTGGTCGTCGATGAAAAAGCTCGAGTAGCCGCCATCGTGGTACGCCTTCAGCGCACGGTACATATCGACGTACCCGGTATTGATGAACTCCTCCGTAAAACTCTCCGGGTCCGGCGCAGAAACGTTCCGGAAGTGAACGTACAGGATGCGCTCTCGACTCACCATTTCGGCGATAAACCCGTAAATCCCCCCGTCAGCCGAGTCCCTCATTTCCGAGATGGTCCCCTGGCAGAACTCGATCGCGTTCGCTGGTGAATCGACAATGCCAAGCAGCCTGCGATAGCCGTCGTACGAGTTCAAAGCCGGGAATACGCCACCGTGCGAATCAACAGGCGGGTCCGGCGGATGAATGCCGAGGCGAATGCCCTCTTCCTCCGCGACCGGCGTTATGGCCCTGATCCAGTAGTCAAGGTTCACCCACATTTCGTCTTCGCCATACTCCCGGCCGTGCACCGGAGGGTAGTCAACTACTTCGCGGTGATCGTATGCGGTAGCGACCGCGCCGCCCCTGATTTGCCGCGGGGTTGTGCGCCAGACCTGCGACGGGTTCCAGCCGTATCCGAATATCGGAATCCCCGCCCGAGCGATATTGCGCACAGTAGCAATCATGTTTTCGATCTGCTCATCGCGTCGCGGCCCACCCAGGATGGCATCGGGCATCATCGTCAACGGCACGTTTTCAAGGGCCGAAAGTTTGAGGCCATACCCCTCGACTGCCAGCCGGAGCTTGAC
>Ga0209554_1002136_pt1 | contig 14089 bp, 10 predicted proteins | sample MarorgKNORR_S2LV_5_FD_188221 | JGI IMG/M metagenome (GOLD analysis project Ga0209554, IMG submission 188221) | Marine microbial communities from the Southern Atlantic Ocean, analyzing organic carbon cycling - Bottom_A/KNORR_S2/LV (SPAdes) (version 2) | ecosystem: Environmental > Aquatic > Marine...
GAACCCCCGTTACCTTTTCAAGTAATCACGCTTTCCAGGCGTGCGCCTTCAACCGCTCAGCCACCTCTCCAGCAAGCGGGCGCGCATTGTGTGAAAAGCTTGGCCAAGCGGCAAGTCATTTGAATCGCAACCGGCATTTTTACGGCACAAACCGACTGGCCGCTTGCCAGCAGCGGGCACTTGTGAATAGTTTCTGCCGCTCTATGGGGCACTTGAAGTTGCACATACCGGGGCCGATCGAGGTCAGCGACAAAACGTTTGAGGCGTTTCGCACGCCGATGATCGGGCATCGCAGTCAGGATTTCAAAGACCTGTACACTGCCGTGATGCCAAATCTGCAGGCGCTGCTTTACACGGAGCGGCTGGTTTATCTCGGCACGTCGTCGGCTTGGGGCATCATGGAGGGCGCGATTCGCAACTTGGTTTCCAAGCGCGTGCTCACCTGCATGAAGGGTGCCTTCTCCGACAAGTGGCTCGACGTGGCCAAGCGCTGCGGCAAGGAGGCCGAGGCGCTGCAGGTGGAGTGGGGCTCGCCCATCTTGCCGGAGCAAATCGACGAGCGCTTGGCCACCGGCGAGTTCGACGCGATCACTCTCGTGCATAACGAAACGTCCACCGGCGTGATGAGTCCGCTCGCCGAGATCGCCCAGCTCAAGGCGAAGTATCCGGACGTGATGTTTATCGTCGACAGCGTCAGCTCGCTCTCCGGCGTGAAGATCGAGTTCGACCGGCTCGGCATCGACCTGCTGTTGGCCGGCACGCAGAAGGCGTTCGCGCTGCCGCCGGGGCTGAGCGTGTTCACCGCGTCGCAGGCCGCTCTCGACCGCGCCGCAACGATCAACGACCGGGGCTACTATTTTGACCTGCACGAGTTCCAGAAAAACGCCGAGAAGCGCATGACGCCGAGCACGCCGAGCATCGGGCATATTTACGCGCTCAAGTCGAAGCTTGAGGAGATGATGGCCGAAGGGCTTGACGCCCGTTTTGCGCGTCACGCCAAGCTCGCGCAAATGACCCGCGACTGGGCCGCCGGGCACGGGTTCACGCTGTTCGCCGAGGCCGGTTATGAGTCGCAGACGCTGACGTGTGTGAACAACAGGGCCAAGCCGGGCGGGCGCGAAATCGACGTGGCCAAGCTGCAGGGGCTGATGAAGGAACGCGGCATTTTGATCGACGGCGGCTACGGCAAAATCAAGGGCAAAACCTTCCGCCTCTCAAGCATGGGCGACGAAACGGAGGAAACGATGCAGTCGCTTTACGGCTTGCTCGACGAGTCGCTTGGCCAGCTTTAGGCAATCAAGCCGTCGGCCAAGCGGAGGATGGCGTGTGCCCGCGCGGCGACGGTGTCGTCGTGAGTCGCGATGACCATTGTCAGCTTGGCTTCCCGCTGCAACTCGCACAAAAGGTCGAGCACTTGGCCGCCGGTTTTGGAATCGAGGTTGCCGGTCGGCTCGTCGGCGAACAGAATTTTCGGTTGATTGATCAACGCTCGGGCCAAGGCCACGCGTTGCTGCTCGCCGCCGGACAACTCGGTCGGCAGATGATGCATGCGCTTGGCCAAGCCGACGCGCTCCAGCAGCTCCCTGCCCCGCTGCTCCGCGACGGCGACACTCGTGTGGGCGATTCGCGCCGGGATGAGGACGTTCTCCAGTGCGTCGAACTCCGGCAAAAGGTGATACGCTTGAAACACAAATCCGACCTCGCGGTTTCGCCACTTGGCCAAGCGCGACGCCCCCATGCCGAACAACGACTGGTCGCCGGCGAACACCTCTCCGGCGCTTGGCTCGTCGAGCCCGCCGAGCAGATGCAGCAGTGTGCTTTTGCCCGCACCGGATGCACCCTGCAACGAGAGAAAATCGCCGCTCGCGATCTCGAGGCTCACGCCGTGCAGCACCTCGACCTTGCGGCGGCCAAGGTCGTACGACTTGTGCAACTCGCGTGCTGAAAGGATCGCGTCACTCATGGCGAAAAGCCTCCACGGGCTTGAGCCGGCTGGCGTTCCACGCCGGGATCACGCCGGCTAACAGGCAAATAATCAGCGACCCGACGCCGATCTTTGTCAGGTCGCCGCCCATCTCCGAGAACTTTTGGGCCGGCAGCTTATCGAATAAATAAATCTCGGCGGGAAACAACTCGAACCCGGTCGCGACCCTCAATAATTCCAGAAACTCATTGCGATATTCCAGCACGAGCAAGCCAAGCCCGAAACCGAACGTCAGCCCCAACAACGCCACCACGAGGCTTTGCGCGAAAAAAATCTGCATGATCTGCCAACCGGTCGCGCCGAGCGCCTTGAGCGTCCCGATCTCCGGCGTGCGCTGCACCACGAAAGTGATCTGCGAACTGGTGATGCCAAACGCGGCGACGATCATCACGAAAAACAGGAGGAAAAACATCACGTTGCGCTCGACCTTCAGCGCGTCGAGAATCTGCGTGTTCTCGTCCTCCCACGTCGTGACCACGTAACCTTGCGGCAAGGTGTTGAGCAACTGTTGCCGCACCGACTCGGCCTGTTTGGAGTCGTGCAGTTTCACCGACAACCCGTGAACAGCATCGCCAAGATCGAAGAGCGCCTGTGCGTCCTCGATGGAAGCCAGGACAAACGATGCGTTGTAATCGTAGTGATCGGTGTCAAACACGCCACGCACTTCAAAATCATCCGGCAGAAGAACCGTTTCGGTTCCTTCCTGTTGAGCCTTGCGGACTCGATGAAAACTCCTCGCCGAATGTACTGCCAAAAAATCCCCCACCCGGAGGTTTAACATCCGGGCAAACTCTTTCCCCACCACCATCCCGTTCAATGCAACGTCGATGTCGCCCGCTATCAGGTTGTTGGTCGAAACCAGTGAACTGACCGTCAACTCCAGTTCCAGATCCACTCCGCGCACCAATGGTGTGTAAACTTGGGGACTCTCCTCGCCATCGGGTTGTGTCTCCACAAGCACCGGGCCGATGATGAACGGCGCCACCCCCGAAACGGCCTCATTCGACAAAACCTCATCCCGGATAGATCGATAGTCACTCAACGGTTTGCCGCGCTCCGAAATTTTCAGATGCGCGTTCAACTCAAGCAACCGATCGCGCAACTGCTGGCCGAAGCCGCTCATCACACTCATCACGATGATCAGCACCGCCACGCCCAGCGTGACCCCGATGATCGAGATCAGCGTGATCATGGAGACAAACGTGCGCTTGGGCCGCAAATACCGCAGCGCCAACGCCAGTTCAAACGGCAGCTTCATTCAGCGGGCGACAGGCTACCCGATGGCCCGGCGGCGGGAAAGGTTGAAGCCGCAGAGGTAGGGCGTGCATATTTCATTGCGAACGGGATAAACAACACGGACGGCTGGGACAGCCATCCCCACCTTGGGGCAATTGCCTTGCCGCTTGGCCAAGCGGGGGGCACATTCGCGGCCGAGCAACCTGAACTGAATCATGGCGACAAAATATCGAGTCGGGGTAATCGGCAGCACGGGGCGCGGTAATTACGGCCACGGGCTGGACACAGTTTGGCGCGAGTTCCCGAACACGGAAGTCGTCGCCGTGGCGGACGACAACACCGGCGGCTTGGCCAAGGCGGTCAAGCGACTGGGCAGCCCTCGCGGCTACGCCGACTACCGCACGATGCTCGAGAAGGAGACGTTCGATTTCGTGAGCATCTGCCCGCGCTGGCTCGACCAGCATCGAGACATGATGCTGGCCGTGGCCGAGTCGGGCGTGCGCGGCATTTACGAAGAGAAACCGCTCTGCCGCACCTTGCGCGAGGCCGACGAAATGATCGCCGCCTGCGAGCGCAACAACGTCAAGTGCGCCGTCTCACACCAGACGCGGTACAGCCCTATCCTCGAGCAGGTCGAGCAACTCATCGCCGACGGCAGGATCGGTCGCGTGCTCGAGTTTCAACTCCACGGCAAGGAGGATCGGCGAGGAGGCGGCGAGGATTTGTGGGTGCTTGGAACGCATGTGTTTGACCTCACCAACCATCTCGGCGGCCACCCGCTCTGGTGCCAAGGCTACGCGCGGCAAGACGGCGAGTCGGTGACGGCCAAACACGTCAAGCCGGGCAGCGAAGGCATCGGCCCGCTGGCCGGTGACAACGTCGGCGCAACCTACGCACTGCCCGGCGAAGTCTTGGCTCACTTCCGCTCGGTTCGTCTCGGTGCTGGCAATCCCAACCGTTTCGGCTTGTCGATTTTCGGCAGCGAAGGCGTCATCAAGATGACCACCGGTTACCTGCCAAGCGCGAGTTTCCTGCCGGACGGCTCATGGGCACCGGGGCGCACCGGTAAAAAGTGGATTCCCATCAGCTCGAACGGCCTTGGCCAAGCGGAGACACTCAAGGACGGCGGTCTGCACGCCGGCAACGTGTTGGCCATACGCGACCTCATTGCCGCCGTGGAACAGGATCGCGAACCGGAAGCCAGTATTCGGGACGCGCGCACGGCGATCGAGATGATCGTGTCGCTGTTCGAGTCGCATCGGCAGGGCGGCGCGAGGGTCGGTTTCCCCTTGGCCAACCGCGACAACCCCCTCACCCAACTCACCACGAAATAAGCAAGTTGAGCCGGTTCGTTTTGAGTCGGTCGCGGCAATTGGCTTTGACAGGCCAAGGGGCGACAGGCAGAGTCCCGCGCCCTTTTTAGAGGAGAGCAACAAACACAATTTTTGCAAATGTCAGACTTGGAAGATAACAACCCGACAACAAACAGCCCGACTGAAACCGGAAACCCGCTGATCCACGACCTGAACGCCGAGCCGGAAACCCCGATTGTTGAGGTCGATGGCAAACTAGTGGGCAATATGTTGGTCGGCCAGTCCGGCGGCCCCACAGCGGTCATCAATGCCAGCGTGGCCGGCGTCATCCAGGAAGCCGGTAAATACCCGGGGCAAATCAAGGAGATTTACGGCGGGCTAAATGGCATCTTTGGCATCCTTCACGAAAACCTGATCGACCTCAACGAGGAGAAGGCACGCTCCATCGAGGAACTCAAGCACACTCCCGGCGCCGCGCTGGGCACCTGCCGCTACAAGATTCGTTTCAAGAAAAACCCCGAACAAGCTGCCCTCGACATGAACCGGCTCTTCGAGGTCTTCGAGGCCCACAACATCCGCTATTTCTTTTACGCCGGCGGCAACGACTCGCAGGACACCAACAACAAGGTACACCTCGAGGCCATCAAACGCGGCTACCCGCTGCGCTGCATCGGCGTGCCGAAAACAATCGACAACGACCTGCCGCACACCGACCACACGCCGGGCTACGGCAGCGCGGTCAAGTACAACGCCACGACGGTGATGGAGACCGCGGAAGACGTCGCCAGCATGGCCACCGACGACGGCGCCTGCTGCATCATCGAGGTCATGGGCCGCGCCGCCGGTTGGCTCGCCGCCGGCACCGTGCTGGCCAAGCGCAAACCCACCGACGGCCCGCACCTCATTTTGATGCCGGAGATCCCGCTCGATGAGGAGAAGTTTTTGGCTAAGGTCAAGGAAATCGTCGATCAACTCGGCTACTGCATCGTCGTCACCGGCGAGGGCATCAAGAACACCGAGGGACACGAACTCGGGGCGGACAAGACAAGGCTCGATTCGTTCGGCCACCCGGTGCTCTCCGGCGCGGCCGAGGCGCTCGGCGAGCTTGTCCACGGCAAACTCGACCTCAAGACTCGCACCGTGAAACTCGGCTATGCCCAGCGCGCCGCCGCGCATTTCGCCAGCCAACAAGATGTCGATGAAGCAGTCGCCTGTGGCGTGGCAGCCGTCCGCGCCGCCATCGGTGGCAAAAGCGGATTCATGGTCACGATCGTGCGCCAGTCGGATGAGCCGTACGAGTTCACCACCGGCCTGCATCCGCTGGGCGACATCGCGCTAATGGAGCGCACCATCCCGCGCGACTGGATCAGCGAGGACGGCTGGCTGCCCAACGAAAACCTCATCAAATATGTGGCCCCACTGGTAGCCGGTCGATTGGATCTGCCCACCAAGGGCGGCCTGCCCAAGTTCGCCGAGTTGACCCGCGTGCCGGTCGAGAAGGTTCTGCCGCCGCGCGCCCCCCAAGTTCTCCCGGAACCCGAATAAACCCTGCCGCCCTCTCGGCTTCAGTGCCGGTTGCCGCAGGTGAACTCGCCCTCCTCCCAGCCGTCGCGGCTGTGGTAGGCCCACCAGTCATATTCCTTGGGCGAGCCGTTCATGCGAGCCGCGTGGCCATCGAGATAACTCAGCACAATGCCCCTCTTGTGCGGCATGGATTCGTAGTTCCAATACGGCATCTCCCAAGTCAGCACCGCGAGGGTCGGGTTGACGCAGTCACTGGCCTTGCGACCACTGACCGGCCGGCTTACCTCGTAAGTGCTTTTATCTTTTTTTAGGTAGATGTGGTTCCACACGTAGGTCACATGGTTGTTGCGAACCTTGTAGTCCTTTGTCCAGCCCACCCGAGGATCCTCTGTCTTGACGCCAATCGGGCAGGCAAAAACGGAGTGGGGCATTCTCGGCTTGCCGCGTTGCTTGGGATCGGGGGCGCCGGTGTTTTTCCCGATGTAAGGCTCGAGCAACTGTGGCATCCAGACCAAGTCATTGCGAAGCGCATAACCGCCTCCCCAGGCCCGGCCCCAGTTGCGGCAGAGGGGAATCCGATTGTCGTACTCGGAAATGTACATCGTCACGGCCAAGCCGATCTGCTTGCAGTTGTTTAGGCATGCTGACTGGCCGGCCTTGGCTTTCGCCTTGGCCAAGGCAGGCAACAGCATCCCGGCGAGTATCGCGATAATGGCGATCACCACCAGCAGCTCGATCAGCGTGAAGCCCTTGGCCAAGCGGGGCGATTCTGTCCGGAACAGCATCTTCATGAGCACGTGAACGCATTTAGACTAGGCATTGGTTTCCCCTTGGTCAAGGCGGCGCTGACCGTTATCCTGCCGCGCATGACCGAAGACTCCGGCACCGGCCAAGCGCCATCCCCGACGAAATATCTGCTGCTGCTCGTCGCAGTGGTATTGGCGCCGGTGCTTTTCACTTGGCTCACCAGCACCCCAGCCCAAAGTGATGCCGACTTCGACCAATCGATCGAAGCCGGCAAAACCCACTACGAGGCCGGCGAGGCGCAGCAAGCTATCGACGCCTTTGGCCAAGCGCTGAAATTCAAACCCACCGAGACCGACCTCCTGCTGAATCTGGCCAACGCTCATCGCTTGGCCAACCGCCCGGCGGAAGTCATCCGCTACGCGCGGGAAGCACTGGCCATCGACGCCAATCTCGCCGCCGGTCATTTCCTCGTCGGCTGTGCGCACCTGCGACTCGACCAAGCGACCGAGGCCACCAAGGCGCTGCAACAAGCCTACGACATCGACAACAGCGTCGGCGCAGTGGGCTATCTGCTCGGCAAGGCGCAGTTGGCTGCTGGCAATGCCGAGGAAGCCGCCGTGCTGCTCGAGGAGGTCGCCGCGTTCGAGACGGACCACCTAGGCGCAGCCTACGCTCTGAGCCAGGCACTCACGGCGCTTGGCCACACCGACGAGGCCAAGGCCGCGTTCGAGCAGCATCAACAACGCATCGCCGGCAAAAAAATGCCCACCGATCCGGGCGCTTGGGAAAAGTGCGGCCACACCGAGATTCGCATCCCGTTCAAGCTCGACCAACCGGACGCCGACGGCATCGCAGTCCAGTTCGTCGATGAAACCGCAAAGGCCTTCGCCGGTCACGCCGACAAATTCAGCGGCCCGTTCGGCGTGATCGACTTCAACCGCAACGGCAACAACAGCCTGTTCGTCCTCACCCGCACCAACACCTTCCGCACGCTGCTCAACACCAACGCCGTCTTCACGCCGGTCGGCTTCGAGTTCCCGGCCATCGAGGGCGCGCACTACTCGCGCTGCCTCGTCGGCGACCTCAACAACGACCGGTTCGACGACGTGCTGATGCTCGGCGACCAAGGCTCGCACGCCTACCGTTTCGCCACCAACGGCCTCGCGCGCGACTTGTCCAAGTTCTCCAAACTCGCCTCGCTCAAGGCCATCGACGGCGTCATCGCCGACATCGATTTCACCGGCAAACTCGACCTGCTCGCCATCCAACCCGGCGACGCAGGTCTCAAGATTTTCCGCAATCTCGGCAGCATTTATTTCAAAGACATCACCAAGACCTCCGGCATCCCGACGCAGATCACCGGCGCGCTCAAGCTCGTCATGGACGACTGGAACAACGACGACATGCTCGACCTCTTCATCCCGCGCATCGGCGCCCCGCCGATGTTCATGCAGAAAAACCGCGGCGCAGTCCACTCGCCGACCAACACCCTCCCCACCCTGCCAAACGCCACCGCGCTGGCCACCGGCGACCTCAACAACGACCTTCGCACCGACCTCGTCTGCCTCGCCAACGGGAAACTTGAGATCACTTTCAACGGCCTCGAGGCCGGGCTGACTCTCCCCTTGGCCAAGGCCGTCACCGACATCAGCCTCGTCGATTACGACAACGACGGCTGGCTCGACATCTTCGCCATCGGCGACGGCGTGCAGGCGTTTCGCAACCAAGGCACCGGCGGCTTCACCGATGTCACCGCCGCGCTTGGCCTCGACTCTCTCACTGGACAAGTCACCCAACTCGCCGCCGCCGACATCGACCGCGACGGCGACTCCGACCTGCTGCTCGCCCACGAATCCGGCCTGAAATATCTCCGCAACGACGGCGGCAACGCCAATCGCCAGCTCAAGATTCGCCTTTACGGCAACCGCTCCAACGCCAGCGGCATCGGCATCCAAGTCGAGACCGTCACCACCGGCCTGCGCCTCAAGCGCACCGTCCAGTCGCTGCCCATCGAGATCGGCATCGGCAAAAACAAACTGCTCCATTCGCTCAACGCCCGCTGGTTCGACCTCTCCCTTTTCAACCTCGACGTGCAGGTGAAGCCGGGCGAAATCATCACTCTCACCGAGTTGATTTTGCCGACCGGCTCCTGCCCGTACCTCTACGCTTGGGACGGTGAAAAACATCGCTTTGTCACCGACCTGCTCGGCGCGTCGCCGCTTGGCCTGCCGGTCGCCGAGGGCGTTTACATCGACGCCGACCCGGACGAAATCGTGTGGATCGGCGACGAGTCGAACTTCAAGCCGATCGACGGCAACTACCGCCTGCAACTCACCGAGGAACTGCGCGAAATCCTGTATCTCGACGAAGCCAAGCTGCTCGCCGTCGATGTGCCAAGCGGCACTGAAGTCCACCCCACAACCAAGCTGCTCCCGAGCGGCCCGTACCCGCCGGCCGGTCTCATCGCCTTGGCCAAGCGCACGCCGCTCCGCCAAGCCAAGCGCAGCGACGGACTCGACATCACCGCCGCGTTGCAGGCCAACGACAGGCAATGGGTGTCGCCGGTCGAGCTGCGGCTGCCGCAACTTCGCGGCTTGGCCAAGCCGTACTCGATCGAACTCGACTTCGGCCCGCTCGACACCGACGCGCCGCTCGCCTTGGCCATGACCGGCTGGCTGCACTTCGGCGGCGGCATGGCCAACATCGCCGCCTCGCACCACGCCGATCTGCCGTTCCCCTTCCCCACCCTCGAGGCGCAACTCGCCGACGACACATGGCAAAACATCGACGTGACCGTCGGCGCGCCGGCCGGCAAAACCAAAACCATCGTCGTCGACTTGGTCGACAAACTGCCAAGCGGCGCCAAGCGGCTTCGGCTTTCGATGGCGTTTGAGATTCACTGGAACCGAATCGCTCTTTTTGAAAAAACAGATTTGCCATCCGTCGCCGAGATGCATCCGAGCACAACCAACTTGCACTGGCACGGCTACGGCGCGATCGAGGATTTGCCGGATCACCTCCCGCTGACCCCGATCCACGACCAAACCGGCGACACGCCGAACTGGCGCATCACCCCCTCCGGCTGGGTCACGCGTTACGGCGGCGTCGACGAACTCGTCGCCGCCAAGGACAACCGACTCGCCCTCATCGCCGCCGGTGACGAACTAACGCTCAATTTCGCTGCGGCCAAGCTACCAAGCCGACCGCCCAACACGACACGCCACTTTTTCCTGTTCACGAGCGGCTGGGACAAGGACGCCGATTTTCACGTCGCCCAAGGCTGGACCGTCGAGCCCCTGCCGTGGCACGGCATGGACGCCCAACGCTACGGCCGCGAACCCCGCCCCAAACTCGACGACGGCTGGATCAAAAAATACAACACCCGCTGGATCGGCCCGCGCCCCCTCCAAAAACTCAACAAATTAACCCGAAGCAAATGAAGCGGCGTTTGAGCTTATTGGGTTAAGTCATGAATAAACAGGACGTCATTATTTATAAGAACTCGGATGGTGAGGCATCCGTGGCGCTTTTCGCCAAAGATGGCGATGTCTGGCTCAACCAAAATCAACTGGCAGAACTTTTTACCACCTCACGCCAGAACATCACAATGCACATAGCTAACATACTGAAAGAAAATGAGTTGAATGAAATTTCAGTATGTAAGGATTTCTTACACACTGCCGCAGACGGCAAGAATTATTCGGTTAAGCATTACGCACTTACGCTGATTCTGGCTGTCGGTTTTAGAGTTGGAGGTGCTCGGGGCACCCACTTTAGGCAGTGGGCCGACCGGCATCTGCACGAATACATGGTCAAGGGGTTTGTCATGGATGACGAGCGACTCAAAAACCCGGATGGCCGTCCTGACTACTTCGACGAGATGCTCGAGCGCATCCGGGACATTCGCGCCTCGGAGAAACGATTTTATCAAAAAGTGCGCGATCTGTTTGCACTCAGCAATGATTACGACAAGAGCGACAAGGCAACGCAGATGTTTTTTGCCGAGTTGCAAAACAAACTGCTCTTTGCCGTCACCGGACAGACCGCCGCAGAGATGGTCACGGCCAGGGCCAGCGCCGACAAAACGACTATGGGGTTATAACCCATTGGAAAGGCTCCATCGTGCGCAAGCAGGACATTTTTATTGCAAGAATTATCTGGAGGAAAATGAAATCGACACGTTGAACCGGCTAACCGTCATCTTTTTGGAAACCGCAGAACTGCGAGCGAAAAACCACGTGGATACCACAATGGATTTCTGGCGTAATAACGCCAACCAACTGATAGAAAGCAATCAATTCACGCTGTTGCAGGACAAGGGAGCGGTCAGTAACACACAGATGGAGCAACTGGCGCTGAGTGAATACGAAAAATTCGACAACCGCCGAAAAACACAAGACGCAGAAATTGCTGACCGGCAGGATGAAGAGGAGTTGAAAGAACTGGAAACTAAACTCAACAACCGCGACAAGGAACCACAACAATGAGGCCAATATTATCAATTGTCATTGCCGCCGCCTTGGCTGCCCACGCCGATTCGCCCGACCGAGTCGCGAATGTTTTCGTCGAGGACGGGCTGAAGCTCCGGCACCTTGATTTCAGTATTACCGACACCGGGTTCAAAACTCACGACGGTAAAAAACACGAAGTTAGCACCGACCGATTCGGCGACACGCCGCAATTGCCGGACGGCCGCATCCTCTTGCAGCCAACCGGCGATCCGCTTGGCCAAGCGCACTCGTGGGACTACAACGCCTCGCGACCCGGCAAGTATTGGGTCGAGCTTGTTTACAGCTTGGCCAAGGGCAAAAGCACCGCCGTGCCGAGCATCAGCTCGTACCGCATCCCCACCCAACTCGAGGCCACCGGCGCGGCCAACCGCTTCCGCAACGCCACTCTCGGGAAGATTTATTTCGTGCAGCCCGGCAAACAAAAGCTCGATCTCAAGTTTCGCGGCGACACGCCGAGAGTTCGCGCGCTCATCCTGCGCCCCGCGCCCGAGGGCGAGCCGATTGGCCAGGCGCTCGACCGCTCGGTGTTGCTGCACGCCCGCGACGTGACGCTGCACAGCACCAAGGTGCAGTACGAAACCAAGCCGCACAAAAACACCGTCGGCTACTGGGTGAATGTCACGGATCAAGTTTGCTGGGACTTCACCGTGTCGCGTGGCGGCAGCTTCGATGTCGAAATTCACCAAGGCTGCGGCAAGGGCCACGGCGGCAGTCTCGTTGCGCTCGAGGTCGCCGGGCAAAAACTTGAGTTCACCGTGAAAGACACCGGCCATTTCCAAAATTTCGTCCCGCGCAAAGTCGGCACCGTGCGCTTGGCCAAGGGCGAACACCGTTTTTGGATCAAGCCAATCAAGAAAGCCGGCGGCGCCATCATGGACGTGCGCCGCATCCGGCTGCTGCCCATCGAGTAATTAACCACAAGCGGCACGTGCTCTACAACCTGAGATTCGAGTACGAGATCGCCACCGCCCGCTGACCCACGCCTTCCCCGGCGGCCCTGCGGTTGTCAGTAAACCCCCAGTATCTTGAGCACCGCCCGTAAAGGGGTCATCCTCCAGCCCCGTCCATCAGGACATTTTAAAAGAGTTTTGACAATGTAGGTTTTGAACCTTGTATTTTTTTAGACAAAAAGTTAAAATTCCCGCTATGACAGAACATCTGAAGAAATTGACTGTTTTGACCGTTTTTCTGATTGGTGCTGCTTCAGCAAATGCTGATTTGGTTCCGAAACAAAAAAATATTCCCGATGAAGTAACTGTGTTTGTTACATTAAAAGTAAATAAAAATATATCTAAAGAGAAAATAGCAGAATTTACAAAGATGTATGCAGAATTTGTAGACAATACAGAACCTGATTCTTTGGGATGGAGCTATCACCAATCTGGAGAAAAGGTAATATTAATTGAAAGATACAAGAACGAAGACGCAAACATCGTCACAGCAAAAAATATTTCACCTGGTGGCATTCGCTATAAACTATTAAAAGATCAATTAGATATTTTTACTGTAGAAAAAGTTTCTGTCTATGGAGCATTCACTAAAAAATTAGTTGATTTTAATACTGTGACAGCAAAAAAATTAGACTTTAAATTTCCATTTGAATATAATCCTATAATTTCTGGTTACAGTAAAAATGTAAAATAAATAAACACATCTGGACAAGGAAGAAGCTGGGCTTGCTCGGCTACAATGATCGTGCCACCGTTTGCTTGTCAGGTAAGAGTGTAACTCGACAAAAAAACGTCCCCGAATAATGCCAGCTTTCGCCAATTGTTAATTACTGGGACTGACCCGAATGGCACTTACATCGGTCACCCCATCTTCTCTATCAATGACTTACGACTTCTGTAGGTCAGAGTTACACCTAAAAGTTACACCTTTTTCACTGATGTTCATTAATGTCAGTGGTGTTTATTAGTGTTCGGGAAGTCGTTATAGTTATCCCTATTTACATTCAACTATGAAGAGTGGAGACCCCCAGAATTGGAACTCTTTCCTGACTATGACCCTCTCTGAAAAAATGACCTCTCAGGCAACTGGATAATTAACGGCCCTCGCCAGCGAGCCGAGGAGTTGGCTGCGGATGTTGGGTTGGAGAAGCCGAGCGAGTCAGTTGCTTAGCGGTGCTGGCAGTGCCACCCAAGTGTGCCGTGAGGGATGGAGGCTAGTTGAACAGCCAGATCGCCATGCCGATGAACGTTAACAAGACTACAATCCATGCCATCAGGTGAAGTAAGTTATTATGGAAGTCACCAAAGCCAATGCGGCCGCCCATTTTACACCAAATCCAATGGCAGGCGCTGGGTACCCAAATGAATATTAAATTGACAAGAAATATTAGGCACAGGAATCCGACAACAACACAAAGAAGCGCAAAGACCCACGGGTGCAACAGGCCTAACTTGTCTAATGCGGATTCCAACCATGTGAGAACGGACACACCAACCCAATGAGAACCCACTGCCAGTTCACCGTCAAGCGGCCAGAAAAAAGGGTCGATTTAACTGTTGCTCCGAACAACAACCCTGCTGCGTTCAAGTGGTGGAGTGGGTTGTCCATTCAGCCTAAGTTGGCTGCACCGGAGGCCGACGTGCCTCCTTTTTCTGTCTCCATCGATAAACAAGGAATCCGGCTCCACAGCCTAAAAGGATTCCAAGACAGCCACTGATGCCGGCCGGCTATTCATCCATTCCCTCAAGCACCACGAATCTGTGCACCATCTTCCCCTTCGCAGCAACATCCCACCATCGAAATCCCATCGGGCGGTTGTCAAA
>Ga0209554_1002137_pt1 | contig 14087 bp, 16 predicted proteins | sample MarorgKNORR_S2LV_5_FD_188221 | JGI IMG/M metagenome (GOLD analysis project Ga0209554, IMG submission 188221) | Marine microbial communities from the Southern Atlantic Ocean, analyzing organic carbon cycling - Bottom_A/KNORR_S2/LV (SPAdes) (version 2) | ecosystem: Environmental > Aquatic > Marine...
CTAAACACCGCTTCCCTGTTTCCGCCTTCAGCCTCGGTTTTCTCTTTTCCCTGCCGCCGTCTACACACTTCGGCACATGCGCTGCCCGTCACCGTTAAATATCCAGTTTTCAGAGTTGTGCACTTTGGTCGATGTTGGCCTCTGACCTGTCGAATTAGTATTCATCCACACCGATTCGGCAGGCCAGGAGAAAACGATGATTATAGTAAGCAACATCCAAGGAACCATCACGGCCGCAGTCTCCCAGAACCCAGATGGCTTTCTAGACCGGGTGCTCGACTGGATGAACCATGTTGTTGACGCATTTAGCGGCCCCGCTCTCTCAGATACCATCCACGAAAACCCGGCGGCGGAGTACCTGTTCTTGAACCCAGGTTGCTGCGGCGCCGTGATCGACAGTGATCTTTGGGACCTGTTGACCGATCAACGCTCTCAGCCCGAGACCAAGGAAGCCAGCAATGTCTAGCGCCACGACAATCAGGCCAGTATCTATCGAGCCCAGGGAAGACCTGGTGCGGGCGGCAAAGCACGCAGCTTTGCGCATCGCCGAGCGGGCCCCTGAGGTCGACCGTCAGCGCCGTGTCCCGGTGGAGAACATCAAGGACCTCCACGAAGCCGGGCTTTTGACCGTCACCATCCCACGTGATCTCGGCGGGTCTGAAGCTGACCTGGTATCCCAGATCGCGGTCTACGAAATCATCGGTGGGGCCTGTGCCTCCACCGCCTGGGTCATGGGCAACCACTCAACCCTATGCACTTTGTCCTTGGGCATGATGGGGGAAGGCGCCCATCCGCTGCTAAAAGACGTGGTTGAGAATGGCGCTTTGATCTCGCATGCAGCCATATCCGGGGGCGACACCAACCCCGCGCCCGGCGGGTTCGTCGCATCGGGGCGTTGGCTATTCGTCAGCGGTTCTACCATCTCTACCTGGATATTTCTCAGCACGATGGTGGAAGGCCGCAACCGCTGGATGTTGGTGCCGACCAGCCAACCAGGACTGACGATCGAAGAAACCTGGTTGTCCATGTCAGTCCGGGGTTCCATGACCAATGACGTGTTTCTTGACCAGGTGTTCGTCGCCGGGGACATGGCGCCTGAGATCAACCACCCAGCTCTCCACGAACCATGGTTGCCCAACGGCCCGGCAGCTCTTAAGGCGCCGACCAAAGCCAGGGTCTGGATGGCGGCTATGACGTTAGGAATAGCTCAGGCTGCATTGGAAGATTCCATCGAGTACGCCAAGGGCCGCAGCATGGCTTTGGGCGGCAACGCTTAAACCAGTATGCCGGGCAACCAGTTCGCCGTGGCTGACGCCGCCATGGACATCGAGTCGGGCCGCGCGTTCTTGGTGCAAGAAGCCCGAGCCATCACTGCCAAGGCGATAGCCGGCCAGGAATTCGTTCCCGACGACGCGGCCCGCATGGAGATGGCTGGACTCGTGGCCAGGGAGAATTCTCAAAAAGCCGTGGACCGGCTCTTCGCCATAAGGGGAGCCACCGGGTTGTTTGAAACAGGCAATTTCGAGCGGTATTACCGGGATGTCCGCATGGGCACCCTCCACGCCACCAGTACTCCCGATCTGGTGCGTGAAGAGGTGGGCAAACACATCTTCGGCATCCCGCTGAATGTTCAGCCCCGGTGGGCCTAGCGAGTTCGTGCCGGGAGGAACGCGCGGCAACGGAGCCGAGAAAGGGGTTGGCGGTACTGCCAGCCCTTTTTCTTATTAATCAAGACCGGGGTTCCCCCATTACAGAAGGAAATCGACCACAAGTGAATACAGGCGGAACGAGGCGTGCGTGCTATAATCTTTATTGAGCGTGGCGGCCTCGGATCGCCCATTTTTTTATTCCGATTTCCAGCCCTCAAGAACCCAGATCATGGCCAGAGCAAGTCAAAAAACCAAGGCTGAAACAAGCACCCAGTCTGGCGCGCTCCGTTACCGGCGCATCGTGGTCAAAGCCGGGACCGGGGCCCTGACCGGGCCGTCTGGCTTGGACTCGGAAGTCATGGCCGACCTTGTGCGCCAGGTCTGTCAGGCCCGCGAACCTTCGGGTGAAGTGGTGCTGGTAGCATCAGGCGGCATCGCCAACTACACGGCCGGAGACATCGGCAAGACCCAAGGCCTGCGGTCGGACCGCATCGAACAGACACTGGGCTACCACTACGGCCAGGAAGTGGTCCACCGGAATAACTTGGTGCTTTTATAAGATGACCACTAAAACAGTCCAAGACGTAACCGCCCTGGGACTAGCCGCCCGGAATGCCTCCCGGAAGTTGGCGCGGCTATCGACCGAGGACAAGAACCGGGTGCTGCTCAATCTGGTCGAGTTGCTGCGCTCCGACCAGGCCGGAGTTTTGGCGGCGAACGCGGAAGACTACCAAGAAGCCAAAGCCGACGGCCTGGACGAATCCATTTTGGACCGGTTGCTGCTGACCAGCGAACGCCTCAACGGCACCGCCGACGAACTCCAGCGGGTCGCCGAACTGCCTGATCCCATCGGCGAGGTCATCGAAACAACTTCGCTGCCAAACGGGCTGGTCACCAGCCGCCGCCGGGTGCCGCTGGGAGTGGTTGGCAGCATCTACGAGTCCCGGCCCAACGTCACGGTCGATATATTCGGTCTCTGTCTCAAATCGGGGAACGCCTGCATCCTGCGGGGCGGCAAGGAGACGATCCGCTCCAACACGGCGCTGGTGGCCCTGCTTAGGAAGGCCCTGACCGATGCCGGAGTCACCACCGATGCCGTCCAGTTCCTGGATAATCCGGACCGGGCGCTGGTGGACGCTATGCTCAAGATGAACGAATACATCGACCTGTTGGTGCCCCGGGGCGGCGCCAGTCTGGTCAAGTTCGTGGCTGAGAACGCCACCATGCCGGCGGTCACCGGCGGCATCGGGGTTTGCCACACCTACGTAGACCGGGCGGCCGACCTGAAGATGGCGGTGAAGATCGTCCACAACGCCAAGGTAAGGCGTCCGTCCATCTGCAACGCCCTAGATACAGTATTGGTCCACGCGGAGATCGCCGCCGATGGGTTGCCCCTCATCGCCAAGGAACTTACAGCTTCGGGCGTCGAACTGCACTGCGACAACCGGGCCCTAAGTATCCTGGGACCCGACGCCCCGGACTTAGCCCTGCCTGCCAGTGAAGACGATTGGGGCAAAGAGTTCCTGTCGCTCACGGCTGCCGTGAAAGTGGTGGATTCCCTGGATGACGCGTTGGAGCATATAGAGACCTATGGTTCCGGCCACTCCGAGGCGATCATCACCGAAGACGACTCGGCGGCAAACAGGTTCCTCGATGAAGTGGACGCGGCGGCGGTGTACGTTAACGCCAGCACCCAGTTCACCGACGGCGGGCAGTTCGGCCTGGGCGCCGAAGTCGGCATCAGCACCCAGAAGTTCCACGCCCGGGGCCCCATGGGTCTGAAAGAGCTGACCAGCTACAAATGGGTCATCGTGGGCCAAGGTCAGATCAGGCCGTAGTCGCGCAATTGGCACAGGGAGGCCAGTATTGGCGGAATTGAAATTCGAGCGCGAGGTGCGCACACCGTATTCCGAAGCGTACTTGGTCATGGAACTCGACCGCCAGGTCGGCCGGGTGGATATCCATTTCACCTCCGAGATGGTCCACGTTGCCGTGTCGGTGGATGAGAGCCTAACGCAAGAGACCGTCCAGCAGATCATCGACACCATCGATGCAGACATGTGCGACGCGGTAGGCATCGCCCGCGGGAATTTTGTGGTCCACATCTTCCAGGGAAGGGAGACCGGAGTCCTGAGCGACGAGAACGAGAACGAGAACGAATTCAGCGAAGACGGCAGCGACCACTAGCCGTCTAACTTCGAGATCAAGCTGGCGACCGTTGGCCGATCTGCGGGCGTCTGACCCCGGTGTTCATACAGCACGGTACCGTCCTCCCCCAGGATAAAATCCCCTCCAAGCTGTTTCCAGTCGCTTGCCGCGTGTTCGTACCGCCGTCCCCTGGCGAAATGCTTTACGTAGGTCCAGACCGTCTTCGGCGAAAATATCTTCAGCAAGTTGCCCTGGGCCAGACTGTAGGCGGCGTAAACGTCCCGCTCCGGGTCTGAGAGGACTGGGTAAGGCAACTGGAGTTGGCGGGTAAGTTGGAACAGCCGGTCCCTGGGCTCAAAGAATATGGCCACCACCTCGGCGCCCTTTGCCTCAATATCGCCGTACCGCTGCCGCAACTGCGACAGATGCTCCCTTCAAGGCACTCAGGCGAAATGCCTCAAGAAGATTAATAAGATCTTCCGGTCTCGTAATTCCTGAAGGGAGAGGAACTCTCCCTCCGGCATCGGCAGCGTGAAGTCGGTCGCCGCACGGCCCACAAGGACAGGCCCAACGCCTTTCGGGTAAATGCTCATATGCGGCTCATAATAAGAGCGTCATTTCCATGTCTCATGATTTCCAACCGCCCAGTTGCGCCATCGTGCAGAATCAAACTGCAACACCCGATGCTATACTCATTCTTCCACTCTTGCCAGTAAGAAGATCACGCTGATTCGGCCTTGGTAATAGACGCTCACTGCCACATCCTACCGCCCTCTTTCGGCGACCGCCGGGCCGAGTTCGCCCAGCGCGACGCGACCTTTGCGGCGTTGCTGTCGGACCCCAACGCCCGCATCGCATCCGCTGACGACCTGTTGGAAGCCATGGACCGCGATGGCGTGGACCGGGCCGTGGTCATGGGCATGGGGTGGACCGACCATCAGGTGGCCGTCGAAGCCAACGACTACATCATCCAGGCAGTTACGGACAACCCCGGACGCCTGACCGGTTTCTGCTCCGTCAACCCTGCCTGGGGAGAACCTGCAGTTACGGAAGCGCAACGTTGCTTAGATGCTGGGCTGGTTGGCATCGGAGAACTGCACGCCGATACCCAGGGGTTCGACATCACCGACGTCGCGGCCCTGGCACCGGTGATGGAATTGGCCCGCTCCGACCGGCGGCCGGTGTTGGTCCACGCCTCCGAACCCGTCGGTCACCAATACCCTGGCAAAGGCGCCAACACGCCGGACAAGCTGTACCGGTTCATCCAGAATTTTCCGGGCAACGTGATCATCTGCGCCCACTGGGGCGGCGGACTCCCGTTTTACTCGCTGATGCCCGAGGTTAAGGAATCGCTGAAGAACGTGTACTTCGACTCCGCGGCATCACCATTTCTCTACCGGCCGGAGGTCTTCGTCGCCGTATCTGAACTGGCCGGAGCGGGCAAGGTGCTATTCGCCAGCGATTATCCGCTACTGGAGATGTCACGGCCGCTGGAGCAGGCCCGGAGCGCTGGACTGGCCCCCGATGTAGAAGCGGCCCTGCTGTCGGGAAACGCGGCCAAGTTGTTTGGCCTATGAGCGCCAGTAGTAAAGCAACGGAAGAGTTTGTAACCCTCCCCGATCACCTGCGCGAGGGCCTGAACATCTTATTCGTTGGTTTGAACCCATCTGAATACTCGGCGGAAGTGGGTCATTACTTCGCCAATCCGCGCAACCGCTTCTGGCCGGCTTTCAACATGTCGGGACTGGTGGCCAGGCCGGTCTCCTCGGAGGAAGACGCGACTCTGTTGGCCGATGGCATCGGATTTACCGATGTCGCCAAGCGTCCCACGCCGATGGGGTCGGGACTGCGGGCCGCCGACTTCCGTGAATGGGCGCCGGTGCTGAAAGAGAAGATCGTGAGATTCGAGCCGAAGTTGGTCTGTTTCCATGGGTCGATGGCCTACAAGGCGTACCTGCAACATGGCGAGGGCGTGAAAGAGCAGGTGCAGCTCGGTTTACAGGACCGGATCATCGGCGCTTCTGCCGTTTTCGTCGTGCCCAACCCGAGTCCGGCCAACGCCAAGTATTCATTGAATGACCTGGCCGAATGGTACGGGCGGCTCCGGGAGGCCAGCAAACGATGACGGCATCTCGAGATAATATGGTCCGTTCTTTCATTGCCATCCCGGTCCCTCGAACAGGACTCGAGGTGCTGGAAAAAGCCGTTAAAAGGCTGGACTCGGAGATGGGTGGAAAGGTGCGTTGGGTGCGGCCCCGGGGTATCCACCTGACCCTGAAGTTCATGGGCGACATACCTGCCTCAACCTTGGAACAGGTTTTGGAAACACTGCCCCAAGTGACCGCATCTTTCGGCCCCTTCGAGATTTCCATGTCCGGATTTGGCGTCTTCCCCAACCCGCGGCGCCCACGAGTGTTGTGGGCGGGTCTGGCCGGCGACTTGGAGACATTGTCAGCTCTGCAACTTGCGGTCGATGAGGCGGTGGGGCGATTGGGACTGCCCAAGGAGGACCGCCCGTTCTCGCCCCACCTGACTCTCGGACGGGTCCGCCGGGACACGAATGAGGAGCAGTCGCGGACGATTGGCTACCTCATGTCGAACACGGAATTGCAGGCCGTGCCACCCTGGTCCGTGGACGCGGTCAACCTGATGCGTACTGAGTTGGACCCGACAGGGTCCAGGCACTACTTGGTGGGCTCGGCAACGATTGGCGGTGGATGAGCGCATGGACCGGTTGACCACCGCCATCACGCCCGTGGCGCCCTTCGATTTCGAGTTGACGGCGGGCTACCATACCTATTTTCAGAGCCGCTACGGCACTGACACGATGGAGGACGGAGTCTACCGCCGACTCCTTGACCTGGGAGACAAGCTGGTCTTGGCATCAGTGCGGTCGGCCGGCACGGTGGATGCCCCGGAGCTCGAGTTGGAATTGCAGGGCTCGGAGTTAAGTACGGCGGACGTTGGTCTTGCCAAGGAAAGGGTGTCCTGGCTCCTGGGAGTAGACCAAGACCTCGCCCCGTTCTACGAATTGGGCCGGGCGGACCAGGCCATGGCCGAGTTGGTGGAGCGGTTCTACGGCTTGCACCTGCCTCATACCGCCACGGCCTTTGAGGCATTGGTGCTGGCGGTGCTAGGCCAGCAGATCTCCACCAGCGTGGCCCGCATAATCCGCACGTTGCTTATCGAGACATTTGGCCCGAACGCCGAGTTTGACGGCGAGACTTACTACGCATTTCCCAGACCGGAGTCCATCTGGGCGTCATCGCCCGCCGAACTCCACACCATGAAACTGACCCAGCGCAAGTCCGAGTACGTCCACGGTCTGGCCGGGTCGGCCCTGGACGCCGCCGTGGGCCTTGATAGACTGGGCGAGCTAACCGACGCGGAGATCGTCGCGAAACTGACTGCGCTGCGCGGTGTGGGGCTGTGGACCGCCCAATGGACATTGATCCGCGCGGTGGGCCGCTTCGATGCCTTGCCTCTTGGCGACCTGGCCCTAAGACGGGTCGTCTCGCGCCTATTCACCGACGGCGCTGAGGTGACGGACTCTGATGTGGAAGATATCGCCCAGCGTTGGTCTCCCTACCGGACCTTTGCCACCGTCTATCTATTCAGTGCGTTAAGGACCGGGGCGGGTTGATTGGCTGCACAGAGCAGGTGGTTCGACGGGCTCACCATGAGCGGACGAGATGGCCGCACTGTGGAAAAGACCTGGCAAGAACAGGAGATCTGAATGCCATTTCTAGGACTTAGACTGGGGAACGAGACCCAGTTGAGTGTCGCCGATATCCAGTCCCTCGGGACGTTGGCCGAGGAACACGGCTACGGCGAGGTCTGGATGACCGAGGGCGCTGGGCGCGACTCGCTGACCCAACTTACCGCCATCGCTACGGCCACCAGCCGCATCGGACTTGGAACGGGCATATTGCCCATGTTCTCCAGGACACCACTGATCACGGCGATGTCGGCGGCGGGGCTGGCCGCCGTTTCAGATGGCCGGTTCATTTTGGGGCTGGGAGTTGGCAATCGGACGGCGACCGAGGACGGCCACGGAGTGGACTACAGCCGGCCGATGGAACACCTATCAGACCTGATTCACATCGTGCGCGGGCTGCTGCGGGGCGAGGAGGTCAGCCATCAGGGCAAGGCGATCACGGTTAGCCGGGCAGGTTTGGGCGACGCTGCTCCCGCGAGGAAAGTACCCATCTACATCGCGGCCCTTGGTCCTCGAATGTTGGAACTGGCCGGGGCGATCGCTGACGGAGTCATGCTGAGCTGGACGGCCGCGAGCTATCTGGAGCAGGCCATTCAACTGGTCCGCGACGGAGCAAGCAAAGCCGGACGCGACCCATCCGAGGTGGAGATCTCGGGTTACCTGCGTGTTGTTGTGACTGACGACCTGGAGGCGGGCCGGGCCACCTTGCAACGGGAGATCGCGAGGTATGCCGGTGGCGGCCATTACCAGTCCTATTTTCGGAACACGGGGTTCGATGCCGAGATGGCGGGAGCGCAGGCGGCTCGGGACCATTCCGACAATCCAGCCACGGCCGAGGCTATCAGTGATAGTATGCAGTCGGAATTGGGCGTGGTCGGCCCAGCCGAGGCCTGCCGGGCACGGATCGAAGAATTGCGCCGGATGGGTCTGACGAAGCCGGTGATCGCCCCTCTCTCCGTAGGAGACATGAAGGGCTCTTACGAACGGGCTATCAGGGCCCTGGCTCCTTAGATAGATGTTGGGAAAATCGACAAAGTGAGAGGAATATGTCCACAGTATTGATATTTGTATTCGACGGACTCCAGCCGTCCCAGGTCAACACCAGGTTGACGCCAAATCTTTCGGCCTTCGCTGACGGCGGAGTGAATTTCGCCAACCACCATTCGATCTTCCCAACCGTGACCCGGGTCAATTGCTCCAGCATCGTCACGGGAATGAGTGCGGGAGGACATGGCATGCACGGAAACAGGTTTGCTATCGTGGATTTTGATTCGAACCAGGCAATCATGGCCTTGAAGCCGGAGTTCGAGCAGGTCGTGGAAGCCGGCATGCCGGTCCTCCTGGCGCCGACGTTGGGTGAGATACTTGGCCGGCATGGGAAAGAATACGTGTCCGTCGTCGTCGGGACCACTGGAAACGCCTACCTCCATAACCCCACTGCCGAAGTATCGGGCGGCGCAACCATACACCGGGAATTCACTCTTCCCAGCGAACTGCATGAGTCGATCGTCAACCGTTTCGGTCCCTGGCCGGAGGAAGTGTTGCCCAACACCGCGATGTTGGCACAGGCCAGGCGGGTCTTGACCGAATATGTGCTCCCAGAGCGGATGCCCGCCGTGGCTTTGATCTGGGGCGCGGAGCCGGATAGCACTCAGCACGCGACCGGGGTTGGTTCCAGCCAATCTGACATCGCCCTCAAAGAGGCGGACGAACAATTCGGGAGCCTGATGCAATGGCTGCAAGAGACCGGCCGCGCCGACGATACCGACATCTTCGTCGTGTCCGACCACGGCGCCTCGACCGTTTCCGCGTCCGCCGGCATTGAAGCATGGGTAAAGGAAGCCGGCTTCCCAGCGGCGGGAGAGCCCGGTGGAGTGATCGTCGCCCAGAACGGCGGCGCCGCGCTTTTCTACACCCCGCCTGGTGACATGGACACGGCAAATCGCTTGGCCGCCTGGCTGATGGCCCAACCCTGGTGCGGCACTGTAACGGCGTCCGACGCTGTTGCCGGTATCCCAGGGACCCTTCCTGCCTCCCTGGCGGGGACTGAAGGGTCACGGGCGCCCGATCTGACGGTCTCGTTCCGCTGGGAAACAACCGCCAACGAGACCGGATATCCCGGTATGATCCCCTCCACCTACGGCGGTCCGGGCAAGGGGCAGCACGGATCGATGAGCCAGATGGAGATTCGCAACATCCTTTTCGCCTCCGGCCCCAGTTTCAAGTCCAATATCACGCTGGAAACCCCCTCTGGCAACCAGGACCTGGCGCCTACCATCCTCAAGATTTTGGGTATCGAAGGAGACAACGGCATGGACGGGCGGGTGCTTGCGGAAGCGCTGGTAGATGGCCCCAGCGCCGCCGACGTGAACTGGTCTACTAAAACCCACCAAGCCGAACTCGACTTGGGCGGAGAGGTCTACCGCCAGCAGATAAAAGTCTCCACCGTGGGGACCACCTCGTATCTCGACGAGGGCAACAGGGTGGACTAAGGGAGAGGTCGAGGCGCTAACCCTGAGAGAGATCACAGTCGTCCAACGACGGACATTCAGGGTTCGTGTCTAATGGTCACAAATGGAATCCGGCGCACCTGAACCGGCAAAGTGAGAGACGTATGTCATCCGTATTAGTCTTCGTATTCGACGGACTCCAGCCGGCCCAGGTTAATCCGCGTCTGATGCCGAATCTCTCGGCGTTCGCCGCGGGAGGCGTGACCTTCGCCAACCACCATTCGGTTTTCCCCACAGTGACCCGAGTCAATGTTTCCAGCATGGTCACGGGCATGAATCCGGGCGGACACGGCCTAGCTGGAAACCGGCTAGTTATTCGGGAGTTTGACCCGGACCAGCACATGGGGGCTTTGGAGCCGGTATTGTCCCTTATCGCCAAGGCTGGGGTGCCGGTGCTGCTGGCGCCGACGCTGGGCGAGGTCCTCGCCCGGCATGGGAAAGAATACGTGGCCATCGGCGTCGGGACCACCGGCAATGCCTACCTCCATAATCCGAACGCTGAAGATTCGGGCGGAGCGACCATTCACCCGACCTTCGCCTTGCCCAGGGACCTGCATGAGTCGCTCATCGACCGGTTCGGCCCGTGGCCGGACGAAGCGGCGCCCAACACGTCGAGATTGGCCCACGCCACGCGCATCATGACCGAATATGTGCTCCCTGAACGCATGCCGGCAGCGGCAATGATCTGGTCCTATGAGCCGGATAAGTCTCATCATGCGGAGGGGGTCGGTTCGATCCTCGGAGACACCGCCATCAAGGAGGCTGACGGGCAGTTAGGCGACCTGATGCAGTGGCTGCGGGAGACCGGCCGCGCCGAAGATACCGACGTCTTCGTGGCGTCCGACCATGGCTACTCGACCATATCCGAGATTGCGGGCGTTGAAGCATTGGTCAAGGAAGCAGGATTTCCACCGGGCGGACAGCCCGGAGGCGTGATCGTCGCCCAGAACGGTGGCGCGGTACTGTTCTACACCGCGCCGGGAGACTTGGACACCGCCAACCGGTTGGCCGCCTGGCTCATGGCCCAACCTTGGTGCGGAACCGTAACGGCGTCGGACGCCGTCGCTGGTATCCCAGGCACCCTGCCCGCCTCGCTGGTGGGAAATGAAGGGCCGAGGGCGCCCGAGCTGACGGTCTCTTTCCGCTGGGAATCGACTGCCAACGAGGCCGGGTACGCGGGCATGGTTTATTCCACCTCCGGCCAGCCCGGCACGGGGCAACATGGTTCCATGAGCCGCCATGAGATACACAACATCCTGTTCACAAGCGGGCCCAGTTTCAAGTCCGGTCTCAAGCTGAATACGCCGTCCGGTAATCTTGACCTGACGCCGACTATTCTCAAGGTCCTGGGCATCAGCGGACACGAAGGGATGCACGGGAGAGTACTGGAGGAAGCGCTGGTAGTCGGCCCCGACGCGGCAGATATTGAATGGTCGACGGAACTGCACCACGCCGAGCACAACCTGGGCGAACAGGTCTACCGCCAGCAGATAAAGATCTCCACGGTGGGAACTACCTCATATGTAGATGAGGGAAACCGGGTGGATTAAGACATGCACACTCCCAGAATGTCAATCCGAGGCGCTCGCCGAGGAATCTCTTTACTGCTGGGAATTCAAAGCCTTGTGGCAGCTCGAAACTTCTCCTCCCGCGGAAAGATTGGTGCGCCAGCGATAGGCAGACGTCACTCGAATAAGCCCACGACAGAATCTTGTCTTACAATTCAGGCCACGTATAATACCGAAGACCAAGAATACGGCGCCGAATTTTGCAAAAAAGGGAGCCACTGAAGCCCATGAACGCTCGCAGCCTAAACCCTTCTGAACTCGCCGGCCGGCGGAACGAGATCCTGACCCACTTCGCGCGCATCGATAAAGAATTCGACCGCCGGAGGGGAGAGAACCGTCTGCTGGTCAAGGGTGGAGATATCCAGTGGGAGTCGGCTTCCCGGGTGCATCCCACGCAGCAAGAAGGCCATATGCTGGCCAGGATCATCTCCCCGGAATTGGGTTTCAACATACACACGTTCCGGGTTTTCAAAAGGCAGATCGGCGGTGGCGGTATTGACGGCGCTTTCCACACCCACGGCGACGCAGTCAAATACTACCTTGAAGGCAAGGGCAAAGAGATCATCGACGACCAGGAAGTAGAGGTTTCGCCGGGGGACCTGGCGTTTATACCGGCCAATATCTGGCACGGCACTGAGAACACCGGCGACGAACCGATGGTGTTCATCGCCTTCCACCAGATTCCCGGCACACACCTGCCCGTCCCCGCTTCGTGGCAGTACCATGCCGACGACCTGAGTGAGCACGAGAGCATCGACAGCCGATTGGTCACGATGGAGAAAGAGGACCCCGCGGCCATGGACTCGGCAACGCTTTATTCCTGGCGGCAACACCTGCTCCACGAACTGGGTGTCCTTGATGACGAGTTCAACCAACGGCGCAAGGCCAAGAACTACTTGGTGCCCAGGAACGAAGTGCCCTGGGAATCACCGGCAGATAATCAGACGACCACCCTGATCGCGCCCGAATTGGGGTTCGATATCCACACCCTACAGCTTTCGGTGCGGGTTGTGCCCCCCGGTCACAGCGACGACACGTTCCACAGCCACGGCGAGGCTGTCCACTACTTTCTGTCCGGGCAGGGACATCAGATCGTCGGCGATGAATCCATGGCCGTCGAAACCGGAGACTTGGTTTTCGTTCCGGCCGGGACCGCCCATGGCATCCGAAATTCGACCGGCGAGCCCATGCGGTTCTTGATCGCCGAGCAGTTGCCAGGGACCTACCTGCAACGACCGGTGATCAGCCAAGAATAAGCATGGATAACCAGCCAACCTGACAAACACGGCTTGGAGGAAAAATTGGGACCGATGAATAACATGGGAGTCCTGCTGCCCACCAGGGGTGTCTTGGTGTACGCGAAGGGCGGCAGACCCAGGGTAGAACTGAACTGGCAGATGGCCGAGACCGCGGAACGCATCGGCTACGACTCGGTCTGGGTCGGCGACAGCATCACCTCCAAACCACGCCTGGAACCCTTGGCGGTCATGGCCGCCTTGGCTGCGCGCACCCACCGGGTCAAGATCGGGACCGCCGTCATGTTGAATGCCCTGCGGCACCCGGTGCACCTAGCCCACTCTATCGCAACCATCGACAACATCTCCGACGGCCGCATCATATTGGGTCTGGGCGCCGGTAGAAGCAACAACCAGATGTTCGTGGACGAGCATGCCGCAGTGGGTGTTCCCATCGAAGAGCGTGCCGCCCGCATGGAAGAAAGCATCGATGTTCTCCGGAAGCTGTGGACCGAAGACGACGTTTCGAACCCGGAAGGCTTTTATCCCCTGACTGGCATGACCCTGGAGCCAAGGCCGGTGCAGCAACCGGTGCCCATCTGGCTCTCCAGTAACTGGGTCCAAAGGGGACTTAGGCGAGTGGCGGCCCAGGGCGACGGGTGGATCACCAATGTCCCTTCCACGGAGATGTTCACCAGATGCTGGGACAAGATCGAAGAGAAGGGCCAAGAGCTGGGCCGGGACGTGAGCCGCATCCCGCGCGCCCTCTACATCTCGATCAATCTCAACGATGAAGACGAGGCCCTGTCTGAGGGCGACGGGTTCATGCGGGCCTACTACGGCATCCCGTATGAAGTGGTCAGCAAGCAGCTACTCTGCGTATTCGGCCCGGCCCAGAAAGCAATCGACGCCATCAAGCGCTACAAAGACGCCGGCGCCGATTACTTCATAGTCCGCTTCGCCTCCCCCAACCAGATGCAACAGCTGGAGAAATTCACGGAGTTGGTGGTGCCGAATCTGGGCTAGGCTAGGTGGGAAATCCCCTGGTGCATCGGAGAAAATCTCGCGGAACTCAGGACGAGCGGATCTGACTCCTTCTTGTCATTCTGAGGCGTCAGCCGAAGAATCTCGTTGCTGATTCACCAGCATTTCTCGAGAGCAACGAGACCCAATTTGTTGGCGGTTGATCCGCTGACGAGGATCTTGAAGTGGACCCCGACACTTTTGTTGTAGGAACTCTAAGCGCCACTAACGTGCAG
>Ga0209554_1002140_pt1 | contig 14068 bp, 14 predicted proteins | sample MarorgKNORR_S2LV_5_FD_188221 | JGI IMG/M metagenome (GOLD analysis project Ga0209554, IMG submission 188221) | Marine microbial communities from the Southern Atlantic Ocean, analyzing organic carbon cycling - Bottom_A/KNORR_S2/LV (SPAdes) (version 2) | ecosystem: Environmental > Aquatic > Marine...
TTTAAATCTAATTTTTTTCTAATATGCCATCCTCTGTTTTTTTCTATAGAAGGTCTACTAACTCTATTAAAAATAATATATGTGTAAATTCGTTGTTTAGCAGAAAATCTTGCATGAAAATTTAAACTTTTTTTTTTTATATTTGTTATTGAAACTAATTTTAAATTCAAAAAATAATTTACTGATTGCAAGAATTTATCTAAATTTATAATTTTTTTTTTACAATCGAAATGAGCTGATTGTTCAATTGCATGAACGCCGGAATCAGTACGTCCAGAACCAACTAAATTTATTTTTTCTTTTAAAAGTTTAGATATTTTAATTTGAATTAATTTTTGAATAGACTGTCCTTTAGATTGTATTTGCCAACCAATAAAATTAGTTCCAACATATTCAATTAAAATTTGGTATCTATGCATTATTCAAGTTTGACCCTTTTTTTATTTGGGAACCAAACATAAATTCATTAATATTTTGAGGTCTTCTTCCTTGTCTTTGTATCTCTAAGATTTTAATTGATTTATACTTGCAACTGATTTCTAAATAATCATCTAAGACTGCTCCTACATTACCAGCTCCATTGCTGATTTTGGCTTTTAAAACTTTGTATCTTTCACCATTATAAATAAACCAAGCACCAGGACTTGGATATAAACCGTTAATTTTCCCAACAATGCTCTCAGCTGAATTATTCCAATCTATTTTACCTTCAGATTTTTCAATTTTATTTGCATATGTAGCATCTTCATGAAGCTGTCCCTTAAATTCCAAATTATCCTCTAAAATATCATCAATATTATCTATAATTTTTTCTGCTGCTAAGGCAGATAATTTATCTGATAAAATTTCAGCATTATCATTATCCGTGATATCTAATTTATAGGAATTACATACAGGTCCAGTATCTAGCTTTTCGTTAATCTTCATAATGCTTATGCCTGTTTGCTTATCTAAATTCATAATTGATCTTTGAATTGGAGCTGGTCCTCTCCACTTAGGTAAAAGAGAAGCATGAATATTAATGAAGCCCTTTTTAGTTAAGGTTAATATTTCCTTAGGAATAATTTGCCCATATGCAACAACAATAGCAATATCAGCATTTAATTCTTTTAAATATTCATATTCCTCTTTATTATTTTTTAACGAAACAGGTCTTCTAAATTCCAAATTGAATGTTTCTGATATTCCTTGAATGGGAGATTTATTAACTCTTTGACCTCTTTGTGATTTTTTAGGTGGTTGAGTATAAACAACTGAGATTGGATATCCATTTTGATAAAGAGATTTCAAAATTGGCACAGCAAAATATGGTGTGCCCATAAAAATAATTTTCTTTAACATTAATCAAACAATAATTCGATCAGGCTTTACTTGTTGTTTAGAAAGTTTTTTTATTATCATTGTTTTTTTTAGTTTTGATAGGTAGTCGACCATCAGTTTTCCATCTAGGTGGTCACATTCGTGTTGGATACACGTTGATAATAAGCCATCTGCTTTTAGGATTTTTTTTTCTCCATTATAATCTAAATATTCAACTTCACAGGTGCTTGGTCTATTAACTTCTACAAATATATTTGGTACTGAAAGACAACCTTCTTCATATGTAGAGAGGTTTGAACTTTGATTTTTGATAATCGGATTCACAAAATACATAGGATTTTTTTTATTTTCCTTTTGTAGAATATTTAAAACTACTATCCTTTTAGGAACTCCTATTTGGATAGCAGCAAGTCCTATTCCATTTGGCGTCGCATACATAGTCTCTAACATATCTTCCATTAACTCTCTTTCAGCATTACCCACTTCTTCTACTGGCTTTGATACTTGTCTTAAGATACTGTTTGGCTCTGTTAAAATTGTTCTGACAGTCATGATTAATAATTAACTTATTTTATTATAAATTTTAAACTTTTAAAGGAAGAACTTTTAATAGTAACTTATTTCGTATTTTATCAAGATTAAGTTGATTTAGTACACTTACAATAAAATATAACGTTTCAGATCCTACATCAATAACCTTATCCTCTCCAATAATCTGAACTAATCTTAATAGTGTAAGTCCTGTTTCTTCTCTATTGATCAATATTTGAATATCATAAGGTATGTTGGGATTTCCAGCTTCATAAATGTTTTCATATTTCTTTGGAAATTCAAATTCATCTGATTTTAAAGATTCCAACATAATTATATCTTTTGTAGAAAAAAAATATTTTTTATCTTTTTTTATCTTTTTTAATAAATTTTCTAAATCTTTTTTAACATTGCTTAAATTGGGATCTTCTTTAAAATAATCTAAAATTTTTGATTGATGAATTACTTTGTTATTAAATTTTATTTTTTTATTTTTTGAGATACTAGCTTTTTTATAACTATTATAAAAATCTATATAATTTGAAGGAATTTTTAACTCGTTCAGGCCTTCTAAAAATTCAACTAACTTAACATCAAATGCTTCAGATATTCCATCCTTCTCAAATAAATCTTTTAAAAGTTTTATTAATTTTATTTTTTCTGAAGTTTCTTTCGTAATTAAAATACCTTGGTAAACTATTGCTCTAGACTCAAAACTGGGTAGAAGCTTATAAGACTCCTCAACCGTCAACAATTGATTAATATTAAACTTAAAACGTTCATACAGAGTAAATAATTCAGCTTCTTTATAATTCTTTTCATGAGTAGCCATTTCTATCATGGATAGTTTTTCCTTATCTTCCAAGTCAATTAAATCAATATTCTCCAATAAATTAGAATATGATAAATATTTCCAAATCAATTTTGGTGTATTAATTTTTGGCTCAAACTTAAAATCCTGATCTGTTCTATGTGATAAATGAAAATCTAATAAAGATTTTTCAGAAATTTCTTTACTAACAGTTTCATCATAACCCATTAAATAAGCAAATTTTTTTTCAAAAAAAATTTCCTCAAAGTCATCTTCTTTCATTAAATCAAGATGCAATTGCGCTTCTTCATTTTTATTTAAATTAATTAAACAATAAACCTTAAACTTTAAAACATAATCATCATTTATTTCAAAATTAATTTTATTAAAGATATCACATGCCTTATCGAGATCTAATCTTGATAAATAATGATCGATATAATACCTAATTAAACTAGATTCATCTTCTAGACTATTGTTTTTAGACAAATAAGTTTCAATTAAATTTAAATCTTGTTGTTGAATAAGCCAGTCAGATTTTATTATTAAAAATTGTTCTTTGCTTATATTTTTTTTTGGAAAATAAGAATTTGTTAGAAGAGCTACGTTTAAAATTTCTATCGCATCCTGCGATAGATTAATATTCTTAATTCTATCAATAATTTCTAAAATTTTGACTCCATTTGAATTGGTCCACATATCCATTGAAAGATCATTATCTGATGGGTCATATATACCGACAATATCTATATTTTTTGAAAATAAATTTTTTTCTTCATCAACTTGAATTTTGCGATCTCTTTGTGACTGAATGTGAAAAATTGAGTTTGTTGATACGTTTTCATTTTCTATTATTTCATTATTAACAATATTATCTTCTTTAATTGACTGATTTTCAATTTTCCAAATATCAACAGGCTCAATTGAATAAGAATTTTGTAAAAAAAAAAAACTTATTAAAATTGATAAATTTCTTTTATTTAACAACTTTAAAATTTTCATTAGGAACAATTTTTTCTATTTTTTTGTTGGGATATGGAAAATTTATCTTATCAACTAATACTACCAAGAGTAACGATATGATAAAAATGAATGCAACCGTGATCAATACTTTTACTAAGTTACCAAACCGACCAACACTTGTTTTTTTATGAAATTGCATATATCGTTTAATAATTTCAAATTAAGACATATTTGTGTTTTTTCAATACTAATACTTATGAAATTAAATAAAAACCTAATATTAGTAGGCATGATGGCCTCTGGAAAATCAACAATAGGTAGACTTTTAGCAAAGAAATTAAATTTAAAATTTTTTGACACAGATTTTATAATAGAGAAAAAAACAAAAATGAAAATTTTTGAAATATTTGAAAAAAAGGGTGAGGCTGTATTTAGAAATTTAGAAAAAAAAATTACATTAAACTTAATAAATAAAAATAACTGTGTAATATCTTTTGGAGGAGGGGCGTTTATTAGTGAAATAATTAGAAAAGCAGCCCAAAAAAAAAATACGACTATTTGGTTAAATTGGGATTCAGAAACTTTAATTGATAGAATTAAAAAAAATAATAATAAAAGACCGGTTGCTTCAAATTTGAGCAATAATGAACTAAAAGATTTATTAATTAATAGATCAAAAATTTACTCAAAAGCAAAATATAAGTTAAACTGTGAAAATATGGGAAAGGCAGAAATAGTAGATAGTATTATTCAAATGTTGAAATTATGAGCCAATTAAAAATAAAAATTAGAACCAATAATCAACCATATAATGTTATCATTGGTAATGATTTAACAAAAGATTTATTAAAAATTTTAAAGGATAATTTAATCAACTTTAATAAGTGTTTATTAGTAATAGATAATAAAGTTCCAAAAAGTTTTGTAAATAAAATCAATTTTTTATTAAAAAAAAAAAATAAATTTACCTACTTTTTTAATTCAAGTGAAATTAATAAAAGTCAAAAAACTATAAATAAATTACTAGAAATCCTTTTAAAAAATAATTTTCACAGAAATGACTGTTTAATAGCTATTGGAGGAGGTATTACCGGTGATGTTTCTGGCTTTGCTTCAAGCATTTTTAAAAGAGGAATAAAATTCATAAATATTCCAACAACCTTGTTGGCACAAGTTGATTCTTCCATTGGTGGCAAAACAGGAATTAATTCAAAATATGGGAAGAACTTAATTGGAAGCTTTTATCAACCAAACTTAGTAATTTCAGATACATCTTTCCTTAAATCTTTGCCCAACAGAGAAATGATATGCGGATATGCAGAAATATTAAAACATTCGTTAATTCTAAATAAAAAATTTTTTACGTATCTAGACAAAAACGCAGATAATGTTTTAAAACTAAAAAAACCTTTTTTAGAAAAAGCGATTTTTCAAAGTTGTTTGATAAAGAAAAAAATTATTGAAAAAGATGAAAATGAAAAAAATATTAGACAGATTTTAAATTTTGGTCACACTTTCGCACATGCATTTGAAGCGACTAATAATTACTCAAAAAGGCTTAATCATGGTGAAGCCGTTTTGCTTGGGATAATTTGCGCAGTAAATTTCGCTCATCAAAATCACAATATAAAAAAAGCGGATTATAAAAAAATAATAAATCACTATAAAAAAATAAACTTGCCTATGAAAATAAAAAATTTTTTTTCAAAAAAAAATATTAATAAAATTTTATCATTCATGAGAAAAGATAAAAAAAACAGTAATAGTAAAATTAATCTAGTTTTATTGAAAAAAATTGGTAATGTTAATTACAATTGCCAATTTAATGACACAGCGATTTATAGATTTTTTTGTAAAGAATTAATTAATTAATATTTGTATTGAGTGTATATATTTTTTTATTTCCTCATCTAAAATTTTATAAATTTTTTTAGTTGCTTGAATCTTATTATATTTACTAAGTTCTTTTGATCTAATTCTTAATTCTAGATGAAATTTTCCTACCTCATGAGATAAATGATTTGCATGTAGGTAAGTTTTATCTTTAATTATAATATCTTGAATTAATAAATTCTTCTGAATTTTTTTTTTTATCAACAAAATTAATTGATTTACTTCCATAAATATTTTTTGATATTATATACCATGAAAAATATTTGTGATTGGAATAATTGTTTTGAAATTGGTGAATATAAAGCACCAATCGAGAAAGATGATAGCAAAAATTATCGCTTACTATGTTTAAATCATGTTAAAGAATTTAACAAAAATTGGAACTATTTTTCTGGAATGAATGATGAACAAATTTTTGAATTTCTAAAATCTGACATGACGTGGCATAAGCCAACACAAAGTTTTAGTTCTTCTGATAATTTTTTTAAAATATTATGGAATAATGCACTAAAAGATGAATTTGATAAATCTAAATCAAAAGGTCAATTTAATCACATGAATCAATTCAAATTTAATCATAATGATATTAAAGCTTTTAGCATACTGGGTATATCTGTTGGAGTGAAATGGACAAAAGTTCAAGAAAAATTTAAAAAACTTGTCAAAAAATTTCACCCTGATATGAATTTAGGAAATAAAAAATATGAAGAAAAGCTTAAAATAATAACTTTAGCCTATACCCAATTAAAAAATACATATAGAGATAAAATTGACAACTAATATAAACATTCAGCCAGATTTAAAGATAACAACAAAACAAGTTTTTGGAATTGATTCCAATATGGAAGTGGACGCTTTTTCAAAAAAAAATGAATATGTGCCCGAAATAGATAAAAATTATAAATTTGATAGGGACACTACTTTAGCAATTCTTTCGGGATTTAATTATAACAAAAGAGTATTGATTCAAGGATATCATGGCACAGGTAAGTCCACTCACATTGAACAAATTGCAGCAAGATTAAATTGGCCTTGCATAAGAGTGAATCTCGACAGCCATATAAGTAGAATTGATTTAATCGGAAAAGATGCAATTATATTAAAAAACAATAAGCAAGTAACTGAATTTAGGGAGGGTATATTGCCTTGGGCTATTCAAAATCCTATTGCTTTAGTTTTTGATGAATATGACGCAGGAAGACCTGATGTAATGTTTGTTATTCAAAGGATTTTAGAATCAGACGGCACTTTTACTCTGCTTGATAAAAATAAAGTTCTAAAACAAAATAAATATTTTAGATTATTTGCAACAACTAATACCGTTGGTTTGGGTGATACAACTGGCCTATATCATGGAACTCAACAAATCAATCAAGGTCAAATGGATAGATGGAATATTGTTACTACTTTAAATTATTTAACTTTAGAAAAAGAAATGGAAATTATTTTAGCCAAAAATAAAAATTTAAATAATGCAAAAGGAAAAGAAAAAGTTTCAAACATGATAAAAGTTGCATCTCTAACAAGAAAAGGCTTTATTGCTGGTGATATTTCGACTGTAATGAGTCCGAGAACAATTTTATATTGGGCAGAAAATAATGAAATTTTTAAAGACACTGGTTATGCTTTTAGAGTAACTTTTTTAAATAAATGTGATGAATTAGAAAAAAATATAATTGCTGAATACTATCAAAGATGTTTTGGAGAAGATTTACCAGAATCATTAATAAATGTTCAAATGTAAATGAACAAAGAAGACAATTTTAAAGAAAAGTTTAAACAAGCCTTAATTTCTACAGTAAAAGTAATTTCTGATGATTATAGGCCAAATATTGATAAAAAAAATGCCAGTTCAAAAAATTTAAATTTTTTTGAATTCGATAATTTAAACAATAGACATGATTTTATTCGACTAAGAGCAGAAACAGATTCAGAAGCTTTAAAAAAAAAGTTTTCTAATAAAGAAATTTATCAAAAAAACTTACCAAGCAATTCATCTTATAGATCTTTATATAATGTATCGGAAAAGATTCGATATGAGTTGCTAGGCTCAAGAATGTTAAAAGGAATTTTTAAAAATTTAAATGAAAACTATAATCAAAAATTAAGTTTAAAACGCAAAGATCAATTAGAAACCAAAGACGATGTAAATGTTGTTGAAGCTTTTGAATTATATATGTTAAAAAATTTTTTAAACATAAAACTAAATACTATTTCATCTAAAATCTTAAGTTTCTGGGAAAAAGAATTTAATTCTTCGTTAAATAATCACATTAAATTCTTGCATAAAAACATAGAAAACCAAGAAGTTTATAATTCAAAATTTTCAGAAATATTAGAACAAATGGGCATTTATGATTCTGAAAATGAAAATGAAAAAAATGAAACCCAAGATAATGAAGAAAATAATGAAAGCAATAACAATCAGAATCAATCCGAAGGTAAACAAGAAAAAACTAAGCAAGAAGAAGATCAAAGTAGACTTGATGGTGATTATGATTTTGATGATTATTCTATAAATGAGCAACTTGTAGACACAGACTCAGAAGAGCAAAGTTCAGAAAGTGTAGTCCAAAGAATGAATATAGATACAATTAATAAAAATTATAATATTTATACGACTCAATTTGATGAAATTGCAAAAGCTGAAAAGCTTGAGTCAGAAGAAGAAATAACTAAATTAAGAAACAATTTAGACCAACAACTTGTTAGTTTTCAAGACCTTATAACCAAACTTGCAAATAAACTTCAAAGACAACTTCTTGCTAAACAAAATAGATCTTGGGAATTTGATTTAGAAGAGGGGTTGCTTGATAGCTCAAAACTACCAAGAGTTATAATGGATCCACATCATTCTTTATCATTTAAAAAAGAAAAAGACTTAGATTTTAAAGATACTGTGGTTACGCTATTAATTGACAGTTCGGGTTCCATGAGAGGAAGGCCCATAACTATAGCAGCTTTGTGTGCAGATATTCTTTCAAGAACATTAGAAAGATGTTCTGTCAAAGTTGAAATACTGGGATTCACTACAAAGAATTGGAAAGGTGGAAAAAGTAGAGAAGTTTGGAACAATAATAATAAACCAAAAAATCCTGGTCGTTTAAATGATTTAAGACACATAATTTACAAAAATGCAGACACCCATTGGAGGCGGTCAAAAAATAATATAGGTCTAATGCTTAAAGAAGGATTGCTTAAGGAAAATATTGATGGAGAAGCAATATTATGGGCATTCAATAGACTTAAAAAAAGAAAAGAGGAAAGAAAAATATTAATGGTAATTTCTGATGGAGCTCCTGTTGATGATTCAACTCTTTCTGTAAATTCTGGAGACTTTTTGGAAAAACATTTAAAAAAGATGGTAAAATTTATTGAAAATAAAACTGACATAGAAATATTAGCAATTGGAATAGGCCATGATGTTTCAAGATATTATAGCAAAGCAATAAAGATAACCGATGTACAAGAATTAGCTGATGTAATGATTAGTGAATTAAGTGGGTTGTTTGAAAATAAAAAAAAACTTAATTAAACTTTTTTTAAATCGTTATTTTTCCATTTTATTATTACTTCAGCTCCACCAGTCACTTTTGAATTTTTAAAATTTATGTTTGCAAAATTCTTTTCCAATAGAGTCTTTCCAATAAAAGTTCCAAGTCCTAAACCATATTTTGAAATATTTGCTTGATCAACTGTTCTAATATAAGGTTCTCCTAACCTGTGTTTATCTATTAAGTCTTTAGGAAAACCTGGACCATCATCTCTAATGGTTATCTCTGTTATTTTTTTGTTGCTACTTAAAAATATTTCTATTTTTTTTTTGCTAAATTTATTTGCATTTCCTATAAAATTTCTAAGACCATATATAATTTCTCTGGACTTATGAGTATTTATTGGATTTTCATATTTTTCTGAATTTATTATAAATGCTTTACTACTTATTTCTTTATATGATCTAACAATTTCATTCACATAATCATAAAAAGAAAGATTGGAATCTATAAATCCATCTTCAATGTTTGGATTTAAAGACAATTTTTTAAGTATTTCGCTACATCTATTGCTCTGGCTGACCAACAAATCAAGATCTTTTTTGATTTTATGTTCATTACCAAATTCTTTTTGTAGTTCTTTCACTGTCAATAAAATTGTAGAAAGAGGTGTACCAAGTGAATGGGCAGCAGCAGCAGCTTGTCCACCTAATGAAAGAAGTTCATTTTCTTTTGCCATTAATTCATGAATTTTGTCATAGGCTTTTCTTCTAATTCTACTTTCTGATCCAAATTTAGCTCCAAAATATACTAGAAAAATCAAGCCTATAACTATCGAAAGTAGAATCCCGTATAAATAATAATCTGGAGCATGAAAACTCACTACTTTGGGATGAGGTAAATCATAATGGAAAAAAGTTAAAATAACTAAAACTATAGTTATAAATAGAACTAATATAATTGAGCTCCAAATATTTAAATACTGAGAAGAAAATACCGCTGGTATTATAATTAAAAATACAAATGGATTTGTAATTCCTCCTGTTATAAATAATAAAAGTCCTAATTGCAATATGTCGTAGCTTAAATATATTGTAGAAGCAAAATTGTTGAGCTGGTTTTCTTTAATTTTAAATTGTAAATAAAGATTAGTTAAAACACTAAACAATATTATTGAAATACAAGTAAAATAATTAAATTTAAATTTTAAAAAAAATTCAACAATTAAAATTGTACTTAATTGTCCAATATAAGCAATCCATCTGAGATTAACATAAGTTGATTTATTTAATGAATAAAAACTTGAAGTTTGAAAAAACTTCATTTTTAAATGTCTAAATTTAAAACATTAATTGCATTAGAAACAATGAAATCTTTTCTTAAGCTAACATCATTTCCCATTAAAATATGTATAATTTCTTGATCTTTTTTCACATTTTTTGAATATTGAACTTGAAGGAGATTTCTTGTCTCTGGATTTAAAGTCGTATTCCATAATTCTTCCGGATTCATTTCTCCGAGTCCTTTAAATCTTTGAATGCTTAATTTTGATTTTTCAACATCATATACTCTTTCAAATTGTTTAGATCCTTTTTTATATTTTTTAATATCTTTTGAATTTTTTAAAATATATTTTTCCAACTCTTTTTCATCTTTCATATAATAAGCTTTTGAACCTTTATTAATTTTAAATAATGGTGGTTTAGCAAGATAGATATGGCCCTCTTCGATAAGTTTGTTAAATGGTTTGTTATTAAAAAAAGTTAATAAAAGTGCTCTTATATGGGAACCATCAACATCAGCGTCAGTCATTATTATAATTTTTCCATATCTTAAATCCTTTAAATCTATTTCATCAACTTTGGGATCTAGGCCCAGAGCATTTATCAAGGTAACAATTTCACTTGAAGAAATCATTTTTGATAAAGCTTTTGTTTTTAAATCAGAACTACTGCCATTTCTTTTTGAACCATTAGTATCAACATATGTATTTAATATTTTTCCTCTAAGAGGCAAAACCGCTTGGTTTTCTCTATTTCGTCCTTGTTTTGCTGAGCCTCCCGCTGAATCTCCTTCAACTATAAATAGTTCCGTTCCTTCTTGTTTTGAAATTTGACAATCTGCTAGTTTGCCGGGTAAACCAGTTAGTTCTAAAGCTCCTTTTCTTCTAACATTTTCTCTTGCCTTTCTGGCAACCTCGCGGGCTAGCGCAGCTTGAATAACTTTTGATAAAATTATTTTAGTAATTGAAGGATTCTGGTCAAACCAAATTGATAATTTTTCATTTATTATAGTTTCAACTATTGGTCTTACTTCTGAAGATACCAATTTGTCTTTTGTTTGAGATGAAAATTTTGGATCAGGAATTTTGATTGACAAAACACATGTTAATCCTTCTTTTATATCATCTCCTGAAATTGAAAGTTTATTTTTTTTTAGCAAATTATTTTCTGTTGCATACTTGTTTATAACTCTAGTCAGAGCACTTCTAAATCCTAATAGGTGAGCGCCTCCATCTTTTTGAAAAATATTATTTGTATACGAGTTTACATCTTCTCCATATCCTGCATTCCATTTTATAGAACATTCAACTAAAACGTCATGTTTCTTACCTTCAATAAATATTGGTTTTTTAAATAAATCATTTCCATTCTTGTTTTGAAGTTTGGTTCTTTTTTCATCTAGATAATTTACAAATTCGACAATTCCACCTTCAAATTTAAAATCAATTTTTTTTAATTTTTTTTGAGTAAAATCATTTAAGGAAATTTTTATACCCTTGTTCAAAAAAGCGAGTTCTCTCATTCTTTTTTGGATTATATTTGAACTAAATTGTATTAATGAAAAAATTTCTTTGGATGGCAAAAAATTTATTTTTGTTCCTGAGCCTTTTGATTTTCCTACAACTTTAAGCGGCGATTTAGCATTTCCATTTTTAAATTCTATAAAATGTTTTTTTCCATCTCTATCTATTTCAAGTTTAAGATTTTCGGATAATGCATTAACAACTGATACACCAACACCATGCAACCCTCCTGATACTTTATAGGAGTTATGATCAAATTTACCTCCTGAATGCAATTGAGTCATTATAACTTCTGCAGCTGATTTTTTTTCTCCTTTATGTATATCAACGGGTATGCCTCTTCCATCATCCTGAACTGTTACAGTACCATCTAAATTAATATCTATATCTATATTTTTGCAGTATCCAGCTAGAGCTTCATCTATTGAATTATCAACTACCTCATAAACCATATGATGTAAGCCTGTTCCATCATTAGTATCACCAATGTACATTCCTGGTCTTTTTCTAACTGCCTCTAATCCTTTAAGAACCTTTATGGCGTCTGCTTGATATGATGAATTTACTGTTTTTCTTGTCATTTTTTAATTTTTTGGAAAAATAAATTATATCATTTTTAGCCAATTAAACAAAACCTACTAAAACCTATATCTTAAAAAAGGCTTGATAATAAAGAGTAATAGAAGATTTTTAAATTTATTTTTCTATTTTTTCTTTTTAGGAAAAAACATCATTTTTTAACTGACAAAATGACAAATTTGTAAAAAATCATTTAATGAAGAAAAGTTTAGTTATTATTGCTGCGAGGGGCTTGGGTGACTTAATATACCATCTACCCTTATTAAGATCATTATATGAAAGTTATAAAGAAAAAGTAATCATTATTTCAAATAAAGTAAATCACTCTAAAGAAGTTTACAAAAATGAAACATTTTATGAAAAAATAATATATTTTGACAATACCAGATTTCCCTTATTTAAAACTATTAAAACAATCATAGATTTAAAAAACTTAATTAATCAATTTAATGTTGATCAATTAATTCTTACTGGAAGTCCACGAAGATTAATGATGCCTGTTTATTTATCTAATGTTAAAGAAAAAATTATTTTTGGAGGAGGAAAATTTTTATTTACCAAAGATAATAATTATCAGCATTTGACTTATTCGGAAAAAATTATGAGATATACAGAGAGTTTAAATCTTCCAATTAAAAATAATGATTTTTTTCTAAAAACATCCGGATTAAAAAAAATTGAAGAACTTGATTACAAAAAAAAAATATTTATTAGTTTAGATTCTCACCATGATCAAAACAACTGGGATATTAAAAATTATATTAAAATAATTAATGAAATATTGTTACATGATATACAAATATTTATTAACTTTTCACCAACAAAATTAAGTTTTTTAGATTTATTACCCAAAGAAATTAAAGATTCAAAAAAAGTTTTTTTTACAAACAAAAAAACTATTTCTGAAATTATTGAAATTATAAATTCTTGTAACTGTATTATAGGTAATGAATCTGGACCAGTATGTTTAGGTGCATCTTTAAAGAAAGAGGTTCATTCGATTTATATTCCGATACATACTCCACCTGAAAGTAAAATTATTAATAGCAAAACATATTATTACAATACTGAAAAAGAAAATGATGAAACTATTGTAAAAAAAATTATAGATAAAGTTATTATAAAAAATTAAAAACTGGCAGACCAGTGGCGGCAGAGCCAAGATCCCTAAAAGCTTTTTCATTTTACTCCTTTAGGATAACGTTTAAATTTTGGTATATGATGATCAAGTTTATAATAGTCTAACTTCCCTTTTATAAATATATTCATTATTGTTTTAAGCTTAACGGGTCTATTAAACATTCCAGCGGCAATTGAAATATTTTTCGTTCCCATTACTTTAAAAAATATACTTGCTCCACATTTGTTGCAAAAGCCTCTTTTTGCTCTCTTAGAAGATCTAAACCATTTTAATGTTCTTTTTTTTATAAATTTAATATTTTGTTCTTCAACATTTGTATACGCTGCATAATGACCATGGGTTTTCATACATTGAATGCAATGACAGTTTTGAATATTTCTATGGTACCCGTTAGTTTTTAATTGTATACCACCGCACAAACAACTTGCTTTAAGAGATAGCTTTTTCATTTTTTCTTTTGCTTTTTCTTTGTTCTTTTGTGTTTTTGATGACGTCTTCTATTTCTTCCACTTGATATACTTTTCATGATG
>Ga0209554_1002141_pt1 | contig 14066 bp, 8 predicted proteins | sample MarorgKNORR_S2LV_5_FD_188221 | JGI IMG/M metagenome (GOLD analysis project Ga0209554, IMG submission 188221) | Marine microbial communities from the Southern Atlantic Ocean, analyzing organic carbon cycling - Bottom_A/KNORR_S2/LV (SPAdes) (version 2) | ecosystem: Environmental > Aquatic > Marine...
AAAGGCTGATATATGGTCTGGTGTTGTTCCGCAGCACCCACCCACAATATTGACCAATCCTGATTCAGAAAATTCCTGGAGAAACCCGGACATTCTATCCGGGGACTCATCATAGCCGCCAAATTCATTGGGTAGTCCTGCGTTTGGATAGACCAAAACATTTGTATCAGCGATCTGGGAAAAGGCATCCACATAAGGGCGAATCTGTTCCGCTCCCAACGCACAATTCAGCCCCACAGCTAATAGATCCATATGCCGGATCGAATGCCAAAATGCTTCCACCGTTTGGCCGGACAGTAAACGTCCACTGGCATCGGTGATCGTTCCGGAAACCATGACCGAAATCTCTCGTCCTGTATCTTGGAATAAAGACTGAATTCCAAAAAGTGCTGCTTTACAGTTCAAGGTATCGAACACCGTTTCCACCAATAAAATATCCACACCGCCATCCACCAGACCTTTAGCCTGTTCATAATAAGCATGGGATAATTCATCGAATGAAATATTCCGGAAACCCGGATTAGACACATCGGGACTCATGGATGCTGTTTTATTGGTAGGGCCTAATGCGCCGCAGACATATCTTGGTTTATCCGGTGTCTTTTCAGAGTATTCAAAGCATGCTTTACGAGCAATTTCAGCGGCAGCTTTATTGATCTCATATACCAGGTCTTCTGTTTGATAATCTGCCTGGGAAATCCGGGTTGCATTGAATGTATTGGTTTCAATGATATCAGCGCCTGCTTCCAAATAGGCACGGTGGATCTCACCCACCACATCAGGACGAGTTAAACAGAGAAAATCATTATTCCCTTTCAAGTCGCAGGGGTGATTATTAAACCGCTTGCCACGGAAATCTGACTCCGAAAGACCATAGGACTGAACCATGGTTCCCATGGCTCCATCCAGGACAAGAATCCTGTTTGTGAGTATGTTTTTTATTTTTTGCATAAAAAAAGCCGGCGCTATGTCCGGCTTCTTATTTCAAAACCTTTTTAGCGCTTGTTTTATGTCGCAGCAATATGGTGCAAATCACGACGGAATAAAGTTAAATAAACTCTATAAGAGTTCAAATATTTTTCAATGTTTCTCTTTTTTCTATTTATCTATGATTATGGAGGACATCCATGTGCTTTTTGAGTTGATGCATTGTCTTTTCAACTGCTAAGTCAATTGATTGAGTCATATTGGAAGTCACTGCTTTTGCAAAAAAATTATTACCTGGTACAGATAAATTTATTTCCACTGTATGATCGTTATGTTCATGTTGCAAAATGATCTTGCAATGTGTTGCTCTCTCGTTGCATTTCTTGAACTTTCCAACTTTCTTCTCCGCATATTCACGAACGGTATCCGGTGCATGAAAATGTCTAGCAGCAAATTCTATAACCATCATTTCTCCTTTTCGTTTTTTACAATGAAGGACCAGCATTTAATACCGCCGCATCACCTAAATCATACTGTTTATAATTCGTCTGAAATTTTTGAACCAATTCTTTTGCTGTGGTATGATACTCATCCAAATTGTCCCAAGCTCGGAGAGGGTTCAAGAGTTTTAGATCGACATCACCTAAACTTTTTGGTATTTGGAATCCAAAATACTGATCTGTTTCAAAATCAGATCCTTCAATTTGTCCGTTTAAAATAGCGTTGATGATCTCCCTGGTTTTTGGAAGACTGAATCGTTTAGCACCCGATTTTGCGCTGGCGCCAACCCATCCTGTGTTCACCAAATAAACATCCACGTCAAATTTTTTCATTTTCTCTTTCAAGAGTTCTGCATAACGTAATGGATGAAGTGTCAGGAAGGGTCCCCCAAAACAGGGAGAAAAAGTTGCAGTTGGTTCTGTAATTCCCCGTTCCGTCCCTGCTACCTTAGCCGTGTAACCACTTATAAAATGATACATTGCTTGTTCTGGAGATAATTTTGCTACGGGCGGCAATACACCATAGGCATCACACGTGAGAAAGACGATCTTTTCCGGATGACCCGTCACACTGGGTTTTCCCTGTCCATAAACAGAATTATCAATATGATTCAATGGATACGAAACCCGAGTATTTTCCGTTTTAGATCCATCTGTAAAATCAATGACCTTGGTTTCTTCATCGTAAACTACATTTTCCAATAAGGCACCTTCCCGGATCGCACTATAAATATCCGGCTCTTCCTCCTTGTTCAGGTTGATGACCTTTGCATAACATCCACCTTCAAAATTGAAGATCCCATCATCAGACCAACCGTGTTCATCATCCCCGATCAGCGGACGAATAGGATCGGTGGACAATGTGGTTTTTCCTGTACCGGAAAGGCCAAAGAAAATGGCAGGATTTCCACCATCCACAGTCACATTTGCAGAACAATGCATAGACAAGACACCTTCTTGTGGCAGCATGTAATGAAGAACAGAAAAAATACCTTTCTTCATTTCACCACCATATTCCGTCCCGCCAATAATGGCAATACGCCTCCCAAGATGGAAGAGGATAAATGTTTCAGAATTCATCCCTAGTTCCTTAAAATCTTCGTTGGAAACATCCGAGGCGTTAATAATAGTGAATCCTGGATCGAACCCATTTAATTCGCCTTCTTCAGGGCGAATGAACATATTATGAACAAAATGAGCCTGCCATGCTTTTTTTGCAATGATCCTTACATTCAAAGAATAGTTAGGATCCGCTCCGGCGAAACCGTCAAAAACATATGTTTTAGAATCATTGGACCTATTATAATAATTCACAACTTTGTCATAAAGTCTATCAAACACTTCTTCAGAAATCTTTTGGTTCACCGGTCCCCACCAGATCTTATCAGAAGAACTGGGTTCATCCACGATGTATTTATCCTTGGGAGAACGACCCGTATAAATGCCCGTATCCACCATAGCAGCGCCCCGAAGGCCAATAACGCCCTCTCCGTTATTCACAATATCTTTCACCATCGATTCAACGGATAAATTCCGATGAACATTCGTCAGATCTAATAATCCGAGTTTGTTTAACCCAAGATCATTCCCTGATAATTTCATTCGTTACTGCTCCTTTTATGATCCATGAGGATGCGCTTCCTTATAAATGTTTTTCATTTTTTTTGGATTTACTTTCGTGTAAATCTGTGTTGATGTTATACTGCTATGTCCCAAGAGTTCCTGGATGGAACGGATATCCGCATCGTTATCTAATAAATGTGTGCCGAAGGTATGACGTAATGTATGTGGGCTTGCACCCTCAACTCCACCCAATACTGCTGTTAAATAAATTTTAATTCTATCCTGGACCGTTCTAACAGCGATCCTATTTTCTCGCCGACCAGTAAATAAAGGTGTTTCCCATGGTGATACCCAACTATGCCCCCGGTTTTTCAAATAAGTTTCAAGAGCGTACTTTGCTGGTTTTCCGAATGGTACAATACGTTCTTTATTCCCTTTACCTAATACTTTCAAGGTTTTTTTCTTGGGATTAACTGACCCTATATTTAAACCAACCAATTCACTGAGACGAATTCCAGTCGCATAAAATAATTCTAAAATAGCTTTATCCCGTCTTCCAATCAGTGTGGATGTGTCGGGCATATTCATCAAATCATCAATTTTTTTAGATTGAACAAAAGTCGGAATTCTTTTTTCCATTTTTGGTGTTCTTACATGAATCGCTGGGTTATCTTTAATGAATTCTGCTAGCACTAAATACCTAAAAAAGGATTTTATTGAGGCAAGTTCTCGTGCTATTGTTTTTGCTGTAATAGGTTTCTTATCCCTCCCCGGCCTTTCATCTTTTCTTTCAAACTCTTTTCCAAGAAAATGTCGAATGGTTTGGCGGTCAATTAAACCAAAATCAGAAATCAGTTTCCCGTCGTATTGATGAAGAAAATTCAAGAATCTTTCCAGATCGTGTTTATAGGCAGAAATAGTGTGTAGGGAATATCCGCGTTCATGTTGAATAAAATTCAGGAATTCTTTTAAGGTCTTTGTGCCATTATTCATCATAAAATGACTCAATTGCTTCCACTAAATTAAAAAAATCTGACGGTAAAGGGGATTCAAAAAATATAGATTTTTTCGTCGCGGGATGAGTGAATTCCAGTCGCGTTGCATGAAGTGCATGACGGTTTAATCTTTTCATTTTCTGTTTATAAAAATGGGTGAATTCGGGCAGAAAGCCTCGGGTCTTTGATAAACCGCCACCATATTTCTCATCACCAAATATTGGAAATCCTAAGTAAGCTGAATGGACACGGATCTGATGAGTTCTCCCTGTTTTTGGGAAGAAGGACACTTTGGATAAATGTCTGTATTTTTTTTCTACTTCAAATTTTGTCAGGGATGATTTCCCGTGTATTGATACTATATAAGAAGTGGGGTCTTGCTTTTTTCTCGCAATGGGTTGATCTATTTCACCTGAATTTTCTGTCCAGAGTCCCCACGTTATTGCTGTATATTTCTTTTTAATTTTTCGATCCTGGAATTGATCCGCCAAGTTTGCATGTGCCATGTTCGTTTTAGCAATAACCATAATCCCGGAAGTATCAGCATCCAAACGGTGAACAATGCCGGGACGGATTTGCCCGTTCAGATCAGATAAGGAATTAAAATGATCAATGAGCCCATTCACCAACGTCCCGGTTCTGTTTCCAGTACCTGGATGAACCACCAGTCCCGCTGGTTTATTGATAATAACAATCTCTTCATCTTCAAAAAGGATATTCAGATCCATTTGTTCAGGCATCAGATCAGAATTTTGATCAACGACTTTTGGAGGATTCACCTTTATTTCATCGTTGGGCTCCAGTGAATATCCAGTTTTTCGATTGAGTCCGTTCACCAGGATATTGCCTGACCTGATCCAATTTTGAATTCTAGAACGGGAGTGATCAGGCATTTGGGAAACCAAAAACTTATCTAACCGAAGACCAACATCTTCAGCATTTTGAATATGAAAAGAGATCAAACCAGAGAATCTTTAACAATTATTTTTTTATGCAATATGATCGAGTGATAAATGAAAAGGACCATACCGATGGTAACTGCTGAATCAGCAACATTAAAAATATACCAATGAAAATCACCGATCATGAAATCCAGGAAATCCACTACCTTACCATGGATCAACCGATCAACAAGATTCCCGATTGCACCAGAAAGGATCAATGCCAGTCCGTATTTTACGAAAGGGTGCCCTTCTCTTTCTTTCCAGAGAAATCCAATAATGAATCCGGTAAGCAGTAGGGTTAAAGCAAAAAGAACCTCTTTACCACCTGGGAAGGATAGTCCAAAAGCCATGCCATCATTCGTTACATAGGTCAAGTGGAAAAAGTCCTGGATGACAGGTTTTGACTGGTAAAGGTTTAATGAAGATTTGATTGCCCATTTCGACCATTGATCTAAGGCAACTACGGCTGCAATGAGCCCCAGGAGGTTCATGGTTAATTAAGCGAGATTCAGTTTCTCTTTCTCTTTACACTGAACACATTTGGTTGCATTGGGTACTTCCATCATCCGCTCTTCAGGTATGAGTTCATCGCAAATTTTACAAATACCGAACGTGCCGTCTTTTATCCGATCTAGAGCAAAAACGAGGTATTTATAATAATCAGATTCACGATTCATAAAATGGAACCCTTTTTCCCGTTCATAAGAATCAGTTCCCGCATCAGCCATATGTACACTATAAACACTATCTTGGACCATGCTGGAATTTCCGCGGGTATTCGTGTCAAGTGTATCCTTGATATCACTCATTTCGTGAGCGACATCATTTAATTTGGCTTCAATACTTTTTTTGAATTTTGTTAATTTGGTTTTTGAGTATTTCTTTGGAGTCTGCATGAGAATTCCCTTTTTAAATCTTTTTAAGGTTTATAGTGTATGTTTGTTCTTTGATTTCTACAGACCCTGTAAAGTCTGCATTTTCAATTCTTTCTTTTATATTATTCGTCAATGTTTCTTTCCGAAAATAGGTATTGAATTTACCAACAGCACTGGCAATTTGACCATCTAAATCCCACGAAATTTCTATACGATCTTCGACGGCAAATCCAGCATCTTTACGAAAATTCTGAACAACTCTGACTATATCCCTCACCATTCCTTCTAAGATCAGATCCTCAGATAATTCTAAAGATAAACTAACAGTGATCCCACTGTCACTCGCTGCAGCAAATCCCTCTTCTGCTACTGTCTCGATAAATACATCTTCGCGAGTAAGAAAGTATTCCCCACCTTTTAAAATGATGGAATTGGTCGATTGAATTTCTGAAACAAGTTCAGCAACAATTGCTGTTTTGAGTAAAGACCGAATTTCTGCCAGCCCTTTTCCATATTTTTGACCCAATGTTCGAAGATTTGGCTTAATTCTGTATGAAATAAGCTGATCCGCTTCCGTGATCCGTTCAATTGCTTTCACATTCAATTCGTCTAAAACGATTTCTTTATTTTCTTCAATAAATTGAGCAATGGCATTACTTTCAACTGCATAGGATACCCTTGCCAAAGGTTGGCGGATTTTCTGGTTGGATTGGTTCCGAGCTGACCGTCCTAATTCAACAAGTTTCTTCATTGCATCCACATTTTTAATTAATTCAAGATCCACCCATGATTCATCGAATTCTGGATAATTACATAAATGAACACTGTCAGGCATGTCGTTTTCGGAATTCCGTACCAGATTTTGATAAATCGTTTCGGAAACAAATGGAAGAATGGGTGCAGTGATACGAATAATGTGGGTCAGTACATGATATAATGTGGCATAGGCTGTATTCTTATCATGGTCATCTTCTGATTTCCAAAAACGACGGCGATTTCGACGGACATACCAATTGGACAGATCTTCCAGGAAGGTATCAAATGATCTCATGAATCCATCTACCCTGAATTCATCTAACGAAATCCTTGCATCTTTTATTAGTAAATGTGTTTTTGCTAAAATCCATTTATCCAAAATCGTCATGGATGCTTTATCCAATGGATGTTTTGCAGGATCAAATCCATCAACGGCTGCATAGGTTGCATAAAACGAATATACATTCCAAAAGGTGATCAATTTTTTTCGGACTTCATCCGCATGGCTGTATCCAAATAATAGGCTGTTTTCCACATTCTGGGACGCGTACATCCAACGCATGACATCCACACCCATTTTTTCAGCAGCATCGTCGAACCAAATTGCATTGCCCCAACTTTTGTGCATATCCCGACCAGTTTCATCTTTCACCATTGCATGACCGAGTAATGTTTTGAAAGGGGCTATCCCCTCCAATTCAGCCGACATAGCAAGCATGGAATAAAACCAATTCCTGAATTGTCCGGGAAAACACTCTGTCACAAAATCTCCAGGAAACCATTCATTCCAATACTCACGATCGGTGTTGTACTTCAACGTTGAATAAGGTACAATTCCAGCATCGAGCCAAGGGTTTCCAACATCCTTGATCCGCGTACCGATTAATCCTGTATCGGGATGTTTGATCTTCACCGAATCGATCCAGGGACGATGAGGCGTATTTCCATCGAATTCTTCCCATCCCTCAACTGCCAATTCTTTTAATTCTTCTTTTGAACCCACAACAAAGAATGATTCATCTTCAAATGTCCAGATCGGAAGTGCCAATCCCCAAAACCGTTTTTTGGAGATCATCCAATCACCCATGTTGTCCAACCATTCGTGTTCACGTTCCTGGCCCCATTCCGGGATCCAATTAATATCATCTACGATCTTTTTGATCTTCTCCCGCCAATCCATATTGATGTACCATTCATCAACAAGACGGAACACCAATTCATCACCGGAGCGCCAACAGTGGGGATAAACATGGGGATAATCTTCAACGTGAACAAGAAATCCACGTTTCTTTAAATCTTGAATAATGGCTTCTGTGGTGGATTTCTCCGTGGCAACTTTACCGGAAAGCCATCCGAATTTTTCGATGAATTTTGATTCATCATTCAAAGGTGCAATGTTGACAAGATCAAGTTTTTTACCGATTTTATGGTCAATATCACCACAACCGGGCGCCATATGAACAATACCTGTTCCTTCACCAACAACAACAATATCGTTCCCGATATTGTCCTTTCCAGGATCCACAACCTTGTGCGAGTTTTTTGATGTCACCCCTTTTTCTTTCAAATTTTCATCGATAATCGGGAATCCACCGGGCTCAAGTTGGGCCTCAAAATCATCGAAGGGACCTTCATATTCCCAGCCAACCATGTCAGTACCTTTGAGGGTGCCTAACTCTTCGTATCCACCCCGTTCCTTAAAGATCTGGGCAATTGTTTTGAGTTTCGGGACACCTTCAACCCACTGTTTCTTATCCTTGAATTGTTTTTCCAACCGTTGGAATTCAAGATTCTCTTTCGCGAAATAATAAATAGATCCATCTTGTGCCTGCAGTTTTAAATAATCCAGGTTCACATTAACGCCCACCACTACATTTGAAGACAATGTCCAGGGTGTTGTGGTCCAGACAAGAAGATATTCATTATCACGATCTTTGATCGGAAATCGAACAAAGACAGATTTATGGGCCACGAGTTTCCTGCCTTCTATGATCTCCATTTGAGAATAGGATGTCCCGGATCGCCCGCTCCAGGGAACCACATCATTCCCGCGATACACCTTCCCTTCTGTCCATAATTTTTTTAAAAATGACCAAATGGTATAATTATTCTCATCGGACATTGTGTAGTAGGAATTATCCCAATCCATCCAATACCCCAAGCGCTTTGATTGTTCTGTCTGAATGCGCGAATATTTCTCAACGCGCTCCTTGCACAGGATGACAAATTTTTCAATACCGTATTCTTCAACTTCGCGCTTGGATTTAAAACCCAATTCTTTCTCGACTTCAATCTCGACCCAAAGGCCTTGGCAATCAAATCCATTTTGATATCGCAGTTCAAATCCACACATGGATTTATAGCGGTTATAAATATCTTTTAGGGACCGACCCCAGGCATGGTGCACACCCATGGGATTATTGGCAGTGATCGGTCCGTCGATAAAACTCCATTTGGTTTTACCTTTATTCAGTTCACGACGTTTTTCAAATATGTCATTCTCTTTCCAGTATTCCAGGACATCATGCTCTGCGGCGATAAAATCAATTTTAGTATTTACTTTTTTAATACGCATAAAATTCTATAAAAATCATAAAAATATGACGGGGAAATTATCTCAATTAATCGAAGATAGTCACGGATGTTTTATAAATAAAAAACGCTCCAAGAGGAGCGCTTTCAGGAAAAAATATTGTTCTTAATAGTTTAAGGTAAAAAATCTTGATTTACCATTCGGTTTTTTCACCAGGACCAATAGGGCACCTTTGGTACGAGATTGGTCAGCGAATTTTTCAAATTCAGAAACTGTGGTCACTTTTTCTGTCCCCACACGTTTGATAATATCACCTTCACGGATTCCCCTTTCATATGCTTCTCCGTTGGGGTCTATGCGGGTAACAACCAAAGCATCATCGTTGGACAGATCATATTTTTCACGTAATAATGATGTAATCTTTTTTAATTGGAATCCAAATTCATCTAAATTAACTCTTTGACGGGTTGCAAACTGCCTGGGATTATCTGGCAATTCCTTCAAAACAACCTGAATTGTTTGGGGTGATCCATTTCGGATGATCTTTACCCGGCTTGTGCTATTGGGTGCCGTCAAGGAAACTACATTCTTCAAATTTGCAGGATTAGCAATGGGTTCACCATCAAATTCAACAATAACATCTCCTTCCAGGATCCCACTTTCCTTCGCGGGACTATTATCCACAACATCGGTGATCAAAGCACCATTTCTCGTTTTGATATTTAGTGCTTTTGCCGTTTCATCGTCCAATTCCTGAATTAAAACACCCAACCAGGATCGAGTTACAAATCCATGGTCAATTAAATCGGACATGATTCGTTTGGCCATATTTGACGGTATGGCAAAACCAACACCCTGGTTCCCTTTCTGAAACCCTCCTGTGGCAATAGCAGTATTAATACCGATCAATTCACCATCCATGTTCAAAAGTGCACCACCGCTATTTCCCGGATTTATGGCCGCATCCGTTTGGATAAAATCTTCGTAACTGTGGATATTCATTATATTGCTTCTCCCTAGCGCAGAAATAATTCCAGTTGTTACAGTGTTGCTCAAATATTTTGAAAAGGGACTACCAACTGCCATGACCCATTCACCAACCCGAATTTCATCAGAATTTCCCATATCAATCTCAGTCAAACCATCCGCATCGATTTGAAGTACAGCGAGATCTGATTTTGGGTCTGTACCAATGACCGTTGCCTTAAATTCTCGTTTATCCATCAATCGCACTTGAATACCATCCATTTCTGCAACTACATGGTTATTGGTCATGATATAGCCATTGTCCGCGTCAATGATAACGCCGGAGCCGAGTGCATTGGTTTTAAATTCTTTTTGGCGGGGTTGATTGGGATGGTAAAAGAAATATCCAAAATTATCAAATTGATCCAGTGAGATTACCTTATCCGTAATAATGGTCACTACGGCAGGTTTTGCTTTTTCCGCCACATCCGCGAAAGCCTGGCTGAATTGCTTTACAACAGAATTTTGGGCAATTAAAACACCAATCAATAAAATAGAAATAAAAAATCGTTTCATTTTGTTCATCTCATTTTTGGTATTTCAATGTCATTAGGATTCCCAGAGTTCCAATAAAAACCAAAAAACCCTCGAAGAAATACGAGGGCTTTTTGGTTTAGAAGCAATTCAGATTATTTCAAGAAAAGCATTTTCTTTGTGGCTTGGAATTCACTCGATTGAATTGAGTAAAAATACATCCCAGTTGAAACATGACTTCCCATATCATTGGTACCATCCCAAAGGATAGCATGATAACCAGGAGTCATGTTGTCAGAAAACAGTGTCCGTATCTTTTGTCCCATCAGATTGTAGATGGCAAGATAAACTTTTCCTTCTTCAGGAAGATCGAACCGGATCACTGTTGACGGATTAAACGGATTGGGGAAATTCTGATGTAACGCAAATTCCCCTGGAATCACTTTCACTTCAGATGAATTTGTGCGAGCAACAAAGTTGATCAGACTACCATCCCCACCTGCAAGATTGATCCCATCCAAGGAAACATTAGAAATTTCCCGTTCACGCCCAGTAAACTCAACAGGAATTGTTATAAATGTTTTTTCAGTGGCTTCAATGTTTCCGCCTTGAAGATCAGCAGCCAGAACTTTCAGAATCCCGGGCTCAACTTCTGTGAAGGATAGCATTACATTTTCCTGAAAATTGGAAAGAGAGGGCGACATCACATTCACCATGGACGGATCATAATTGAGTTCAAACTCAATTCCACGAATCGGACCATTGTATTCAATATCAAAAGTCAATCTGGAATTTTCAAAATCAGTCATAAGATCAATATATGCAATTTCACTTGCATCAAAGTCCAATATTCTTCCAGATCTGCCAAAAATAATATCAACCATCATGATCACGTCAGCGATATTGATCTCATCGTCCATATTCACATCTACATTTCGGAATTCGTCTTCAGATGGAAAATCAACTTCAAGAATAAAATCAACAACCGCAAGAATATCGGCAATATCAACATCACTGTCAAAATCAGCATCACCAGACGTATATGGAACCGTGCAGGCAATGTTTGAATGACGTGATTCCAGATCTCCATAATTATCCGTTGCCCAAAATGCTGATACATTGTAGCAGTATTCTAAATAATTCGGGCTTGCGGTTACAGTTGCAAATGAATCCTCTGTTGCAACAACAAACGTTTCTGATCCGTCTTCATCAACTTCATAGACTCTGTATTCAATCAGGTCATCCCGATCAACATTTGTTGGGGATGGATTTAATGGAACATAGGGTTCATCCAATTGGGTCATGAAATCTGGATTTTCAGTTTCCGATTCTGTTACAGTGTTATCCGAATTATAATTAGCAAACTGACCTATGGAAACAGGTCTAACCTCAATAACATCTCCTGAAGCAGTCATGGCAAATTGGCCGCGTCCAGGCGCACCCATGAATTGTGCTAAAATTCCAAAATCACCCGTTAGGGTTGGATCTCCGCCAACAATATCGAAAACAGTTCCCCATTCAGCTCCGGTTGTAACCCAATTTCTATCATAGAATTCAGGCGACTGCGGTTCAATATCATTTGCGATTCCCATAAACCCGGAATTATTTTCATTCACGACAATATAAATATCACCTCCGGTTACCTCAACACCAGCGCCGGATACATCAAATTCAAATTGAATTAATTCACCAGGTGCTGATAGATCAGCCGAGGGGACAAGATTAATGGGATCTCCTACGGGTCCCATGAGTGATCCAGTGGGATCGAGATAAACATCAACCGCGGCACCAAATGCTGAAGCGCCCCCTTGGAATGAAAGGACCAGACCCGTAAGCATTGCAGGGTAGTTTGGAGGAGTGAAACGAACGCCGAATTGACACGGACCCCCACAGCCAATTTGTGCTTCAAATATATCATCATAATAAGCCACATCATAAAGAGTGACACCACCTGGTGTTCTCCACTCTAAATAAACCTCTTCGTCTAATGGATAGGCAGCTAAGCCTACAGGACTTGGCATGTCTGGACTAAGAACAAAATCCTGGACTGTCGGATCTGCCTGGGCCAATACTTCCACGTCTTCAGTTGTCGTATAAAATCCAGACCGTCGAGCAGTTATAGGGTTCGTCCCTACATCCAGATCCCACAAAGTAAATGTTCCATCCAACCCGGTTGTATCTGACTCTCCGCCAGAAGAAACGATCACACTATCCAAGGTAGCACCATTGGGATCTGTAATTGTCCCTGTTACATCACCAAAGACATAAACAGGTTGCGCTGTTACAGATATTATTACACTTTCGTAATTATCATCTCCTTCAGCACCCTCATACACAGTTGAGACACCAAATTCATATTCAATTTCATTTGAAAGATTATAAAATGTATATCCAGTTGTATCAAAAATGTCTTCGTTATTCAGGATACCATCAAGGTAGACATTATACCCCAGAAAATCATATTCATTCCGGCTCGATCTTCCACCTGATGTCACAGAAAAGTTATCTATTAAGTACCAATTCAGATCATACGTTGTAGCGCCAAAACAATGAAACCTGACTTGAACATTATTGGTCAAACCTGAGATATCATAGGTGAAAGTGGTAAATAGAAAATCATCACCGTCGTTGACAAATTCTTCCAGCACAGACCAGTTCACATCTGTTCCTGTTTTGTATTCAATAGAAAGAAACTCTGCTCCAGATGGTGCCCAGTTATCAAATTCAAAGTCGAATGAAAGAGTCACTTCTGTCAAATCGCCAATTGGAAGAACAGGTGCATAAAGACTCTGGTCATAATTTTGTACAGAAGGGCTCCAGTTAAAACGAAAACATGGGGTTGGATTACCTGCAATGTCATCATATACCCAGTTGTCACCATCGACCAGCCAAAGATCTAATAGACCCCCCTCTTCAAAACCTTCATAATAGGGAATGCCCAATTCAAATACATCCGGTGCTGTCCAGTATACGGAAACTTCCTCGTCCCAGACTTCAGGATATACGTTGGTGGGTGGTGCTGGGTTAAATGAAGAAGGTGTACCACATTCTGTGTCTGTTGCTTCAGATTCACCTTCATCATAAACGGTTGTAATGTAATAGCAAAATTCTTCACCATTGATCAGGGGTGCGTGAGTATAACTCAAACCAGTAGTTTCACCCACGATTGAGTAATCGGATGCATTGTAAATGCGATAGGTTGAAAATGTCCCACATTCTTCTGGAATATCACGTGAGGTATTTGGTTGGATCGTATAGCGAAGTGGGTCTGTTACAATTGCCGTATATTCATTGATCGCTTCTTGACTTACACCTAATTCGGCCATTTTTAATTCTTCAGATGGCCATACATTTTTTATAGAATTATTTACATACCCATCTGTATTCCTACCACCTGTTAAACTAATCGAGATCACATAATTACCTGTTGCGCCACCAAAGCCATCAACCACAACATAGTATTGTCCGGGCTG
>Ga0209554_1002142_pt1 | contig 14064 bp, 10 predicted proteins | sample MarorgKNORR_S2LV_5_FD_188221 | JGI IMG/M metagenome (GOLD analysis project Ga0209554, IMG submission 188221) | Marine microbial communities from the Southern Atlantic Ocean, analyzing organic carbon cycling - Bottom_A/KNORR_S2/LV (SPAdes) (version 2) | ecosystem: Environmental > Aquatic > Marine...
GGCCACCACAAATTCTCTTTGTGGATCTATGAAAAGAGTCTGCCCATGAATCCCCAGGGCCATTATCACGCCGCGGTCAGTATCACGAATCCACCACTTGTTGTGGTATGCATGACCCGGGAATGCTTCACCATAGTCTGACAGGGCGAAGGCCTGGATGAGTTCAGTGTCCGCAGAACGGCATTCATCAATCCAACTGGCTGGTACAAGCTGTCGGTCATTGCAACGACCGCCATTACAAATCAGATCTGCGAATCGCCCAAAATCTCGCAGGCAAACATTGAAGCCACCCTCAAATACAGCGGTACCAGCAGAATCCACGATAGAAACCAGTTCTTGTTCAGCGCCAATGGGATGCCAGATATGTTCGGCGAACAAATCGTTGAATGGCCTGCCGGTTACTCGCTCCAGGCAAATACCAAGGATATCTGTCAGGATGCTTTTATAGTGGAAGGTACCGCCGTGCTCAGCTTCAAGCTCATCAAGCGTTTGTGCGTATTCAATAAAGTCAGATGGCCCTGAGTAATCTGGAGCAGGTGGTCGCCATCCTGTGGCTACCTCAAGCTGACGCCAGTCGCCATTAAGATCATCGTAATCTTCACTGAACTTAACGCCTACTCTCATATCGAGCGCCTGTTGCACGCTGGCACCCGCAAAGCCGGTGTTAGCCAGTTCAGGAATGTATTCAGTGATCAGCGAGCTCGGATCAAGTTGTCCGGATTCAATGTAGATACCCGCGAGGGCAGAGGTAAAGGACTTGCTGCAAGACATCATAAGATGCAGTGTTTCTGGCTTCATGCCGTTGAAATATTGTTCTGTTAACACCTTGCCTCGATGCATAACAAGAAAACCATCGGTCCAGGTCCGAGTCAGCATCTCATCAATCGTGGATTGATGTCCGTTGCTATCGGTAAAAGTTATGTTGTTGAGGTCACACGTCTCAAATTTCAGGCCGATGGTTTGTGGTGCTCTGGGTACGCGTGTCGTGTTGGTGAATTCCTGTACTCGTTGAAAAGTCCATCGATTGTATGGAGCAAGCGTCCAGTTTTGTGATGTTGCTCGCTGTTCGGAAGGCAGATTTACCTGCCTTCCAATCCCGAGTTCACTCGCGGTCGGACGGTTTCGATCATTCATGAAAATATCGCCTGAGTGGAACCTAACACGTGGCAATAACCTGACGAATCTAAAATTGGTAGGCCAGGTTAACGCCCCAGGTTCGAGGTGCCCCGACACTACCAACATGTGTTGCTTCGTTATAAAAATTGATATCAGTAAAGTACTCTTCGTCCCCCAGGTTCCGACCCCAAAGCGATAGTTGCCACTGATCATCTGCGGCCATCAGGCTGACTCGAGCATTCCAGATCATCCGGCTGTCGAGATCGTAAGAGCTGCCATAAATAGATTGATAGTCATCCTCGTAGCCATAGTCGATCTGAATCCTGGCCGCCAGGCCATCAGATACGTGCCAGCGATACGCAATCAAACCGCTGTACTGAACCTCTGAACCCGGTGCATCCTCACCGCCTCGATCTGCGAATTTTGGTCCATGATCACCAACAAACAGTCCGATTACCGGGTCCGGGCCCGCGGCAGCAACGGCTGCTGCATCGTAGTCTACGAACTTTTTGAATTCACCCGTGGTATAGCCCAATGCCTGCCTGATATCCAACCCTTCAATCGGACTCCAGTTGAGCTCGATTTCAAAACCTTTCAATTCAGTTTCTGGTGCATTCACATAGGCAGAAAGCGGGCCAAAAACAATATCATGCAAACCACTAAACACCTGACGGTCTTCATAATCGTAGAAAAACGCAGATGTATTTAGCTGTGCAAGACCGCTGGCAAAGGTCAACTTAAACCCTGTTTCGTATGCGGTTAGTGTTTCGGAGTCATAGGGTTCGTATTGTTGAGTGGTCGATGCGGGAAAGCCGCCATAACCTCCAGACTTAAATCCTCTGGAAACATTCACGTAAACCAGCAGATTATCGTTGGCAAACCAGTCTATTCCGATCTTACCTGAGAAGGCATCATCATCCAGATCGCTGTTGAACAATGGCGCATAGGAGGGACAATTTCCCAGTACCAGACAATCCAGAATACCCGTTGCAGAAGAAAAATCCTCTTCCAGGCCACCCGTCAGGTTACCCGTTGGATCCACCGGATAACCAAAGCCTGCCAGGATACCAAACGGATCAGCAACCAATGCCGTCAAGCCATTATTAAACTCACGGTGTTCATCCGTCCACCTTAACCCAACCGTCAATTTGAGATTCTCTGCGAAGTCCCACTCCGTATGCGCGAAAATTGCCTTGGTGTCAGACTTCTGGTCGAAAGACACACCGTAACTGACCCAAAGGCAGAGGTCCGATTCAAAACAATCGTAGGTCGTCTGTTCCTCGACCTCATCTTCTGCATAGTAAGCACCGACTACCCATTTAAAATTCTCCCCCACGGAAGAAAAACGTATCTCCTGGGAAAATGCCGTGAATTCCGTATCGAACAGGGTGGTGACATTGGTGATGTTTGTGCCGTCAAAGTCCAATTGATTCAGGCGGTCAAGGGAATCGTACCCTGTCACACTGGCGATAGTGAAGTTGTCTAAATCCCAGTGGATCCGCAGCGAAGCGCCACGACTATCATTGTCCCTTTCGGGCTTATCAAAAGGTAAAATGTTACCGAGGTCTTTGGAACCGAAACCTGAATCAAAATGACCAGGGTGAATCTCCGGCCCAAACGTGAGCACATCGGCAAAAGTGCTGGTGTCTACGACGGTAAATGGTGCCAGTAGCTTCAATCCCTGGTTTTCTGATTCGTCTTTGGAAGATCGTAATTTAAGATTGACGTAAACGGTATCTGATGGCTGCCAGTCCAACGTCAGTCGCATCGCCTGCCTGTCGACCGTACCCATGTCTTTACCCGTAAAGACATTGGTTTGATAACCTTCATCTCGCTGATGTGATACGACGGCCAGCCTTGCTGCCAACGTGTCCGTCAGCGGACCACTGACAAAACCTGCAAATTTCGTGTAATCGTAGTCACCCACTTCAATATCAATGCCCGCCTCGAACTCATCTGAGGGGTCCATACTATGAAAAGCAACCGCGCCACCTGTTGTGTTTTTACCAAACAAGGTACCTTGTGGGCCGCGCAATACTTCTACGCGTTGCATGTCAAAGAGTTGTCCCTGGGTCATTGACGGATAGGGAGCCACGACCTCGTCAAAGTAAGTTGCGACCGGCGCACTGCTGGCAGAATCATAACTAAAAAGTGAAACGCCCCGCACGTCGAAAACAGCCATGTCACCGCCAAACTGGTTCTTTATCGATAAGTTCGGCGTGAAATCTTGCAGGTCATTGACTGTTTCAACGCCTAATTGCTTCATTTGCTCTCCGCTAATTGCGGTGATGGCAATGCTGACATCATTCGGTGATTGCTCTCGTTTCTGCGCGGTCACGACAATTTCCTCCATGAGGCCACTGTATCCGCTACTACTAAAGAGTATGCCGATGATCAAAATGACAAGTGATCTTGACAACGACTTGACTGTAATATTTTTCTTATTCATCCAGAATTCCTCTATTCCTCGAGCGTGTAGCTCTATAACGACTATCCCTCACTCTGCCCCATGATGATTGACGTCATCTCATCGAACACCATGACGAACCTGTCCAGATCCTGTTGAGAATGCTGTGGACAGATTAAAAACATATTGAAGAACGGCATGATTAGTAGCCCGTGGTACCACAGATAAGCATGGGTGAATTCAAACAGCCCACCAAAACCAATCTGTGTAATGCCGGTTAGCGGATCAAAACACTGATCCGGTATGAAGTGATAACAAAGCCGATTACCCAACATTTCTACGCGAAATGGAGCCTTGTACTTCTTAAAAATATCCTCGATGCTCTGACGAACATATTCAGCTTTTTCGAGCAGAGGCTCGAACACCTCCGGAGTCATTACTTCCTGCATGGTGACTCGTAGCGCCGTCGTAGACATGGTATTGCCGGTTAAGGCGTTACCCAGAAACCCCAGGCCCGCACCACTAAAAAATCCGGCTTCAAGCTGCCATTTCTCTACATGATCAGCGATGTCCCGGGTCATGCCAAAGACAGCGCCAGGTATTCCCGACGATATCGCCTTGCCGCAAGACCACATATCAAATTCCAGATTCTGTACACCAACAGAACCATTCCAATCGTGACCTAGGGTGTGCGTTTCGTCATAGCAAAGTAAGGTGCCATATTTCTCTGTTAGTTCGCGAACACCTGCATGCCAGCCTTCCTCAGGCCAGGACCAACCGAAGTTGCTCATTACCGGTTCCATCATGACGACGGCAACTGACTCATCTTTCAAGCAGTCTTCCAGCGATTCAAGATCATTCCAGACAAAGATTTTTGTGCCGTGATCAACTTCGCCGTGATACAACGGCATCTCGTTGTAACGCGAAATGACTCCGGCTTCCGTCATCATTTTTTGAGTTTCGTCAATGGTGCCGTGGTAGGTGAAGTTCGGAATTGCAATGTTGGCGCGTCCGGTAACGCAACGTGCGATTGCAAGTAAATAACGATTTGCATCTGATGCCGTCAGGGCATGCATCCATACCGGCAGCTTAAAATGCTTTTCCAACTCCGCAGCAGCTACCGCTTGTTCTTCGGTACCCATCATGGGGTCTATACCCACATTGAGCAGGGATTCGGCTGCCGCCTTTACCGCAGGGTTTTCCGGTCCATGGCCAAACATTGAAGGTGTGTCACCGAACTGCAGGTCAATATATTCATTGCCATCAACATCCCACAGCTTTCCTCCCAGGCAGTTTCGGGCAAAAGGTAGAACTGGTGTTTCCCAATCTTTTTGATATGAACCAAAGATGCCAAAGAGCATGTTTTTCCGACCGGCTTCGTGAAGCTTTTTCGAGGTCGGCATTTTTTCCTGCCACAGACCCAGGTACTTCTCATACAAAACCAATAACTCTTCCTGCGGAATCACTCCAAGCTTTTCCACCTCCGAGGGATAGAACGTCGCCAGATCATTGAAATCTGCTTCGGGAGCCCATTTCCTCGCCTTGGAATAGTCAAACGGTTTCATGGATGCCATCGAAGACTGTTTGCGGAACGTCCGATTTCCACGGGTCCACCCAGCAGCTGTTTCCGCCGCAGGTTTATCAAATAGGTCTGCGTTTAGTATCATGCACGAATTACCTGTTTCTAAATATTTACCTATAATATACTAAATATATAATTATAATAAAGCAATATATAGGTAACTATAGAGCTATTATCGTTATAAATATAAATTATTATTTATATAATATATTGGTATATAGATTTTTATTTAGATACGTAGCTATTGATGCCATGCGCTTTCTATGCGAAATTCGTTCCTCATAGCGAGTCAACAGGAACGTTGGAGAATGGTTGAAATACTTACGGATTCTCTTCCACCATCAGGAGATTTTGATTCAGTTCCCGAATTTCTTTATCGGAAACCGACTCAGGCACGAGGGCTTGCAACTTTCCAGCTGATTCTGGAAACGGCAGACAAAATGATAGATGAGCTGGGCGTTTCGGGGTTCAGCCTATATGACGTCGCCGATAAAGCCGAGGTTGCTTCTGGGTCGGTTTATCATTTTTTCCCGAGCGTCACCGCGTTGTTCGGTGCTCTGGTTGAAAGGTATGACGAAGAGTTTGCCAAGCTGGTCAGCGAGCCTATACCCGTCGACAAGACTGAACGTTGGGAAGATGTTCTGACCACGCAGACAGAACGTAGTCGACAATACATCAATGGACATCGACCAGCCATGCTGCTGATCCTGGGTCCAGGGCAATCATGGCAGTCTAGACTAATCGATACAGCGGGTGACACTCGTATCGCGAGTGCAATGATTAAGATGGTCAGTGACCTATTTGAAGTACCGAAGCTTCCAGACCCAGCAGAATTGATGCATAAAGCCATTCGGTGTCTTGAAGGTATTTGGCAATTGTCATTTCAGCGCCACGGCACTGTCACAGATGAAATGTCTATAGAGACCAACAAGGTCATGATTGCCTATCTAAAGCTCTACTGGCCCGAATACATGCAGCGAATTGAACAAGGCAAATAAATGTTCTCAGGAAATCTCCTGCAGAAATGCTTTATCTATACCCAACCACTCTATGGCAGAAGCCAATTCCCTGAAAGCTCTAAGGTTCTCTACAGATTCGATCCGCATCATCTCGTAAAATCTTGAAAATCCATAAGAAAGATCCTCAGGACTGACAACAGCCGTATTATGGCTCACACCCTTGTAGAACGGTTCAACTTTGTTCGACAAATCACGAAGACCTTCGATAGTGACTACGGACATATCTGCATTTCTCAGATCAGAAATCTCAGACAAACCAGGCTGCCAGTTTGGACTTGCGTATGCGGCGCTGTAGGAAGGAACCAGGTCCTGGTCAGTAATCACACCTTCCCAGCTAACGACAACAACTTTGTATTTCTTGTAAAACGCGTGCGTTATCGGCATATGCGCACACATTCTTTATTCATTGGTCCTGGTGGAAAGATTCAGCTACCTCTACGTGGCCTGGGGCTTCGGCCAGTATACCCAATATTCAGACATGATACTTACGCCCACGCTTCAAGATCGGAAGTTTCCCTATTCGTCGCTAACTCAGGAAAGAATCGATCCTCTCTGCAATTCCATACAACGCGTTGGCGACATCAATGTCGCCACAGGACAAAGATGTCAGAGTGGAGAACTGAATAACTACAACTTTCGTTTCCGGGTTCGCGTATATCATCTGACCACCGATCCCCAAATGGCAGAAAGCACGACCGTTCGATGTCATCTGATTGTGGTACTTGTAACTGTTGCCAACATAGTAATTAGTTCCCTTACTCGTATCGAGACAATCGTCAAGCCAATACCTCGGTATCACCTGTGCGCCATCGTTAGCGACACCGTAGTTTGCAAAAACTTGTCCATACCGAGCCAGATCACGTAACCCAATGATCAAACCACCACTGCCGATCGCAGTTCCCTGACTATCAACACTGAAGTAGGCATCCGCCTGGGCCCCAATATGAGAATAGATATTTTCTTCAAATACAGTAGTGAATGGTTTGCCTGTAGTTCTTTCTATAATACAAACCAAAGTATCGGTATTCGGACACAAATATTGAGTGACATCATTCAGTAGTAAATCCGGATCATGTTCAATACCGCAGATATAGGAAAGTTGCCCGTTCTTGCCAAGATTGTCACGCTCTGGTCTCCAGAGACTGACAATTTCGTAATCATGGATATCAGAGTCCGGATTGGTAAAGTCTTCAGTGAACTTGAGGCCAACATTCATATCCAGCAGATTCTGGATTTTCACGCCATTGAAACCACTTCCTACCTCAGGAAGGTAGTAGTCAACAGTCTGTTCAACATCAATCACTCCCTCAGTGATCAACCCGCCAATGACAGAACAGATAGTTGTCTTGCTCACAGATTGGCAAAGATGTCGTTCTTCTGAAGTCATGCGCCGGTGATTTTCGTAGATAATGTCATCGCCCTTAAGTACGATAAAACCGTCGCAGTGACTCTCAAATAGAAATTCCTCAAGCTGCATATCCCGTTGACGATACTCAACGGAAACTGAAGAGATATCGACGTCATTCGGATTCAACGAATGGACACCGCATTCGCCACGTGAAATTTTCTGCGTGCTTGGCAGAATCTCAACAACGTGACGATAACCGTAGTTCCGATTCGCAGGTTCTTGCCAGTTTGAAAGGTCAATTGAAGACCCGTCCTGATTCAACTGCAGATGGGGTGCCTCCTCTACATCGGCAAGAACTTTGACTTCGGTGGTTTCAGCCATGATTAAACTTCCTTTCCATTTTACTTTACTCCTTGTGTTGTCCGAGATGCGTTGCCCGAGATTCCGCCAGTAAACACAGAATCTCGAACATGATGCTTGCGCCAACCAAGGCAGTGTTGCCTGAAGGATCAAACGGCGGTGCCACTTCAACCACATCACCGCCCACCAGATTCAAGCCCCGCAAACCACGCAACAACTGTTGTGCCTCTAATGTTGTAATGCCACCGATCTCGGGTGTCCCCGTGCCTGGTGCGTACACCGGATCCAACCCATCAACATCAAATGATATGTACGTAGGACCAGAGCCAACGACTTTCCTTGCCTCCTCAATCACTGCGTGAACACCCATGGAGGCAAAGTCGTCCATAAAAATAACTCGCATGCCCGAAGATTGGGAAAACTCAATGCCATCCTTGAAATTCTGGCCACCGCGAATACCAATTTGAATGGTTCGAGTCGGATCAAGCAGACCTTCTTCAACCGCCAATCGAAATGGAGCACCGTGATGAAACTTGGAACCCCAGATCTCTCCCCAGGTGTCGGTGTGTGCATCAATATGAACCATACCGATTGGCGCATCGGCAGCAATCGCCTTAAAAATCGGGTACGTAATCGAGTGATCACCGCCAGCCGATAAGGGGATAACGCCAGCGGCATGTACATCACGATAAAATGATTCGATCTCCTCTACCTGGCGCTCCAAATCGAATTGGTTATCGAGCGGCACATCACCAATATCAGCGATCCTGCAGAGTTCGTATGGATTGATGTCAGTCGCCGTATTGATCATTCGCATCAGACTTGAAGCATTGCGAATCTCCCGTGGTCCATGCCTTGCGCCTGCTCGATTGGTTACGCCAAGGTCAGTGGGTACGCCGACCAACGCGATATCAATCTCACTCGTATCTTTGATGAATGGTGCGCGCATGAACGTCGCTATTCCCGTGAATCGAGGTTGCTGCATCGGGTTGTAACTATCATCTTTGTTCATTGGTAGTCTCTAACTTAGCTCGTAGAATTTTCAGGCGTTTGAATTCCATCCGCCACCGGTATGATGCAGGCAGCATAGAGGACCAGCACCCCGACAGCGATCATAGGTACAATTGCAGCGCTGGTGGCATACATCCCTAAACCGAACAAAATAGGCCCCAGGGCAATACCCAACGCCTGGCATGTCGGTACCATGACAACCAGCCGACCAGACAAATCGTTTTTTACCATTGTCGAAAATTGATAGGACAACGGTAAATTCCAAAATACCTGGAATAACGACAGACAGACTAGAAAAGCGACGTAGCCATAGGATGCGAGTGCCATGTAAAGCAACACTATTGCCTGCATGAAAAATGAAATCGCTATAGGCATTCTCAATCCGAAACGTTCCCCGAAAAAAAAGGCACCGAGGGGCCCGGCCAGTCCAAACAGCGTCGAGAGAGACAGAGCGCTTGCCACCTCCAAATTCGTTAGCTGCGCTTCCCTGCCAATGATTTCAATAAACGCCCAGACACCGGACTGAGCGATAAAAAACAGACTCATTGATACAAGTACCAGTGACGCTTTAATCGACCATTTCGGGTATGTTTGAGTTGAAACAACCGTTGGAGCAACCGATTCAGGAATCAGCCGAACAAACAGGAAGAGTACCGACGACAACATGGCAAGTGCGACAAAAATACCATCGACTCCCCATTCACTAATGACAAATGGCAGCAAGGAAAAAGCAACGGCCATAAAACTCACCTGGCAAATAATTAGCAACGCTGCCGTTCGATTGGGATCTGGTGTTCTAGCCGCAAAGGACATGAATATGGCCATCAGCGCACCGCTGGCAAAACCGACCATCAGACGAACACTGAAAAGCGCCCAAAAGTCGGTTAGAAGACTACTGGTCACGTTACCTAAAACGATAATGCTCAGCGACGCGAAAACAACAGGACGCCATTTTGCCTTTTGAACCCAGATGATTCCAGTAGCTGCCGCAATAGCAAGACCGATTAGATCTGCGGAACCCAGCAGGCCGAGTTCGCCGTCGCTCAACTGATAGGTGTCTGCAAGTGCGCCAATAAAAGCAGGCAATAGCAGGAACACGGCGGGTCCCAGTACAGCAATCCCCAGCATAACTGCAAGCGTTCCGGTTCCTTTAAACCGCTCATCAATGTCTGGATCAGCTTGCTCTAATAAAGCCATACGCCCGTGCCTTCTATTATTGCTTTTGGAAACCTGCCTCTTCTCGGCCTGTTTTTGCCGGCCAACGTTGAATAATTACTTTTCTCCAGATGGAACTATAAACCCAGCATTTTGATCCTTTTTATTTCATGCAAAAATGATAAATTAACCATGTTTACTTTCCATTTTAGACAAATATGGCAATCCTTGGGCAAATTGGCGATGTAGATATCCGACTTATCAAGATATTTAGAACGGTCGTCGAATGTGGCGGTTTCAGTGCCGCATCCCTGGAACTCGACATCAGTGATTCAGTACTAAGTCGCCAGATGAAAGATCTGGAAGCACGGCTTGGTGTTGTGCTGTGCCGTCGAGGCAGGGCCGGGTTTGCGATATCCGAAGAAGGTGAGCAGGTGTATCGCGCGTCCGAAAAACTGCTCGCTGCCCTTGAGCAATTTCGCCTTGAAGTCAACGACTCACAATCGACTCTACGGGGTAATCTGGTCGTTGGGATATTTGATCACATTATTGGTAATCCAAAAGCACATCTTGATCATGCCTTCCATTTGTTCGACATCGAAGCGCCCCAGGTCCATCTTGAACTACATATCGAACCGGTGAATCAGATCGAACAGAACATACTCAATGGTCGCTTCGATATCGCTATCTCGGCTGAGCACGTCTCATCACCTCGGCTCGACTATCGGTTTCTTTTTACTGAGCAAATGTATCTCTATTGTGGTTGTGAACACTCGCTCTTTGACAAGCGCAATCTACGCGAAACGGACATCGTTAATTCCAAGTTTGTCGGTCTAGGCTATCACTCACCCAACATGATAGTTAGTGAGGAATTTCGTCTGACTAAAGATGCAGTTGTCTATGATCAGGAAGCGGTTGGGCATTTAATACTCTCGAACCGCTATCTGGGTTTCCTGCCCGACCATTATGCTGACCAATGGGTTAGGCAGAAGCGAATGAAGGCGCTGATCCCTAAGAGGTTCCACTACCAGCCCAACTACGTCGCAATATGGCAAAAAAACCAGCTAAGCCCTACCTTAAACGCTTTTTTGAATGCACTGATCACCGCACACCCTGATCAGGATTCAGCCAGCATCAGATAGCGTGTGCCTCTGCACGAGAGTCGTGTGCTTTTCTATACTGGTTCGGAGAGAATCCAACCATGCGTTTAAAGGCTCGGGTAAACGCACTCGCTTCTGCATAGCCGAGTTCAAACGCGATATCCGTCATGCTGATTCGTGTTTTAGTGAGAAAGTACACAGCGCGAGAAATTCGCACACCGTCCACTAAAAGATGAAAGCTTGTACCTTCATCCTTTAATCGTCTTTGCAACGTTCTGGGCTCCAATCCGATCTCTGCTGCAATGTGTTTCAATGTCGCGGTTCCACCGGTCAATCCTCGTTCAATGTTGTTGCGAACAAAGTTAAGCAGATGCTCTTCTTCGACCTCGACTGATGTCAGTTCGCGCATATGTCTCTTTAGCACTTTGTAAAGTTCTGCATCAGCGTTAGGGACCGGCTGTTTTGCAATGCGCGCCGGATAGATGACCACATTCGTGCGAGACCCAAAGTCCGGCGAAGTCCCAAGCCATTGTTTGTAGACACTCACATCGCTCATGGCCTGATGTTGAAATGTAATTGTCCTGGGAACGACAGTCTTTCGGACGAGACCACTAACGATACTCATGATAAAGGCAATGGTAATTTCAGCATCCAGTTCCCATCCATTCAATTCACGGTGATTGGAAACGTATTCAACGCCGAACCTGTTTTCATCTTCAATGATTTTAAATAGCGCGTGGCTTTGTAGTGCCGCCCCGTATCGACACAGGTCATTCAACGCATCACCAATGGTCGGTGCATTGAGAAATAAAAAACCAAAGGGGCCCCATTCCGTTAACCGTTGTTGCAGTCCAAGCTCCAGACCAATGTCCATCCGCCCTGTTACTTCGGACGTTTTTTGGAAAGCTTGTAATATCCTCGCCAGATCAACCTTTCTGTAGGGATCTGACGCTTCGGCAATACGCAGCCCATCTTCTCCAACCACCGTGACCGGGTCGACTTCTGACCTTTCCAGGAAGCTGACAATTCCTCGCATGGCATCAGACCTGACCCAGGGAGCAAGTGCCGATTGTTTTCCAACCATCATCAAAAACCTTTAGTTTAGTCCTGTCGCAAATTGTCAATTCCCTGTCACCTGTTGGCAAGACTTTCCTGGCCGCGTCTGTAAATAATGTGCAAATTAGGAAAATCAGGTAAACACCATGGCCAGCAAACAGTCAGCAGAATCTATTGGCAACTTGGGAACTGTCGCAGCCGCAATCCCCACAGGGACGACTGCTGCTTCGGGCGGCAGCATCATGACACCCACGGCGCTAAAGTACTCCCCAGATGCCACGGTAGAGGACTCCTACCCCACTAATCTGCCCGGCGTGATGCCGAGAGACGACGTCATGGCGCTTGCTGAAGTGGAACTGGCAGCATGGCTGGGCAAGCAGAATAAGAGTCGTGAAATGACTGAACGAGCCCGGCAATCATCTCCGTGGGGCGTACTAGGTAATCATCAGAAAGACTGGAACAACATGCCACAGAATATCTATTGCTCCAAAGCTCAGGGCAACAAGTTCTGGGATCTTGATGGCAACGAATACCTCGACTTCTCATTGGGCGACACACCGGACATGTACGGCCACGGCAACGAAAACCCTGCCATCCGAGCTGCTGCAGCAGCACTATTGGAAAACGGCGTTCATACCATGACTGGGAATGAAGATGGTGTCGTTTGCTGCGAACTCATGGCAAAGAAGTTTGGCTTACCTCACTGGATGGCTAACCTGTCCGCTTCTGATGCCAACAGGGCGGTATTGGCGATCTCACGCCAGGTCACGGGAAGAAACATTATTGCCATTCCAAACTTCACGTATCACGGCAATGTCGATGAAACCCAGAAGTTCATGCCCGAAATAGGTGTGGTCTCTCGATTCCATGGCATGAATATTTACCAGGATCCGGAAGTCGGAGACAAAACCAGGATCTTTACCTACAACGATATTGAATCCGTCGAAGCTGTATTGGAGGATAGCAAGGTTGCCTGCCTGATGATGGAACCCATCATGAGCAATTTCGGTTGGGCCTGGCCGAAGGACAACTTCAACGAAAAAGTCTGGGCGCTCTGTCAAAAGTATGGCACCAAATTAGCCTACGACGAGACCCATACCCTTTCTGCCGGACCCTCCGGCGCCTGTGGCGAGTTGAGCCTGCACGGCAAATATGATTTCTGGACCTGCGGCAAGGCGATAGCAAGTGGTATACCCACCGGTGTTTTTGGGATGACAGAAGACGTCGGACGCGAGGTCTTCCGGCAGACTGAGGAAGTTGGGCTTTTTGGTGAAGCCGCCTTTGGTCGGCTGGGCACACTGTTATCAGGTAATACCACTTCTGCGATTGCACTTCGTGTAACGCTAGAAGAAGTTCTGACCGATGAAGTCTATAACCAGGTTGGCGAGCATGTGGACGACATCGTTAACGGCATGAACGAGTCCATAAATAAGTACGAGGCACCCTTTCGCGTAGAAAAGATGGGTAACCGAATTGCCTATACTTTTATTCCCGAGCAATGTTTTGACCCTGTCTCCGCTTCAGTCGGAATTGGATTTGGTGGTCTGTTTGAATTCAGCCACGCCTATGCCTGGAACCGAGGTATTATGATCATGCCGTATTTCAATATGCTTCTGGTAACACCCCTACATACTCGTGCTGACACCGACAGATGGTTACCGGTCTGGGACGACATCGTCAGAATTGTTATGCAACAATAAATTCTTACCTCCGAAGCAATGCCGGGTCCCGTATCTTCAATGTTAATCTACCGGGTTGATCCTGGTCTCCGTTATGGGGTATTGAACTCGCCCGACAAACGGCTGCCTCCTTTCAGTGGCATTCTTAGTGTTAATTCTGTCCTTAAGCGTTACCGCCCCCGCAGATCTTCGTTTCTTGAACTGATCCGACAACGTCCTGTTCTTGCTACG
>Ga0209554_1002145_pt1 | contig 14056 bp, 12 predicted proteins | sample MarorgKNORR_S2LV_5_FD_188221 | JGI IMG/M metagenome (GOLD analysis project Ga0209554, IMG submission 188221) | Marine microbial communities from the Southern Atlantic Ocean, analyzing organic carbon cycling - Bottom_A/KNORR_S2/LV (SPAdes) (version 2) | ecosystem: Environmental > Aquatic > Marine...
AAAAGAAGTAGAAAATTACTGCTTTAGCTTTTTTTAACGAGGTTGCAATCAGTTCAAATTTTTCCTCAAATCTGGGACAAAGGTATTATTTAAATGTGTAAAGGCAACTCTAAAAACTTATTTCTTTTAAAAACTACTATTCCGAAGGAGTTTTAAAGGGGTTGTTTGGTAAACAAAACATTTAGGCGAAAAAAAATAACACAAAAAATTATTAAAAAATTAGGATATTAACTTTTTCTTACTGAATATTTGCACTCACAAAGTTCAATAACTTATTGACAATGTTATCAAGAAAGGTGGAGGGATTAGACCCTGTGAAACCTTAGCAACCCTTTGTATTAAACAAAGAAGGTGCTAAATTCTACTTAATTACTGATTCATTTATCAGTGTTGGATAGATAACTCAAAAGAAATTCTCTTCAGGAATTTCGATATTCTTCTTTATAACATTTTTCTATTAAGTACGCTTTTTACAAGCGTAGTTGGCTTTTGGTTTAATTTTTTATTAACTCAAAAACAAGAAAAATGAGTACACAAAAATTTGCAACCAATGCGTTGCATGCTGGACATGATGTTCAACAAAATGGAGGAACGCGAGCCGTTCCTATTTATCAATCTACAGCGTATGTTTTTAACGATTCTGATCATGCAGCAAATTTATTTGCATTGGCAGAGCCAGGAAATATTTATACGCGGATAAACAACCCAACAAACGATATTTTAGAACAACGTTTGGCAGCTTTAGAAGGAGGAATTGCAGCCGTTGTAACTGCTTCAGGAACTGCAGCAATTGTCACTACATTGCTAACCTTGCTTAAAGTGGGAGATCATATTGTGGCTTCCAACAGTTTGTATGGAGGAACCTATAATTTATTGAATGTTACCTTACCAAGACATGGCATTACAACCACTTTTGTAGACCCTTCTGATCCCGAAAATTTCACGAAAGCCAAACAAGAAAACACTCGTGTAGTCTTTATTGAATCTTTGGGAAACCCGAAGTTGGACGTGTTAGATATTGCGGCTATTTCTGAAAGTGCAAAAACACTTAAAGTTCCATTAATAGTTGATAATACAGTGCCTACGCCATCTTTATTAAACCCTATAAAATATGGTGCAAACATTGTAATTCATTCATTAACAAAATACATCAATGGCAATGGAACTGCTTTAGGGGGAGTAATTATAGATGCAGGTACTTTTGATTGGACGAATGGGAAGTTTCCAGAATTTACTGAACCTTCAGCTGGATATCACGGATTGGTGTATAGTGAGGTTCTAAAAGAAGCAGCTTTTATTGCGAAGGTTAGAATTGAAGGATTGAGAGATTATGGTGCAGCGCTAAGTCCATTCAACGCTTTTCAAATAATTCAAGGATTAGAAACGTTGGAGATTAGAGTAAAACAACATAGTAAAAATGCATTAGCTTTGGCAACTTGGTTAGAAAATCAAGAAGAAGTTACTTGGGTAAACTACCCAGGATTAGCATCAAGTCGCTATAAATTTTTAGCGGATAAATATTTACCTAAAGGACAAAGTGGAATTGTGACTTTTGGTGTAAAAGGAGGATTTGAATCTGCGAAAATTATTGCAGATACTACAAAATTATTTTCGCTACTGGCCAATATTGGAGATACAAAATCATTAATTATACACCCAGCAAGCACCACACATCAGCAATTGTCTGATGCGCAACAAGAAGCTACTGGAGTTACCAAAGACCTGATTCGTTTATCTGTTGGGTTGGAAAATATTGATGACTTAAAGACGGATATAAAAGAAGCATTTGCTAAAATTTCAGAAGGAGTATTGGCTTAAGTACAGTCGGAAGGTTGATAAGGTCTCGATTGTATTTGACTAAACAAAAAAAGATGAATAGTAAATTACCATGTATACATATTCTTAGTTATACGACAGAAAGCGGTTCTAAATTTAAAAACATTCAATTGAGTTATCAATTGTTTGGGCAAGAGTTAGGAACTGCTCCTGTGGTGTTAATCAACCATGCATTGACAGGAAACAGTGATGTTGCTGGAGAAAATGGTTGGTGGAATGTGCTGGTTGGAGACGGTAAAGTAATCGACACCCAAAAATATACGGTTCTAGCCTTCAACATTCCAGGAAATGGCTTTGATGGTTTTGTGATTGATGATTACAAGAGTTTTATTGCGCGAGATATTGCCAACTTGTTTTTGATCGGCTTGGAAGAACTTGAAATTCAACAACTTTTTGCCTTGATTGGAGGTTCACTTGGAGGAGGAATTGCTTGGGAAATGGCCGTGCTAAAGCCAACAGTCACACAGCATTTAATTCCGGTGGCAACCGATTGGAAATCGACAGATTGGCTGATTGCCAATTGTCAAATTCAAGAACAGTTTTTATTGAATTCGAGCAATCCTGTGCATGATGCACGTATGCATGCGATGTTGTGTTACCGAACGCCAGCGTCTTTCAAAAAACGATTTCAACGATCAAAAAATGAGGAACTACAACTTTTTAATGTAGAAAGTTGGTTGTTGCATCACGGTAAAAAATTACAAGAACGGTATCAGTTGTCGTCGTATAAATTGATGAATCAGTTGTTAAGAACAATTGATGTGACAAAAGGTGATGAAAATGACAGTGCTGTTTTAGATAAAATTGTAGCAGATATTCATATCATAGGTGTGAATTCTGATTTGTTTTTTACTGCAGAAGAGAACAAAGAAACACATCAACAATTAGCCATCACAAAAGCAAACGCCACCTATAACGAAATTGATTCGGTGCATGGACATGATGCCTTTTTAATAGAATACAAACAATTGGAAAAAATAATAGCACCTATTTTTAATAAAGGGGCTAAAACAAAGAAAATGAAAGTAGTAAAATTTGGAGGAAAATCGTTGGCAAACGGAAAAGGCTTGTCAACAGTCATCGATATTATAGAGGAGAAAGTAAACAGTGGCGAACAAATTACGGTCGTAGTTTCTGCACGAGGAAATACAACGGATGAGCAGGCGTAAAAGTAACTGCAAGAGGTGTGTTTGGGGATGTGTTGCGATTGGCAAAGAATAATAATTAGAAATGAACCAAGACAAAAGAGTCAAGAAAGGTCTTTCATCTAAATATAAAAAATATGAGTACACATTTTGAAACACAAGCGATTAGAAATCAAACAGTGCGTTCGCAATTTTCGGAGCATTCTACGCCCTTATATCTAACGTCTAGCTTTGTCTTTGATGATGCTGAAGATATGCGAGCTTCTTTTGCTGAAGAGAAAGAGAAGAATTTGTACAGTCGATTTTCAAATCCAACTACAACGGAGTTTGTAGATAAAATCGTAGCCATGGAAGGAGCAGAGTCAGGCTATGCATTTGCTACAGGAATGGCCGCTGTTTTTTCCACTTTTGGAGCCTTATTAAATGCAGGAGATCATATTGTTTCTTGTCGTTCGGTTTTTGGATCAACACATACATTGTTTACCAAATACTTACCAAAATGGAATATTGAAACCAGTTATTTTAATGTTGGAAAATCAGATGCTATTGAACGTTTGATTCAGCCAAACACAAAAATTTTATATGCGGAGACCCCTACAAATCCTGGAGTAGACATTTTAGATTTGGAACTGTTAGGAGTGATTGCTAAAAAACACAATTTGTTATTGGTGATCGACAATTGTTTTGCAACCCCTTATTTACAAAATCCCATTAAATTTGGAGCAGATATCGTGATCCATTCCGCAACAAAGCTTATTGACGGCCAAGGGCGAGTTTTAGGGGGAGTTGCAGTTGGAAAAGCTGATTTGATTCGAGAAATTTATTTGTTTTCAAGAAATACAGGTCCAGCAATGTCGCCTTTCAATGCATGGGTACTATCAAAGAGTTTAGAAACATTGTCGATACGAGTAGAAAGACATTGTGAAAATGCACTAAAAGTTGCAGCGTTTTTAGAAGGAAATCCAAACATAAATTTTGTAAAATACCCATTTTTAAAATCGCATCCGCAGTATGAGATTGCTAAAAAACAAATGAAGTTAGGTGGAAATGTCGTTGCTTTTGAAGTAAAAGGTGGAGTGGAAGCAGGGCGTAATTTTTTAAACAACATTCAAATGTGCTCATTGTCTGCAAATTTAGGAGATACACGAAGTATTGTTACACATCCAGCGTCTACCACACATAATAAATTGAGTGAAGCTGATCGTTTGGAAGTTGGAATTAGTGATGGATTGGTTCGAGTTTCAGTAGGGCTAGAACATGTAAGTGATATTATCAATGATTTAAAACAAGCGCTTGAAAGTATATAATATAGTTTTATGGGCTGTTTAAAAGTTAAAAATCTCCGTATAAAAAGAGGTAAATAAAGAAATATTGCGTTTATTTGTAGTCTAATAGTTCATTCACTTATTTAACGTTATCAAGAAAGGCAGAGGGAATAGACCCAGTGAAGCCTTAGCAACCCTTTAGAAATAAAGAAGGTGCTGCATTCTACTTTATACCAACTTCTTTTCGGTATTAAAAGGTAGATAACAAAGAGATTTTTCTAAAATTCTCCCTTACTTTTTCTGATAACTTTTTATAATAACATGCCCAAAAGGCTTGGACTTTGTGTTGTGTTTTTTTATGCGATCAATTGATGATCGTATCCTGCAAGGTTTATACATACCTAATGAGCATGAATAACACAAATAGGTATAAAAAGAAAAAAAGAGTAGATAGAAATGAAAAATATTTGGAAGGAAATACAAGAACGAATTCTCGTGCTCGATGGAGCCATGGGCACAATGCTACAGGCCTATAATTTTTCGGAAGAAGATTTTCGTGGAGAACGCTTCAAAGAGCACCCGATTCCATTACAAGGAAATAATGATTTGTTGTCGATAACGCAACCATCAGCGATTAAAGAAATACATAGAAAGTATTTTGAAGCAGGCGCAGATATTATAGAAACCAATACGTTTTCTGGGACTACAATTGCCATGGCAGATTATCAGCTGGAAGATTTGGTCTATGAACTCAATTATCAATCTGCTAAAATTGCCAAAGAAGTTGCTGATGCGTTTACCGCTAAAGTCCCACAAAAACCTCGTTTTGTAGCAGGTTCTATTGGCCCAACAAACAGAACGGCGAGCATGTCGCCAGATGTAAATGACCCAGGCTATAGAGCGGTTACTTTTGATGAATTACGGATTGCTTATAAACAACAAACGGAAGCATTGATAGATGGTGGCGTAGACCTATTGTTGGTTGAAACGGTGTTTGACACCTTAAATGCAAAAGCAGCGTTGTTTGCTATTGAAGAGGTGAAATCCGAACGAAACATAGAGATTCCAATCATGTTGAGTGGTACCATAACAGATGCAAGCGGGCGCACACTGTCTGGTCAAACTGCAGAAGCTTTTTTAATCTCCGTATCACATGTTCCCTTATTGTCTGTTGGATTTAATTGTGCGTTGGGCGCCAATTTATTGCAGCCACATTTAGAGGCGATCGCTTCTAAAACGGAGATTGCGATTTCAGCACATCCCAATGCGGGGTTACCAAATGCTTTTGGTGAATATGAAGAAACCGCTGAAGAAATGGCAGCCCAAATAGAGGAATATTTAAAAAAGGATTTGATCAATATCATTGGAGGCTGTTGTGGTACAAACCCAACACATATTAAAGCGATTGCAGCTTTGGCAGCAACTTATAAGCCAAGAAAGTCGTTGGTTAATGGTTACTAGTTATTGGTGTTGAAATTAAAAACGAAAAATGAAATCATATACAGAATTAGAAGTTTGGATAGAGGCTAGGAAATTAGTGAGTCAAGTATATACATTGACTAAGGAATTCCCTAAAGAAGAAGTTTATGGAATTACTAGTCAGGTAAGAAGAAGTTCTGTTTCAGTTCCCTCAAATATAGCGGAAGGTTGTGGTAGAAGAACCGCTAAAGAAACTGTTCATTTTTTATACATTTCAAGAGGCTCATTGTATGAATTAGAAACACAATTATACCTTTCAACAGATCAAGAGTATCTAACAAAGAATGAATTAGAATCTATCTTAAAACAGCTTGAAACGTGTAAAAAATTGTTACATGGTTTTATCAATTATTTCAAAAATTTATGAAAGATAGCAAGACAAATAACCAACAACTAGCAACTAATAACCCAAAGAGGTATTTGCAACTGTCAGGATTGGAACCGTTGATTTTGAATGAGAATTCTAATTTTATCAATGTTGGCGAACGAACCAATGTTGCGGGTTCTCGTAAATTTTTATGGTTGATAAAAGAAGAGCAGTTTGATGAAGCCTTGGCAATTGCCCGTCATCAAGTAGATGGAGGTGCACAAATCATTGACATTAATATGGACGATGGTTTGATCGATGGAAAACAAGCCATGGTTCGATTTTTAAACCTGATTGCTGCTGAACCCGACATTTGTCGTGTTCCGATTATGATTGATAGCTCTAAATGGGAAATTATTGAAGCAGGATTGCAAGTTGTACAAGGAAAATGTGTGGTCAATTCCATTTCATTAAAAGAAGGGGAAGCCAGTTTTATACACCAAGCAACGTTGATTAAGCGCTATGGTGCTGCTGTAATTGTGATGGCTTTTGATGAAGTAGGGCAAGCAGACAGTTACCAACGAAGAATTGAAATTGCAGAACGATCGTATCGAGTTTTGGTAGATAAAGTAGGTTTTGCATCCGAAGATATTATTTTCGATTTAAACATTTTCCCTGTAGCAACAGGAATGGATGAACATCGAGGAAATGCGGTCGATTTTATAGAAGCAACACGTTGGGTTCGTCAAAATTTACCCAATGCAAGTGTTAGTGGAGGTGTTAGTAATGTGTCTTTTTCTTTTCGAGGGAATAATGGTGTTCGAGAAGCCATGCACTCGGTATTTTTATACCATGCCATTCAGGCGGGAATGAATATAGGAATTGTAAATCCAACCATGTTAGAAGTATACGATGAGATTCCGAAGGATTTATTAGAACGTGTAGAAGATGTTGTTTTAAACCGAAGAGCTGATGCTACGGAGCGATTATTAGATTTTGCAGAAACGGTAAAAGGCTCTAAAAAAGAAAAAGAAGCAGATTTATCTTGGCGTGAAAACCCAGTTCAAGAACGTATTACACATGCGTTGGTAAAAGGAATTGACGCCTTTATTGTGGAAGATGTGGAAGCGGCGAGGCAAGAATCGGAGAAACCCATTGAAGTAATTGAAGGTCATTTGATGATTGGAATGAATGTGGTAGGAGATTTGTTTGGAGCAGGAAAAATGTTTTTGCCTCAAGTGGTAAAGTCGGCACGTGTAATGAAAAAAGCCGTGGCTTATTTAAATCCGTTTATAGAAGCAGATAAAGGAGAAGGGCAAAGGGCCATTGGAAAAATTTTGATGGCAACCGTAAAAGGCGATGTACATGATATTGGTAAAAATATTGTGAGTGTTGTTTTGGGCTGTAACAATTATGAAATTGTAGACTTAGGGGTGATGGTTCCGCCAGAGAAAATTATTGAAACGGCCAAAAAAGAAAATGTAGATATTATTGGATTGAGTGGTTTGATAACACCGTCGTTGGACGAAATGGTGTATTTAGCAAAAGAAATGGAGCGTCAAAATTTTGAAGTTCCGCTATTGATTGGTGGTGCAACTACCTCGAAAGCACATACGGCTGTTAAGATAAGTCCAGCATACAAAAATGCGGTTGTACATGTAAATGATGCTTCTAGAGCAGTGACTGTGGTGGGTAATTTGTTGAATAAAAACATCAAAAACGAGTATGTAGCGAAGTTGAAAAAAGACTATGATGAATTTCGAGAAAAATTTTTAAAACGAGGAAAGACAAAAGCCTATGTTACGATAGAAGAAGCTCGCAAGCGGAAATTTCAAATAGATTGGGAAACCACGATTCTTGTAAAGCCAAAAGAACTAGGAGTTCAAACCTTAACACAACTAAGTTTAAAAGAATTGGTGCCATTTATAGATTGGTCGCCGTTTTTTAGGACTTGGGAGTTGCACGGGCATTACCCAGCAATTTTGACAGATAAGGTGGTTGGAGAACAGGCAACGAGTTTGTTTGCCGATGCACAACAAATGTTGCAAGAAATTGTAGCAAAACAGTTGTTGAAACCCAAAGCTATTTTCGGGTTGTTTGAAGCGAACACGATTAATGACGATGATATTTCTATTCAGAAAAAAGGAAAAGAAATCGCTGTTTTTAGAACGCTACGTCAGCAATTAAAAAAACGAGAAGGGAAGCCGAGCTTTGCCTTGTCTGATTTTATTGCTCCAAAAAAGACGAAGAAACAAGATTATATGGGCGCTTTTTGTACGGCTATTTTTGGCGCAGATGAATTGGCAGGAAGTTATAAGGCAAAAGAAGACGATTACAATGCAATTATGGCACAAGCCTTGGCAGATCGTTTTGCAGAAGCCTTTGCAGAGTATTTGCACAAACAGATTCGTACACGTCATTGGGGCTATGCAGGTGAAGAATCATTGACCAATGAAGAGTTGATCACAGAAAACTATAAGGGAATTCGTCCAGCACCTGGATACCCTGCGTGTCCAGATCATTTGGAAAAAGAAACTATTTGGGAGTTGTTAGCCGTAGAAGAGAACATTGGTGTACAATTGACAGAGAGTATGGCAATGTGGCCAGCAGCAGCAGTGTCTGGATATTATTTTGCACATGAAGAGTCGAAGTATTTCGGATTGGGGAAAATTACGGATGATCAAGTGGTTGATTTTGCAAACAGAAAAGGAATAACAAAGGAAAAAGCCAGAAAATGGTTGCATCCGAACATCGCTGACAATTAAATAGAGTTAAGAGCCAAGAAGCAACATAAAAGATACTGAACTAAATTCAGCATACATGAAAGTAACAGAATATATCAAAAAAGCAAACAGAAAAACAGGATTCTCTTTTGAAATTATTCCTCCTAAAAAAGGAAATAACATTCAAGAGTTGTACAAAAATATTGATCCGTTGATGGAGTTTAATCCGGCATTTATAGACGTAACCACTTCTAGAGAAGAATATGTGTATATTGACAAAGGGAATGGTTTGTTGGATCGGAAGATTACAAGAATGCGCCCGGGTACTGTGGGTATTTGTGCGGCGATTAAGCATAAATACGATGTAGATACCGTTCCGCATGTGCTGTGTGGTGGTTTTACCAAAGAAGAAACTGAGTATGTATTGGTAGATTGTTATTATTTAGGGATTGAAAATGTAATGGCGTTGCGTGGTGATGCCATGAGTCATCAAAAGTATTTTGAAGTCACCAAAGGAAGTCATGCGTATGCAGCACAATTGGTGGCGCAAATAAACGATTTAAGTCAGGGAAAATATTTGCATGAGGTGATAGAATCTGATTATAAAGCAAAATTTTGTATAGGAGTTGCAGGGTATCCAGAAAAACATTTAGAATCGCCTTCGTTGCATTCAGACTTAAAAAGATTGAAAGAAAAAGTAGATGCTGGCGCTGATTATGTGGTGACGCAAATGTTTTTTGACAATCAGAAATATTTTGATTTTGTAAAAGCTGCACGAGAAATAGGGATTACGGTGCCCATTATTCCTGGTATCAAACCCGTAGCGGTAAAACGTCATTTGCAATTATTGCCTCAGGTATTTAAAATTGATTTGCCAGAAGCACTGATAAAAGTGATAGATACTTGTAAAGATAACAAAGCAATACGGCAAGTTGGTGTTGAATGGGCGATTCAGCAATCAAAAGAATTGCTTGCTTACGGAGTGCCTTTATTGCATTATTATTCGATGGGAAAGAGTGATAATATTAAGGCAATTGCAAAAGCAGTTTTTTAATTCATAGAAACTATTGATACTGCTATTGCAAAAACTAATTTTTTTTGAATTGTACAGGTAAAATATTTGATTACTTTTGTAGGGTAAAACAGAATTAACAATTTAAAAATAAAGAATATGGCATTAGAAATTACAGATGCAAACTTTGAAGAAATCGTATTAAAATCTGACAAACCAGTATTGGTAGATTTTTGGGCAGCTTGGTGTGGGCCTTGTAGAATGGTTGGACCTATTGTTGATGAAATTCATACAGAATATGAAGGAAAAGCAATTGTAGGAAAGGTAGATGTAGATGCAAATCAAGAATTTGCTGCTAAATATGGAGTTCGTAATATTCCTACCGTATTGATATTCAAAAACGGAGAAGTGGTAGACAAACAAGTAGGTGTTGCACCTAAAAATGTGTACACGGGTAAAATTGATGCTGCAATGTAATCTTGCTAAAAGCAAAAGATATGTATAAAAGGTTTGGCGTTGGTCAAACCTTTTTTTATTTTCGGTACGTAGATGGATATTTCACAAGTACATAGCTCAGAAATTAAAAACCTAGAATTGCTTGCCAAACAAGTAGTAGAAGGGTTTATAACGGGAATGCATAAAAGTCCGTTTCATGGGTTTTCTGTAGAGTTTTCTGAGCACAAGTTGTATAATAAAGGAGAAAGCACACGCCATATTGATTGGAAGTTGTTTGCCAAAACTGAAAAGCTCTACACTAAAAAATACGAGGAAGAAACCAATTTACGCTGTCATATTATTATAGACAATTCGGCTTCAATGCATTATCCGGAGGTGAAGACGCAAAGGATAGATGCTTTAAATAAAATCGGATTTTCTGCGGTTGCTGCGGCCGCTTTACTAGAAATTTTAAAACGCCAACGCGATGCCGTTGGATTGAGTATTTATTCGGACACCTATGAATACTACGCTCCAGAAAAAGGGGGCGATCGGCATAGAGCCATGCTGCTCCATCAGCTAGAAAAATTATTGACTTCTAGGTCTAGAAAAGGGACAGAAACCTATCAGTATTTGCATGAAATTGCAGAGAACATCCATCGGCGTTCTTTTATTATTTTGTTTACAGACATGTTTCAGACTAGCGCTAAAAAAGAAGCCTTGTTTGAAGCCTTACGTCACTTAAAATACAACAAGCACGAGGTGGTGCTGTTTCACACCTTCGATAAAGACACCGAATTGAATTTTGATTTCGACAATGCTCCGAAAAAATTTGTAGATACTGAAACAGGAGCGACCATTAATGTATTTGCGTCAGACATCAAAGAGAAATACCAAGAAGCAATTACAACGTATTTTAAAGAACTGAAAATAAAATGCTTGCAATACCAAATAGACTATGTGCCTGTAAACATCCGTGAGGGCTTTGCTTTGGTGCTGACAAGCTACTTAATTAGCCGAAGAAAATTTTTATAATATTTCTTTCTTTTTCTTTTGTTGATATTAAAATCCGACTTATATTTGCATCCGCTAAGAGCAACGGTCTGGTAGTTCAGCTGGTTAGAATACCTGCCTGTCACGCAGGGGGTCGCGGGTTCGAGTCCCGTCCAGACCGCAAAAGCATTTGTTAATCGTTTGATTTTCAGATGCTTTTTTGGTTTACAAAACTTTTTTAGTCAGCATTTAGTCAGCAATATAAAAATTCAGAGAAATTTCTAGTGAATGACCCTAATTTTTTTTCATACCTACAAATTACAATAATTTTAACAGAAGAAGATATATCGTATAGTTGCACGTTAGTTCACCCTGCCAAAAAATGTTTTCCGTGCTTCTTCAGATAAAGAAATACCTGGTTTGGTATTATAAGCAAATACAACTAAAATCCGATCTTGCTTGCCTTTATTTGGTGTAACACGGTGTATCGTATCTCGACCTCTAAACAAAACAAGAGACCCAGGAGACTGTGCCAACTGAACTGGTTTTTTGATTCCGTCAAGTACCTTTCCAACACCATCAAAATTCATGTCGCCTTTTTCAGAGTTTCGAAGTTGTTTTACATATTCCACTTCCCCACCAGATTCGGCCGATTGGATCATCAGGGTAATCGCAAATGATGAATTATCAAAGTGCCACCCTAATTCTTGACCAGTTTCATGATAGTGAACGTTGATCGATGAAAGCGGGTCTTCATATGCAAATAGCGCTGATTCTCCCAATACAGTACATAGAAACTGTCGGAATTCTTTAGAATCATATAAAACCCTTAAGGGTGATTGTTTCCCAACCTGGTCATCTGTAATACATCCTTTTGTACTAATAATTTGTCTATTTCTTGAATGATTATCTGGATAATCTGTATCTGTCGGAGATAAATACACAGTATGTGTTTTCTCAGAAAAATAGGCAAGATGTTTTTTTTCTTCAGCTTCTTCTCTCACTTCTTTCAAAGCAAGTTCACTCATAAAATTTGGAAGAACAACTGACCCATGCTCATTTAATTTCGCATTACAATCAGTAGCAAATCCTTCTAGGTCATTTATTGGGTACCGATCTAAGTCGAGGATGTTGTCAATGTGTTTCATAATAATAGTTGTTTATTAATCTGATCTATTTCTCTAGCTAGTTCGAAATCTTTATCTGTTAATCCACCTGCATTATGAGTGCTCAAAGCAATATTTACTTTATTGTATGCATTTTTCCAATTTGGATGATGATCTGATTTTTCAGCAATTAATGCTACAGATGTCATAAACGAAAACGCTTGTATAAAATCCTTAAAAATAAACTCTCGATGAATAAATTTACCTTTTAAAATCCATGCGGAATCAACTTTACTAATTCTATCTTGAATTTCTTGTTCGTTTAACTTTGTCATTTTTTTTGGTTCTAAAATAATCAAGTACTATCTTATCGCTGTATTCAGTTAATTTAATAATTAAAATTACCGTCGAAATCATGTTTCCTATCAAAAGTTAGATAAACTACACAATACTGGGTGTCCAAAATTATGCATTTGATTTCTTTCTCCTTGTCAGAAATACATACCACTTTAAGATTGTATTAACCGTTTCTCAGTTCAATTAAAAACAAATCTTTATATAGAGTAGCAAATGGTTTAGCAAACACAAACCCTTTTAACCTTGATAAATATATAGAAAAATTTATATTAGATGCAAAAAAAAATCATAATATCGACTTTCCTCATGTAAACAAAAGAAATACTTTAATTTTGTTTAAAGAATTAGATAAAGAGACCATAGCTATTGCATTAAGAAAAGACGATGATAGCAAAGTAACAGTTGTAGTGGACCCTGAAAACTGGTATGCAGCTAATCAAGCTAAACGTTGGTATATTATTTATCATGAATTAGGACACGACATATTAAACTTAGAGCGCTTTTATAGGTAAGTTTTAGCTTTTTAATTTCAACTAAAATCGTATAACAACAAAAACGAAATACTCAGTAAAATCAGCTGATTATTTAAATAAAAAAGAGGTTATTGATGTTATAACAATGTAGTTTGAATCAACTTGCCTTTATAATGGTTTACCAAGATTCGGGTCTCCCGGTTTTTTAACAGAAGAAGATTTTAAAAAAATTGAAAATCTCCTTGAGGAGTTTTGTGTTAAAAATAAATCGAATTTATCTTAACTAAATTGTTTGAAAACATATAAAAAAAGTAATTATATAATTACTTTGAATTTGTGTTTTAGTACAATGTCGTATAAATTACATAACTTTAGATTTTATAACTAACATAAAAACAACATTATGAAACATTTATTGACAATTTTTTGCCTTACATTTTTGTTTATAGCTTGTCAACCTGTATCTGACAATTCTGCAAACGAAGCTTTTGAGGAAAACTCAAAAACTGTATTAGCTGTACTAGAGGGATTTCAGAATGAAAATCTAGATCATCAAGCGTATTATGCAACCGATTTTGTAGGTCTAGTAACTAGTTTTGGAGCTGATAAAGACTCTTTGAGTTTAGACGAATCTATAGAAAGAGATAAACAAAACTGGAAAATATTAGATTTCAAATTATTAGACGACCCAGTTGTTTTGTTGCCTGGAGTTAATGCTGAAACTAAAATGGCTGATGGTTCGGTTCGTTATTATGGCGATTGGGAAGTTACACTACCTGCAACCGATTCTACTGAAGCCAAATCTGGCGTATTAAAAATATATTCATCTTTTGATTTTAATGAAGAAGGGAAGATAATAAATGAAGTAGGTTATGGTGATTTTACAGGTATAATGCAATATTTAATGTCTGCTGACGATGATGAT
>Ga0209554_1002147_pt1 | contig 14052 bp, 9 predicted proteins | sample MarorgKNORR_S2LV_5_FD_188221 | JGI IMG/M metagenome (GOLD analysis project Ga0209554, IMG submission 188221) | Marine microbial communities from the Southern Atlantic Ocean, analyzing organic carbon cycling - Bottom_A/KNORR_S2/LV (SPAdes) (version 2) | ecosystem: Environmental > Aquatic > Marine...
TTGCCGGACCCGAACTTCCACCGGACCGTGATCATGCTCATCGAGCACAACGAGGATGGGGCGCTCGGCATCGTCCTGAACCGCCCACGGCTCGTCGGGGGCGCCGAGGCGGTTCCCCACTGGGGCGACCTGCTCCAGGCGCCGGCATTCCTCCACGAGGGCGGACCCGTCTCGGAGAGTTCGGTCATCGGCGTGGCGCTCGGACCCGACGGCGGCGTGGACGGCCTGGCGCCCCTGTTCGGCCGCATCGGCATCCTCGACCTCCATCGCCAGCCCGACGAGGTTCCGGGCGTCGAGGCCGTCCGACTGTTCGCCGGATACGCCGGCTGGACGGGTGGACAACTCGAGGGTGAACTCGCCTTCGGTTCCTGGTTCGTCCTCGAGGCGGAGGCCGGCGATGTCCTCACCGACGACCCCGAGCGCCTCTGGGAGCGCGTCCTCGCCCGCCAGGAGGGTCTGCTCGGCCGGGTCGCCAACTACCCCGAGGACCCCTCGATGAACTGAGGCCCACCCCGGAAGCAGCCGCTCAGGCGACGATCTCGATCGGCGTGCCCAACGGGAGGCTCAGGCGCAAGAGCAGCTCGATCACCTCGTCGGCGACACGGATGCACCCGCGGGAGACCGCCTCGCCCAACAACTCCGGCCGGTTGGTGCCGTGAAGTGCCACTGCCGGCTCTCCGCCGTCGATGAGGTCGAGGACCTCCGAGAAGGCCGATGTACCGAACAGGCCCACACCCCGCTCGGTGTCCGGATCGATTTCCATCTGGATGTTGTTCACATAGAACAGCCCCGTCGGGGTGGGTGTCTCCGGTGCGCCGATCGTGACGTCGGCGGCTATGAGCACGTCGTTCCCGTCGTAGACGGTGATCAGCCGCTCCCCCAACTCCACGACGATCCTGGTCGTCACCGTCGAGAGCACGACATCGGTGCGTCGGACCCAGCCGGTTCTGCCGTTCGGCCGCACGGGAAGGTGCACCTGTACCCAGTCCGGATCGGACGTCTCAGCGGCCAGCAGGACGCGTGGTCCATCGAAGGGGCCGGGGTTCGGGAACAGCCACCACTCCGCACCCTCCGCCGGCTCCCGAAAGACCTCGAGGAGGTCGATGCCCGGAGCCGCCGTCACGACCACGGCCGAGGGTGCCGCAGGCAGGGTGCCGGTGGTCTCTGGGATGGTGCTGGTCGAAGTCGTGCTCGTCGTGGTGGTCGCTGGGATGGTGGTCGTCGAAGTCGTGCTCGTCGTAGTGGTCTCCGGGATGGTGGTCGTCGAAGTCGTGCTGGTCGTGGTGGTCTCCGGAAGGGTGCTCGACGAGGGCACCGGTGCGGCTCCCCGGACGGGTGGAGCCGTGGTGGTGGCTCCGAGGCTGCGCATCGCCGGAAGGTCGTCGGGGCTGCCACAGGACGCGGAGAGGACGGCGAACGCCGCCACCAGGCAACGGACATTCCGACGCATCGGCACTTTCTAGCCGCCCGGTCCCTGTCCGCGCCGGGGTCGCAGCCGCTGACGGCCCGAGGATTTCGGCGTCAGCAGCGTTCGCTGGAATATCGGCACCGGGGGCAGCGCTGTGTCCCGTTCGAGAAAGGCCGCCATGACGCCCGCCAGGGCACGTGAATCGTCGAGTGCCTGGTGGGCGTCGCCGATCGGCACGCCGAGTGCCTCGGCGAGCAGTCCGAGTCGACCCGGAAGTCTTTCCGCACGGGCGATCTGCAAGGTATCGAGCGCCTCGAGTCCCATCGGTCCGAGGCCCGACCGCTCCCACTCGCTGTCGAGGAAACGGATGTCGAAGTCGGCGTTGTGGGCGACCGGCACGCAGCCGGCAAGTGCATCCGCCAGGTCCCCGGCGATCACCCTGAACGCCGGAGCCGAGTCGAGCCACTCGGGTCGAATGCCGTGGATGTCGGTCCGGCCCAGGTTCCGGGTGCCAGCGTCGACGAGGGTCGTCCACTCCCCCACCACGTCGCCCGTGACCGAGATCCGGACGACGGCGATCTCGATCACCCGGGAGCGGCTCGCGTCGAGGCCGGTCGTCTCGACATCGAAACAGGCAAAGTGGGGAGCGTTCACTCCGGCAGGTGCGCACAGGCGGCCATGATGGCGACCGTAGCGCCCGTCCGGTCGTGTCCGATCCCGATGGGCCTCGTACGCTCGGCCGGTGACTGATGGCGAACAGATCCCTGTATCAGGCCCCGATCGCGCCGCCATCCAGCGCCGGACCCTGAAGGTCCTGATGACGACCATCCTCCCCGCCGGTGCGGCAATGAGCGCCGGATACTCCTCGGCGGCCGTACTCGGCGAGGACATCACCGGCAGCGCCTGGCTGGGTGGCATGGCGGCTGCTGCGATGACCACCGGCGCCGCCATCTCCGCAGTGCCGCTGGCCCGGTTGATGGCAGCGCACGGGCGGCGTCCCGGCCTGGCCGTCGGCTACCTGATCGCCTGCGCCGGTGCAGCCTGCGCCGCAGCGAGTGCCTTCGTCGAGTGGTATCCGCTGCTGCTCCTCGGGATCCTCGGGATCGGCACGGGGAACGCAGCGAACCTGGCCGCCAGGTTCGCCGCCGCAGACCTGAGCGAGGAGCACGGCCGGGCCAAGGCGATCGGCGGACTCGTGTGGGCATCGACCTTCGGCACCGTGCTGGGGCCCACGATCGGGCTCGGACCGGCGCAGGGGTTCGCCGGCCTGATCGGCCTTCCACCGCTCGCCGGTCCCTACCTGTTGTGCATCGTGCTGTTCAGCGGATCAGCGCTGCTCATCTGGCGGCATCTGGTGCCGGATCCGCTGGTCCTCGCCGGAGGGGTGGGGCTTCCCTCCTCCTCACGGCCGAGTTTCCGGAACTCGGTCCGCCTGCTGGCCGGCTCACCACCCGGGCGCCTCGCCGTGCTCAGCATGGTCGCCGGCCATGTCGTCATGGTCGGCGTCATGACCATGACCCCGCTGCACATCCGCGACGGGAATCACGAACTGCAGGTCATCGGCTTCGTCATCTCGCTGCATGTCGTCGGCATGTACGCCTTCTCCCCGGTCGTCGGCTGGTTGGCCGACCGGTTCGGCACCCGGCTGGTCCTCGCCACGGGCGGGCTGCTCCTCTTCGCCGGCGCCGAAATGGCCTCCCGTACCGAAGCCGAACACACCGGTGGACTGTTCTTCGGACTCTTCCTGATCGGGCTGGGGTGGAGTTGCGGCATGGTCGCCGGGTCAGCGCTGCTGACCGACAGCTTTCCGTTCGGGTCGCGGGTTCAGGTGCAGGGCCTCGCCGACCTGGTGATGACCGCGTCGGGGGCGATCGCCGGCCTGTCATCCGGGATCATCGTGGCCTGGGCGGGGTTTCGCTCCCTCGGGCACTGGAGCGGCATGTTGGGGCTCGCTCCGACGGTCGCGGTCCTGGCACTCACGGTGCATCGACCGGAGCGAAAGGTGCTCGACGGAGGCGGTTAGTGCCTTCGGTCCGTCAGCGGGCCGGAGACGGCCAACTGCGGAGGTGGCGGCGGACATAAGCCTTGTGGTCCGGTCGAGCGAGGCCACGTGCGAACAGTTCCTCACAGCGGGCGTCCTGCCACCTGCGGAAGTTCGCCACCCGGCGGCAGATCTCCCCGATGTCCTCGGACCTCGTCTCGATGATGCGTTCGTGGCAACAGCGCAGCCGGGTCCCGAGGGCGCACCAGAGGGAGAACAGGTGCTCATCCCTCCCGGGATCCTGCCGCAGGAGAACCGATGATCCCAGCACCCGGGTCCGCCAACTGAGTTCTGCCAGCTCGACTGCCTCGATGCCCCACTGGCGATGGTCGGTGTCGAGGACCGTGAAGTCGCCACGCTTCGCCATCTTTTCGATCTCACAGGCCTCCCGGATCGTGGCCGGTGACTCCGGGTTCCAGTAGAAGACGGTCATGAACCGTGAAGCATCGGTCCACGTATCGGCCTCGAAGAGGATGGTCCGCCACACCGGGCCGTTTCCGAGCCTCGTCGCATGTCGGGCGGTCTGTAGGAACTGTTTCTGCTGATCCTCTTCATGGTCGACCAGGAGAAACTCGGCGGGCAGGCGGCCCCACTGGGATTGACGGTCGCGCTCGGCGAGGTCCCTTCGGACAACGTCCTCGGCGGGAACTACCCGGCCCTCTCTGGTCACCTCTGATCGACCCCCTCATGGCTGTCGACGGGGGTGACAGCGTGGTGGATGGCGGCCTCCAGTCCTTCCAACGCAGCATCGATCACCGGAGCGTCGTCGAGGCGGTCGAACAACGACGACCGAATGGCCGCCAGCTGCTCCGTGTGCTGGTCGTCCGACATCGCGTCGAAGAGCATGTGGATCTGTTCGTTGTCGACGCCGAGGAAATCAGAGAGCTTGCGTGCATAGGGCTTGAGCGCAGCGGCTCCCTCTTCGATTCGCCGCAGGGTGTGGAAGGCCAGGCCGATCTCGACGGAGGCCTCGATGAGGCTGAGGCCTCGTGCGAGACGAACCGAACGAATCAGGACACCGAACTCTGCGGCCCCTCCCGATGAGGAATGCAGCACTTCGGCGAGCATGGTCCGGGTGTCCTCGATCGTGGCGGCCAGGTTGTCGAGGCGCTCGGCCAGGCGCCCGAGTCGGTCGCCCTCCGGGGAGTCGCCGGCCAGGATCGCATCGATCCGATCCCGGGAGACGCCGATGATCAGGGCGGCACCGTTGCGGGCCTTCTTCGACCAGCGTTTGGTCTCCCCGTTCTCGAGCCGGGAGAAGGCGGACTGGGACAGGCCCAGAACGGCTGTCGCCTCGACCTGGTGCATCCTGGGGCGCCTGCTGCGTCGGGAATCGCGGAGCCGTCGGGCCAGGGTCATGTGCGGGAGGGTCAGCGAACTGGCGGAATCGATTTCCACCGGGCCGCGAAAGGTGAACTCGGATTCCATGGTGATATGTAACTCCTCGTCGGGTGACATCAGGGACACTGGGCTACCGGGACATGAAGTGCCAGATCCGGGTCGGATGCAACGACGGGGTGGGTCGAACGTTTGGGATGCAGGAACGGCGTAGGTCGAATGCGCTGTATGCAGGCACCGCCCCCGAATCCGCCCCGGCGCTCAGAAGGCGAAATAGATGAAGGGCGCCACGCCGTCGGGACCCAGCAGGTCGATGCCGAGGATCGCGACGAGGACCGCCGCCGCCTGTACGACGACCGGCGCCCTTCCGAACGCCCTCCAGCAACCGTCAGCCCGTCCCCGGGGAGCGAACTGCAGGAACATGCCGAGGACGAGCAGGGCGACCACCCCCCCATCCAACGAGGGTGCCGAGGTCCAGCTTCCGCCGAGTGCTCCGAAGACCTCCAGCGCCCGATCCAGGTCCACGGCCCGGAAGAACACCCACCCCACACAGACGAGGTGGAACGTGAAGGCGATGCGAATGAAGCGGGCCAGCCGGCCGACCGGTGCCTGCGGTCCCCGACGATCCCGAATGAATCGACCGACCACCAGGCCCACGCCGTGCAGGAGGCCCCAGATCAGGAAGGTCCATCCGGCGCCGTGCCAGAGGCCACCCAGCAACATGGTGACCAGAAGGTTCCGATACGTCCGGGTCCGCCCCCCGCGACTACCGCCCATTCCGATGTACAGGTAGTCCCGCAGCCAGGTCGAAAGGCTGATGTGCCAGCGTCGCCAGAAGTCCTGGAGTGAAGCCGCCCGATACGGCTGATCGAAGTTCTCGGGGAACCGGAAGCCGAGCAGCAGGGCGATCCCGATGGCGATGTCGCTGTAGCCGCTGAAGTCGCCGTAGATCTGCAGCGCATACCCGTAGACGGCGAGAAGCGTCTCGAGTCCGGTTGCGCCACCGGGATCGGCGAAGACGCCGTCCACCAGGCGGGTCGCCAGGACGTCGGCGATCACCACCTTCTTGAACAGGCCACCCAGGATCAACTTCATCGAACGACCGGTGTCGAGCGGCGCCCGGTCGTTGCTCGCCAGCTGGTCCAGGAAGTCACGGGCCCGGACGATCGGCCCGGCCACCAGTTGCGGGAAGAAGGCCACGAAGAGGGCGAAGTCGCCGAGGTCACGGGTCGGGCGCAGGGTGCCCCGGTAGATGTCGAGCGAGTACGACATGGTCTGGAAGGTGTAGAAGCTGATCCCGACCGGAAGGATGATGCCGAGTGGGCGCGCCGAGACGGTCATGCCCAGGTCTGCCATCAGGTTCACGAACTCGATCACGAAGAAGTCGGCGTATTTGAAGATGCCGAGCATGCCGAGGTTCGTGGCAAGGCTGACCACGAGGTAGGCCCTGCGCCTCCGCTGGTCCGTCGTGGCGTCGATCGCCAGGCCCGTGCCGTAGTCGACGAGGGTCGAGATCCAGATCAGCGTCAGGAAGCGCCAGTCCCACCAGCCGTAGAACACATAGCTGGCGACGAGCATGGTGACCTTCCAGGCACGGGGGCGCTTCAACAGCACCGTGTGGGCGGCCAGGACCAGGGTCAGGAAGACAGCGAAGGTGATCGTCGGAAACAACATGGGCGGTCCGAGTCTGCCACCCGTCGGCCTCCCGGCCGGTGGTTGCCGAAGATGTCCGCACGCGTGCCCCGGACGGTGGTTGCCGAAGATGTCCGCACGGGTGTCCCGGACGGGAGGGACGGGGCCGGTACGATCCGCCGACGATGGCGGCGAAACCACGACTTCCCGACGAACTGCCCGAGGGTGACCTCGACGCGCTGATCGCCTCGTCGGGCATCCGGCGCATCCACCTCCTCGCCTGGCGCGACCTCGCCGACCCGGAGGCGGGCGGATCCGAGATCCACGCCCATGAGGTCGCCAGCCGCTGGGCGGATGCCGGCCTCGATGTCACGGCCCGCACCTCGCACGCCGCAGGGCACCGGTCCTCGACCCGACGCGACGGCTACCGGGTGGTCCGGCGGGCCGGGCGCTACCTCATCTTCCCCAGGGCGGTCGCCGCCGAGTTGCTCGGCGCCCATGGGCGCCGCGATGCCCTCGTCGAGATCTGGAACGGCGTGCCCTTCTTCTCCCCCCTCTGGGCGGCCAACCCCCGGATAGCCTTCCTGCACCACCCCCACGAGCTGCTGTGGCCCATGGTCCTCTCCCCGGGCCTGGCCCGCCTGGGGTCGTTCCTCGAACGCAGGATCGCACCTCCCTGCTACCGCAGCACGCCGATCGTCACGCTCTCGGAATCCTCCCGGGCTTCGCTGATCAGCGACCTGCACCTGCCAGGCCACGGGGTCCATGTGGTCGAGCCGGGCATCCACGCACGCTTCTCACCCGCTGACGTCCGCTCCCCCACACCGCTCGTGGTCGCTGCGGGCCGCCTGATGCCCTCCAAGCGCTTCGACGCCCTCATCCGGACGGTCGCCGAGGTCCGTGGGCGGATACCCGACACCCGCCTCGAGATCCTCGGCGAGGGCTACGAGCGGGAGGACCTCCTCGACGTCATCGCCGAGCTCGACGCCGGCGCCTGGGTCGACCTGCGGGGACACGTCGACGACGACGAGTTGGTTGCCACCTACCGCCGGGCGTGGGTCGTGGCGAGCGCCTCTGCCAGCGAGGGCTGGGGCATGACCCTCACCGAGGCGGCCGCCTGCGGAACCCCTGCGGTGGCGACTCTGATCCCCGGCCACGAGGACGCCGTCGAGCACGGCGTCACCGGCCTGCTCGCCGCCGACGACCGGCAGCTGGCCGACCATATTGTCGACCTGTTCGCCGACGCCGACCGTCGAGCGGCGTTCGGTGCGGCTGCGCTGGAGCGTTCGGCCCGCTACGACTGGGACCGGACGGCGACGGAAGCCTTCCGGGTACTGGCCTCCACTGCTTCGACGGACCGGTGAGCACTCGGCTGCGTCGGCTCGGTACCCACCTGCTCCGACAGATGGACGCAGCCAGGGGCCAGGTCGGGATCCTCGCCCTGCTGGCCTACCTGCCGCTCCTCCTCACCCACCGTGGCATGGTGGCCGCCGACACCAAGCCCTACCTGCTGCTCGACCCCCGCGGCCTGCTGCAGGACGCCGGATCCATGTGGCAGCCCGACTTCGCCATGGGGACGGTCACCCACCAGAACCTCGGCTTCCTCTGGCCCATCGGACCGTTCTTCGCCGTCGGCGACCTGCTGGGGCTCGCCGACTGGATCGTGCAACGCCTCTGGCTGGGTTCGATCCTGTTCGCCGCAGGCATGGGCGTGCGCTGGTTCCTCCGCACGATCGGCTGGCGTGGCGCGGCGGTCCTCGTGGCGTCGATGGCCTACATGCTCAGCCCCTACGTCCTCGACTACATCGCCCGGATCTCGGTCATCCTGTTGCCGTGGGCGGGCCTGCCGTGGATGCTCGCCCTGACCGTTCGGGCATTGCGGACGCCCGGCTGGCGACACCCGGCACTGTTCGCGCTGGTCACCCTCACGATCGGCGGGGTCAACGCCACATCGCTGCTCCTCGTCGGCCTCGGCCCGGTGCTGTGGATCGCATGGAGCGTCGCAGAGGGCACGGTGCCCTGGCGCAGGGCCCTCGGCGTGGCGGGCCGCATCGGGCTGTTGATCGTGGGCACGTCCATCTGGTGGGTCGTCGGCCTTCGGACCCAGGCCGCCTACGGGCTCCCCACCCTCCGGCTGACCGAGACCTACGAGGTCATCGCCGACGCCGCCACGGCCCCCGAGCTGTTCCGCGGGCTCGGCTACTGGTTCTTCTACGGCCAGGACAAGCTCGGCCCCTGGATCGAACCGGCCCACGCCTACACGCGCTGGGCGCTGCCCCTCTCGTTCGCCCTGCCGCTGTTCGCACTCCTGACGGCGGCGGTGACCCGCTTCCGCTACCGAGGGCATCTCCTCCTGCTGTTCGGCATCGGGATGCTCGCAGCCATCGCCGCCCACCCGTTCGACGCACCCTCGCCGCTGGGCCAGGTCTTCAAGGCATGGACGACCACCGATGCCGGGCTGGCCATGCGCAGCACGCCGCGTGCGCTGCCGCTTGTCGTGCTGGCAACGGCCGTCTTCCTCGGTGCCGGCGCAGCGGCGCTCGGACGACGGCTCCCCCGGTTCCGTGGGCCCATTGCTGCGATCCTCTGCCTGGCGATCCTCGTCAACTTCGCGCCGCTGTGGCGCGGACAGCTGCTGGGCGACAACCTCGAGCGCCCCGAGGAGCTCCCGGCCCACTGGGTGGCGCTGGCAGCATTCCTGGACGACGTTCCCGATCCCCACGAGTCCCGGGTCCTGGAGGTCCCAGGGAGCGACTTCGCCGCCCATCGGTGGGGCAACACGGTCGATCCGATCCTGCCGGGCCTCATGGAACGCGGCCACGTCGCCCGCGAGCTGGTCCCGCTCGGTACGCCGGCTTCTGCGGCCCTGGTCGTCGCCCTCGACACCGAGATCCAGGAAGGCAGGTTCGATCCCGATTCGCTGGCCCCCATCGCCCGACTCATGGGCGTCGGCGACATCGTGTTCCGCGGCGACCTGCAGTACGAGCGCTACCGCACGCCCCGCCCACCCGACCTCTGGGCGGACCTCGTCGCTGCCCCCGGCCTCGGGGCACCGGTGTCCTTCGGCTCGGGGCCGCCCAACCTCCCCTTCAGCCAACGGCCGCTCATCGACGAGCACACCCTCGACCGCCGCTCAGACGCCGAGGTGCCCCCCTACGTCGCCACATTCACCGTGGACGGCGCCCCTTCCATCCTGCGCAGCGCCGATCCCCGACGGCCGATCGTCATCGCCGGAGATGCCGAGGGCCTGGTGGCCGTCGCCGGCGAGGGATTCCTCGAAGCAGGTCGGCCTGTCTTCTACAGCGCCTCACTCGTCGATTCGCCGGAGATCGCCAACCAACCGGGGGCGCTGCTACTGCTGACGGACACCAACCGGAAACGGGGACAGCGGTGGGGCACCATCCGCGAGACACAGGGCTACACGGAGCGGGCCGACGAGGTACCCCTCGCCGCCGACCCCACCGACCAGCGCCTCGCCGTCCTGCCAGATGTTCCCGGCAGCCAGACCGTCGCCGTCCAGACGGGCGTCCGGGCCTCGGCGACCGCCTACGGGAACCCGGTGACGTTCGTCCCCGATTCGCGGCCCTTCAATGCCGTCGACGGCGATCCTGCCACGGCATGGAAGGTCGGGGCGTTCTCTGATGCGAGGGGCGAGCGCCTCCGACTCGACTATGACGAGGCCATCCCCGTCGGCGGCGTCGATATCCAGCAGGTCGTGTCGTTCGGCCAGATCCGACACATCACCGACATCAGGATTCGGACCGCTGAATCCGAACTCGAGGTCACGCTCGACAGCCGGTCCTTCCCTCCCGGCAGCCAGAGCATCGAGCTTCCCCACGGCATGACCGACTTCCTCGAGATCGAGATTCTGGGCACCAGCGACGGCGAAAGGAAGTGGTACTTCGGCGCGAGGTCCGTGGGCTTCACGGAGGTCGGGCAGTCGCCCGTTGCTGCGACCGAAACGGTCGCCCTTCCCACCGACCTCATGCAAATCCTCGACGGCGACGCCGGGCAGGACGTGGCCGTGGTCGTCTCACGGCAGCGATCGGACCCCCTCGACCCGGTGCGGACGGACGGCGAGTTGTCCCTCGACCGGGTCTTCACGCTTCCGTTCGAGCGGGCCTTCGTCCTCGACGGAGCGGCCCGCCTCTCCACGACCGCCCCGTCCTCCCTCCTCGACGACCTGCTGGGACGCGACGAGGGCCTCCGGGTCTCCGTGACCTCGCACCTCTCCGGTTCGCTGCGAACGGACGGCCATGCGTCGATCGACGGCGACCTGGCGACGGCGTGGGTGCCGGCCTTCGGCCCCCAGGAGGGCCAGGTCCTGACCTTGGAATACCCGGAGCCCCTGGCATTCGGCGAACTCCAGGTGCTCGCACGACGGAGCGACAACCACTCGCTGCCGGTCGGGATCTCCCTCTTCGTCGACCATGCCTTCGTCGGGACCTCGCTGGTCACCTCGGTGAGCGAGGACCTCGTCGCCGTCCACTTTGCCGTCGAGACCACGGCATCGCTCCTCGAGTTCGTCGTGGAGCGGACGGAGGTGTCCCTGACATCCGACTGGTACAGCAGCCACCCGGTGATCCTTCCGGTCGCCATCGTCGAGGTCAACGGCCTTCCGGCCACCCCCGTGACGGCGTTGCTCGACGACTCCTGCCGGGACGACCTCGTACAGATCGACGACCTGCCGGTGTCGGTGCGGATCCTCGGCGGCACGGAGCGGGCGCTCGCCCGACAACCCATCGACGTCGAACTCTGTGGGCCACCGCTCGAACTCTCCGCAGGGGCCCATCACCTGACCACCACGCCGGGTCGCGACACCGGACTCGACCTGGACCGCCTGGTGTTGCGGTCCGTGAGCATCGCTCCCCCGCAGGCAGCCGGCTCCCTGCCCACCGTCCGGGTCACCGACTGGGGCAAGACCAGCCGCGACCTCGTCACCTCGGCTGTCGACTCCTCCTTCTGGCTGGTGCTCGGGGAGAGCTTCACGGACGGCTGGCGCCTCACCTCCGAGGACGTCGCCGTCGATGCCGCATCGGTCCTGATCGACGGGTACGCCAACGGCTGGCTCATCGACCCCGCCGGCCGCGGCGGCGACCTGACCCTCCACCTCGAATGGACCCCGCAACGCCTGGTGCGCATCGGGCTCGTCCTCTCGCTCTTCGCAGCCATCGCCTGCCTGTTGCTGGCAGGCCGCGGCCGCAGGGACGAGGGAACGGACGCTGCAACGGGTGCGGCGGCCGTCCGCCTCGTCGATCCACGGGGTGGCCTGGCGGTCATCGGGAACCGAGCCGCAGTCGGCGTGGGTCTCGCCGTCGCTGTCGGCGCATGGCTGAACCTGCCGGCGTGGCCCCTGGCCGCTCCCCTGCTTGGCCTGGTGACGGGCCTCGTGCTGGCAGGACGCTGCTGGCGGCGCATACTCCCCCTGCTGGCCACCGGCCTCATGGCCACCGCTGCGTTCATGATCGTGCTCGATCAGATCCGGTTCCGGTACCCACGCGACTTCATCTGGCCCACGTTCTTCGACCAGTACCACGTCCTCGGTGTGCTGGCGGTGCTGTGCACGCTTGCGGAGGCGCTGCGTACGTTGCTGGCTCGACGTTCCCTGCGTCCCGCCGAGGCAACTGCTCCGGCTCAGTAGCGGTCGATGGTGCCGGTCACCAGCCAGGTCAGCAGGATCGACGCAGTCGCAACCACGGGGATCGCGGCGAGGACGAGGCGTGCCATCTCCTCGGGAAGGCGGTCGAGGGTCCGGACCAGTAGCCGCGGTGCCCCGGCGAGGAGCATCATCACGAGGAGCGGCGCCGAGTATCGGGCCATCTGTTGGCCGATCGTGTCGTAGGCCACGTGGTCCGTGAAGTACACGTAACTGGAGCCGAACAACACCAGGATCATCCCGGCAGTTCCGAGGCCCAGGAGCCACCGGTCGGGTCCCCGGAGGCCTCTGAAGTCCTTCCCGTCGAGGCGCAGCAGGGCAACCACCAGCAGGAGGAGGAACAGCCACGGTAGCGCCGCCGGCAGGCCGGACGTGAAGAAGCCGAAGTTCCGGAACCAGTCCTGCACATAGCCGTTGCCCGCCCGGGCCTCGTTGATCCAGGTCTCGACCGAGGCCCAGAGGAAGCCCGGGAGGTCGCCCAACAGGCGCTCGCGCTGCACTTCCGGCTGGAGGGCGAGGTCTCCGTAAGCCATCGTGGAGTTCACGGCCTTGTACCCGGTGGAGGAGTTGAGGAGGGTGACGAGGAGTCCGAGGCCGAGTGTGCCGACGCCGACCCTGGCCGCCAGCCGCCCTTCGGGCGTCCGGCGACGGATGCCGGCGACCGGGAGTAGGGCGAGGACGAGGAAGTACGGGGGCTTGGCGAGCGCCAGAAGAAGTGTTCCCGACACGAGCAGCCACAGTGGGATCTCGTCGCCGGCCCGTACCCGCGTCCACAGGGCCACGACCAGGAAGAGGGCGGCGGCCGTGAGGGCGTCCGGTGAGATCGTCGCGCCGAGGGTGAGGTGCATCGGGAGCAGGGCGAGGGCGGCGAGCGTCCAGCGGAACGCCGACGCGGTCCGTACGGCCAGGATCGCCAGGCCCAGGTAGGCGGCCAGGTTGGCGATCCGTCCCGCCCACAGGGCCAGGACCCCCGGGGCGTCGACGGCGACGGGCACCAGCATTCCGACCGCCGCAGGAAGGTATGCCACCGGAGGCGAGGCGTTGGTCGGTCGCAGGTCGACATGGACGGTCCGTCCGTCCGGGCTGCTCCCAAGGAGATCACCGGTCAATGCCGCCGTCCATGCCGGATTGCCGTCCACCCAGTTCTGCTGCACAAGCTCGGTGTCCTCGCTGTAGCTGGCGGGAATTGGTGTCCCGAGACCCTCCTCGTGGGTGGGGAACAGCGATCCGCCGGCCATGTCGACGGCCCGGGCGAAGTGGGTGTGCTCGTCGTAGCCGGTCCAGGCCGGTGCGAGGAGGGCGATCAGGAGGCCGAGGGGAACGCCGACGAGGAGGAGCAGGCGCTGTGGGCTCACCCGGGCAGCGTACCGATGAGTCCAGCGGCACCCGGGACAGCGTTCCCGCCCAAGTACAGTCGGCTCCCGTGTCCGAACCGCCCGTCCTCCTACTCCATGGCTTCGGCACGTCCTTCGCCAGCACCTGGGTCGGCAACGGGTGGACGGCGCTTCTCGAGGACGCCGGTCGCGAGGTCATCGCCGTGGACCTCCTCGGGCACGGTACGGCTCCCAAGCCGCACGAGCCGGACGCCTACCGGGGCCTCGAGGAACATGTCCTGGCTGCGCTGCCCGAGGAACCGGTGGACGCCATCGGCTTCTCGTACGGGGCGCGCACGCTCCTGGTCCTGGCCTCCCGTCACCCCGGTCGCTTCAACCGCCTCGTGGTGGCGGGAGTCGGCGCCCGACTCATGGCGCCCGACGACTGGAGGACCGAGGCGGTCGTCGAGGCCGTGAGGAGCGGCCAGGCGGAGCACCCGCAACTCGCCTACTTCGCACGCCTCCCCGAGGCCGACGACGCCGACCGGGAGGCCCTGGCGGCGTTCCTCGAGCGACCCGACCGGGGTCCCCTCACCCCGGAGTTGCTGGGCGCAGTCGACGTGCCGGTCCTGGTCGTCCTCGGCGAACGGGACGATGCCGGGCC
>Ga0209554_1002148_pt1 | contig 14050 bp, 9 predicted proteins | sample MarorgKNORR_S2LV_5_FD_188221 | JGI IMG/M metagenome (GOLD analysis project Ga0209554, IMG submission 188221) | Marine microbial communities from the Southern Atlantic Ocean, analyzing organic carbon cycling - Bottom_A/KNORR_S2/LV (SPAdes) (version 2) | ecosystem: Environmental > Aquatic > Marine...
ATCGCGGTAGCGCTGCTGCACCCGATCGAGAGCTCGCTCGATCCGCGTGGCACAGCGATTGCGCAGGCGAGTCGCGGTATCGATACGATTCCGCATCTCCTGGAGCAGGGCCTGGCCTTCGCAGCGGTAGTGGGCAGCGATCGCTCGTGCGGTCTGCGAGGCGCAGCGCGCCGAGAGCGCCGAACCACCCGAGGGCGGTTCGCCCGAAGTGTCGACGCCCGCCGCGGCGAGCCGTTGGTCGACAAAGCCCTGGTTCTCGGCGCCCTGCTCTGCCGCCGTGTCCGCCTCGGCACACAATAGGTAGCGCCCTTCGGCGCGCTCGTAGGCGCTGGCCAGTCGGGTCTCGCAGGTCGAGACGTCCGCGATGCTGCCGCGTCGCGCGGCACGCAGCGAATGACGCATGCGGCAACCGACGTCGCGACTGGCTGCCTTCGCCTTCGCCACCGAGCAGAGTTCCTCGGAGCGCTCGATCGCAGCCCGTTCTTCCGGCGTGGGTTCGGGTTCGGGAGCTTCCTCGGAGACGTAGTAGGAGCCAAGCGCGATAAGCATCTCGTCCCCGGTGGTGACACCCCCGCGGACCGGGCAGGCGTCGCAGATGCCGCTCCCGGGGTCTCCCGGGATATCGCAGGAGCTGTGGTCGCCACCGCAAAGCTCGCCCTTCCGCGGGCCGTTCATGCAGGCCACCGTCGAGTCCGGGCACGGTCCACCGCCTACGAAGGTCCCGAAGTTCGAAGGCGCCACCGGCGAGGTCGATTGCCGCTTCACCTTGGGGCTCCCGTCCATCGAGCCGTTGTCGTAGACGCTGCAGTAGAGGAAGGTTCGATCCTCGGCGTTTTCCGAGTCGTAGTACTTCGGCGTCTCGAAGACCAGGTTCACCGGATCGGCGTACGTGGTGCTCCGGTAGATCAACTGGTCCGGGTCTCCCGGTTCACAGGCAGGGTCCACCGCGTACGGCTGCCCATCGACTACGCAGGGCGGATTCGGCGCATCCCAGATCCGGAACTGCACGCCCCATTGATGGGTATGCGAGTTGAGGCGGAATAGGTTGGCGTACCGCGGGATCGTGTAGGTGGCGCAGATCTCCTCGGTCTCGAAGGGCGGTGTATTCTGCCCGAAGATGTCGTGGGCGTCGAAGATCCCCGCGACCTGGTGCTCGCGGTCCCCTTCCTGGGCGAAGTAGATGTTGAGGTACTGCTCCATCGTGGTGTCGTACTGGGTCAGGTTGAAGGCGTGGCTATTCCAGACGATCACGCCCTGCATCGGCAACACCGAGTAGACACCGGGGTAAAAGGTGTTGTCGTAGTACGACTCTTGCGAACCGGAGAAGGCCGGCGAGGTATTACCCCCAGACCCGGAAACGCCGCCGGCGCTCCAATCGAGCGGACCGAAACCGCCCCCGAATAAGCCGGGCGCCTGGTTGCCATTGCAGGCGACCGTAGACTTGACCTTCCCGCCGCAGGCCGGGGTGTAGCCCAGGCCGCTGGCGACATTCCTGGGATCGCAGGCGTCGCCCACCTCGTGCAGGACCACCGCCGGCGGGAAGCCGGCGAACACCTCGGCCGTCCGCTCCTTGTAGGTGAAGGCCCCGAAGTCGCGGCCCTGACCGGTGGGGTCGATGTACTCGAGGTCGTAGGTGCCGGTGTAGAGTTGGATGATGCTGTGGTGCGATTGCGCGTCCTGTAGCAGCAGCTCGCGGTGGTAGACGAAACATTTTTCCGAGGGATTCGCTACACCGAAGGCGCCCGGGCAATCGACCTGGAACTCCTCGGGGACCAGCGCCGGGTTCACCGTCAGGTCGTAGTAGGTCGCCATGCAGATCTCGTCTTCACTCTCCGGGGGGAGATCCCATTTCGGCTGACGGAACTGCACGCCGGTGCCGAGCGTCGGTCGAGCCGGGGGCTCGACCTTGAGCGGCGTTGCCGGCGGCAGACACACCGAAAGCAACTCCGCCGTCCCGTCGACCACCGCGCTCTCGGAGTCCGAATTGGGAGCGTCCGCGCGCACCCAGAGCCTGAAGGCCTCGAGCAGCTCCTCGGGAAAGTAGCCCGGCGGCATCGGCGAACCTTCACCCGACTCGAGCGCAGCACCGTGGGCCGCCGCCGCGAGCTTGCGGATCAGGAAACTCTGACTCGGCTCACCCGGAAGGATGTACAACTCTTTGTTGGCGAAGTTGTTCGAAGCAACGTTGACGATGTTCTCGTAGACCGAGCCCGGCGAAAGGTCGAGGCCCCCGGCCGGTGCGCTGCCCGTGTGGCAGGCCGCGCAGGCGTACTCCCCCTCGAAGACCAGCGTTTCGATCGCTTCCCAGGTGGTCGCGAAATCCTGGTTCGCGCAGGTGGTCGCCTCGCACAGGGCGCTGCACCCGTCGCTATCGACGAGGTTACCGTCGTCGCAATCTTCTCCGAGTTCGTGAATGCCGTTGCCGCAGACCTGCTCCGGACAGCTGCCCGGTGCCGCGGCACCGCTCGCCGCAAAGTGCCCCGCCTCGTTCGCGCTGATCGCAGCACTCGTGGCACTGCCCGCCACCGCGCAATACGACTCGTCCTCGATCTGCACGTGTACCCAGACGGCGTCCTGCGGACCCTCGACCTCGAAGCTCCAGTTCGGACCCGAGGCCTCGATCGAAAGCGCGCCCGGCTCGAGCAATACCGACGTCACCCCACCCTCGCGGCCATCGGGATCGGAGTAGAGGTAGGAACCGCCTACCGGCTCGCTCCAGAGCCCTCGGTCGAGCTCTATCAACTCGGTGCGCCCAGCAAAATCGCCCGTGCCGAGCACCAGCAGCTTTACGCTCTCGTCTCCCGGGTCGTGACCGATTTCGAGTGCAACCTGGCCGCTCGTCTGAAAATGAAACGACTGCTCCGCCGCGGTGCCGCTCGTCTGGATCTCGATCACATCCAAACCAATCGCAACCTTTGCGTCGTGGGCTTGTGCCAAACTCGGCAGGCACAGCGCCATCGCGAAAACCAGCGCGATCCCGATCACAGCGCGGAACGCGGGCACCCGCGGGAGAGCCTTCCGTCTCGTCATTGACTCAACTTCTCCGGTGGGCCGCACGACAACCCGGGGGCGTCAATCCGGTGTCGCGGCCTGGCGCATGAAAACGCCGGATAAAGGTAGCCAACTACACCCAACAGAACCGCGAAGGCCGCGAAAGTTCCGCCTGGGGCTCCAGGCTGGGTCTCCGGCCACGTGGGGGACCGCCCGCGGGGTTGCTGCTAACGGGCCGCGCCAGACTCGTCGCCGCGGGTGTACCACCAGGCCCAGAGGACAAAGAGCGCCTGGAACGGCAGCCGAACCCAGTTGAGCATCGCATTCCCGCTACCCGGTCCGTCCACGCCCATGTTCTCGAAGGTGACGTAGAGGTTGGCGGGAAAGACTGCGACGAGCAGCGCGATGACGCCCCAGGCCGCCAGCACCCGGGTGCGAGGCTCGAGCAAGAACACCCCGAGGACGATTTCGGCGAGCCCCGAGAGCACGTTCAGCCACTCGGGGTCCGGGAGATTCGGCGGCATGATCGCCAGGTAGAAGGCGGGATTCAAGAGGTGGTTGAAGCCGGCGAAGACGTAGAACGCCGCCATCAACCAGAGGAGTGCGCGCTTGATAGAACTCATGCCGGCATTCTGCCCTCTCCCCGCTGGGATTCCAACCCCCAGCGGGGACGTCCCCGCCTGGGGCCGGTCTGGTAGAGTTCCGGCCGCACGCGCCAAAGCCCCTTCGAGAAAGCGATGGAAAAGCCTCTCCCCTCCCTCACTGCCCCGCACCAACTCGCCTACACCTACAAGCGATCGTTGGGTCCCGTGCTCGGCGCCTTTTTCAACGCGCTGCGCGAGGGGCGCATCCTAGGCGTGCGCCGCAAGGACGGCAGCGTGCTGGTGCCGCCGAAGGAGTACGACCCGGAAACCGGCGAGAGCCTCGGTGAGATGGTCGAGGTCGCGAGCGAGGGCGAGGTATTGACCTGGGCGTGGGTCAAGGCGCCCCGCCCGAGCCAGCCGCTGGACCGCGCCTTCGCGTACGCGTTGATCCGTCTCGATGGCGCCGCTACCCCGCTACTGCACGCGGTGGACGCGGGCAGCGAAGACGCGATGCACTCGGGCATGCGCGTGCGCGCGCGCTTCGCAGCGCAGCCGCAGGGCGGCATCGGCGACATCGCGTGTTTCGTTCCGGCCTCCGAAGAGCCCGACGACACTTCGCCCGCACCGAGCGAAGGCACCGAACCGCTCGAAATTTTGCGCACGCCGGTCGAACTCGATTACACCTACTCCGCAGGCGAGTCGGCTTCACGCTTCCTGCGTGGCATCGGCGAAGGGCGCATGATCGGCCAGCGCTGCCCGGTGGATGGCCGCGTCTACTTCCCGTCGCGCGGTTCGTGCCCCCAGCACGGAGTCCCGATTTCGGGCGAGGCCGTCGAACTCGTCGACCGGGGCACGGTCGTAACCTTCTCGATCAACCGCGTCCCCAGCCCCAACATCGATCTCGAGCTGCCCTACGCCGCGATCCAGGTCGTTCTCGACGGGGCCGACACCACCTTCTTCCACGTGCTCGGCGAGTGCCCCATCGAAGACGTCCGCATGGGGATGCGCGTCGAGGCGGTGTGGAAGCCGCGCGAAGAGTGGACCGACTCGATCGAGAACATCATCTACTTCAAGCCCTCGGGCGAACCCGACGCCGAATTCGCGAGCTACGAGGACCACATCTGATGCGAGACGTAGCCGTCGTCGGTTTCACCCAGTCGAAGAGCCAGCGCCGCGAGCGCGACCACAACGAGACCGAGATCCTGATCCCGGTGATCGTCGACCTCAAGAAGAGCCTCGGCCTCGAGACACGGGACATCGACTTCATCTGCTCTGGCAGCAGCGATTACCTCGCCGGGCAGGCCTTTGCCTTCGTCTCCGGGCTCGATGCCATCGGGGCCTGGCCGCCGATCGCCGAATCGCACGTCGAGATGGACGGCGCCTGGGCCCTTTACGAAGCCTGGGTGAAAATTCAGATGGGCAGCGCGGACGTCGCGCTGGTCTACGGCTTTGGCAAGCCCTCGATGGGCGACCTGCCGCGCACCATGGCGCTGCAACTCGACCCCTACTACACGATGCCGCTGTGGCCCGACGCCATCTCGATTGCGGCGCTGCAGGCGCGCGCCTGCCTCGAGGCCAATGTGCTCAGCGAACGCGACATGGCCAAGATCGCGGTGCGCGACCGCGCCAACGCGAAGCAGAACGAGTACGCCCAGGTGGCAGGCGATTTCGAGGTCGACGCGCTGCTGGCGGAGGAAACACTGGTCTCGCCGCTGCGCAAACACGATTGCTCCCCGATCTCCGACGGCGCCTCGGCCATCGTGCTGGCGGCGGGCGACCGCGCGCGCGAACTCTGCGACCGCCCGGCCTGGATCCGCGGCTTCAATCACATCGTCGAACCCCACGAACTCGGCTGCCGCGACCTGACGCGCTCGCGCTCTACCGAGATCGCCGCCGAGAAGGCCGGCGTGGGAAAGGACAAGATCGACGTGGCCGAGGTCTACGGGCCGTTCACGCACCAGTCGATCCTGGTCGAGCGGGCGCTCGGCCTCGGCAACGACACCCGGGTGAACCCCTCGGGCGGCGCACTCGCCGCCAACCCGTTGATGGCCGCGGGGCTCACGCGCATCGGCGAAGCCGCGGCCCGCATCTGGGACGAATCCGGCGACCGTGCGGTGGCCCACGCCACCTCGGGCCCGTGCCTACAGCAGAACCTCGTCGTCGTGTTGGAGGGCCACTAGCATGGCCCTTCGCTGCGGAGTCGTGGGGATCGGTCAGACCGAGTATTCCGCCAGCCGCGTAGACGTTTCGATGGCCGGGCTGCTGCGCGAAGCCGCCGAGCGCGCGCTCCTCGATGCCGACCTCGGCTGGAAGGACATCGACGCGGTGGTGATCGGCAAGGCCCCGGACATGTTCGAGGGCGTGATGATGCCCGAACTCTTCCTCGCGGACGCGCTCGGCGGGGCCTACAAGCCGATGCTGCGGGTCCACACCGCGGGCAGCGTAGGTGGCTCGACCGGCATCGTCGGCGCCAGCCTGGTGCAATCAGGCATACACGAGCGCGTGCTCGCGGTGGCCTACGAAAAACAATCCGAGAGCAACGCGATGTGGGCGCTGACCATCGCGATGCCGTTCTCGGTGGCGGTGGTCGCCGGCGCCGGGGGATATTTCGCGCCGCTGATCCGCGGCTACATGCACCGCTCGGGCGCCCCCGATGACACCGGCATTCGCGTCGCGCTGAAGGATCGGCAGAACGCGCTCAAGAACCCCTACGCCCACCTGAAGCTGCCGGACGTGAGCTTCGAGAAGATCGCCGACTCGCCGATGCTCTGGGACCCGATCCGCTACCTCGAAACCTGCCCCTCTTCGGACGGCGCCTGCGCGATGATCTTCGCCAGCGAGAAGCTCTCCGAAAAGGCGCCGACGCGCCCCGCGTGGATCCACGCCACCGAGATGCGCAGCGAGCCGACGATGTTCTCCGGGCGCGACCAGGTGATGCCGCAGGCCACCCTCGACAACGCGGCCGCGCTCTACAAGAAGGCGGGCATCAGCGACCCGCGCCGCGAAATCGACTGCGCCGAGATCTACGTTCCCTTCAGCTGGTTCGAGCCGATGTGGATGGAGGGGATGCTCATCGCCGACCCCGGAGAGGGCTGGAAGATGACCTACGAGGGCGCCACCGCTCTCGACGGCGATTTCCCGGTGAATATGTCGGGAGGAGTGCTCTCCTCGAACCCGATCGGCGCCTCGGGCCTGATCCGCTTCGCCGAAAGCGCGATGCAGGTGCGCGGCCAGGCCGGCGACCACCAGGTGGACGGTGCGAAAAAGGCACTGGGCCACGCCTACGGTGGGGGCTCGCAGTATTTCTCGACCTGGATCGTCTCCAGCGAGAAGCCCTGAAAGCAGAAGGGGCGGAGCGCTTTCGCGCCCCGCCCCGATACCCGCGAGCATGAAACTCGCGCGGGTGGGTCCTCTCGTCCGGGCCGCGCCTATTGGCACGGGCCGAATTGGAAGGTTTCGGTCGCGGGCTCGTAACACCCGACTGCGGTGTTGTTGGTCTCGTCGGATTCCCAGATCTGTTCGTGGGGGTCGACCTTGAAGAGCACGTCGACCACGTCGGCGCCTCCAGAGGTTTGCCACAGGTTTCCGTCCTCGGTGACGATCGCCGAAGCGCCGGGCGCCAACGGGCCCTGGACCTCGCAGTCACCCGTGCACCGGAACGACGCGCCTCTTCGAGCAACCAATCGAAGCTGGCGGTTTTGCCGATTCCGGGGTCTCCAGAAATCACCAGGCAGCGTCCGCGGCCCTCCGAGACCGCGTGGAGCTGCTTTCGCAGCTGCTTGCGCACGCCCTCGCGGCCGATGAAACCGCCATCGTCGGTCGTTTCGGAAGCCGCCTCGGTTTGGCCCGGGGGCGCACCCGCCACCGGGGTGCCTGCGCTGTGCTCGGTCACGTCCGCGATAAACCGATAACCCCGCCCGCGCACCGTGGCGACGAAGCGCGGCGCTCGGCTGTCCTCACCGAGTGAGTTGCGAATCGCGTTGACGGCTCGCGGGAAGACCGACTCGGTGACGTGCTCGCCGGCCCAGACCGTGTCGAGGATCTCGTCCTTGGTGACGACGCGCTCGCGCTTTTCTACGAGAAGCCGCCGGAGGTCGAAGGCCTTGGGCTCGAGGCTCTGCGGCTCACCCGCGCGGCGCAGCTAGTAGAGCCCCGCGTCGAGCTCGAATTCCTCGAAACTAAAGGTCATCGTGTCGGCGGGCTCTCCAGGCGGAACCATAGCGACCCCGCCCAGCCGGGGACGCAGGCGCGCGCAGGCGGACACCGATCCGCCGCAACCGGCCCCGCCAGTGGGCCGGCGCAACCTAGGCTGACCCTCGGCCATGCGACGCCCTCCCTCGGCACGACGACAACCTCCCTCGCTTCCGCATTTTGCGGAGTCGCATTGCCCCCGCTTCGACTCACCCCGAGAACCCCACTTGCGGTCCCCGAGGCGAGATCAAGATGTCCGAGTACAACCCTTCTCCTTCCATCGCGCGCCGCGTCGCCACCACCCTTCTGGCCTGCGGCTCCCTTCTCTTCGTGGCCGCCTGCCTCTTTGGCGACACGCTGCGCCCGGCGCCCGGGCGCTTTGCCTGGGCGGAGCCGCTCTTCGAGGAGTTCGACGGGGCACACGTAAACCTCGCGAACGGAAACCTTTTTCTCGAGCGACGCGACCTCGAACTCGACACCTGGCTCGGGCCGGTGGCGATCGGCGCCGTCTATAACTCTGCCAACGCGCAATGGCGCTGGAACTTCGCCATGGAGCACGACGGAAAGCGATTCACGGACCAGAGCGGCGCCCTTCACGACCTGCAGCACGTGGTCGTCGGTACCGAGATCCCCGGCACACATTGGCTGAAGCACAGCGAAGAGGCGGTGCGTTCGCGCGGGGGGCTGGTCTTCCAATTTTCAGGCGGGACCCTCGACGCGGTGCACTGGAACCAACACGACTACCCGCGCCTGGCCTACACCTGGAGCAAAATGGGCGGCGCACGCCAGCTCGAACGTATCGAGCAGTGCCTCGACGCCGAGGCGGCGTGTCTACCCCTCTTCGAGATGAGCTGGGATGCCGACGGGCGGTTGCTCTCGGTGCGCGATCGCGCGGCGCGCAGCCTGCGGATCGAGCGCGACCAACGGGGACGGCCGATCCGGGTCGAGGGCGCGGCCGACGCCGCCGCCGGCCGCTCGGGCACCCACTACGAATACGAGACGGGTGCGACCGGCAGGCTCGTCGCACGCACCCTCGCCGACGGCGAGCGCAGCGAATTCGCCTATGACACCGAGGGCCACCTGGCTTCGCTGCGGCGCGTGGGCGAAGGCGACCCCACCACACTCTTTGCTTATGCCCGCGCCGACGCCAAAAACTACGTGACCTCGGTCACCCGCGCGGACGGCAGCGTCCGGCGCTACCGCTTCGACGCCACCTGGCGACTCGACAGCCGCACCGAAGCGGATGGAGACACCCACCGCACCACCTGGCAGGGCTTCCACATCGCCTCGGTCACCGATCCGACCGGCGCAAAGACGCGCTTCGATCGCAGTTGGGGGGCGGCTTCGTCCCTGGGACTCGGCCGCACGCTCACGATCACCAAGACCACCGCCTCCGGCAACCGCGCAGTCAAGGTCTTCGCCTCGGGCGCCCACAACCGCGCTGACCCCTTCGCCTACGCGCTGCTTTCGCACAGCGATTCAGTCGACGAGATCGAGAGCCGCAGCTACGACCGCGGTCGCATCGCCTCATTGCACGACGGGACCTTCACCTTCTACTTCGGCTACGGCGACCCCGGCGTGTCGTCCTTCCTGCCTTCTTCGGGGGGATACGCCGGGTCGTACCGAAGCGCGCTTCTCGGAAACCGGGGCGAACACGGCCACCCCCTGCGCATCACCTCGGCTTCGACGCTCTCGACTCTTACACTCGCCGCTCCGGTGTACGACGCCGTGGGGAACCTGTTGGTGGGGTCGGGCATCTCCGAGCCGACCTCGCCCGGACGCCCAGGGGTCGTATCGCGCAGTTTCTACGCGGACCGTAGCCTGGCCGGGATCACCTACCGCGCAACCTCCGGCGAAACCGCGCCCCTTGGCATCGAGCGTCGCGCCGACGGCCAGCCCCTCGCGATCCGCCGCCCCGGCGGCGGCGATACCGAGTTCGATTACGACGCACTCGGCCGCAACACCGCCCGCCGTGAACGCGTCGACGGCGGCTGGCAGACCACGCGCTTTGAATGGGATGCGCAGGACCGCCGCGTCGCGACTCTGCGGTCCAACGGGATGCGCACCGAAACCGACTACGACTCGCAGGGAAGGGTCGTCGCGATCCGTCATCTCAAAGGGGGCGTGCTCGAGACCGTCGTCACCAATACCTGGGAGAGGGGAAAACTCGTCTCTCAGGCCGATTCGAGCCGGGGGGGCGCTGAGCATTACGAATACGACGCAGCCGGAAACCGCGTCGCGATCGACTACCCCGGCGGCGAGCGCCTGGAATTCGAAGTCGATCTGCGCGGCCGCGTCACCCTCGAGCGCTTCATTGCGGCGAACGGATCGACGCTGCGCGAGATCGAGACGGATCTCGACCCGGCGGGACGCCGCACCGCGCTGCGAGAAGACGGCGAAGAACTCATTGTCTTCGAGCGTGGAGTGGTTCCGGCACTGGGCGCCGAGTTCGACGCGATCCGCTACGGCAACGGACTCGTCCGCGAGTTCGAGATCGATGAAGAGTGGAATCGCCTCGCGCGTTCCTCGACCCATCGGGACGGCGACCTTGTCGAACTGACTGAACTGGTCTTCGAGACGGACTGCAGCGCCAGCGTCCCGGACCGCGCGACCTGTCTGGACGTCTACGAAGCGGCCCTGCCCACTTCGCCCGGCGCGCACCCCGCCGAACGCTACGAGTTCTCCGGCGGCTACGGAATCGAGTCGGGGACGTCCGTTCACCTCGTCCTCGGGCGTCCGTCGTCGGGACCGCGGCTCGAGGCCGACGGTGTCCTGGTCTACTCCGAAGGCTTTCACACCGCGCGCACCACCTACGAATACGATGCCCTCGGCAACCTGCTCGCGCGCGCCGAAGAAGGCCTACGCGAAGACTTCGTCTACAACGCCGAAGGCAATCGCCTGCTCGAAGGCGGCGGGCACAGCTACGTATACGATCAGGCGGGTTTCACCATCTCGCGCGACGGCATGGCTTTCGAATGGGATGCCCAGGGCCGCATCCGGCGGGTCGGCGACTGGGTAGAAGCCGCCTGGGACGGCCTCGGCCGCCCGCTCTCCCGAACCACGAAGCTGGGGGAAGTGCGCTTCCTCTTCGGGGGCCGCGTCGAGGCCAATGCGGCGGGCCTGCCGCTGGCACTCGATCTCGGCGACGTGCGACTCGACCTGGTCGATCGCAGCCACCGCTACCGCCACTTCGACTTCCGGGGGAACGTGCAGTTCGAGACCGACGACGCGGGCCAGGTGGTGCAGTCGCATCGCTACAACGCCTACGGGGTGGTCGAATCCTTCGATCCCGAGGGAGCGGGCCCGGACTTCGCGCGGGGAACCGGCCTCGCCGGTCTGCGGCTTCTCGGTGCGCGCATCCTCGACGCCGACAGCGCGCGCTTCCTCTCGCCCGACCCCGTCTTTCAGGTGTCCAACCAGTACGCCTATGCCGAGGCCAACCCGGTACTGCTCTGGGACCCAAACGGTGACTTTCCCAAGGTCAACTGCAAGGTGCGCGTCGATTTTCCGAAGTCGAGCTTTCCGTGGCCCAAGGTGACGCTCGAATGCGGTTGCGGTCTCGGCTTCGAGAGCGGGATCGCACTGCTGCTGATCGACATCGGCCGCCGCCGCCGGAAGCGCCGGCGGCGAGGCCTTCGGGCTCGCGCCTGAACCACCGGGAGAACCTTCGATGAAAATGCACCTTGCGCTCAAAGCACTGCTGCTCGGAGTCCTCGTGGGTTGCGCCGTACCCTACGGCATCTTTACCTGGGCGAGCGGCATCGACGACATGATCGAACTCGGACTCTTGCCCGACGAGGGACACGTCACCGTGACCCTGCTGCGCGACGGCCGCGGGGTCCCGGGGGATCGCATCGTGCTGCGCACCCGCCCGGAAACCATCGTGCTCACCACGAATGACGCGGGGCAGGTGCAATTTCCGGTCTCCGGGCGCCTGCGCGAGCAAAACCCCTGGATGGAATTTCGCAGCGCGAGCGGCCCCCTGCCCCTCTGGAGCCGCAAGATCGGCTGGGGAGCCAACCTCACCTTCGACTGCGATCCCGAGAACGCAGGCGCACTCGTCCACGGAGACCTCGCCGCTCTCGAAACCCTCGAAGTCGGTCCCGACGCCCTCCACTACGAAGCGGGCCTCGCGCCCCCCATGGTCGAGGCTCATGCCTCGCGTCTGGCGGCTTCGCGCCGCGGGCTGCGGGATTTCTTCGGAATCGATCCGCCCCCCATCGCGGTCGCCGTGCTCACTGCGAACTTCGAACACATCCGCTTCCCCGCGGATGCGAAGGGGCGCCCTGTCTGGGTCGTGGGCGCCCCCAACGAGATGGCCAAGGAATACAGCAAGGTGGTTCACGAATGGGCCCATCAGATCCTTTCGCAAGATTTCGAGATGGTCGACGACCCCGCGGATCGCTTTCTCGAGGACGGCCTCTGCGAATGGAGCGCCCATTGGGTCGAAAAGCGGAGCGCTGCAAGCGAGGCTTCGTGGATCGCCGCAGATCGATACGAATCGCTGCGCGACATGCCCACCGCAGCGCGCTTCGACCTCCAAGAGCTCGCCGAAGACCACTCGCCCTACCGCAACGGCGACGACATGGCTTCGATCCTCGACACCCTCTGCAACGATCTCGAGGGCGGCATCGGCTACGCGGTGGGACTCGCCTTTTGGCTGAGCCAGGAGGAGGCCGACCCGGACTACTGGCCGCGGGTGCGCGCGCGCCTCGCCACGGAAAAACTCTCCGATGCCCTTGGTGCAGACCCACCCGGACTCGATCGCGAGGATCTTTCGCGCGAAGCGGTACTGGCGGTGCTGGCACGCAACGCGCGCAGCGATTCCGACCGAAAATAAATCGCGGCGCGCTGGAGATTGGTAGAGTCCCGGCGTGATTCGCTTCCGCGACCTGCGCCCCCAGCACCGAGAGCTCCGCGAAGAGATCCGTGAGGCCCTCGACCGCGTCCTCGAAAGCGGAATCTTTGCGCTCGGGCCCGAGGTCGCCGCCTTCGAGGAGGCCTTCGCCGCCTACTGCGGGGCGACGAGCGCCATCGGGGTCGCCTCCGGGACTCGCGCCCTCGAGTTGGCGCTGACGGGCCTCGGCGTTGGCGAGGGCGACGAGGTCATCACCGTCCCGAACAGCTTCGTCGCGACGGCAGCAGCCATTCGCAGCGTGGGGGCGAGGCCCGTCTTCGTGGACGTCGAGCCCGGCACGCTGACCCTCGACGCCCGCGGGCTTGCGGCCGCTTGCAGCGACCGCACCCGTGCCGTCCTTCCCGTCCATCTCTACGGGCATCCGGCTTCGATGGAGCCCATCGTCGCCTTCGCGCGCGAGCGCGGACTCGCGGTGATCGAAGACGCCGCCCAGGCCCACGGGGCCCGTGAAGGCGGACGTCCGGTGGGCTCGCTGGGTGACGCCGGCTGCTTCAGCTTCTACCCGACGAAGAACCTCGGAGCGATCGGCGAGGCGGGGGCGATCACCGTCTGCGATCTGGAACGCGACGCGGCCATCCGTCCGCTGCGCGAATGGCAGGGAAGCGCCGGGAACAACGCGCGCATGGACGCGCTGCAGGCCGCGGTGCTCGGCGTCAAGTTGCGACACCTCGAGGCCTGGACCGAGGCGCGTCGCGAGCGCGCCGCGCTCTACGATCGCTTGCTCGCCGCCACTCCCGCGCGCACCCCGGTTGAACGCGATGGCTGCCGCCACGTCTACCACCTCTACGTCGTGCGGGTGGAAGGTCGCGATGCCGTGGCAAAAGCCATGGCAGAGAGCGGCGTCGAAACCGGCATCCACTACCCGCGCCCGCTGCACCTCGATCCGCGCTTCGCCGACCTCGGCTACACCGAAGGCGACTTTCCGGTGGCCGAGGCCGCCGCTCGCGAGGTGCTCTCGCTGCCCCTCGATCCCGCGCATTCCGAGGCCACCACCGAAGCCGTAGCCTCTGCGTTGCTCAGGGCGCTCGCGCGTGGTTGAAGCGAAGCTGCAGACCGGCGCGCTCCGGCGCTGCGCCCTGCTCTTCGCTTTCGCCACGTTCGCGGCGTGCGGGCCGTCCGGGCCCGTCAAGGTGCTGGTGATCGGCGATTCCTTGAGCGTTCACGGAAGCCGCTTCGTGACGGGAGATGTGCGCGGACCAGCTTATGTCGATGGACTCTCGGCACTCCTGGGCGAGGGTTACGAGATCGAGAGCGTCGCCTGCGGCGGGGCTTCCGCCATCGATTGGTCAACGTCGAAGCCCGGCATCCTCTGCGACACCGACAAGGTCAATGCCGTCCCGCGCGGTCTCTTCCGAGATCGCGCGCT
>Ga0209554_1002149_pt1 | contig 14048 bp, 12 predicted proteins | sample MarorgKNORR_S2LV_5_FD_188221 | JGI IMG/M metagenome (GOLD analysis project Ga0209554, IMG submission 188221) | Marine microbial communities from the Southern Atlantic Ocean, analyzing organic carbon cycling - Bottom_A/KNORR_S2/LV (SPAdes) (version 2) | ecosystem: Environmental > Aquatic > Marine...
GCCATAGGGAGATTGTCGAGGAACTGCTCGACAAGGACCTCGCCTACCGCTGCTATTACTCGCCCGAGGAACTCAGCCAGATGCGCGAGGCGCGCATGGCGGCCGGCGAAAAGACACGCTACGACCGGCGCTGGCGGGATTCCACTGCCGCCCCACCGGCCGGCGTGGAACCGGTGATCCGTTTCAAGGCGCCCGATGCCGGCGGCGAGACGGTCATCGATGACCGGGTGCAGGGCGTGGTGCGGATCGGAAACGACGAATTCGACGATATCGTGATCGCCCGCTCCGACGGCACGCCGACCTATAACCTCGCCGTGGTGGTCGATGATCACGACATGGCGGTGAGCCATGTGATACGCGGCGTCGATCATTTGACCAACGCCTTTCAGCAGACATTCATCTACCGGGCGCTCGGCTGGCCGGTCCCGGAGTTCGCCCATGTACCGCTGATTCACGGCGCCGACGGCGCCAAGATGTCGAAGCGACACGGCGCCCTGGGCGTCGGCGAATACCGGAACATGGGATTCCTGCCCGAAGCCATGCGCAATTACCTGCTGCGCCTCGGCTGGTCCCATGGCGACGACGAGATCATCTCGACCGAACAGGCCGTCACCTGGTTCGGCCTCGACGCCATCGGCCGTTCGGCGGCGCGCTTCGACATGGAGCGCCTGACCTCCCTCAACGGCCATTATCTGCGCCAAACCGACGACGCCCGGCTGGTCGAGCTGGTCGCGGGGATGCATGTTCCCGCCCCGGGCGATGCGGCCAGGGCGCGTCTCCTGCGGGGCATGTCCGGTCTCAAGGAGCGGGCCAAGACCCTTCTCGAGCTTGCCGAGTCCGCGGCGTTCTACAGTACCGAGCGGCCCCTGGAGATGAGTCCCAAGGCGGCCAAGCTGCTCGGCGGCGACGCCCCTGCCCTGCTCGGCCGCCTGGGCGTCGCTCTCGCCGCCATGGAGTGCTGGGAGGCCGGCGCCCTCGACCAGGCGGCGCGTGACTTCGCCGATCTCGAAGGGGTCAAGCTGGGCACCGTCGCGCAGCCCCTGCGGGCGGCGCTCACCGGTTCGCACGCCTCGCCCGGCATCTTCGATGTGATGGCGGCGCTCGGGCGCGACGAGACCCTGGCGCGCATGGCCGACGCCTCTTGAGCGGCGCTCCCGCCGGCCGGCGAATTGCACATTGGCCGCAGAGGCCTTATCTTCATGGTTAACAAGCAGGCGATGCGAAACATCATCGCGGGAATATAGGGACACGAACATGGCGGAAATCATCAAGCCGAAATCCCATCGCAGCCGCGTACCCAGCGGGTCGGTAACGGTCAGTTTCGAGGATCAATCGAGCGAAGACGTGTCCCTCGACCGTTACGCCGGAACCCTGGGCCCGGAAGTCATCGATATCGGCAAGCTCTACGCCAAGACCGGCTATTTCACCTACGACCCAGGCTTCATGGCGACGGCGAGCTGCAAATCGAAGATCACCTATATCGATGGCGATAAGGGGACCCTGCTCTACCGCGGCTATCCCATCGAGGAACTCGCCGAGAACAGCGATTTTGTCGAAGTCTGCAACTTGCTGCTCTACGGCGAATTGCCGACCAAGAAGCAAAAGGATAAATTCGAGCATGACGTGACCATGCACACCATGGTGCATGAGCAGCTCACCTTCTTCTTCAGGGGCTTCCGCCGCGACGCCCACCCCATGGCGATCATGGTCGGCGTGGTCGGCGCCATGTCGGCATTTTATCACGACGCTCTCGATATCGATGACCCCCATCACCGGATGATCGCGTCTTTCCGATTGATCGCCAAGATGCCGACCATCGCCGCCATGGCCTATAAGTTCTCGACCGGCCAGCCCTTCGTCTATCCGCGCAACAATCTGAATTACGCCGAGAATTTCCTCTATATGCTGTTCGCCGTGCCCAGCGAGGAGTATGTGGTGAATCCGGTGGTCGCCAAGGCCATGGACCGCATTCTCATCCTCCACGCCGACCACGAGCAGAATGCCTCGACCTCGACCGTGCGGCTCGCCGGTTCGTCGGGCGCCAACCCGTATGCCTGCATCGCGGCGGGCATCGCCTGCCTGTGGGGGCCGGCCCATGGCGGCGCCAACGAGGCGGTGCTCAACATGCTCAGCGAAATCGGCACGATCGATCGGATTCCCGAATTCATCGCCCGCGCCAAGGACAAGGACGACCCCTTCCGGCTCATGGGCTTCGGCCATCGGGTCTACAAGAACTTCGATCCGCGCGCCAAGGTGCTGCGTGATACCTGCCACGAGGTGCTCGAAGACCTCGGCATCACCGATGAGCCGATGTTGGAGATTGCCCTCGAGCTCGAGAAGATCGCCCTCGAGGATCCCTATTTCATCAAGCGCAAGCTCTATCCCAACGTCGATTTCTATTCCGGCATCATCCTGCGCGCCATGGGTATTCCGCCGCATCTGTTCACCGTCATCTTCTCGGTGGCGCGCACCGTGGGATGGGTCGCCCAATGGGCGGAGATGATGGATGATCCGTCCCAGAAGATCGGCCGTCCGCGCCAGCTCTACACCGGCTATGGGCCGCGCAAATACATTCCCATGAATCGGCGGCGGCGGAAGAATTAGAGTCTCTTCAATGACCGCCTCCGGGGACGCGCTGCATAGATAAGGGGACACCTTATCTACTTAATCTATTCTATCTCGGGCCTGGTTTGGCTTTCCGGGCGATGATCCCGAGCACCACCTCGGCGGCGCGCGCGCTCGGCGAGGCGCCGCCGAGCCCGAGGATTTCGACCGCCCGTCGCGCCTCGCCGATCTGCGCGGCGCGGGCCTCGGGGTCGTCGAGCAGGCCGGCGACCGCCTCGGCGAGCAACTCCGGGCGGCAGCGCTGCTGGATGAATTCGGGCACCACCGGCCGATCTAGGATGAGGTTGACCAGGCAGGCGTAAGGCACCAGGAGCATGCGACGCATGGCCCAGGCGGTCACCGCATTGGCCTTGTAGGCGATGACCATGGGCAGGCCGGCGATTGCCAGTTCGAGAGCGACCGTGCCCGAGGCGGCAAGCGCTGCTTGCGACGCGGCGAAGGCGTGGTATTTCTCGTCCGCGCCGGTGACCACCAGGGTCTCGAGCGGCCAGCCGGCGGTCCCCCGGGCGACCTCGTCGGCGACCGCGGCGACCGTCGGGACGACGGCGCGGAGGCCGGATCTGGCGGCCGCCAGCCGGCCCAACGCGGCGCCGAAGATCGGCAGATGGCGCGCCACCTCGCCGTGGCGGCTACCCGGCAGCACGGCGATCACCGGCGCCTCGGCGGGTATGGCGTGACGGCGGCGGAAATCCGGGCCGTCACCCTTCTCCGCGCCTTCCTCGACGATGGCGTGGCCGACATAGGTGCAGGGCAGGCCATGGGCCTCGAACAGCGGCGGCTCGAAGGGCAGCATCGCGAGAATATGATCGAGATATTGAGCGATCTTGGCGGCGCGTCCCGGACGATGGGCCCAGACCTGGGGCGCCACATAATGGATCAAGGGCGCGCCAAGGCCCTTGAGCCTGGCCGCCAAACGGAGGGTAAATTCGGGCGAATCGATGGTGATGACCGCATCCGGGCGCAGCCCGCGCGCCGCTTCGGCGGTCTCGCGGATGCGGGCGAGCAGGCCGAGGATCCTGGGAATCACCTCGAGATAGCCCATGACGCTGAGTTCCCGCATGTCGAACAGGCTCTCGAGACCTTCGCCGATCATGCGCTCGCCGCCGACGCCGACGAATTTCAGGGGGCCGTGGCTCTGCCTCTTGAGTTCGCCCATCAAGCGCCCGCCCAGCAGATCGCCGGACGGCTCGCCGGCGACCATGAATATGGTTCTCACGCGTCGCCGGGCGGGACGCCGATAACGAACAGAGCCGCCGCGTCCGCCGCCGCGACGACGGCGGCGCGCTCGATCACGAGGGCGCCGCTGGCCTCGATGGCGATGCCCACAAGACCGGCCGCCAGGGCGCCGTCGACGGTCGCGGGGCCGATCGCCGGCAGGTCGGCGCGCGCCTCCTGGCCCGGTTTCTTGAGCTTCACCAGCACCCCGCCCGGACCCTCGCGGCGCAGGCCGCGGCAGCGCTCGAGCAGTGCGTCGGTGCCCTCTATGGCCTCGACGCCGAGCACCATGCCCTGCTGCACGACCACGGCCTGGCCGATATCGAGGGACCCCAGGGCGCGCGCCACCCGGCAGCCGAGCGCGATGTCGGCCCGCGCCGCCTCGTCGGGAGCCGAGGCGCCGAGTGGGCCCATGGGGGCCAGGATATCGGGCAGGAAGCTGTCGATGCCGACGACGCGGAAGCCCTCGCCTTCCAACTCGCCGATGATCAGGGAAAGCAGCTTGTCGTCGCCGCTGGCGTGGTCGTTCCTGCGCAGGCCGGCGACCAGCTTGAGCGCCCTGCCGTCGAGCCGCAGGCTGGTCAGGGACGGCCGTTTGATCGGGCCGGCGAAGACGACTTCCTCCGCGCCCCGCCCGTGAAGCAGGGCGATGACGCGTTCCACGGCGCCGAGGTGGACCCACTCATGGGGCGCCGAGCCGATCACCTCGGGGTCGGTGATGCCCTTGTGGGCGATGATGAAAACCTCGCGTCCGCTGCTCTCGCAAGCGGCGACGATATCGCCCGGAAGCGGCCCCGCGCCGGCCAGCACGGTGAGACGAGGGAGGCGGGGCGAAGCCCTATGTTGCGTCACGATTTTGCGTCACGGTGACTTTCGGCTGGCAGACCGGACGGCTGCTTTCGGCCTGGATGAAGTCGACGATGTCCATGACCACCGGGTTGTCGGCGAACTGCTCGGCCACCTCCGCCAGGCGTTCGGCCATGGTGCCGCCATCGGCGAAGACCATGCGATAGGCGGTGCGCAGGAGGTGGATGTCTTCGCGGCTGAAGTCGCGGCGCTTGAGGCCGATGATGTTCAGGCCGCATAGGCTGGCGCGCTCGCCCATGACCGAGCCGAAGGGAATCACGTCCTGTTCGACCCCCGACATGCCGCCGATCATGGCGTGGCGGCCGATGCGCACGAACTGATGCACCGCCGACAAGCCGCCGATGATGGCGTAATCGCCGACGGTCACATGGCCGCCCAGGGTGGCGTTGTTGACCATGATGACATGATCGCCGATGATGCAGTCATGGGCGATATGGCAGGCCACCATGAACAGGCCGCCATCGCCGACCCGGGTTACCATGCCGCCGCCCGCGGTGCCGGGATTCATGGTGACATGTTCACGGATGATGTTGTTGTCGCCGATAATCAACTCGGAAGGCTCGCCGTCATATTTCAGATCCTGGGGCGCGAGGCCGATGGAGGCGAAGGGAAAGATGTGGCACCGGGCGCCGATCGCCGTGCGGCCGCCGATCACCACATGGGCCTCGAGGGTGACGCCGGCGCCGAGCGTGACCTGCTCGCCGATGACGCAATACGGGCCGATGGTCACGGAATCGGCAATCGCCGCGCCGGGGGAGACGATGGCCGTATCGTGGATCACCGGCGGCTTCGCCGTCGTCATGGCTTGATCAGTCATCGAGGATCATCGCGGCGATGGTCGCTTCGGACATCAGGACACCGTCGACCCTGGCTTGGCAATCGAATTTCCAAACCGCTCCCCGCTGCTGCTTGGTGGCGATATGGATGTGCAGGGTATCGCCGGGCACCACGGGCTTGCGGAACTTGGCATGGTCCACGGAGATGAAATAAACCAGCTTGCCTTCGGCCTCGGCGCCCAGGGTGGCGACCACCAGCACCGCGGCGGTCTGGGCCATGGCTTCGATGATCAAGACGCCGGGCATGACTTTCCGTCGCGGGAAATGGCCTTGAAAATGCGGCTCGTTGACCGAGACGCTTTTAATTCCGGTGGCGCTTTTACGCGGGACGATGTCGATAACGCGGTCGATCATAAGGAATGGATAGCGATGGGGAATCATCGCCATGACACGCTCGATATCGACATCGAAGCTGGTCGTTTCCAGGGGTTCCACTTCCGCCATCATCTCTTGTCCTTACGCTGAGCCAGTCGCGAATCCTTACGCTGAGCCAGTCGCGAAAAGGCGATCAACTGGCGTTTCCATTGCCGCGCAGCGATGGCCGGTGCGCCGCCGTATTCCTGGCCGCCCTCCAGGTCATGGATGACGCCGGATTGCGCGGCGAACCTCGCCCCATCACCGATGACGAGATGGCCGGCGAACCCGGTCTGCCCCCCGACGACAACATAATCGCCGAGTTTCGTGCTGCCTGAAATACCAACCAGGCTGACGATGACACAGCCCTTGCCCAGTTGGACGTTATGGGCGATTTGCACGAGATTATCAATCATGCAGCCATCACCGATGATCGTATCGTTGCCGCTGCCCCGGTCGATGGTGGTGTTGGCGCCGACTTCCACATCGTCGCCGATGATCACCCGGCCGACCTGGGGAATGCGCAAATGCCCCTCCGGGCCCGTGGCGAAGCCGAAGCCGACCTGACCGATGCGCGCCCCCGGATAAATCATCGCCCTCTCACCGATCAGACAATGGCTCAGCGAAGCCCCCGCGCCGATGCGGCTGTCCCGGCCCAGGACGACTCCTTCCTCGAGGACGGCGTTGGCGCCGATATGACAGCCTTCGCTGATTTCGCAGCCCTTGGCAATGGAGGCGCCCGGGTCGATCCGGCAACCGGTGGCGATCCGGGCCCGGTCGTCAACATGGGCGGCGTTCGAAATGCCGGGCTCGAGCCTGGCTGGGGGGTAGAAGGCGCGGGCGATGCGGGCGAAGGCGAGATACGGCTGCTCGCTCAACAGCAGCTCCACGCCCGGCGGCGCCCGGTCCGCGTGTTTGGCGGCGAGAATGCAGGCCCCGGCGCCGCTGCTCTCGAGAGCGCCGATATATTTATTGTTGTCGAGAAAGGCGATATCGCTGCCTTGCGCGCGATCCAGGGGCGCCAGGTCGGTGATGCATCGCTCGCCATCGACGTCGGGCGCGAGCACCGCCTGGCTGACCTCGGCCAGCATCGCCAAGGTAAACGGTCCTTGTCTGGCAAAGAACCTGGGATCGGCCATGATCAGTTTTGCGTCACCAGGGTACCATATGTCTAAGTCGGAACACTAGGGTACCTGGACCAAGGGCAGGCGCTCGTTGAGAATTCGGATGATGTCTTGTGAAATGTTGAGATTGTCATCGACGAAGATGATCTGCTGGCGCGACAGGACCAGATTGAAGTTCTTCTCCCGGGAAAGCTCGAGGATGATCTCGTTGATGACGAGCTGTACTTGATTCATGCCGTATTCGAAGGCCCGATCGAGTTTCCGTTTGCGGTCCTGCACCTGGCGTTGAACCTGGGCGACCTTGGCCTCGAATTCCCGGCGTTTCAGGGCGAAGGCCTCGGCGGAAAGAACGGTGCGCTGGCGAACCAGTTCCTGATCGTCGGCGTGCAGGTCTTTTTCCTGTTGGGATATCTCCTCCTGATAGGTCTTCCTGCGCGTCTCGATCTGCGTCTTAATGTCGACCATGGCGGTCGAATTCTTCTGAATGAGTTGATAATTGAGGATGGCGATCCGCGATTCGGGTAAGGCCTGCGCCTGCGCCTGCGCGGAACCTAGGGCGGCGTAGACGAGAAATATCGCTGTAAACAGAGGAGGTATGGATAGGGTCACGCTGCTAGAACCTCGCTCCGAAGCTAAACCGGATAACTTCTTTTTTATCGAAGCCCTCCTTGAGGACCGGGAAGCCGAAATCGATCAGTATGGGTCCCAGGGGCGATTCATAGGACAGGCCGAAACCGACGGAGGCACGCAGTTCCGATCCGTCAACCAGATCGGCGCTGCTGACATCTACGTCGGTCAGGGTGCCGATATCCGTAAACAATCGGCCGCGCATATCCACAGCGGTTGCGATCCCGATGGGGAAGCTAATCTCGGCGGTGGTCGTGGCGAAGGTATTTCCGCCCAGGGGATCATCCGTCTGTATGTCGCGGGGACCGATGCCGGCGATGGAGAACCCGCGAAAGCTCTGTCCACCGATGAAGAAACGTTCATTGATCCTGATATTTTCGCCGAACAAGCCGAAGACGTTGCCGAACGATGCGGAGAGTGAGCCCGTGAAAAAATCGGTGATCGGGTAGTAATACGCTCCGGAAAGCCTGTTCTTGATGTATTTGGCGTTGCCGCCCAGTCCCGCTATGTTCTGTTCGAGACGCACCACATAACCTTCGCTCGGGCTGAACACGGAATTGCGAACGTCGTAGGATATTGTATGGCCGAAGGCGGAGGTCACGCGTACGCCGCTATCGGCCAGGATGAGCGGCGAGATATCGGCATTGAAGTTGCCGAGGTCGCTGCGCTGAAAGCGATAACGCACGGAATGGTTGATATTTTCCGTCAGGGCGTAGCCAAACCGCAAGACGCCGCCCCGCGAACTGTCACTGAAGTTATCCTGGTCGGTGAGGTCCGTATCGCGGATAAACACATCCACCCCGGCGGATAGCTGGCGGCCCAGGAAATAGGGCTCGGTGAACCCCAGGTCGATCTGCTGCCGGATGCCGGAGAGCAGGAACGAGAGGCGCAGTTTTTGCCCCCGGCCGAGCAGGTTGCGCTCATTGATCGAGACATTCAGCAGCGGGCCTTCGGTCGAGGAGATTCCGGCGCCGAAGGTAAGCTGTCCGGTCGACGTTTCGGACACCTCGACGTCGATGATCGTCTTGTCGGGCTCCGATCCTGTCTTCTGAGTGATATTGACGGAGTCGAAAAAACCTAGATTTTGAATGCGCTGCCGGGAGCGCCTGTATTTCGCCGCGTTGAACGCGTCACCCTCCACGAGACGGAATTCCCGGCGAACCACCTTATCCAGGGTGCGGAAATTGCCCGCGATGTTGATCCGTTCGACAAATACCCGGGGGCCTTCGGCAATTTCATAGACCAGGTCGACGATCAGATTCTCGCGGTCGCGTTTCGTACGCGGTCGGATATCGACAAAGGCGAAGCCGAGATTCCCCACGGTGTCGGTCAGGGCTTGAATGCTGTCCTCGATCTGGGAGGCATCGTACCAATCGTCTTGGACGGACTTCACATCCTCGAACAGCTCATCGATGCTGAGATCGCGCAGCTTGCTGTCGATCGCGATCGTACCGAAGCGGTAGCGTTTGCCTTCATCCACGGTGAAGGTAATAAAAAACCCCGTGCGGTCGCGGGTCAGTTCTGCGGCCGCCGATATGACCCGGAAATCGGCGTAGCCTTCCGATAAATAAAATGTCCGCAGCAGATCGCGGTCGAAGGTCACCCGGTCGGGGTCATAGGTGTCGTCCGAGGTGAAGAAACTCAGCAGGGAGGATTCTTTCGTCAGGATGACGTCGCGCAGGTCGCCGTCGCTGAATCGCCGGTTTCCGATGAAATTGATGCGCTTGATTTCGGTTTCCGGGCCCTCGTCTATCTCGAATACCAAATCGACGCGGTTCTGGGCCAATTTGATGATCTGAGCGTTCACGGTGGCGGCAAATCGGCCGCTGCGCCGGTAAATTTCGACGATCCGCGCGACATCCTTCTGGACCTTCGTGCGGGTGAAGACGACGCGCGGGCGCAGCTCGACCTCGTTGGACAACACCTCGTCCTGGATCCGTTTGTTGCCCTCGAACGCGATGCGGTTGATGATCTGGTTCTCTTCGATCCGGACCACCAGGGTATTGCCCTCGCGTAACATATTGACGTTGGCAAAAAGCCCGGTGGCGAACAGATTCTTGAGGGATTTGTTGATCAGCGCGGGGTCGAAGGGATCGCCGACCGATATGAACAGATAGGATTTGACGGTCTCCGCCTCGATACGCTGGTTGCCGTCGATGCGGATGGCGTTGATGACGCCACCCGATGTCTGCGCCCGCGCTTCGGGCGCGGGCAGCCCCGCCGACAACATGGTCGCTAGCAACCCAATCAACCAGATAAACCGAAACAAAATACCCCCTTCGATCTACCGACCCGGTGGTTCAAGAAAGCAAGTTGATGATGAAATCCACCACTTGAAGCTGCACGAGATCGTTCCAGGTCGCGAAGATCATGAGGCTCAATACCATCGCGAGCCCGACACGAAAACTGTATTCTTGCGCCCTCTCCCCCAAGGGTTTGCCGCGAATCGCCTCATAGACGTAAAACAACAAATGCCCGCCGTCGAGCATGGGCACCGGAAATAAGTTGATAAGACCAAGGTTTATGGACAGCACGGCCATGAACCAGAACACCGTGACCAGGCCGTCCTCGGCCACCTGTCCCGAAACCTGGGCGATGCGGATCGGCCCGCCGAGTTCTTCCGCGCTGCGATTGCCGGAGATGATCTGGCCGAGCGCATCGAGGGTCGCCATGGTCAGCGACGCGGTTTCCTCGACCGCCGCCCAGACCGCCTTGAGCGGGCCGTGACGCACGAATTCGACGCCCTTCCTGCTGACTCCGATCTGGCCGAACTTCTGGCGGTTGCCGAATCCGTCGGTCACTTCAACCCGACGCGGGATCATCACCAGTTCGATCACCTCGCCGTCGCGCTCAATGGTGAACAGGAGGGATTCGCCGACGCTGGCCCGGACGATGCGCTGGACCATCTCGAAGCGGTCGATCTCGGTGTCGTCGATGGCCGTGATCCTGTCGCCGGGGATCATCCCGGCGGCGGCCGCCGCGCCGTCGGGCTGGACGATGCTGATGAGCGCCGGGGTGATGCGTTGACCGACGGTGACGAACATGATGGCGAGGATGAAGATGGCGAGGATGAAATTGGCGAGCGGCCCCGCCAGGACAATCGCCGAACGTTGGCCCAGCCGCTTGTGGTGGAATGAGATTGCCTTGTCTTCCGGCTTCATCTCGGGCAGGTCTTCGCCGGGCGTGCTGGCGGCGTCGGCGTCGCCGAACATCTTCACATAGCCGCCGAGCGGCAGCAGGCATACCTTCCAGCGGGTTCCGGTGGTATCGTTCCAGCCGAATATTTCGCGGCCGAAGCCGATGGAAAACACATCGATGCGCACCCCGTTATAGCGCGCAACCAGATAATGGCCCATCTCGTGAATGAACACGATGACGCTGAGAATGAAGATGAAGGACAGGCCGTTAGTCCAGATTAAATTAACTATATCCATATCTTATCAACCGGTTTTGCCGCGCAAGATTAAAGTACCCGAAGCTGCCGTCAGCCCTCAATCAGCGCGCGGACAGCATCACGCGCCGCGGCGTCGAGGCCATAGACATCATCGAGGCTGGTAATTTCGCAACGCGGTACCCGTTCCAATGTCCTTTCGACGATTCGCACGATATCGAGAAAACCGATCCTGCCGGCGAGAAACTCCTGCACGGCCACTTCATTTGCCGCACTCAATATAGTAGGGGCCCCACTCCCCGCCTTCAAGGCTTCGCGGCACAGCTCGAGGGCCGGAAAACGTTCCTGGTCAGGCGGCTCGAAGGTTAATTTGGCGATTTCGGCGAGGTCGAGACGCGCCGCCGGAGACTCGATTCGATCCGGCCAGCCGAGGGTATAGGCGATCGGCGTGCGCATGTCGGGCGCGCCGAGCTGGGCCAGCACCGAGCCATCCACATAGGCCACCAGGCTATGGATCACCGACTGCGGGTGGATCACCACCTCGATACGCTCGGACGGCAGGTCGAACAGGTGATGGGCCTCGATGATTTCGAGTCCCTTGTTCATGAGGGTAGCCGAATCGACCGAGATTTTCACGCCCATCTTCCAATTGGGGTGGGTGACCGCCTGTTCGGGGGTCACCGTCGCCATGGTGTCGAGATCGGTTTCGCGGAACGGACCGCCCGATGCGGTGATGATGATGTGATCGATGGACTCGCGGTGCTCGAAATCGAAGACCTGATAGATGGCGTTATGTTCCGAGTCGACCGGCAGCAGGGTGGCGCCGTGGGCTGTCACCTCGGCCATCATCAGCGAACCCGCGCAGACCAGGGATTCCTTGTTTGCCAGGGCGACGATGGCGCCCTGGCGCACGGCGGCGAGGGTCGCGGCGAGGCCGGCGGCGCCGACGATGGCCGCCATCACCCAATCGACGGGCCGATGGGCGGCTTCGACCACGGCGGCTTTTCCGGCGGCGGCTTCGATACCGGTGCCGTCGAGCGCCTGCTTGAGCGCACCGTAGAGGGCCGCGTCGCCGATCACCGCCAGGCGGGGCTTCAGGCTGCGCGCCTGCTCGGCCAGGCGATCCACGTTGCTTTGCGCGGTAAGCGCTTCGATTTGATATTTTTCGGGATGCCGCTGGAGCAGGTCGATGGTGTTGCAGCCGACCGACCCGGTCGCGCCCAGAACGGTCACCCGGCGCGGCGACGGGCTGGTGTCGTTTGCCACCCGGTCGGTCGGCAGGGTGGTGTCGCTGACGCTGTTCAACGCCATGCCAAGACCCCCTCGCCGCTCATCAGCGCCACCGCGGCGACCGCGGGGGCCGCCGTCAGCAGCCCGTCGAGACGATCGAGCAGGCCGCCATGGCCGGGAATGATAGTACCGCTGTCCTTGACCTTGAAATGCCGCTTGACGGCCGATTCCACCAGGTCGCCGCCTTGGGCGACGACCGCCAGCGCCATGCTGAACGCGATCAGCCCCAGGGTGCCGGGTAAATCGAGGACGGCGGCCGTCACCGCGCCGACCACGCCCGCCGCGATCATGCCGCCGGCGAGTCCCGCCCAGGTCTTCTTGGGGCTGATACGCGGCGCCAGCTTGGGCCCGCCGATCCCGCGGCCGGCGAAATAGGCGCCGATATCCGTCGCCCAGATGACCGCCAGCAGCCAGAGAATGATCGCCAGGCCGGTCTCCGGGGTGGCGCGCAGCCAGGACATGGCGATGCAGGGCACGGCGATGTAGACCAATCCCGCCGCGAGCCATAGAGGCCGCTTCCGTGACGAAGAGCCGCGGCATATGCGGTTCCATTCATAGGCCATCAAGGCGGCGACGATCAGCAGCATGCCATTGAACGCCGCGCCGCCCAGATAGGTCAGGCCGAGGGCGACGGGTGCGAGCACCAGCGCCGATATGACCCGGGTGCGCAATCCGCCTCGCCCGGCGCTGTCGGCGGTCGGGTTAATCGCTGGAGGCGCCATAGCGTCGCTCGCGCCGGTGGAATTCAGTGATCGCGTCCTCGAGGTGAGCCTTGTTGAAATCGGGCCACAGGACGGGGGTGAAGACCAACTCCGTATAGGCTGTCTGCCACAGCAGGAAGTTGCTCACCCGTTGTTCGCCGCTGGTGCGGATCAGGAGATCGGGATCGGGAATACCGGCGGTGTCGAGATAGGATTCGAAAAGTTTCTCGTCGATGGCCTGGCTCTCGAGCGCGCCCGCCGCGACGGCCTCGGCGATGCTCCCCGCCGCCTGGACGATATCGTCCCGGCCGCCGTAGTTGAGCGCCACGGTGAGGGTCAGGCCGGCGTTGTGGGAGGTCTTGCTTTCCGCTTCCTCGATCAGCGCGATGATGCTCTCGGGCAGGCGCTTTCGGTTGCCGATGAAGCGCATCCGGACACCCGACCGCATGAGTTGGTCGAGTTCCCGCTTGAGATAAATCTTGAGCAGCCCCATCAAATCGTCGATCTCGCCCGACGGCCGTTTCCAGTTCTCCGACGAAAAGGCGTAGATGGTCAGATACGAGATGCCGAGTTCGCGGCAATGGGAGACCGTATCGCGCACCACCTCCGCGCCTTGGCGGTGGCCGGCGATGCGCGGCAGCATGCGGGCTTTCGCCCAGCGGCCGTTGCCGTCCATGATGATCGCCACATGACGGGGGGGGCAATCGCCCTGGTTATAGGATGCCGCAGCCTCCATGGATCAGACCTGCATGATGTCTTGTTGTTTTGTCGCCAGCGTATCATCAATCTTGCCGATATGCTCATCGGTAATCGACTGAATTTCATCGCCCCAGATATGCTGGTCGTCCTGGGAAAGCTCGCCGTCCTTTTCCATGTGCTTGAGATTGTCCATGCCGTCGCGCCGCACGTTGCGCACGGCGATACGCGCCTGTTCAGCGTATTTGGCAGCGACTCGGCTCAACTCCTCGCGGCGCTCTTCGTTGAGTTCGGGAATCGGCACCCGCACGATCTGGCCGTC
>Ga0209554_1002152_pt1 | contig 14025 bp, 12 predicted proteins | sample MarorgKNORR_S2LV_5_FD_188221 | JGI IMG/M metagenome (GOLD analysis project Ga0209554, IMG submission 188221) | Marine microbial communities from the Southern Atlantic Ocean, analyzing organic carbon cycling - Bottom_A/KNORR_S2/LV (SPAdes) (version 2) | ecosystem: Environmental > Aquatic > Marine...
ACATTTTTATTTAGCGAATTGGCTTCGCATCTCCAGAGAGCACTGCAAGTAAATCCTTGACATCGGTAACACCATCACCGTTGACGTCTGCTCGTGGTGTTCCCCAAAGTGTAATCACAATAACAACATCATTAGGATCTACACCTCCACCTCCATTTGGTGGAGGTCGAGTGATCTGCACGACTACATTAGCAACACCCGAGTTTCCACTTCCATCCTGCGCTGTGTATGTAAATGTATCATTACCCGAGATTGTTCCTGTGGGTGTGTACAAGAGAATGTCATTGGCTAATTGCAAAATCAAACCACCACGAACACCACGCTCATCAAAAGTAAGAATAGATAACGTATTACAATCGTTAGGAATATCGTTGTCCAGAACGTGGATTTGAACGGGTGTTTCGATATCTGTTACTGTGTGGTCGTCGGCGAGTGTTGGTGGATCATTGGGGTAGAAACTACAAGAAAGTGTCTCGATAAAAAGTTCTGCTCGCTCAGCATTACCCTCATCAAATTCCATCGCGATGTTTGCAATTCCACCGTCACAAAGGTGGCAGTAACTCATAATTGGAGCGCCACTGGCATTGGCACAATCACCATTGCCACAATCGTCTGGATTATCCTCGTCGATGGTTGGTTCAAGCAAAGGCCAGAGTCCATCATGTGTGTGAATCATGCCAAAGTTATGACCCGTTTCATGAGCAAATACGATTGGATCCCAGTTTCCAGCCTGTTCATCTTCAAGGGGCATTGGAAACTCGCCTGCAAGACCGGCGGAGACGGCATATCCGTTGTTGCATAAGCCCCACAAATTTGCAATGCCACCACCAAGTTCTCGAGCACAAAGGAGGTGGGCGAGATGGCGATCAATACCACCCATATAATTATTCCAGTAACTTGAAAATTGACCTAATTGGGATGCAGTACTCGTTCCAGTCCAAGGGTCATCGTCTGCAGTCCACAGACGTAGATATTGCACCTTAAGTTTTATGCCTTGTCCGCCAACTTCAATTGCACCGCGGTAGATGTCAGAGACAGCCGAGACGAGCGTGTTTACATAATCTGCGGCGGCAGTTTCGCTGCCATCAAAAAGATCATTTGTAAATTCAAAGTCTGTGTCAATTGCTATTTTTGCTTGTGGGCATTCTTCACCTAGATCACGATTACCACCGCCAGCGGGTCGTGGGATGTCATCTTTAGAGGCAGTAACATCACAGAAGTATTTTTTCCACTTGATCATCCCATCTGGGACATTGTTTTCGTCGTATAAAAGTGTCATTCGATCTGAGAATCGTGTGCCAATCACAAACCGAGTGCCATCAATTGAAATCCACCCATTAGCAAGTTCTTCACCAATGGCGAGAAAAACATCAGAATCTGGTTCACCCACAACAGTACCGTTAAACACGTGGCATTTTGGCCAAGATCGCTCGACTTCAATGAGTTTTCCCTTGTCATCATGTTGCATGACAACAAACGTTGCATTTGAAGCGATCGCTGAACCTTCTTCAAGCTGCAACGTCACACGACGGTGTTGATCTAGTGGAAAGTTTTCAATGAAAACGAATTGACGGTTCGTTGCACTTTCAAGTTTTGAAATATCAAGATGAAGGCGTGTTGCAAAGTCGCGGCTCGCTATTGGGGCTAATGCACTATGTAGTGTCAGGGGTGAATCGACCATTACTGGGTCAAATGGACCTGCTTGAAGTGCAGGCGAAACTGCGCAGCATCCCATACCAGCAGCAATCAAAAGTTGCTTGAACATCCTAATAGTCTCCATAGGCAATCATTGCCTTATATGAGGGTATGTCGACGAGGCGGTTAGTTCAAGGTCAATCTCGCAGTAATCTGAGTTCATCTCGCAAAATTGCTGCTAATTCGTAGTTTTCTGCTGCGATTGCAGCCAAAAGTCGCTCTTTCAGATCGGCTCTCTCTGAGGGTGGTAATTGTGGAATGAGGACCTCTTTCATCCCTCGTAATAATTGCACCTCGTTGGATGATTCCCACCCTTCACCAAGCGACTCCTGCAATTGTTTAAGCCCACGATTTACTGCCTCAACTGCCTTCGTTGGATGACCTTCTTCAACTGCCCATTCAGCGCCCGCGCGAGCCCGCATTGCTATGACTGCAGCTCTAAATTGCTCAAGGGCTTCTGAGTCCATCTGTTCCTGTGCGTGATCTCTACACAGGTCGAATAGTTCTAAATTTTTATCACAATCGTGGATCACAGCCTCCCATTTGCCAAGGGCGAAGAGTGCCGCACTTCGATGTGACCGCTGTACACCCTCCTCACGCAATCTCCGGCACGTGTCAGGATCGAGGCTTTCGGGCACCTCACGATCTTCAATAAGAGCAAGAAGTGAGGCAAATCCATACTGCCCGACACCGTCGGGTCGCCCTCTCATTTCCATTTGGATGATTCCAAGTTCAATTCTGATTTGAATTAGAGAACGCCCATCTGCTGCTTCAACAATGCGAGCGTTCAGTTTTCCTTGCTCATAGGGCCACGTATTCAAAATGTTTGCGATGTCTTGGTCGTGCATAATCCGTACCTTTTTCCCAGTGTGACATTCTACCTCGCTAAGCGTGGTAAAAACAGGTGGTCATTCCGTTTATGCGGGCTACTATTAGTAAGGAGAGTGAAACGCTATGCATTCGCATCAAAAAGTCGTCGATCTATCAGAACAGGGCTTTACGTAATGCGAATAGGAGAAAACTAGTGGACCTCGATCTTTATCTACACCAAATTAATGAAGTTTCTTTGCTCAGTGCAGAAGAAGAGAAAATGCTCGGTTGGCGAATTGTCAACGACAATGATCCTGCAGCAAAAGACCATATGATTCGAGCCAATCTTCGACTCGTCGTTGCAATTGGCAAACGATATCTGGGTCGCGGGCTTCTGCTCGGCGATTTAATTGAAGAGGGAAACGTTGGTTTAATTCGAGCAGTTGAAGGATTTGACCCAGCGCATGGCGCGCGATTTTCTACGTATGCCTCATGGTGGATTAAACAATCGATTCGCCGGATGCTCATCAACGCAACGCAACCAGTACACGTACCAGCCTACATGGTTGATTTGATCAATCGGTTTAGAGAAACACAAAAGAAATTGTATAACAAACTTGGACACACGCCTTCAAGCGAAGAACTTGCAGAGGCGATGGCGATACCTGCTAAAAAATTACTCACGATTCGAAGAGCCATGCGTGCATATGCCTCTGCGTCAAACTCGCCAAGTAATGCAGATGGCGAACCGATGTCACTCGCAGATTTATTTGAGGATCACAAACACCCTCGTCCTGACGAAGACGTTGAACAACGTGAAACAATCAAAGATATCCTCGCGTACATCGATCAACTTGACACGCGAGATGCCCGCGTACTTCGTTTGCGTTTTGGCTTGGAGGGTCAAGAACCCCTGACCCTGAAACAGATTGGTCTTGTTGTAGGATTGACTCGCGAACGTGTACGCCAAATTGAAATCGATTCACTGCGACGACTGCGTGAACACATGCACCGAGTTCCAGCAAAAACTCGCCGCGAAGCTGGATAGTTTTTTCACCTCAACGCATCCCTAAAAACACTCGCAAACCGTTCGCCTCCGAGATTTGGATCCAAACGTTTCAAGCGATTCACTTTTGCTTGCGCTTTCATCTTGTCTCCCCCATCTTCACAGAACCACTGTAGTGCGCGAGAATTTGCGAACCAAAACCAATACTCATTTTCCCCGCCAAGGGCAAAACTCTTCGTCGCTTGACGCATTGCATCGAAATCGCGATTGCAATCAGCAAGACCAATGACAACTTGTAATAATTCGCCTTGCTCACGGTTGCTTTGTTCAAACAAACGTCTTGCTTCTTTTACTCGACCGAGCAATCTGTTGGCTTCACCGAGCAGCGCCGGCGAGGTGGCATTTGTTTTTTCAAGCAAAGAATCTACTACCTCGGGGAGCCAAGGATTTTTCCTCGTTCCATCTCTGTGCCAGAAACGGATGTAATGTTGTAACAATTGATTCGCTGTCGACGAAGAGATTGTCTCTTTTACAGCGATCTTAAGGTCTTCCCCGCTTATTGCTGCTTGATCAATTCTCTTTTGCAATGCAGCAACGTCACTTCCATGAATGATGTGCAATAGATGTTGCGCATCATCAAAATAATCTGACTCACTTGGTATGAGAGCTAAAACTTCAATCGCTTTGTTGTTGTGACCAGCCTTCGCAGCATGAGACCCCGCAACAAGTTGCCAGTAGGAGAGTGTATACGACGTCTTTTCTGGACTTTGCAATACGATTTCGATAGATGTAGATTTCTCAGAATCACTTGCATCGATGTCAACGTTTGTGAGAAGTTGTTGTGCTGAAAACGCGCAGCCACGATCCAAGAGTTTGAGTAATTGTTGTTTGGCAAACACATAGTTTTTTTGTTCTATTCCAAGATTTGCAGACATACGAAGCGCCAGTGACGAAAGATATTCCTGCTTTGAGTCTTGAGCAATGTCTATGGGTGGATTCATTCGAAGCAAAGTTGCAGAAATTTTTGCGTCAATCATTCTTCGGTCTACGCCGAGTTTGACAAAATTATCAGCAAGAGAAAAAAGAAACTTCAAATTTTCTTTGGGGTTTTTCTGCACGACACCACAAGCAAAGTGCCATCGAAGATCGTTTCTCTCACTAGATGCAAGTGTTTTATCCCATGCAGCGAAGTTCACGGGATTCTCGTTGCACAGCACTGCAACAAGTTGATCCTCGATGTCTGCGTATTTCATTTCCAAAATATGTTGCACACATTCTTGTTGTTTTTCACGCTTGCCCAAACAGTCGTAAGCGTGCAATCGCATCCGCCATATCCGCGAAGCAGTCCACCCTTTGACAGCATCATCCAATCCAGCAAGATGTTTCAAACATGCTTTTGCTGCATTTTCATCTCCACCTGCTGCTTGGACTCCTTCGATCATCCCAAGTGCAAAAGGAACACGAAGTTCTCTTTGCGCTGTTGAAAGGTCTTGGGTTGTAGCAAAGACAAGTTGTTCATACATCTTCTTGAGCAACACGCTAGACTTTTCCAAATCTGCGGTTGTTGGAGTTCCAAATGTCCTTGCGGGTATGTCGAGTGTCGTTCCCCAATGTTCAAACAGGGCCTTGTTTGCAATCTCGAAAGAATTTGGAGTGCTCATCATCAATAGCACTGCGACATAAAGTGCACTAAACATTATGGCTTACCCAACGTAATATTTGTGTAGCGTGCTTCCACAAGCGTGTTGTACGCAGCCATCGCATGCTCCCAACGAGTCTCATTATTTGGACGAACAATGATGGGGTGGGTGGGCGTAAACAACCCTCCTGAGCCAAACCCGTCAGCGCGGTTTGCTTTAAGAAAATTTTTCAATTCCAAAAGTGAGTGAATGGATTTCCAAGGTCCTTCAAGTTGTACTCGCACATCATCGGGCATTGTTCCAGATGATTCTACAAGTACGACCAATGGTTCATCGTCAAGAACTAGTGCGGCGTTCCTTCCTTTTTCTGGCAAATCCATTGGGAAGGATGCTTCTGCACTGCGGAATTCGGTTGCAACCATGAAGTAGATCAACAACAAAAACACGACATCGATCATCGATGTGAGATTCAAACCAATGGAAGAAGATCTACGTCTTCGAGCAATCACGACTGAGATTCCATGTCGACAACCAGATGCAATCGTGGTGTTCTAGTAGTACTGCCTGCTTCTCGAATTGCTTCGATCACTCGGTGGATATATTTATATTCTGTTGCTCGGTCTGCACGCAAATGAATTTCACTCGTTCCAGTAGAAAGTCCTTCTGACACAATTGCTGACAACTTTGCCATTTCATTGGTGTCGATTGTGTATTGACCAACAACAATTCCCGCAACGCTTCCGTCTGTGTGAGGAACAATATTCACAACCATTTTACTTTCTGCATCTGAAACCGTTGCCTTGGCATGTTCAGGTGCTGGTAAATCAAGGGAAATCACATCCCTATCAACAATTTGGGAGACAACAACAAAGAAAACGATGAGGAGAAACGTGACATCAATCATCGGTGTCATGTTTGCATTCAAAGTAATCGCTGCGTTTCGCTTCATGGAGCAGCCTCGGCTACTTGCCTTGGAGCATTGTCGGGTGAACTGCCATTGCTGTTTGTTACTGGGGTTTTGCGCGGGCGAAAATTGTTAAGAACTTCTTCAGCCACGATGGTTGCTTCAACCGTTAATTCGTCAATTTTATTTCGCAGTACTGCGTACCCCGCGAGGGCTGGAATTGCGACAACCAACCCCCAAAATGTTGTCGTCAGTGCAGTGCCAATACCACCAGCAAGTGCCACTGGATCAGCACTACCTCCAGAAGCGACGATCGCGCCAAACGCCAATATCATTCCATAGACTGTTCCAAATAATCCAATCATCGGGCTGACTTGTCCCACAACATTGAGCATTTCAATTCTACGAAGTCTTGCGGTAGCCAATTCATCTGCGGTTTGCTCAAGCGCTCGCATCATGGCTGGAAATCCAAACCTCGCTTCTCGAAATGCGGCGTGTAGAATTTTGCCGAGATATGTTTGGTCATCCCTCGTCAAGTTGATGATGGAACGAAAATCTTTTTTTGCAATTCGTTTTTCAATCTTATCAATAAGATCACTTGGCACAACACTTGGTTTTCGATTCGCAAGGAACATGTAAATCATCATGCAGGTGGTACCAACAGACATCGCAAGCAAAAGCCACGTTACGCCACTTCCGAGATACTCGATTGATCCATCCGATCTTCTTGAAACAAAGAACGCTTCTGCGAATGAATGTGATCCCCCGCTTGCATTTGCAATCAAAGAAAAGATTGTGTCGGTATTGAAAATCAAAATCAAACTCCTATCTCGATACTTTACTGCGATCTATAAATGTATACCCGTCAATTCCGCCATGATTTTCTGCAATTTTGAGCATTGTGTTCGTTGGATCTGAAGTTAAAAACTCTATACAATTAATTCTTACATCTCGACGTCCATTGCTACCATCAATAGGGTTCATCGCATCAAGAGAAGTAAGCAGTTGCTCGGTTGAAACCTCATATTCGCCAGCACCTCTAATATTTTCACTGAGTAAGTACACGAGGTCTGGTTTTAATCGCAATGCACTAGCAACCGCTTTGATTGGATTACTTCTTCCAGTTGGTATCACGTGATCGCTTCCTTGAATCCACTCCAATGCTTTTTTTATATTTTTAGACGTGGCGGGCATCAACTTATTGATAGGCGGCACTGCAATGACTTGATCTTTTTGAAAGAATAAAATAGCAAAGGACTGTTTTTTATTAAGGTCATAGAGTGATTGTTCAAGACTATGAATCACTGTTGTAAGATGCAGTAACATCGAACCTGAGGCATCTACAACGTAGACTATTTTTCGGGCAGAAATTGCTTCTAGCCCCATAAACGCCGCCTCGGTTTCTTTTTCTCTTCTGGCAAATTGTGGGATTTTTGTAGGTGTTGTACTGTTGAGTAGCGCAAGACCATCTCGAGTAGATTTTTCTTGTGGTGTTGGAAGTGTTGGTAGTGTAATGGTCGCCTGTTCAAGTTCCAATGGTGCAGAAGGAAGCTGTTTTGAGTGTTGTGATTGTTCGTGCCATGTTGCAGTAATGAGTGGTGGTGGTTCCTCTGCTACTTGGATCACAGTCCATGTAATCAAAAAGGCAAGCCCACCGAGACCAACATGCACGCCAATAGAAATGACCCATGCGATGATTGAAGTAGTGCTCGTAGCCTGTGTGGGTTGCTTAGTTTTAAAATTTTGCGTTGCTTGAAGCATGACATCGGAAAGCCTACTACAGAAATAGTGCGTAACCCTTAATCGTCGCCTCTTTTCGGGCGCTTAACTGAAGAAATTCTCGTTTCCGCTAGTGATGATGCACGAAATCTATCTATGGATAGACAACCCGGTCCACCAACAACAATTGCAAATGCAAGGACAATGAGGCTCATCTCAGTGAATAGTTGTGCAAATGCTTCTTTGTGAAGCGGCCAGTCGAAGGGATTCATCGTAAACATGCCATTGATTTTGTAGGAAACCAAATAGAGTGCCATGCCCAAAATGACGCAAACAACAAATGCACTCAGACGGCTAAAAAGTCCAACGAAAAGTAAGACGCCAGCAAGTAACTCGAAAACAGATACTGTCCAAGCGAGAAGTTTGCCCCATCCGCCAAGTTGTGGCCATTCATCGTGGAGTAATAGGACAATTCGATGGAGTCCCCTCGTTGTTTGGGTGGTTGTCTCGCCCCCCTTGTCCACCTGACGAACTTGGATATCCAACTCCTGAAGTGTAGTTACCTGCGCAGAAGAAACTTCCACGAAACCAAAGCAATTGAACCATCCCGTTGTCACCATTGCAGCGGCAATCACAAGTCGGTAGAGAAATGGCATGGTTGAATTCATAAGATTATTCATCCTGTAGCGACTTGGGGAAATGTCGCCTCGAGCGTATCATACGCCCTGCACACATCGCCGCGGGCGTGGCGAAATTGGCAGACGCGCCAGATTTAGGTTCTGGTGGGGTAACACCCGTGGAGGTTCGAGTCCTCTCGCCCGCATTCCACCGGAAGTATTCCCGGAGAGACACTATGACAAGTTGGAACCCAACACTCTGGCAAACAAAGTCAACCGCTCAACAACCTACGTATGATGATTTGCAGGCACTTGATGCCGCCGTTGAGGCTCTATCAACCCTTCCCCCATTGGTGTCCTCGTGGGAAATTGAGACTTTAAAATCACAACTCGCAGATGCAGCCTCGGGCAAGCGTTTCTTGCTGCAGGCAGGGGATTGTGCAGAGAGATTCACCGACTGTACACCTGAAAAAATTACGGGACAACTCAAAGTGCTTTTGCAAATGTCACTCGTTTTGGTGCATTCCACCAAGCGGCGTGTAATCCGCGTTGGTCGGCTTGCTGGTCAATATGCAAAACCGCGTTCGAGTAATGATGAGACCATTGATGGTACCACCCTACCGAGTTACCGCGGGGATCTTGTCAATGATATTGAATTCTCTGAAATCGCACGAACACCGAACCCAAACCGATTGCTACGAGGATTTGAACGCTCGGCAATGACAATCAACTTTATTCGAGCCCTCATCGACGGTGGTTTTGCAGATTTACACCATCCAGAGTATTGGGATTTGGGGTTTGTTGAGCACTCCCCTCGGGCAAGTGAATACCAAGCAATCGTTGCTTCAATTGCAGAAAGTCTCCGATTTATGGAGACAATTGCTGGCGAGGCAATTGGGGCAATTAACCGCGTTGAGTTTTTCACAAGTCATGAGGGTTTGCATCTTCACTACGAACAAGCACAGACAAGGCAGGTACCAAGACGCGATGGTTGGTATAACCTTTCCTGCCACTTCCCATGGATTGGCGCAAGGACTACTGACCTCGATGGTGGACACCTCGAGTTTTTCCGAGGGATTACCAATCCAATTGGTGTCAAAATTGGTACACATCAAGTTGATATTCCAAAGTTGCTCGATGTGCTTCATCCAACAAACGAGCCCGGTCGATTAACATTGATTCACCGCTACGGTGTTGATAAAGTTGCAGATGAATTACCCAAACTGATTGAGGCAGTGCAATCTACGGGCAAACAGGTTCTATTTGTATGCGACCCGATGCACGGGAACACGAAGCGAACTGACTCGGGATTCAAAACTCGAAGTTTCGATGACATCCTTTGTGAACTTGAGCATTCGATTGAGATTCATAAGGATTTGAACTCCTTACTTGGTGGAGTACATGTTGAGGTGTGTGGACAGAACGTCACCGAATGTACAGGTGGTGCTCGCGGTCTCGATGAATCTGGACTGAGTGACGCGTATGAAACGCTTGTAGATCCACGCCTCAACTATGAGCAATCTATTGAATTGGCAATGCTCGTTGGTCAAAAGTTGCACTCGGAGCCAATGTGACTCCAAGTCAATGTGACTCCGAGTCAAGTACAATCACCCTACATGTCACAAACAGGCAACAATCAGGTCGTCATTTCTGGCGTGGGTGTCATTTCTGCACTTGGAAACGGAATAGAGCCACTCTGGGAAGCGATGTTGGAAGGTCGAACGGGTCTTAAACGAATAGAGCGGTTTGATCCAAGTGGGTTTGCCTCGCAGGTTGCGGGTGTATTAAGTGAAGATGAATTCAAAGTTCGTAAAATCGTCCCAAAAAGTCATCGCAAAGCCACAAAAGTGATGTGTCGTGATACCGAACTTGCAGTGGGCGCCGCTGCTGCTGCTGTTGAAAATGCTGGTATCACGACCGCAGGAATGAGCGACGAGCCACCAACCATCGACCCAAACCGCATGGGTTGTCACATCGGCGCAGGATTGATTTCCGCTGAAGTAAACGAACTCGGTGCTGCTCTTGTCACGAGTAAAAAAGATGACGGTTCTTTCGACCTTGACCACTGGGGTCGTGAGGGGATGCAAAACCTCTCACCCCTCTGGCTGTTGAAATACCTACCAAATATGCTGGCGTGTCATGTCACCATCGTGCACGATTGCCGCGGTCCATCAAATACAATCACATGTTGCGAAGCTTCAAGTGGATTATCCATTGCTGAATCTCGTCGCGTAATTCAAAGAGGAGACGCAGACGCGTGTCTTTCGGGGGGGGCGGAAGATCGCGTCAACCCCCTCGCACTCTTCAGGCAACTCTGTACAGGTCGCCTTGTAAAAACTGACGGTTCTGGAGATATGACAACCATTGTTCGACCATTTGCTGATGATGCAAGTGGCACAATCATCGGTGAAGGTGGTGGCATTCTCCTGATAGAAGATACAACCTCCTGTAAAAATCGGGGTGGCTCACCGTGGTGCACCATCGATGGCATTGGTTGTCGACAGTCAAGCACAGACTCGCCCCTTGAAGTAGATTCACGTGCTATTGAATCTGCAATTAACAAGGCGATGAGCGAAGCAGATTGCAACCCGTGTGACATTGACCTCATTGTTCCATTTGGCTCGGGTATTCCAAACATTGATGCTGCTGAACTCGAGGGGCTCACTTCAATTTTTGGCGAAGCATTGCAAGATATTCCAACGATCATCACCATTCCCTACACTGGAAATTGTATGGCGGGAAACGGTGCCATTTGCGTTGGTGTTGCAGCCAAAGCAATCAAAGAACAGATGGTTCCTGCGAGGATTGGAACTGAAAAAACAAATGGCATCAACGCATTCAAATGTAATGCAACAAAAACATCGATCAATCGAGTACTCGTCGTCACGCCCAGCGAGGGCGGACAGTGCGTTGCGATTATTCTTGGAAGGATTGACCCATGACCAGAGTTGTTGTCACAGGCATGGGTTGGATTACACCCCTTGGTAACGATCTTGATACCGTGTGGAAGCGGATGTGCAATGGCGAATCAGCGATTGCTTTGATTGATCGTTTTGACGCTTCAAGTTTTCCAACAAAGTTCGCGGGGCAAGTTCGCGATTTTGATTGGACGCAGTATGTCAAAGACGCTGACGTGCATCGCCAACCCGCGATGAATTCCCAGTTCGCACTTGGCGCAGCAAAGCAAGCGTGGGAACAATCTGGTCTTGGTTCATTCGATGCACTTGATCGCGATCGAACCGGTATTTATCTTGGTGCGGGTGAAGGTGTTCTTGATTTTTCTGCGCACTCTATGATTGACACACATTCGTGGGATGTCGAAGATGGCAAGGTTGATCCCGTTGCATGGGCAAAGTTTGCAAGTAATCAACTTGATGAATGGGGCGAAGTAGAGCAAGAACCAAATATGCCACTTTGGCATTTAGCGAGGGAATATGGTTTACGCGGTCCTGCTTTTAACTGCCTCACTGCGTGCGCTGCGAGCACCCAAGCAATTGGCGAAGCAACAAGTGTTCTCATTGGCGGTGATGCTGATGTGATGCTCGCCGGTGGCACGCACACGATGTTACACGCTCTTGGAATTACTGGCTTCAACCGGTTAACCGCGCTTTCTACTTTTGATGGTGACCCTAAAAAAGCGTCGAAACCTTTTTCACGTGACCGGGGTGGGTTTGTCATGGGCGAGGGCTCTGGCATGCTCGTTCTTGAAACGCTAGATCACGCACTCGCACGTGGCGCTACACCACTTGCTGAAATTGTTGGGTTTGGTTCCAGTGCAGATGCGTATCGAATTACTGACTTACACCCTGAAGGTCGCGGACCATCTGCTGCAATGAAAAATGCCTTAGCACAAGCGGGCATCGATGCACAAACACCAACTAATAACCCTCCTGTGCAGTACATCTCTGCCCATGGAACGTCAACCCAAGAAAATGATTTCATTGAAACGATGGCTATTAAATTAGCCTTCGGTGACAATGCTCCAAAGGTGCCAATCAGTTCCATTAAATCGATGATGGGTCACTTGATTGCCGCTGCAGGATCTGTTGAACTCATCACCTGTATTATGTCTATTCAAACGAATATGCTCGTGCCAACAATTAACTTGGATAACCCAGATCCCGAACTTGATTTAGATTACATCCCAAACGTAGCTCGCAAAGCACAAGTCGATTGTTGTTTGAGTAATTCGTTTGGTTTTGGTGGCCAAAACAACACGCTTGTCGTAAAACGGTACGAATAAACAGAACTCGGGTCAGTTTATTTACCTCATTGCTAAAAACTAACCTCGGGTCAGTTTAATAGCGATACGGACATTCGACGTCGCAAGGGTGATCGAGGCGGGAAGTCAGTAATTCAATAAGAATCACGATGTCATCAGGATCAACGACGCCATTGTTATCAAGGTCTGCCAAGCAATCGTTGCACTCGCCCCAAACTGAGAGCATCGCAATTGCAAGAAGGTCAGATAGATCGATGATGCCATCGCCATTCACATCGCCTTGACACGTCGAACAGAGTGCATGGAATTCGTTTCCGCCAACAAATTCATAGTCAACGTCTGCAACTGTTGGGTAGATATGACCCTCGAGTGTACTTTCAGATTCGCCGCGACCGGTGTTCCCACAAAAGAGCGTTGCCTCAATCGACGGCATCGAGTCGTTGTCGTTGTGGATGCCTCCGCCATTCTCTTCGCTAGAACTGTTTGAAGCAAATGTGCATGTATAGACATACGGGCTGCTGCTATCGTTGTATAACGCCCCGCCTTCGTACACCGCGGTGTTATTCGCAAATATAGATTCGCTTAACAGAGTGTCTGCACCGATCCTGTTATCGATTGCTCCTCCAACATTCCCTGCAACGTTTCCTCTAAAACAACAAGAAGTAAATGATGACCCATCGCCAGTAATACTGACTGCACCACCGTCAACTGCGGCTGTGTTATTTGTAAATTCAACAAGATCCACCATACAAGTCGTAGCATCTGACACGTAGATCGCCCCACCATAAAATGACTCGTTCTCACCGAACAAACAATCTGTGATCTGTGCTGTTGTACCGCTATCAGTAAGTAGGATGGCACCACCAAATGTAACGGAACTGTTCCTAGAAAATTCAGCTCCCTGTACAACAAGGGATACACCACCACTTGCAAGAATTGCGCCCCCGCTAGCCTTACTTCCACTTGCAACATTGTCCAACAAAGCAGTATTGATCAATACAAGTTCTCCACCACTCACTGTGATAGCAGGTCCATCGCCTCCAACGCAATCTTTGATCGTGACACCTTGGATCGTAGATGTTTCACCCGTTGCTAGTGCGTAACGAAGACCAGAAACGGCGTGCTGTCCATCAAGAATTGTTTGTGATGCACCCTTACCAATAATAGAAATGTTCTTCCCTTGAAGATCTACAAGAGAGGTGCCATCAACGGACGTATATATTCCAGCATCAACATAGATTGTTTCCGTACTTGAGGCATCATTCACAGCAGCCTGAATCGTTTGATATTCACACGTTTCACAAACGTTAAACCACTGTCCATATTCGATGGCATAGGAAGTTGCTCCACAACCCAGCACATCGTCCCAATAGCCCGTAGAAAGAAGTTGCGCTACATTTGACTCGCCCGTT
>Ga0209554_1002153_pt1 | contig 14024 bp, 14 predicted proteins | sample MarorgKNORR_S2LV_5_FD_188221 | JGI IMG/M metagenome (GOLD analysis project Ga0209554, IMG submission 188221) | Marine microbial communities from the Southern Atlantic Ocean, analyzing organic carbon cycling - Bottom_A/KNORR_S2/LV (SPAdes) (version 2) | ecosystem: Environmental > Aquatic > Marine...
GGCGGGTATTCTTCGCCGTCACCCCACGATCCCGTGCCGTGCCGGGAACCAATGGTTCAATCGCTTCCCAGCTTCGATCACTGATAACAAAACGCTCCTTACGCATGACAAACCTCCTCAAAAGGAAGCTTGAATCACATCCGCATCAAAAAAGGAATCCTAAATGTCCACGGACCCTAGGCCAGCTTCAATAGATGATTCCGAACGCTCTCACAAGGCGGCGCCCCTGTAGCGCAAGCCGTCATAGGCGATTTGCCAGGCGCCGATCACGGCGGCGACTCCGAAGGCCGCCGCCCCGACGGCCAGGGCGGCGACCATGAAAACACCGAAGGACGGACCGTCGGGTAGCAGGGAAAGCATAGAGCGGCGGCTCGTCGATCGCGGAACGGCGAAGGGATCATATTCAACCGGCCCCGGCAAGGGCCACGCGCCGTTATAATGCTTGCAATCGCCCCCGCCTTCAGCCGATCATCGGCGCCCCGATTCAGACCTCACCGAAGGGACCGGCATGCCGCGCCATACGATCCTGAAATTCGCCCTGGTCTTGGCCGCCGCCGTGATCCAGTTTTTCCCCGTATCCCAACCGGCCTTGGCCCATCAAACCGCACCGCCGGCTTCCGCCAACTACCCTGATTTCGCAGCCTGGCTGATCGATCTTCGCGCCGAGGCGATGCGGCGGGGAGTCGGGCCCGGGGTGTTCGACGAAGCGTTCGACGGGGTGGCGCCGATTCCCCGAATCATCGAGCTCGACCGCCACCAGCCTGAAACCACCCAGAGCTTCGAAGAATACATGGCCCGCCGGATCACCGCCAAGTTAGTCGAGGAAGGCCGCCGGGTGTATGGCGAAAACCGGAAACTACTAAGGCAGGTGGCGAAGAAATTCGGCGTGCAGGCCCGTTTCATCGTCGCCCTGTGGGGCGTCGAGACGCGCTTCGGTCAGTATTCTGGCGGCTTCCCCGTGGTCGCCGCCCTCGCCACCCTGGCCTTCGACGGCCGGCGCAGCGCGTATTTCCGGGGCGAGTTGCTCGACGCCCTGACCATACTCGAGCAGGGCCACATCAGCGCCGGAGACATGATGGGGTCCTGGGCCGGAGCCATGGGGCAGAGCCAGTTCATGCCGTCGAGCTTCCTGCGCTACGCGGTCGATTTCGACGGCGATGCGCGGCGCGATATCTGGACAACCAAGGCCGACGTCTTCGCCTCGGCGGCTAACTATCTGGCGAAATCGGGCTGGCGCGACGATCAGACCTGGGGGCGCGAGGTGTCGCTGCCCGCCGGCTTCGATCGGACCCTTGCCGACCTCGAACTGGTCAAGCGGCTCAGCGAATGGCAGCGTCTCGGCGTGCGCCGCGCCGACGGCGGCGACTTGCCGAGGCGTGACCTTGCGGCCTCGCTGGTGCTGCCCGGCGGCGAGGACGGCCCGGCTTATATCATCTACGGCAATTACCGGACGATCCTGAAATGGAACCGGTCGAATTACTTCGCGGTATCGGTCGGCCATCTTGCCGATTTGATCGGAGATCGCTAATATAGTGGGCGATTGATCGCTGGCCTACTAAATCCGGGGTTCCATGAATCGTTTTACCGGCCGTTCGCTGGTTCTCCCAATCGTCGCGGCGCTGTTTCTCGGCGGCTGCGCCGAGACCACGCTGGTCAGCTATGCCGCCAAGGAGTGGATCCGCGGCAGCGATCCGCTCGATCAGAAGGGTACCTACAAGGTCGGCAATCCCTATCAGATCGAGGGAGTCTGGTATTATCCGGCCGAAGATCCAGACTATGGGGAAACCGGCATCGCCTCGTGGTACGGCAAACCTTTCCACGGCAGGCGCACGGCGAACGGTGCGATCTACGACATGAACGCCCTGACCGCGGCCCACCGCACCCTGCCCATGCCGTTCCAGGTGCGCGTCACCAATCTCGATAACGGACGCTCCCTGGTGCTCATCGTCAACGACCGGGGACCTTATGCGCGGGGCCGCATCATCGACGTGTCGAGGCGCGCCGCCCAGCTTCTCGGCTTCCAGAAGAAAGGCACCGCCCTGGTGCGCGTCGAGGCGGTCGCCGGCCAGGGGCGGCGGCAGCCGTTGATCGCCGAGGTCGAGGACCCCGAGGCGCCGTCGCTACCGGCGTCGCCGACCGGCTCGGTCGAGCGCCAGGCGCTGACCGAGGTCGCATCGGTTGATCTCGCCGAGGGCCCGTCCACGTTCATCCAGGCCGGCGCCTTCTCGTCACCCGACAATGCCCGACGCCTGAGCGACGCCCTGGCGCCGTTCGGCGAGGTGCGGACCACCATGGTCACGGTGGACGGCACGGCTGTCTATCGGGTGAGGCTCGGCCCGGTGGCGACCCCCGAGGGAGCCGAGGCTCTGTTGGAGCGGATCATCGGCGCCGGCCATCTCGACGCCCATCTGGTCGTCGAATAATTCCGATCATCGAATTATCGCCACAGTTGGTTGCTATAGGCGGGCTCGATCACGATAATCGACAGCCACAGTCTTGAAGACGAGGATCAAACTCTTGCCCGTTTCATCTAAACCGCGCTTCGGCGCATTGATTGCTCTCTGCGCGGCCCTTCTCGCGGCAGCCCCGGTCCAGGCCATTGAGACCTCCGCGAAGCAGGCCATCCTGATCGACAACGCCACCGGGGCGGTGTTGTTCGAGAAAGACGCCGATATGCTCATGGAACCGTCGTCCATGAGCAAGATCATGACCATCTATATGATATTCGAACGCCTCGCCGACGGCAGCCTGAAACTCGACGATACCCTTCCGGTCAGTGAGAAGGCATGGCGCAAGGGCGGCTCGAAGATGTTCGTCAAGGTCGGAGACCGTGTCTCGGTCGAAGACCTGTTGCGCGGCATCATTATCCAATCGGGCAATGACGCCACCATCGTCATTGCCGAGGGACTCGCCGGCGATGAGAAGAGCTTCGCCGCCGAGATGACGGACCGGGCCCGTGAGCTGGGCCTGGAGTCGAGCATGTTTACCAACGCCAGCGGCTGGCCCGACGAAGACCACCGGGTCACCGCCCGTGACATGGCGCTGTTGACCAAGCTCACCATCGAAAATTTCCCCCAGTACTACGGCTACTACGCCGAGCTGGAATTCATCTACAACGGCATTCGCCAGGGCAACCGCAATCCCTTGCTCTATAAGAACATGGGCGCCGACGGCCTCAAGACCGGCCACACCGTCAATGCCGGTTACGGCCTGACGGCTTCGGCGATCAGGGATGGCCGGCGCCTGATCCTGGTGATCAACGGGCTCGGATCGGCGAGCGGGCGCTCGCGCGAGGCCGAACGGCTGATCGAATTCGGCTTCCGCGAATTCTCCAACTACGCCCTGTTCGAGGCCGGCGAGGCAATCGGCGAGGCGGATGTCTGGCTGGGCGACGCGGCGACCGTGCCCCTGGTCATCGAAGCCCCCCTGGTGATCACCCTGACCCGCAAGGCGCGGCGTAGGATGCAGGTCAAGCTGGTCTACGACGGGCCGATAGCGGCGCCCATCGAGAAGGGCGCGCGGATCGCCACCCTGACCATCGCCACGCCGGACGCGGAGCCCTACGAAGTGCCTCTGGTGGCCGGCGCCGCTGTCGGCAAGCTCGGCCCTCTGCGCCGTATCGGGGCGGCCATCGGCTATATGGTATGGGGCGCGGCGTCGCCGTGAACGGCGGCCGCTTCATCACCTTCGAGGGCGGTGAGGGGGCCGGAAAATCGACTCAACTGGTGCGGCTCTGCGAAACCCTGCACGGGCGTGGTCTCGAGGTCGTCGGCACCCGCGAACCCGGCGGCAGCCTCGGCGCCGAAGCGATCCGCGAGTTGCTGGTGCGCGGCGACACCGGGCGCTGGGATGCGATCACCGAGACCCTGCTGCACTACGCCGCGCGAAGCGATCATTTCAGCCGGACCATAGAGCCCGCCCTGGCGCGCGGCGCCTGGGTGGTCTGCGACCGTTTCGCCGATTCGACCATGGCCTATCAAGCCTACGGCCTCGGCGTCGATAAGTCCTTTGTCAGCGGGCTCTACGGGCAGGTGCTTGGGAGCTTTGCGCCCGACCTGACGATCATCCTCGATTTGCCGGTCGAGCAGGGTCTGGTCCGCGCCGCGGCGCGCGGCGGCGTCGACCGCTATGAACGCATGGACAGGGATTTCCATCAACGGCTGCGCGACGGGTTTCTCGCCATCGCAGCGGCCGAACCTGAGAGATGCGCGGTGATCGATGGAGCCCAGGACGCGGATCGCGTGCAGGACGCCGTGCTCGCCGTTCTCGACGATCGGCTGGCGCCGCATGGCTGAGGGGGATAACCAGGACGAATTCGCCCTGCCGCCCCGGAAAAACCCGGATTTGGTGGGCCATGAGGCCGCCGAGGCCATCCTGCTCGACGCCTGGCGGTCGCGCCGTCTCGCCCATGGCTGGCTGATCAACGGACCGCCGGGCATCGGCAAGGCGACCCTGGCCTACCGCTTCGCGCGGTTCGTACTGGCCGGCGGCGGGGTAGGGGGGCTGTTCGCGGATCAAGCGCCTTGCCTGGAAATGGACCCATCGGAGCCGATCTTTCGCCGCGTCGCCGCCGGCGGCCACGCCGACCTGTTGACCGTGGAGAAATCATTCGATACCAAGCGCAAGCGTATTCGCGATGAAATCGTGGTCGGCGATGTCCGCGCCATCACGCCCTTCATGCGGTTGACGTCATCCGAAGGAGGCTGGCGCGTGGTGGTCGTCGATTGCGCCGACGAGATGAACCAGAAGGCCGCGAATGCACTTCTTAAAATACTCGAAGAACCACCCGATAATGCCCTGTTATTGCTTATAAGTCACTCTCCAGGCCGGCTTCTCCCGACGATCCGCTCGCGCTGCCGCGCACTCGCCCTGCGGCCCCTCGCCGAGGACCGGGTGGCGGGGCTGCTGTCCCGTCATCGCCCCGATTTAACGCCTGGCGAAACGCGGTCCCTGGCGCGTCTCGCCGAGGGCAGTCCGGGACGCGCCCTGCGCCTCGACGACGCCGGCGGACTGGCGCTTTACGGCGACATGGTCGGCTTGCTCGATGGCGGCGCCGGCCGGGGGGGCCTCGATGTTGCGGCCCTGCACGGCCTCGCCGAACGGGTGGCGCGGCCGAATGCGCGCGAAGCCTACGCCACCCTGATGGATCTGCTGTCCCAGTGGCTGGTGCGGCTGGTGCGCCATGGCGCGACCGGCGGCGCGACCGCCGATTATGCGGTGATCGAAGGCGAGGGCGCGGTGATCGAGAGCCTGCTGGCGCGCGCCAGCCTTGAACAATGGATTGAGGTGTGGGAAAAGATTGGCCGCCTCACGGTCGATGTGGAGCGCGTCAACCTCGATCGCAAGCAGGTGGTGATCACCGCGTTCAGCGCGCTCGAGGCTACCGCTCGTTAGCTATTCGGGAGCCTGGAATGTCCGCGCCAAAGGCCTATTACGTCACCACGCCGATTTTCTACGTCAATGATTCGCCGCATATTGGCCACGCCTACACCACCGTGGCCTGCGACGTGCTGGCGCGCTTCATGCGGCTCGACGGCCTCAACGTCAAATTCCTGACCGGCACCGACGAGCACGGCCAGAAGGTCGAGCACGCGGCGCAGGACGCCGGCGAGACGCCCAAGGATTTCGTCGATCGGGTGTCCCAGCGGTTCCGCGACCTGCGTGAGCCCATGGGCTTCACCAACGACGACTTCATCCGCACCACCGAGGACCGCCATGCCGCTTCGGTGCAGCAGCTATGGCGCGAGCTGGCGGCGCGCGACGAAATCTATCTCGGCGCCTACGAAGGCTGGTATTCGGTGCGCGACGAGGCGTTCTACACAGAGGCCGAACTGGTCGACGGCCGGGCGCCGACCGGCGCACCGGTGGAATGGGTCGCCGAGCCGAGCTATTTCTTCCGCCTGTCGGCCTGGCAGGACCGGCTGCTGGAATTCTATGAGGCCAATCCCGATTTCATCGGGCCGAAGACCCGGCGCAACGAGGTGATCAGCTTCGTATCAGGCGGTCTCAACGATCTGTCGGTTTCGCGGACCAGCTTCAAATGGGGCGTGCCGGTGCCCGGCGACCCCGACCATGTGATGTATGTGTGGATCGACGCCCTGACCAACTACATGACCGCGGCGGGCTATCCGGATGTGGACAGCGCCGACTACAAGACCTTCTGGCCGGCCAGCCTGCATATGGTCGGCAAGGATATCCTGCGCTTCCACGCGGTCTATTGGCCGGCCTTCCTGATGGCCGCCGGGCTCGAGCCGCCGAGCCGGGTCTACGCCCATGGCTGGTGGACCATCGAGGGCGAAAAGATGTCGAAATCCCTCGGCAACGCCATCGAACCGCTGGCCCTGGTCGAGCAATACGGCCTCGATCAGATCAGGTATTTCCTGCTCCGCGAGGTGCCGTTCGGCAATGACGGCGATTTCTCGCGGCGCGCCCTGGTCGGCCGCATCAACGGCGACCTGGCCAACGACTTCGGCAATCTGGCCCAGCGCGTGCTGTCGATGATCGCCAAGAACTGCCAGGGCCGCGTGCCCGAGGCGGGGGCGTTTGGCGACGATGACAAGGCGTTGTTGTCCTCGGCTGGCGGGTTGCTCGGCATCATGCGCGATCATCTGAGCCGCCAGGAGTTCCACAACGCGCTGATCGCCCAATGGCGGGTGATCGGCGAAGCCAACCGCTATATCGACGCCCAGGCGCCCTGGACGCTGCGCAAGACCGATCCGTCGCGCATGGCGACCGTGCTCTATGTGCTCGCCGAGACCATCCGCCATCTGGCGGTCCTCGCCCAGCCGGTGATGCCGGGCGCCGCCGGTCGCATGCTCGATCAGCTGTCCGTGCCCGAGGATGCGCGCGGCTTCGCCTGTCTGGACGCGGATTTCGCCCTGACCCCCGGCGTCGCCCTACCCAAGCCGGTCGGCGTGTTTCCACGCTATGTGGAGGCGGCGGAGGAGGGGGCAGGGGAGGAAGGGACGGGGGGGGGAGGGGACTGACTGATGCTGGTCGACAGCCATTGCCATCTCGATTTTCCCGAGCTTGCCGAGGATCTCGATGGCGTGCTGGCGCGCGCCGCCGAGGCCGGCGTCGGCGTCATGCAGACTATATGTACGCGCCTGAGCAAGTTTCCCGAGGTGCTGGCCCTGGCCCAGGCCCACGACAATCTCTATTGTTCGGTCGGCATTCATCCACATAATGTCGATGACGAGCCGCCGGCGACGGCGGACACCCTGATCGATCTCGCCAGCGCCGATGCGGTTATCGGCATCGGCGAGACCGGCCTCGACTATTTTTACGATTACGGCCCCCGGGCGCTTCAGCGTGACAGCTTCCGCGTCCATGCGGCGGCGGCGCGTGACACCGGTCTGCCCCTGATCGTCCATACCCGGGACGCCGACGAAGACACCATCGAGATACTCGGCCAAGAAATGCGTGCCGGGGCCTTCAAAGGCCTCATTCACTGCTTCAGCACAAGCCGGGAACTCGCTGAAAGAGCAGTCGAACTCGGATTATACATATCCGTCTCCGGGATCGTCACTTTCAAGAAGGCCGAGGCCCTGCGCGAGGTGCTGACCGGGGTTCCCATGGAACGCCTGTTAGTCGAAACCGACGCCCCCTACCTGGCGCCGGAACCCAAGCGCGGCAAACGAAATGAGCCCGCCTTCGTCACCCATACCGCCGCCCGCCTGGCCGAAATCAAGGGCATAAGCCCCGAAGACCTTGCCCAGGCCACCACGGATAATTTCTTCACCCTGTTCGACAAGGCCCGGCGTCCCCAAGCCGACTGAGACTTTTCCCTCATATCCAGCACACTTCAACGCCTCGACATATTATGGGAAATAGAATTTCCCATAATATGCCTTATGCGACAAAACCATTTATGGACCAGGCTCCGGGGATTACACTTGTGCCGGTCCCGCGGCGCCTCCTACCCTGCTGTCGGGTAGATATACTGCAATCTCAAGGCACGGGACGATCGAATGAACGCTATTGACCGACTGCTTGACGTTATGGCGAAACTGCGCGACCCGGAGACCGGTTGTCCCTGGGATGTGGCGCAGGATTTCGCGACCATCGCGCCCTATACCATCGAGGAGGCCTATGAGGTCGCCGAGGCGATCGCCGAGAAGGACTGGCCCGCCCTCAAGGACGAATTGGGCGACCTGCTGTTTCAGGTGGTGTTCTACGCCCAGATGGCGCGGGAAGACGGATTGTTCGATTTCGAGATCATCGCAGAGGGAGTCGCCGAGAAGATGGTGCGCCGCCATCCCCATGTCTTCGGCGACGTCTCAGTGGCCGACGCCGAGGCCCAGACCGACGCCTGGGAAGCCCACAAAGCAGCGGAGCGCACCGCCAAGGCCGAGGCGGAGGGCCGCGCGGTCAGCGTTCTCGACGGGGTGACGACCGCCCTGCCCGCCCTCACCCGCGCCGCCAAGCTACAGGCCCGCGCCGCCCGTGTCGGCTTCGACTGGCCGATCGTCGCGGCGGTCATCGACAAGATCGACGAGGAGATTGGCGAGCTGCGCGTTGAATTCGACGCCGGCGCGGATCGAGACCGCGTCATGGATGAGATCGGCGATCTGTTGTTCGCCTGCGTCAATCTGGTGCGCCACGCGGGCATCGACCCGGAAAGCGCCCTGCGCCAGGGCAACGCCAAGTTCGAGCGCCGCTTTCGCCGCATCGAGGAAATGCTCTCGGAAGACGGCCGCAATCCCGAGCAATCCTCTCTCGAGGAAATGGACCGCCTGTGGGATGCGGTTAAGGCCGAAGAACGTAGTTAAGGGTTTCGCAACAGGCGGATCAGGGCGGTATTGTCGAGACTCCCCTCGCCGCGTTCATGGAGCTGGCCATAGTTCTGCTCGACCGCGGAGGCGATCGGCAGAAGCGCTCCGTTGCGCCCCGCTTCATCCAGGCAGAGGCGCATATCCTTGCGCATCCAGTCGGCGGCGAAGCCGAAATCGAAGCTGTCCTCGATCATCGTCCCCGAACGGTTGTCCATCTGCCAGGATTGGGCCGCCCCCTTGGCGATGACCTCGACCACGCGGCTCACGTCGAGCCCGGCGCGGCGGCCGAAATCGAGCCCCTCGGAGAGGCTCTGGATGATGCCGACGATGCAGATCTGATTGACCATCTTGGTGAGCTGGCCCGCGCCCACGGGCCCCATCAGGGTGACCGCGCGGGCGAAACAATCGATCACCGGGACGGCGCGCTCGAAGGCTGCTTCGTCGCCGCCGACCATGACCGTCAGCACGCCGCCCTCGGCGCCGCCCTGCCCGCCCGATACCGGCGCGTCGAGGAAGCCGATGCCGCGATCGCCGCCGGCCTCGGCAATCTCGCGGGCGATGCCGGCGGATGCGGTGGTGTGATCGACCAGGATGGCGCCCGAGGCCAAACCGGCGAGGGTCCCGTCGGCGCCGAAGATGACGCTTCGCAGATGGTCGTCGTTGCCGACGCAGACCAAGGCGATCTCGGCCCCCTCGGCCGCGGCGGCCGGGCTCTCGGCGAGGCCGCCGCCGTGTTGGTTCGTCCAGGCTTCGGCCTTGGCGCGGGTGCGGTTATAGACGGTCACGTCATGGCCGCCGGCGGCGAGATGACCGGCCATGGGAAAGCCCATGTTGCCGAGCCCGATGAATGCGACTTTCATGTCAGAGTCCTTTTATGACTTTACGCAATGTATCGACCATGAAGTCGATCTCGGTGTTTTCGATGATCAGCGGCGGCGACAGGAGGATGCAATCGCCGGTCATCTTGACCATCAGACCGGCCTCGTAGAAGCGTTGCAACGCCTCGTAGCCGCGCACACCGGGCGCGTCTCCGGGCGCCAGGTCGATGCCGGCGAGCAGGCCGAATCCCCGTATATCGGTGACCAGATCGAGATCCCGGAGCGAGAACACCGCTTCGAGGAAATAGGGCGCCATCCGGTGAGCGCGCTCGAACAGGCCCTCTTTCTCATAGATGCCGAGGGTGGCGAGACCGGCGGCGCAGGCCACCGGACAGGCGGTGTAGGTATAGCCGTGGAAGAATTCGACGGATTTCTCGGGCGCCGCGTTGACGATGGTTTCGTAGATTTTGTCGTCCACCGCGACCGCGCCCATGGGCAGGTTGCCGTTGGTCAAGCCCTTGGCCAGGGTCATCATGTCGGGGATGACGGCGAAGGTATCGCTGGCGAAGGCCTTGCCGGTGCGCCCGAATCCGGTGATCACCTCATCGAAGATCAGCAGGATGCCGTTGGCGTCGCAAATCTCGCGCAAGCGCTCGAGATAGCCCTTGGGCGGCACGATGACGCCCACCGAACCGGCGATGGGCTCGACGATGCAGGCCGCCATGTTCTCGGCGCCGTGCAGATCAACCATGCGCTGCAGGTCGTCGGCGAGTTCGGCGCCGGCCTCGGGCTGGCCGACGGTGAAGCGCTGCTCGGGCAGCCAGGTATGGCGCATATGAACGACGCCGGGCAGGCCGGTGCCGAAGGCTTCGCGGTTCTTGACCAGGCCGGCGACCGAGATGCCGCCGAAATTCACCCCGTGATAGGCCTTCTCGCGGCCGACGAAACGGGTCTTGCGGCCGTCGCCCCGAGCCCGGTGATAGGCCAGGGCGATCTTGAGCGCCGTATCGACCGATTCCGAGCCTGAATTGCAGAAGAACACATGGTTGATGCGCTCGGGAAGCATGGCGCAAAGCTGCTGCGACAATTCGAAGGCCGCCGGATGGCCGAACTGGAACGGCGGCGCATAATCGAGCCTGGCGAGCTGCGCGGAGACCGCCTCGGCGATCTCGGGGCGGGCGTGGCCGGCGGCGACGCAGAACAGGCCGGCGGATCCGTCGAGCACTCGCTCGCCGAGATGGTTCCAGAAATACATGCCCTCGGCGCGCTCGATCAGCCGGGGGTTCTGCTTGAAGTCCCGGTTGGAGGTGAAGGGCATCCAGTAGCTCTCGAGCGTGTTGGCCGTGTATTGCATCCGACTTCCTCTCACGAGCCCGTAACGGCTCATTGTATTTAACGGGTTGCGACGAAACTTTCGGTCAACCGCCGAACATCTTCTTGAGATTGTCGAACCCGGCGCTGTAAATGCCTTCGACGATCTTCATGGCATCGCTCTCGGGCGCCCCGGCGCTGTCGAACTCGCTCGACCATTCGACGGTGGCCTTGCCGTCTTCGTCTTCGAGGACGCGCAAGGTCGATGTATAATTATTGATCGGCAAGGGGCTCGAGATGATGCTGTAGGTATAGCTCCGCCCGTCATCGTCGGATTTTCGAGGCGTTCGACGATCTCGCCGCCGCCGGCCAAGGACAATCGGCGCAGGGTGACCTTGCCCTGATCCTCGATGACGCATTTCTCGATCGCCGGGTGCCAATCTGAAATCGAATGGAAGCCGCCTATGATGTCCCATAATTGAGCGGCCGAGACGCCGACCTTGGTCGACATGGATACAGTTGTCATGGTGCTAGCTTCCCTTTGGTAAGCCCTCATTGTGGGGGGGGCTGGGGCTTAAGACAACCATAGACCACACGTTTCAGACAAAAAAAGAGGGCCGCGCAATGCGGCCCTCTCGGTCTTGGTCGTGATGGATGGTATCGGCTAGAAGCCCATACCGCCCATACCGCCCATGTCGCCGCCGGGAGCGCCGCCGGGCATGGGATCTTTCTTCTCGGGCCGATCGGCGACCATCGCCTCGGTGGTGACCAGCAGGCCGGCGACGGAAGCCGCGTCCTGCAGGGCGATGCGAACCACCTTGGTGGGATCGACGATGCCGGCCTTGAACATATCGACATAGGTCTCTTCCTGAGCGTCGAAGCCGCGTTTCGGGTCCTTGCCTTCGAGCAGCTTGCCGGCGACCACCGCGCCATCGACGCCGGCGTTTTCGACGATCTGGCGGAGCGGCGCCTCGAGCGCCTTGCGAACGATGTTGATACCGACGTTCTGGTCGCTATTCGCACCTTCGAGCTTGGCCAGCGAACGGGTGGCGTAGAGCAGCGCCGCCCCACCGCCGATGACGATGCCTTCCTCGACCGCGGCGCGGGTCGAATTGAGCGCGTCCTCGACCATGTCCTTGCGCTCCTTGACCTCGAGCTCGGTGACGCCGCCGACCTTGATCACCGCGACGCCGCCGGCCAGCTTGGCCAGCCGCTCCTGCAGCTTCTCGCGGTCGTAGTCGGAGCTGGTCTCCTCGATCTGCGCCCGGATCTGGCCGCAACGGGCGGTGATGTCCTTCTTGGAACCGCCGCCGGCGATGATCGTGGTGTTCTCCTTGGACATCTCGACACGCTTGGCGGAACCCAGCATGTCGATGGTGACGTTCTCGAGCTTGATGCCGAGATCCTCGCTGATCACCTGACCGCCGGTCAGCACCGCGATGTCCTCGAGCATGGCCTTGCGGCGATCGCCGAAGCCCGGCGCCTTGACGGCGGACACCTTGAGGCCGCCGCGCAGCTTGTTGACCACCAGGGTGGCCAGGGCCTCGCCCTCGATGTCCTCGGCGAGGATCACCAGGGGACGGTTCGACTGGACGATGGTCTCGAGGATCGGCAGCATGGGCTGAAGCGACGAGAGCTTCTTCTCGTGGATCAGGATCAGCGGATTCTCGAGTTCGCTGATCATCTTCTCGGGGTTGGTGACGAAGTACGGCGACAGATAGCCGCGATCGAACTGCATGCCCTCGACGACTTCGAGTTCATTGGCGATGCCCTTGGCCTCCTCGACCGTGATCACGCCTTCCTTGCCGGCGTCTTCCATGGCCTGGGAGATCATCTCGCCGATATCGGCCTGACCGTTGGCTGAAATGGTGCCGACCTGGGCGATCTCGGAGGCGGTGCGAACCACCTTGCTGCGCTTCTTCAGGTCCGCGACCACCATCTCGACGGCGAGGTCGATGCCGCGGCGAAGATCCATCGGGTTCATGCCCGCGGCAACCGCCTTCGAGCCTTCCCGCACGATGGCCTGGGCGAGGACGGTCGCCGTGGTGGTGCCGTCGCCGGCCTCGTCGTTGGTCTTGGAAGCGACTTCGCGAAGCATCTGGGCGCCCATGTTCTCGAACTTGTCGACAAGCTCGATCTCCTTGGCGACGGTGACGCCGTCCTTGGTGATGCGCGGCGAGCCGAAGGACTTGTCGAGCAGGACGCAACGGCCCTTGGGACCGAGCGTTACCTTGACGGCGTCGGCCAGAATGTCGATGCCTCTTAGCATCTTGCTTCGTGCCTCGGCGCCGAACTTAACTTCTTTTGCTGCCATTTTTCGATATCCCTACTCAATAATGCCCATGATGTCCGACTCCTTCATGATCAACAGCTCATCGCCGTCCATCGTGACTTCGGTGCCGGACCATTTGCCGAATAGGATGCGGTCGCCCTTCTTGACGTCGAGCGGCACAATCTTGCCGTCGTCGCCGCGCGCGCCCGATCCCACGGAAACAACTTTACCCTCCATAGGCTTCTCTTTTGCCGTATCGGGGATGATGATGCCGCCTTTGGTCTTTTCGTCTTCGTCGACGCGTTTGACCAAAACGCGGTCATGCAATGGTCTGAGCTTCATTCGTACCTCTCCGTTGCTGACCCGCGGCGCGGGTCATAAATGAGTTGCTGTTAGCACTCTCTGTAAGTGAGTGCCAAGGTATATATGGATTGGCCGTCGCCCTGTCAAGGCTTTGGCGAATGGTTTGAAAACTCTCGGTTTTAGGAAGCTCTATCCGGATCCCCGATGGGCAAAGCGGGCGGCGTCGGCGGGGTTGAGGCCGACCCTGAGATGGCAGGATTTCTCGTCATCGACGCGGTCGAGTATTTCCCCGTGGCTGTACAGCCAGGCAATGGTTGCGCCGTCTCCGTGGTCGATGGTGAGATCGAGAATTTGGCGCTTCTCGGCGAGCCGGGCGTCGATCCGTGACAACAGCTCGTCGCAGCCCTCCCCCGAGGACGCGGACAGCAGGACGGCGTTGCTCTCGCGCTCGGCGATGTTTTGCAGGCGGCCGCGTTCCTCCGGGCCGAGGAGGTCGATCTTGTTTTGCGCCTCGAACATGCCGGCTTCGACGGTCTCGCCCAAGCC
>Ga0209554_1002154_pt1 | contig 14022 bp, 12 predicted proteins | sample MarorgKNORR_S2LV_5_FD_188221 | JGI IMG/M metagenome (GOLD analysis project Ga0209554, IMG submission 188221) | Marine microbial communities from the Southern Atlantic Ocean, analyzing organic carbon cycling - Bottom_A/KNORR_S2/LV (SPAdes) (version 2) | ecosystem: Environmental > Aquatic > Marine...
CTAGGCACGTAGGGGAGCTCGGTTTAGCCGGGCTGAGAGGGCGGCCTTCAATGCCACCGACCCTTGCGAACCTGATCTGGGTAATGCCAGCGGAGGGAAACGGACTAGAGTGCTAACTTTTTTGTTAGGCCGTCAATATTCACCGTTGGCGGCTATTTTTTTGCCAGTTTCAACGGCTGCTATCTCAACGGGGACTGGCGGTAGGGACATATCGGATGTCAACGGACACAGCAGTCCGTCCCAAAATACGCATCGAGTCGGTCACCAAGTCGTACGTCATCGACGGCACGCGGCAAGAGGTGCTGGCCGGTGTTGACCTAACGGTGAATGAAGGCGAGTTCGTCAGCATCATCGGCCCCAGCGGCTGCGGCAAGAGTACCCTGCTCAACATGATCGCCGGGCTGGACCAACCGGACTCGGGCGCGATCATTCTCTCCGACGAAGTCTCGAGCGCTCCAACTGAGCGACTGGGCAAGACCGGATACATGCAGCAGAAAGACCTGCTCATGCCCTGGCGATCGGTGCTCGATAACACGATCTTGGGGTTGGAGCTAAATGGGGTCCCGCGCAAGCAGGCACGGGAACAAGCCCTGGAGTTCACCGAAGCCTTTGGCTTGAAGGGGTTCGAGCACCAATACCCCTACGCACTCTCCGGCGGCATGCGGCAGCGGGCCGCTTTCCTCAGGACCATGCTGATGGGCCAGGACGTTGTTCTCCTGGACGAACCCTTCGGCGCCTTGGACGCTTTGACCCGGGTCCAGATGCAGGAGTGGCTGCTGGATCTTTGGGAGTCGCTGAACAAGACCATCGTCTTGATCACTCACGATGTGGACGAGGCGTTGCTGCTGTCCGACCGGGTGTACCTGCTATCGGCGAGACCGGGCCAGGTCACCCTGGTTTTAGATGTGCCGCTGCCCCGGCCCCGCCACTACGACATGGTCACCACGCCCGAATTCAGCGGGCTCAAGTCCAAGCTCATGCAGCCGCTACGGTCGCAGATCGAAGCGATCAAGACCGACGGGCAGGCCGGTTAGCCTAATGGATTTTCTATGGACCTCTTGAAGAAAACCACCGGCATGATGACCTGGCTGATCCCGGCCGCCATCCTGGCCGGGTTGTTGGTTGCTTGGGAGTTGTGGGTGCAGTTGGCCGATGTCCCCAAGTGGCAGCTACCCGCGCCCTCGGCCATCGGCAAAGAACTGGGCGCCAGCCGAGACCTGCTCTGGGACCACACCCTGGTCACCCTGCAAGAGATCGTCATTGGCTTCCTGGCGGCGCTTGTCGCGGGGTTGGTGTTGGCCGGGTCCATCGCTTATTCCAGGGTTATGGAGCGTTCGATATACCCGATGGTCATCGCCTCCCAGACCGTGCCCATCATCGCCATCGCTCCGTTGCTGCTGATCTGGGTCGGCTACGGACTAACGCCCAAGATCATCATCGTGGCGCTGATCTGCTTCTATCCCATCGCCGTGAATACGGTTGACGGTCTGAAAGCCACCGACCCCGACATGGTGAACATGCTCCGGACTCTAGGGGCTTCCCGGTGGCAGGTGTTCACCAAGTTGCAGATGCCCACGGCGCTGCCCTTCATGTTCTCCGGTATCAAGATCGGAGTCTCGGTGAGCGTGATTGCCGCGGTCATCGGGGAATGGGTCGGGGCCAGCGAAGGGCTGGGGTACCTGATCACCTACTCCCAACCCTTGTTCCTCACAGCCAGGGTATTCGCGGCGATCTTCGTCCTATCAGTGATGGGCATCAGCCTGTTCGTGTTGGCGGTGATCGCCGAGCGGATGATGATGCCTTGGCATTTCAATGAGAAACGTTCTAACTCGATGCGCCAGCTTTAGGCTCAAATAGAATCAAATAGCTAAATATATAGGCACAAGGAGATTCTCGGCATGAAATTTTTCACAAAGCGGGCATTCATCCTGTTCTCACTGCTATTCATCGTCACCATGGTGGCGGCAGTATCCTGTGGCGGGGACGATGAGCCCGAAGAACTCACCAAGGTAACGCTGGCGCTGGACTGGTTCCCCTGGTCCAACCACTCCGGTCTCTACGTGGCCCAGGAACGTGGCTACTTCGCAGAACAGGGACTGGAGGTGACCATCTACGTCCCCGGCGACCCGTCCACCGTTCTCGTAACTGTAGAAGCCGGCCGGGACGACTTCGGCATCAGCTACCAACCTGAACTTCTACTCGCCCGGGAAAAGGGCATTAAAGTAGTGTCCATCATGGCCTTGGTCCAACACCCGTTGAACTCGGTCATGGCACTCAAGGAGTCCGGCATCGTCGAGCCCAAGGACCTGAAGGGCAAGAAAGTCGGCGCGCCGGGTCTGCCCTCCGATGAGGCGCTGATCGACACCATGCTCCGCAGCCAGGGACTGACCATCGACGACGTTGAGATGATCAACGTTGGCTTCGATCTGATCCCGGCGCTGATCAGCAAGAACGTCGACGCCATCGTCGGGGCCTACTGGGTCCACGAGTCCATCTCCGCCAACAATCAGGGCTTCGACCTGAACATCATGCGCATGGAAGAGAACGGCGTCCCCGACTTCTATGAACTGGTGATCGTAGCCAGCGAAGACAAGATCGCCAACGACCCGGAGATCGTGCAGAAGTTCGTCAAGGCGGTTACTAAGGGCTACAAAGACGCCATCGCCGACCCGTTGGACGCCGTGGCCGTGCTGAAATCCGTTAAGCCCGAGATCGATCTGGATATCGAGAACCCCGGCGTTGCGCTGTTGGCCCCACTCTGGGCCACCGACAACGGCGTTTTCGGCTGGCAGGAACAGGCCCGCTGGGACGAGTTCGCCAACTGGATGGTCCAGTCCGGCCGGCTGTCCTCGGCGGACGGCGCCTCCGCAGCCTACGACAACTCATTCGTCGAGGGCGCCAGATAACCAGAGCCTACGAACCGGGCATATGATAGAAAAGGCGCCAGATAACCAGGTGCGGTCTAGGCCCGGTGATATACTTTGACCAACCTGGCGCCAGCCTGGACCGCAGGCGTGTTTTCCAGGCTTGTATTAATGGGGGATTAAAAATAGATGTCGCTCTATTTTCTATTGGGGTCTCTGACCCATGACGGTCAGCGGATGCTACACGGCAACCCGAATCTCATCGCCGACCGCACCAGAGATTTAAGGGTCCCAGGCGCGGAATTTCTGGGCCAGTACGCGGTCTTGGGCCGGTACGACTTCGTGATGATGGTGGAAGCCGACGATAACGACGCGGTGGCGCGATTGTCCCTGGAATTGGGCATGCGCACCGGGCTTCATCTAGAGACACTGCCGGCCATTCCCGTCGGGTTCATGGGTGATATGACCACCCCCGACCCGTCCGACCAGGCAGAGTCGGTGGGCCTCACCCCGGACTTCACCCCCGAAGAAGGCCCAGGCGACGAGTAGTTTCCACGCCTAATCTCTACTCGTAATATTCCCGGTGGTGCAACGATTTATCGCAAGGCCACCGGTATTAAGGAAGCAAGAGCTTTGGGTTTAAGCGACGAACTCCGCGCCGGTGTCGGGCCTCTCTGGGAGAAGGTGGTCGCCCACCCCTTCGTCACCGAGATGGCCGACGGATCGCTGGACCGGTCGAGATTCGACGTTTATTTCGACCAGGACTACCTGTTCCTCAGAGACTGGGCGGTCCTGCTCAGTCTGGCCACCGCCAAGGCCCCCGATTTCGACGCCGCCCGTGAGCTTGTCTCATTTCTGCACCTGGGGCTGGGCGGAGAAGAGGGCCTGTTCCAAGAGGCGTTCCGGGAGCGAGGCATATCCCGTGAAGCGGCAAAAGACCTCCAGTACCTGCCCACCACCCAGAACTACAGCGGCTACCTACGCACCCAGGCCTACGAAGGCTCGTTCACCGAGGTCGTCGCCACGTTGCTGGCGGTGGAGTGGCCGTACCTGGACTGGGCCGTGCGGGCCGAGGCGGCGGGCCAGAAGCCGGAAAACCGCTACTACCAGACCTGGATCGACATCCACACCAGTCCCGGCATGTCCGGGTTCGTGTCCTGGCTCCAAAGCGTGGTCGACGGCTCCGCTCCCACCCCGGAGCAGCGGGCCAAACTGCAAGAGATATTTCAGAACGTCCTCAGGTATGAATACCAGTTCTTCGACATGGCCTACCATGGGGAGAGTTGGCCCCAGTGAATCAGACCGGGAGACAGATACCCTCGGCAATGACCATCGCCGGGTCCGACTCGGGCGCCGGCGCGGGGGTGCAGGCTGACCTCAAGACCTTTGCCGCCCTGGGCGTCTACGGCACCTCAGTCTTGACCGCCATCACCGCCCAGAACACGCTGGCCGTGACCGCGGTGCATGAGATTCCCATCGATATCATCGCGGCCCAGATCGACGCCGTGGTGTCGGACATCGGCGCCGACGCCGTGAAGACCGGGATGCTCTCCAGCAGCGAGATCATCGAGTGCGTCACCGATTCATTGAAGGACGCCGAGAAGAAATATCCGGATATGCCCGGACTTCAGCGGCTGGTCGTGGACCCGGTGATGGTCGCCAAGAGCGGAGACTCACTCCTCAAAGAAGAGGCTGTCGGAGCGCTTAGAGAGCTTTTGCTACCCATGGCCGCGGTGGTCACCCCCAACATCCCGGAGGCCGAGACGCTGACTGGCCTGACCATCGTCACTGATGACGACGTCCGGAAAGCCGCCCAGGCCATCGTCGCCATGGGCGCGGCGTCGGTGGTGGTCAAGGGTGGGCACCGCGAGGGGCCGGCCACCGACTTGTACTTCAATGGCCGTGACTTCCGAGAGTTCACAGCCCCCCGGTTAGAGACTGTGAACACCCACGGCACCGGCTGCACCTTCGCCTCGGCGGTGGCCGCAGGGCTAGCCAAAGGACTGCAAACCGAGGATGCTGTTGGGCAGGCCAAAGAGTTCGTCACCGAGGCCATCCGCCGCTCCTTCCCCATCGGGCAGGGCCACGGGCCTCTGAACCATTTCTATAAACTCTGGCCAGAAAAGCTCTAGTCGAAACTGGAGGGCCAAGCAAATGTCATCGCCCACCAACACGTTCCGTTGCCTCATCGAGATCAGCCCCAGAGACGGATCCCGGTTCCAACGGGTGATCGTCGTCGCCGGGTCGGAAAACATCTATTCAGTGCTCCCGTCCGCTCTGCTGGAGATGCTAGGGGTTGGCACCGAATGGGAGTCGCGGTTCACCCTCCCCGGCGGCGGATGGGAGATGCTGCCCATGGCCGAGGTCCGCATGCGCATCGACGGCCAGGAGCGCACCACCATCTGCGTCTACGGCAAAGCTGACGGCGAACCGATCCTGGGCCGGCACACCCTAGCCGCCTTCGGCCTGGCTACCGACCACACCGAGAAGAAACTGGTCCAGGCCGACATGTTCTTGAGCTAGCGATTCCTTCGGGTGTTGGTCCAATCGGGTTGCGCTCAGGTCCGTTCGTGGTGAGCCCCGTCGAACCACCGCTCCGAGTAAGCCAAGACCACCCCCGCCGGAACCACAGATGGCCAGTGCGCGCCCTTCGACGGGGCTGAGGACGAACGGACCTAAAAACCTCATCACGTCCCTATTCGCTCGTGGTGAACTAACCCTTGGTCCTCTACCCATTCGTGGTGAGCCTCGTCTCCGTTCGTGGGGAGCCCCATCTCCGTTCATGGTGAGCCCCGTCGAACCACCTGTCCGGGTAGGCCAACATCACCCCCGCCGGAACCACAGATGGCCAACGCGCGCCCTTCGACGTGGCTCAGGACGAACGGAAGTACGCGGGTTTTCTATGATCGTGGTGCCCACCAGCGGGTCCGAATACCCTGCCCTCACCGTCACTAGCGGTTCGCCCTACGCTATAATGACGGATTAGTAACACAACCGGCAGATAGTTGCCGGTCTTGAGGACCGCTTTACCCGATGTTTAAACCCGTATCCAGCCGCGTCAGTTTCCCGGAGTTGGACGCCAAGGTCCTGCAGCATTGGAAGGAGAAGGACGTCTTCCGGCGCACCGAGTCCGAACGCCCCGACGCGCCGCTTTTCATGATGTACGAGGGCCCGCCCACGGCCAACGGCAGCCCCGGCATCCACCACGTTCTGGCCCGCGTCTTCAAGGACGTCATCTGCCGCTACCGCACCATGAAGGGCTACCGCGTGCCCCGCAAGGGCGGCTGGGACACCCACGGCCTGCCCGTGGAGTTGGAAGTAGAGAAAGAGCTGGGCCTGAAGAGCAAACGGGACATCGAAGAATACGGCATCGAGGAATTCAACAAGAAATGCCGGGAGAGCGTTTTCCGCTACGTGAAAGAGTGGGAAACCATGACCGACCGCATCGGGTATTGGGTCGACATGGAAGACCCTTACGTCACCCTGCACAACGACTACATCGAGACCGGCTGGTGGATGCTGAAGACCCTCTGGGACAAGGACCTGCTCTACCAGACCATGCGGGGCACCCCCCATTGTCCCAGGTGCGTGACCAGCCTCAGCTCCCATGAAGTGGCCCTGGGCTACAAGGAAAACACGCCTGATCCCTCGGTCTTCATCAAGTTCCAAGTGGACCCGGCGGCGTCTTCCGACAAGGCCGATACTTTGGAGAAGCTGGGCGCGGGCAACACCGACGTGTTCCTCCTGGCCTGGACCACCACGCCCTGGACCCTGCCCGGCAACACCGGTCTGGCGGTGGACGAGAACGCCGACTACAGCATCGTTGAACTGGAAGGCGAGGGCGGCAGCCACCGTTTGGTGCTGGCGCAGGCGCTGGTCTCCGTTAACGTCACTCAAGAACACAAGATCGTTGGCACGATCAAGGGCTCAGACCTGGTGGGCCTGGGTTACACGCCGCTCTATCACCCACAGGAATTCGGCTCTCCGGTGCAGCGTTTCGTGCGCCGGCCCGGCCCCGGCGGAATGGTCACCGAGCTTGAAGACACCACAGAATTCGCGCCGGAAGTCATATCCGCGGATTTTGTGTCTTTGGACGACGGCACCGGCATCGTCCACATCGCCCCCGCTTTCGGTGATGAAGACTTGGGCGTGGGCCGCGAGAAGGAGCTGGCCTTCGTACAGCCCGTGGACCTGCAGGGGATCATCACCGGCAACTACCCCTTCGCCGGGAAGTTCGTGAAAAGCGCCGACAAAGAGATCATGGAAGACCTAACGGACCGGGGTCTGCTGTTTCACCAAGACATCTACCGGCACACCTACCCGTTCTGCTGGCGCTGCGACACCCCGTTGCTCTACTACGCCAAGAGCTCCTGGTACATCCGGACCTCAGCGTTGAAAGACCAATTAGTCGACGGCAACGACACCATCAACTGGTACCCCGACTACATCAAGGACGGGCGCTTCGGCGAGTGGCTGCGAAACAACGTGGACTGGGCCATCTCCCGGGAGCGTTACTGGGGCACGCCCATCCCCATCTGGCGGTGTGTGGAGTGCAACCACACGATCTGTGTCGGCGGTGTCGACGAACTTCGAGGCATGGCCGGGGCTACCGCTACCCCTAACAATAAAAGCCTGAACGCCGACGATCTGGACCTGCACCGGCCCTATGTCGATAACGTCATCTTGGACTGCACCGCGGAGGGCTGCGCCGGCAAGATGCACCGCATCCCCGAGGTCATGGACGCCTGGTTCGACTCGGGCGCCATGCCCTTCGCCCAGTACCACTATCCATTTGAGAACAAAAGCATCGATAAAGACGGCCGCTTCCCCGCCGATTACATCTGCGAGGCGGTGGACCAGACCCGTGGCTGGTTCTACAGCCTGCACGCCCTGTCGATCTTGCTCAAGGGCCAGCCGGCCTACAAGAACGTCATCTGCCTGGGCCTGATCCTAGACGAGAAGGGCCGCAAGATGAGCAAGCGGGTGGGCAACGTGGTCGAGCCCCTCTCAGTTCTGGACGAGCACGGCGCCGACGCCCTGCGCTGGTACCTGTTCACGGCGTCGCAACCGGGTGAGCCCAGGCGGTTCTCCGGCAAGCTGGTCAGCGAGACTCTCCGCAAGGTAATGCTTACCCTGTGGAACGTCTACTCGTTCTTCATCGGCTACGCCGAGATCGACAAATTCGACCCCTCCCAGACGCCCGCCGGCTGGAAGCCCGAGAACGAGCTTGACCGCTGGGTGCTGTCCGAGTTGAACACCCTCATCGCCCAGGCCGATGGCTACATGGACGGCTACGAGCCCACCAACGCCGGCCGCCGCATCCAGGAGTTCATCGACCAGTTGTCCAACTGGTACGTGCGCCGCAGCCGCCGCCGCTTCTGGCGCAACGAGGGCGACGCCGACAAACTGTCCGGCTACATCACCCTGCACACCTGCCTGGTGACAGTCGCCAAGCTGATGGCCCCGCTGGCCCCCTTCGTCGCTGAGGAGATGTACCAGAACTTGGTCTGCTCGGTGGATTCAACTGCGCCCGACAGCATCCACCTGACAGACTACCCGGTGGCCGACGAGTCCCTGGTTGACCAGCCGTTGATGGCAGCGACTCAGTTGGCCATGAAAGTGGCCAGCATGGGCCGGGCTGCGCGCTCCAAGGCCGGGCTGAAGGTGCGCCAACCACTGGCCAACGTGCTGGTGAAGGTCCGTGTCCCCGAAGAACGGGAGTACATCAACCAGGTGCGCCCCCAGGTGTTGGAAGAGCTGAACATCAAAGACATCCAGGTCATCGAGGACGACGCTCCGCTGGTCCGGCAGGTGCTGGAGGAAGCGGGGGGCCAGACCGAGACCATACTCTCGGTGGACAACTACTCCGTCTCGCTGGAGGGCGGCTACATGGTGGCCGTGAACGGCGAGCTTAATGACGAACTCAAGGAAGAGGGTCTAGCCCGTGAGGTGGTCCACCGCATCCAGGGCATGCGCCGGTCGGCCAACTTCGATGTCACCGACCGCATCGTGACCTACTACCAGGGCCCGTCAGAATTCGCCGACATCATGCACGGCGCATTCTCGGACTACATCCGCAACGAGACCCTAAGCAACGATCTGGTAGACGGCACTCCGGACACCGAATCCTCCACCGAGTCCACGTCAGAGACCGTCAAGATCGAAGGCATGGAGATCACCCTGGCTGTCCGGCAGGCGTAGGCGTTCGCAGCGCCGATTCAAACACCATCCGATTACCAAAGGGGAGACCATGGCAAGCAAAGTTACTCCCATACCCGAGGGCTTTCACTCGGTCACACCTTACTTGTGCATCAGAGGGGCGTCGGATGCCATAGATTTCTATAAAAAGGCTTTCGATGCAGAAGAATTGATACGGATTCCCAGCCCAGACGGCACGATAGGCCACGCCGAGATACAGATCGGCGATTCCCGCATAATGATCTCGGACGAGAGCGTTGAGATAGACTTTCGCAGTCCCGATTCGATCGGGGTCACACCCGTGCACATCTATCTCTATGTGGAAGACGTCGATCGTATCTACGCCCAGGCCCTTGCCGCCGGGGCAAAGAGCTTGATGGCCCTCGAAGACCAGTTTTGGGGAGACCGGACCGGCACTTTAGTAGACCCATTCGGGCACCGCTGGTACATCAGCACCCACAAAGAAGACCTGACTGAAGAGGAACTGAACGCTAGAGTGGCCAAGTTCTCCGAAGGTTCATAAGGGTTGGCGCCTAGCCTGTCTATTCGAGCACCTGCCTAACTCAACGCAAGGGGGAAACTATGGTGGATAACGCAGGGACAAAGGACCGCTACGGACTTCCCATCAGCACCTCTTCACCCACTGCTGGCGAGCACTGGGTGGAGGGTTTAGACCTGCTCCTTGAGTCCAGATATGGGGCGTTGCAGAAATTTGAGCAGGCATTGGCAGCCGACGCGGGTTTCGCTCTGGCCCACATCGGGCTGGCCTACCTGTACATGGTGGGGGGCGATGTCGTTGCCGCCAGAGAATCCGCCAAGCAAGCCCAGTTGCTGGCGTCCGGGACAACCCGCCGTGAGCAACAACAGATCGAGTCGATAACCCGGTGGACTGCTGGTAAAGGACCTGATGCCCTTGCCCTGATCAACGAGCACTTGGCTGAGTTTCCTCGAGACATGCTGATGGTGAGGGTTGCCCAGCGTTTGTTCGTGCTGGGATGTAGCACCGTCGGCGCGGGTGTGGCCAATTATCCCCGAGAACATTTTGCTCTGATGAATAAAGTGGCTCCCGCGTACGGAGACGATTGGGCTTTCCAGAGCCAATATTCATTCGCCCACCATGAAATCGGATTGCTCGATGAGGCGCTAAAGATGGCGGAGCGGTCTCTAGAGCAACGGCCTACAAACGCGGTGGCGTCCCACTCGGTGGCCCACGTTTATTTCGAGAGGAGCGACGCCTCAAGCGGCGCCAATTTCCTAGCCGATTGGCTGCCCGGTTTCGACGACCGCGCGCCTTACCACGTGCACCTGTCTTGGCATCTGGCATTGTTCGAATTGGCGATGGGGCGTTACCAACGCGCGCTGGAAGTATACGACGCCACCATACGTCCATCGGTGGTGGCGAAAAGCGCCACGTCCCTGAACGACAGCGCCTCTTTGATGTGGCGGTTGCAGATGTACGGCGCCGGTACACTCCCGTCGTTGATGGACGAGTTAAGTATCCAAGCAGCACCGGCTGCTGAGAGGCCCGGACCCGCGTTCCGGGACTCCCATGCCGCCTTGGCCTTCGCGTTTGCTTCTGATGACCGGTCTTTAGGCCGGATGATGGACGGTCTGCAGGCTGTGGCAGATAAAGGGGACGCCTTGGCCGCTGAGGTCACATTGCCGCTGGTTCAGGGCATCACCGCTTTCATGAACCAAGAATACGATGACGCGGTGCGCCTGATGGAGCCGCTATTCGGTCACGACGCGCCTTACGACCAACTCTCCCGCATCGGCGGCAGCCACGCCCAGCGGGAAGTGTTCGAGGACACGATGGTGGAGGCGTACCTCCGGGCCGGCCGGTTTGAAGAGGCTGAAACGATGCTCGAAAACCGCCTCAAGCGGCGTGAGACGCCCAGGGACATGTTCTGGCTGGCCAGGGCCCAACAGGCCAACGGAAAACACGGCGCTGCCGAGACCAGTGTTAACCAGGCCCAGAGCGCCTGGGTAGGCGCGGACTCAGACTCAGAGGAGATTGGGGCGCTGACCGATCTAGCCAATAGCCTAAAATAGGCTAATCAAAACGCTCAACCCCAACGCTGGTCAGTCATAGATCCTGCCTGTGGTATCATCGGGCCTCGAACCAAACGAGCGGAGGTACCCGTATGCCATTCGGTTTCAATGATTGGCTGGCTTTGACTCAGGAACCCACCTTGGAGCCGGAGCTCCTCATCTGCGACCCACATCATCATTTCTGGGACCTCCGCCCCGGCAGCACCCCCTACCAGCGCTATCTCCTCCATGAGCTGAACGCCGACATTTACAGCGGCCACAACGTCCGGTCAACCGTCTTCCTCGAGGCGCGGTCCATGTACAGCGCCGGCGGCCCCGAAGAACTGCGCCCAGTGGGTGAGGTTGAATTCGTCCAGGGTCTGGCGGCGGCCAGCGCCAGCGGTGTTTACGGCCCCAGCCGGGCCGCGGCGGGGATCATCGGCCACGCCGACCTCAAGTTGGGCGGCAAAGTAGCTCCGGTGCTGGAGGCATTACAGGCGGCCAGCCCCAACCGGTTCCGAGGCATTCGCCACAACGTGACCTGGAACACCGACCCGGCGTGGGACAACCGGGAGACCGAAGGAATCCTGGCCAACGCCGATTTCATAGCCGGCGCCAAGGTGTTGAGTCAAAAGGGACTGGTCTTGGACCTGATGCAGTCCTTCCCCCAATTACCTGAAATCGCCGCATTCGCCAAGACCGTGCCGGACCTGTCCATCATCATCAACCACATCGGCGGCGTAAGCCGGGTGGGTATCTACTCCGGCAAGGACGACGAGATAATCCCCGAATGGCGGGACGGAATCTCCGCGGTAGCGGCCTGTCCCAATGTCACCATGAAGTTGGGCGGAATGGGGATGCCCCGCTTCGGCTACGGCTGGCACGCCAGAGATGTTCCAATAGGCTCGGAAGAACTGGCTGAATCCATGGCCCCTTGGATGGACCACTGCATCGAGCAGTTCGGACCCGACCGCTGCATGTTCGAGAGCAACTTCCCGCCGGACAAGGTGTCCTTCTCCTACAACGTCATGTACAACGCTTTCAAGAGGCTATCCAAAGGCTATTCGGCAGCCGAGCGGGCGTCATTGTTCCATGACACGGCGGTCGGGGTGTACCACATAGACGTCTAAATTACTCTCGGAGGACCCAAACATGGAACCGGTAATAAGAAACGTAAGCGATATCTTCGACGGGACCGGCGCGGCCCGCCTGATCAACCTGGACGACAACCCGCCGACCTGCACTTTGACCTACTCGGAGATACTGCCCGGCGAGACCAGTTCCCACCACATCCACGAATGGGAGCATGAGGTCTACATCATCGAGGGGAGCGGCACCCTGGTCTGCGACGGCGTCAGTTATCCGGTGAAGGCCGGCGACGCCCTGTTCATCCCACCGAACGTGGACCATTACACGTTGAACAACGGGCCCCAGGGCAACATCCACCGCATCGAGATCAACCCCCTGATCGCGGCCCAGAGCGGGGGCGCCAAGAACGACGGCGGAAAGGGCACCGGGCAACCGCCGGTGATCCGCAATCACACTGAGCTAGACCGGAAGGCTGGACACGTCCTCATCACCAGAGAGGACGGCGCACCCAACTATGTGATGCTGCACAACGACCCCATGCAGCCGGGCGCTGTCAGTCACCCCGACACTGGCGGACACACCCACGAGTGGGAGCACGTGGTCTACGTTCTGGAAGGCACGGCCACCCTCGTCTGCGGCGGCAAAGACTACACAGTGTCCCAGGGTGACGCCATCCTGGTCCCGCCCAACGAACACCACCAATGGAAGAACGAGTCCCAGGCCCCGGTGATACGAGTGACCTACAACCCGGTGGCCTCGGAGGCTGTGGAGCACTGAGCTGACTAGATGATTGCCCTTGCTCCTTCAGGGCAATCACGTCGTCCCAGGTATAGCCAATCTCCAGGAGAGTTGTTTCGGTGTCTTGGCCAAGCTCCGGAGCGGGAGAAAGTGGCGTTCCTGGGGTGCGGTCGTACTTTATGGGCGGGGTCAGAATTTTGAAATCGCCTTCTTCAGCGTGGGTTAACGTGGTTACGTAGCCATTTGCATGGACCTGCGGGTCGTCCACCACTTGGTCCAACGTCTGAATCGGTGCCCAGATACACCGCTGCCCGTCGAGTCTTACACCCCAGTGCTCAAAGCTTTCTGTAGCGAACCGGCCTTCGATGATTTTCACCAACCCATCGCTATTTTGTATCCGGTTGACGTGGCTGTCGTATCTCTTGTCATCGGCGATCTCCTCGAGGCCGTGAGCAACGCAAAAGCCGTTCCAAAACCGCTCTGATTCGATCATCACGAGTTGCAACCACTTGCCGTCGGCCGTCTGATAAAAGTTGAACAACGGGTTGCCGACGTCTTTCCTCGAAACCCGTAGAACCGGTTCTTGGGTCTTAAGAGCAGCCATGACATCGAGGCCGATGACCCGCATGCCGGTATGAAGCAGAGAACAGTCAATCCTCTGTCCTTTCCCGAAGCGTTCGCGCTCATACAAAGCCATACCGACGGCTGCGGTGATCGCCAAAGAGGTGGTCTGATCACCCATGCCTGGGCGCTGTTGGGTCGGCGGGCCTCCCGCCTCTCCAAGCGAACTCATGATGCCTGAGCTGGCCCAAAACGCAGCATAGTCGAACCCCGACCTATCGCGCTCCGACCCTTCGGTGCCGTACCCAGTGAGAACAAGGTAGATCATGCGCGAATTCATGGCTGATACATCCTCGTAGCGCAACCTATAACGCTCTTGTCTGTGCGGCGTCAGATTGGTGGCGACTACGTCCGACTCGGCGGCTAGCTTCTGAACGATTTCCTGTCCTTGAGGATGCTCAAGGTTCACGGCAACGTTGCGTTTGCCCCGGTTCAGCAGCTCGAACACCGTGTTGATGCCGCCTGTGTACTGGACCACTCC
>Ga0209554_1002159_pt1 | contig 14010 bp, 13 predicted proteins | sample MarorgKNORR_S2LV_5_FD_188221 | JGI IMG/M metagenome (GOLD analysis project Ga0209554, IMG submission 188221) | Marine microbial communities from the Southern Atlantic Ocean, analyzing organic carbon cycling - Bottom_A/KNORR_S2/LV (SPAdes) (version 2) | ecosystem: Environmental > Aquatic > Marine...
GTAGTAAATGCTTTTGTAGATGCCACTCCAATTTCTGGACCTGCGTGTGTATAAGCTCCTGCATGTGTTTCTCTTGCAATAGAAGATCCTACAACATTACAGACTCCAAATACAAAGGCTCCTTTAGATTTTGCTAATTTAACTGCGGCCAACGTATCAGCCGTTTCTCCTGATTGAGAGATGGCAATAACAATGTCTTTTTCTTTAATAATTGGATTTCTATATCGAAACTCTGAAGCATATTCTACCTCAACAGGAATCCGTGCAATGTCTTCAAATAAATATTCTGCAACTAAACCTGCATGCCAAGATGTGCCACAAGCTACAATGATAATTCTATCTGCATTTAGAAATTTTTCTATATGATCATCAACCCCAGACATTTTAATAATACCTTCATCAGCAAGCATTCTGCCTCTATACGTATCAATAATAGCTTTTGGTTGTTCGTGAATTTCCTTAAGCATAAAATGCTCATAACCTCCTTTTTCTATTTGCTCTAAGTTCAGTTGTAATTGTTGAGTTTTGGTATCAATTAAAGAATCGTCTTTAATTTTACGAACGGCAACTTCTTTGTTTAATTGGATAATCGCCATCTCTTCATCCTCTAAATAAATGACCTCTTTTGTGTATTCAATAAATGGAGAAGCGTCTGACGCTATAAAAAATTCATTGTTGTCTTTCCCAATACCAATTGCAATTGGGCTTCCCAAACGGGCAACTACAATTTCATTTGGTTTTTTTATATCAAAAACAGCAATAGCATACGCTCCTATAACTTGAGTCAAAGCAATTTGAACTGCTTTTCCTAATTTACAGTTTTCTTGTTTTTTAACTTCCTCTATAAGGTTTATTAAAACCTCGGTGTCTGTATCACTCTGAAAAATATACCCTCTTGAAATGAGTTCTTTTTTAAGTGTGTCATAATTTTCAATAATTCCATTATGAACAATGACAAGGTCTCCTGACATTGAAGTATGTGGGTGGGAGTTTGCATCATTAGGAGCTCCATGAGTTGCCCAGCGTGTGTGTCCTATAGCAATATTTCCTGATTTTTTTTCTGGGGCTTGATTTGTGATTTTTTCTAAGTCCGTGACTTTTCCTTTTGTTTTAGACACCTGCACTTTTTCTCCATCAAATAGCATAATTCCAGCACTATCATACCCTCTGTATTCTAAGCGTTGTAGCCCTTTAATAACAATAGGATAGGCTTCTCTATAGCCTATATAGCCTGTAATTCCACACATAGCAATGTTTTTTTATTTTTTCTTTGAATAGGAAATCTTTAACTGCGCTCTCCTAGTTCCATTTGAAATTAAATGGTTTAAAATCGTAACTGCTTTCGGGTTCCAATTATAGGTTCTTACAACAGTGTCAATTATATTTTCTGGGAAATCTGATGTGTTATACACTCTCAACCCAAGTGTTGGGTTGTAATCTGATTTGTTATTTAATAAGTCAGAAATATAATCTGTTATTTTAAACGTATACTTATTTGGTTTTTTTTCTGATCGTTCTAATTTTCCTCCAAAAACAAAATCTCCTTCGCTCAACAAGTCTTTCACATGACTTGGACTTGAAGGGTTTTTATATAAAAACAATCTGTATGGTGTTGCTATCGTATCAAATTGAACAACATCTTGATTTACATATAACGTTAAAGATGCGTCATTAATCAACCAATTCTCTCTTCTTAGTTCTTCAATTTGGTCTGCAATAGAATTATTATCATTGTCTGGACCGAAGAGTTTAATTTCCGCCATATTACCTGCAGTTCCTTGCAAAATAATATTGTTATTTGAAGTATATGTTTTCTGCTCCATTTTATACACACTATTGCTGAAATTTGACAAGAAAAAAGAATTGCTTTTGGCAATAGAATCAATAATCGTAGTTCCTGCCAAAACTGTATTTGTATAATGAATTTCTAAAGAAGGTTTTAGCTCTGATATAGAGGTTTTAATATCAAACGAAATTAACGATCCTTCATTTCCAGAAGCTTCAATATACAATCCTTTAAAGTATTCATTAAATGCTTCTTGCGAAGCAAACTCTGCAGATTCATATTTGTCTAAAAAAAGTTGCTTGAGCTTACTTTTACTTAACGGAATTCGGGCAAATGGACTTTTCGTTGATAACATAACTGTATCAATCTTGTATAAGCTTCCATCGCTTTTTCGCCTTTTAAGATAAAACACCGTGTCATTTGCATTTGGCTTAAATTGATAATTTATTTCTGCATTTAATGATCCTCCTATTTTTTGATAAATAGCATCTGACTGATAACTATTTGCTTTTGACGGATCTACAGGGTTTAATTCACTTAAATATGTTCCTGATTGATACACATTCAACGTAAACGCCTTTGTTTGATCTCCAATAACAGAATCTATTTTAAAATCTACAGCATTTGACGTTGCCGCTTGTAGTGTTGCTTGGTACGGAAGTCTTAAATACACCGTGTCTATTGTTGTTACAACCGTTGTGTCAGCACCATATGTCTTCTCTACAATTTTTAAATCTGGACCAATTAGTACCTGAGAAATTATTGAAGCTTCAATTTTTTCATAATTAGGATTGTTATAAACACCTAACAAATATTGTCCCAAACCTCCAATAGCCAAACCATCTGCTCTGACGCTTGTAATTGCTTTGTTTGTTATTTCAATTTCTAATAGGGTGTCATTTGTACTAAACTTCGTATTATTAATCACCGATGATCCTATATCTTGAAAATCCTTTTCACAGGAAATAATTCCAACTAAAAATAAAATAAACACACCTAAGTAGATGCTTTTTTTTGTAATTTCTTTAAACATAAAATAATTGTTATTGCGCTAAAACGTCGTTAGCATAAAAATTTAAATAAGCGTCTGCCAATGTTTCTTCTGATTGATACTCTAAAACTGGCTTCCCTGTTTTGTCAATAAATTGTATCAATTCATCAGAAATACTTTCGCTTCCCTTAATAATAGCATCAGAGTTTTCAATGGCACTTTTAAGGATGTTTGAGTGGTTAGGTGTTTCTAAAGTCGTGATTTTATCTCCGTCTATTTTGTCAAATTTTATTTTATCTACTAACGAAGAACTTAATATTCCCTCAAAGTCGTTATTGTAAATAGAAGTTACTATTTTACTTTCAGTAAAAAGAGGTTCTTCTTTATAGTATTCTTTTAAGTATAGTGGTAATAAAGAAGCCATCCATCCATGAATATGAATAATGTCTGGCGCCCAGTTTAATTTTTTTACCGTCTCTATAACTCCTTTCGCAAAGAAAATTGCACGTTCATCATTGTCCTCAAATAAGGCATCATCTTCATCAGTAAAAATAGCCTTACGCTTAAAATACTCATCATTGTCTATGAAATAAACTTGCATTCTTTCTTTAGGGATAGAAGCTACTTTGATAATCAAAGGCATATCCATGTCATTAATAATCAGATTCATTCCTGATAATCTAATTACTTCGTGTAATTGATGTCTTCTTTCGTTAATTACCCCAAATCTTGGCATAAAAATACGTGTTTGAACACCTTTCGAATGGGCTTTTCTTGCAGCATTAAATGCTGTTAAAGCCATTTCTGTATCTGGTAAATATGGTGCCACTTCAGAAGAAACGTATAATATTCTCTTATCTTTCATTCAATCAATCCCTTTTATTCAATCAATCCCTTTTATTAAGAAGTGCAAAAATACACATTTTTATGCTAAATTCATGTTAAAATGGTAAGTTTGCACACATTTTATATGTACTATTTATGCAGATTTTTAAAAAAAGGAGTGCTTTAAAACGCTGTTTGTCTTTTATTAAAGAGCAAAACAAAGAAATTGGCTTTGTACCAACAATGGGCGCATTACACAACGGGCACCTCTCTTTGATAGACGCTTCTAAAAAAAACAACGACATTACTGTAGTTAGTATTTTTGTAAATCCAACACAATTTGACAACAAAGAAGACCTAAAAAAGTATCCAAAAACATTGGAAAAGGATTTAACGCTTTTAAAAACTATTGGCTGTGATATTGTTTTTATCCCAACGGTAGAAGAAATTTATGACAATCATATTGATTCGAGCTCTTTTTCTTTTGATGGGCTGGAAGATCAAATGGAAGGAAAATTTAGAGATGGTCATTTTGATGGTGTCACAACCGTTGTTCAAAAGTTTTTTGCAATTATTTCTCCAACGAACAGCTATTTTGGAGAGAAAGATTTCCAACAATTGCAAATTGTCAAAAAGTTAGTTCAAAAAAACAACATTCCTGTTCACATTGTTGGATGCCCTATTTTTAGAGAAAAAGATGGATTGGCAATGAGCTCTAGAAATGCACGACTTACAAAAGAAGAAAGAATTGCTGCCCCGTTTATCTACGAAACCTTAAAAAAAATCAGGAAGAAATTATCAAAAAACACCCTTAATGAAACGGTGCTTTTTGTAGAAGACCAATTTGCAAAACATCCTATTTTAAGCTTAGAATATATTACAATCGCAGAAGAAAAAACGTTATTGACTCCTAAAAAACTAGATGCCGCTAAAAAACACCGCGCCTTTATTGCCGTGAATGCAGGAATGATTCGATTGATTGATAACATCTCTTTATAAATAACAATAACTCTCTTTTTTAAATTATTAACAACATAAATAAATTAAAAGTTTTATTTTTGCCGTATGTTAGTCCAAGTAGTAAAATCTAAAATCCACAGGGTTAAAGTAACCGGAGCGGATTTAAATTATATCGGAAGTATTACCATTGATGAAAATTTGATGGATGCTGCAAACCTTATTGAAGGAGAAAAAGTACAGATCGTAAACAACAACAATGGTGAACGTTTAGATACGTATGCAATTCCTGGCCCTCGTGGAAGTGGAGAGATCACCTTGAATGGTGCTGCTGCAAGAAGAGTGGCTGTTGGAGATGTGCTTATTTTAATTACCTACGCTTTTATGGAGTTGGAAGAAGCGAAAGCTTTTAAACCTTCATTGGTTTTTCCTAATGAAGCAAACAACACCCTGACATAATCTTTTGAGTTTTTCTATAAAAAAAATACTAAAGGTAACACTACCTCTTATTTTAGGAGGTTTTTTAGTTTGGTATTCTCTTTCAAAAATTTCGATAGCAACACTTATTTCTTATTTTAAAGACGCCAATTATTGGTGGATTTCCCTTGGCTTATTTTTTGGAGTTTTAAGTCATTTATCTAGAGCTTATCGATGGAAATTCATGCTAGAACCTATTGGTTACAAACCAAAATTTGGAAATAGCGTATTGGCTGTTTTAGTTGGATATTTAGTAAACTTAGCAATTCCCAGAGCCGGAGAAGTATCAAGAGCAGCTGTCCTAGCAAACTATGAAAATGTCCCATTCGAAAAAGGATTTGGAACCATTGTTGCTGAACGAATTGCGGACTTAATAATGATGTTTTCCATCATTATTATTACATTATTTGTCCAATTCGACTTTATTTATGACTTGCTTATCAAAAATTTTAACCCAACAAAAATCATTCTAATTATTGTCGGATTAATTGCTGTGTTTTACCTTTTCACCTCCTTCATTAAAAAGGCGAAATCTAGGATGGCTTTAAAAATAAAAACATTCTTTCAAGGTCTTGTCGTAGGAGTAACCAGCATTTTTAAAATGAAAAATAAATGGGCTTTTATTTTTCATACCGTATTTATCTGGTTGATGTATATTTTAATGTTTTGGGCTACCATTCCTGCAATAAATGGACTTGAAGTTCCTTTAGGAGGCATCTTAATTGGATTTATTGCTGGAGGATTTAGTATTGCTGCTACCAATGGCGGAGTTGGCTTATACCCAATTGCTGTAGCCGGAGCTTTGGCATTGTTTGGTGTTCCAGAAGAGCCTGCAACCGCTTTCGGATGGATTATGTGGACAGCCCAAACGGCTATGATTATTATTTTTGGAGGGCTCTCATTTATATTCCTTCCTATTTACAATAAGAACAAGTAATTTTTCTTTTCTTTGTGAATCAATCTCACAAATTAAATGGCCAAAGTCAAAACAACTTTTTTTTGTCAAAATTGCGGAACTCAACATGCAAAATGGACTGGTCAATGTAATGCGTGTAATGAATGGAACACCATTGTAGAAGAAGTTATTCAAAAACAAGAATCTAGAACTTGGAAACAGACAACTACTACAAAATCCGTTTCAAAACCATTAAAAATTGACGAAATTGAACGCAATCCTGAAGAACGGATTGTTACTCATAATAAAGAGCTAGACACTGTTCTTGGCGGAGGATTGGTAAAAGGTTCCGTGATTCTTTTAGGCGGCGAACCTGGCATCGGAAAATCTACTTTGGCATTGCAAATAGCCTTGTCAATTTCTCAAAAAGTATTGTATGTTTCTGGAGAAGAAAGTCAGTCGCAAATAAAAATGAGAGCAGAAAGGATTCAATCTTCAGCTTCAAATTGTTTGATTTTAACAGCGACCAATACACAACAAATTTTTAAAACCATTGAAGAAATTCATCCAGAATTTTTGGTTATAGATTCTATTCAAACACTCCATACAAACAATATTGAAGCATCTCCGGGAAGTATTTCGCAAATACGAGAAACTACGGCAGAGCTCATTAAATACGCCAAAGAAACTGCAACTCCAGTACTATTAATCGGTCATATCAATAAAGAAGGGCAAATTGCAGGTCCAAAAATCTTAGAACATATGGTTGATGTTGTATTGCAATTTGAAGGCGACAGAAATCATACATACAGGATTTTAAGAGCACAAAAAAACAGGTTTGGTTCTACTTCAGAACTCGGAATTTATGAAATGCTCTCCGATGGATTACGAGAAGTTTCAAATCCGTCAGAGATACTAATCTCTAAAAAAGATGCCGATTTAAGCGGAACCGCAATTGCATCAACCTTAGAAGGTGTCCGTCCTTTAATGATTGAAATTCAAGCCTTAGTTAGTACTGCAGTTTATGGCACTCCACAACGCTCTACAACAGGTTATAACTTAAAAAGATTACACATGATTTTAGCCGTTCTAGAAAAAAGAGCTGGTTTTAAATTAGGAGCTAAAGATGTGTTTTTAAATATTACTGGCGGTATTTCTGTTGATGACCCTGCAATTGACTTAGCGGTGGTTGCTTCCGTCCTATCTTCTAATGAAGACATTGCCATTTCACCCAATGTTTGTTTTGCTGCAGAAGTTGGTTTGGCTGGAGAAATACGACCCGTTTCTAAAATAGATCAACGAATTTCAGAAGCAGAAAAGTTAGGATACAAAAAATTTGTCACCTCTAAATACAATAAAATAACGTCTAAAAAACACGGTATCCAACTCATATTGGTTGGCAAAGTTGAAGAAGCTTTTACAACGTTGTTTGCATAAAAAACCCGAGTTAAATAACTCGGTTTTTTATATTTATAAGGAACATTATTTTCTACCGTTCTCTTCTTTGATATACTTTTCTAATGCCATTGTCATTGAAGGTATTTCTGGAGTTGGCGCCATAATATTACATTTTAAACCTGCTTCTGTAGCCGCCTTAACTGTGGTGTTTCCAAATACAGCAATCCGTGTATCATTTTGTTGAAACTCAGGGAAATTCTTAAACAAAGAATCAATTCCTGAAGGGCTAAAGAACACTAAAATATCATAAAAAACATCTTCTAAGTCAGACAAGTCACTTACAACTGTTTTATACAAGATTGCTCGTTTCCAATTAACTTCTAGTTTGTTTAATTCACTCGGAATTAAAGCTTTTAACTTATCCGAAGAAGGCAACAAAAACTTTTCGTCTTTATGCTTTTTAATGAGTTTTCCTAATTCAGGAAAAGTTCTATTTCCAACATAAATTTTACGCTTTCTATACACTACGTATTTTTGAAGATAATACGCAACAGCTTCAGACTGACAAAAATATTTCATTGCATCTGGAACTTTAAATCGCATTTCGTCTGCAATTCTAAAAAAATTGTCAACAGCATTTCTGCTTGTTAAAATAATTGCTGTAAACTGGTTTAAGTCAATTTTTTGTGCTCGTACGTCTTTGGCGGGTACACCTTCAACATGGATAAAAGATCTAAAATCTATTTTTACCTTTTGTTTTTCTGATAATTCAAAGTAAGGTGACGCTTCTGTTTTAGGGGCTGGTTGTGATACCAATATCGTTTTCACTTTCATACAATCTCCTTTTATTAAATAGTTATTTTATAAAAAATTAATAACGGTGCTATTTCAAGAGCGCAAAGGTACAAAATAAAATAAAACAACTTATTAACAATCAGACTTTTGTTATTGGTCAAAATCAACAATACCCTAAGAGCAAACAACACACCAATGATTACTGCTAAAACAGTAGTGTTTTTTAAGCCGTATATAATCAAAATCAATATTGGAAATAACCAAATCGCCATAGTATATAAATAGCTCATTTTTGATATTATAAAATAATGTAACTCCTTTTTTATTTGAAAAACGGAGCTTAACGCCACATCAGTCACTAAAAAAATCAAAAAATAGATAGTTACAAAACCCAATAGCGTGATAAAAAAAGAAAAATCAGTAGTATAACTAGGCAAGTATTGCTGTATCAGTAATAAAAAAGACAGTGAAATGACAAGCATTGTAAAGACAAAAATCAGCAGGTTGAAAAAAGAAAAAAACGATGGTTTTTCTTTTACTTTTCCTTCTATAAATCCAGTAATAAAAAAAGATTTAGAATAGCCAATAAGCCTTGTTTGGTCTACTTTTTTTAAAACAAAAAGTAATAGCATTGCAAAAACAACTGTGATTGTGATCCAATTATGCGAAATAACAATACGATCTATGGCTTGCATTATCTTGTTTTATAGAAAAAGATTAACACAAAATTAGTGATAAATTACCGTATCTTTGTTACTCTTATTTTTTATATCATTTTAAAACATGTCTGACGTTTTAGTAATCATTCCTACTTACAACGAAAAAGAGAATATCGAAGCGATTATTCGTGCGGTTTTTGGTCAAAAAAAAGCCTTTGATATTTTGGTTGTTGATGACAATTCTCCTGACGGAACTGCTGCAATTGTAACGTCATTAATTTCGGAATTTAAAGGGCGTTTATTTTTAGAAAAACGGATGACTAAAAATGGGATTGGAACCGCTTATATTCACGGATTTAAGTGGGCAATCGCTAAAAAATACGACTATATTATTGAGATGGATGCTGATTTTTCTCATGACCCTAAAGATGTAGTTCGGCTATACAATGCATGTGCAGTTCAAGGTGCCGATGTTTCTATTGGTTCTCGCTATTCTAAAGGTGTAAATATTGTTAATTGGCCTATGAAACGCGTATTGCTTTCCTATTTTGCCTCAAAATATGTGCGTTTTATTACTGGAATTCCAATTCACGACACAACCGCAGGGTTTGTTTGCTACAAAAGAAATGTACTGGAAACTATCCATTTAGATAAAATTAAATTTATTGGATACGCCTTTCAAATTGAAATGAAATTCAAAGCTTGGAAACATAAATTTGCGATTAAAGAAGTTTCTGTGATTTTTACAGATCGGACTTTGGGAGAATCTAAAATGGATGGTTCCATTATCTTTGAAGCATTATTTGGGGTGATAAAATTGAAACTTAACGGATTACCAAAATAAAAAGAATGAACTCTATACTGATAAAAAACGCTCAAATTGTAAACGAAAACACCGTTTTTAAAGGAGATGTTTTGATAGAAAACAACATCATTAAAAAGATTTCAAAAAACAGTATCACTTCAGATTCTGCAACAATTATTGATGCAAAAGGTAGTTATTTGCTTCCTGGTTTGATCGATGATCAAGTTCATTTTAGAGAGCCTGGATTGACACATAAAGCCAATATCGCTACAGAAAGTAAAGCGGCCATTGCTGGAGGAATTACCTCTTTTATAGAAATGCCAAACACCGTTCCGCAGGCAACTACCCAAGAATTATTAGAAGAGAAATTTAAAGTTGCTGCAAAAACATCGTACGCCAATTATTCATTTATGTTTGGCGGAACCAACGATAATTTATCAGAAGTTCTGAAAACCAATCCTAAAAATGTAGCGGGAATCAAACTGTTTTTAGGCTCATCTACCGGAAATATGTTGGTGGATAATGAAGTCGTTTTAGAAAAAATATTTTCATCAACCAAGATGTTAATTGCCGTTCATTGTGAAGATGAAGCCACTATCAGAAAGAACACAGAAAAGTTTATTGCTGAATACGGAGAGGACATTCCCTTAAAATACCACCCTATTATTAGAAGTGAAGAGGCGTGTTATTTATCGTCCTCTAAAGCCATTGCGCTGGCTAAAAAAACAGGCGCACGGTTGCATGTTTTTCATCTATCAACAGAAAAAGAAACCCATCTGTTTCGGAATGATATTCCGCTTGAAGAAAAGCAAATTACTGCAGAGGTTTGCATCCATCACTTGTGGTTTACAGATGCCGATTATGATGAAAAAGGAACCTATATAAAATGGAATCCTGCAGTAAAAACAGCCACCGACAGAGCGGGTTTATGGAAAGCGCTATTGGATGACAGAATTGACATCATTGCCACAGATCATGCGCCACATACCGCAGAAGAAAAAGACAATGTGTATACAAAAGCGCCAAGTGGAGGACCCTTAGTACAACACGCTTTAAATGCGCTTTTAGAGAAAGTAAAAGACGGTACAATTTCTATAGAAAAAGTTGTAGAAAAAGCATGTCACAATCCTGCTAAAATATTTAAAATTGAAAAAAGAGGCTTTATTAAGGAGGGTTATTTTGCTGATTTGGTATTAGTGGATCCCAACACCTCTTATACCGTTTCTAAAGAAAACATATTGTACAAATGTGGTTGGTCTCCGTTTGAAGGAACTCCGTTTTCATCAACCATCACACACACTTTTGTCAACGGAAATTTAATGTACAAGAATGGTGTGTTTAATGAATCTGACAAAGGAGAACGTATCCTGTTTAACCGATAAGATGAAAAATATTTCAATACTTTTTGCAATTCTTTTCTTGGCTTCTTGCACAAGCAATACTATTTATAAAGAACCTAAAGATTTGATTCCGAAAGACACCATGGTGTTGTTGATTACTGATCTATATCTTGCTTCTTCTTCCTATTATCGAAAAAACAAAAACCTAGAGCGGAAAGTAAATTATATGCCGCTGGTTTATGATACCTATCATATTGATAGTTTGCGATTTATAAAAAGCAATTTATATTACACGTCTAAAATTGATGCATATGAAGAAATGTTCAACATGATAAAATCCAATTTAACGCTTCAAAAAGAAAAATTAGAAAAAAAATTAAACATCTCTGACTCTCTAAATAAAAAACCTAAAATCTTTAATGAAAAAATAATTAGAAGGGTCAAAAAGCAACAATAAACTATCCTTTCAAGAATAATGTACACGTTTTTTGAATCACCTCTTCAATAGGCTCAAAGCTATAATTGAACGCTGTTTTAATTTTTTCTGAAGAATAGAATGACACCTCGTGTAATGACCTTGCATTCTCTTTTGTCAATAACGGTTTTTTTCTTGTGATTTTAGAAATAAGCGTATCTATTCTCCACAATACAGCTGTCATTGTTTTTGAAATTTTAATCATCGGTTTCTTCTTATTCAGCCCTTCTGCAATCTGAGAAAACACTTCTTTAAACGATTTATTTTCAGAAACTAGTATAAACCGTTCATTTTTAAGCTCACTTTTCATTAATAGCAGCATTGCTTTTACCACATCTGTAACTCCCACAAAGCCTGTAATTCCTTCGGTATAAAAACGAAAACCTTTGGCAACTTGTGTAAAAAATTTTCCTGAGCTCAACGTCCAAAAACCTGCACCTAAAATAATTCCGGGGTTTACAATAACAACATCAACGCCTTCTTGAGTTGCGCGCCAAACCTCCATTTCTGCTCCATATTTTGTTATTGAATAGCCGCTGGAATTCTTTCCAACAACCCACTCATTTTCCTCGTTGATTTCTGTTGAATTGATACGTTCTCCAACGGCAGCAATAGAGCTAACAAAGCACATTTTTTTAATTTTTTTATCAATACAAAAATTAACAATATTTGCAGTTCCTTCAATATTTACTTGACGCATGGTTCTGTATGCTAGCGGATCAAACGAAACCAACGCAGCGGCATGATACACAAAAGTGACTTTCTCAAAAGCGTTTTCTAAAGAAGGGACATCGGTAATATCTGCTTGAATCCATTCAATTTTAGAAAATAAAGAGTCGCCATTATCCGTATAATAAGAAAACACTTTTTGTACTGTTTCTATGCTTTTTTTAGTTCTATAGATTGCTCTAATCACATCATTTTCTAGTGTTAAATGATATAACAAATGTGACCCAACCAACCCTGTACCTCCTGTAACTAAAATCATACAGCTAATTTAGTTTTTTTTGCAGGATAAAAGTATCTTTGCTATCTCATAAATAAAAAATGATGACAAACTTTGTAGAAGAAATCCGTTGGCGAGGATTATTACATGATATCATGCCGGGTACTGAAGAGTATTTATTAAAAAATAACACTGCAGGCTATATTGGCTTTGATCCAACAGCAGATTCTTTACATATCGGAAGTTTGGTACAAATCATCATCTTAATGCATTTTCAGCGTGCCGGACATTCATCAATCGCTTTGATTGGTGGTGCCACAGGAATGGTTGGAGATCCTTCAGGAAAATCTGCAGAACGTAATTTATTGAACGAAGAAACATTGGCGAAAAATATTGCTGGCGTAAAAGGACAGTTAGAACGTTTTTTAGATTTTGATGAAAATTCTTCTAAAAATCCAGCAGAATTGGTCAATAATTATGATTGGATGAAAGACATTTCTCTCATTGATTTTGTTCGTGACACAGGAAAACACATCACTGTAAATTATATGATGGCAAAAGATTCTGTAAAAAACCGTATTTCTGGAGAAAACACAGAAGGCATGAGTTTTACAGAATTTACCTATCAATTGTTTCAAGGGTACGATTTTTATCATTTGTATAAAGAGAAGAATTGCATGCTACAAATGGGGGGTTCTGATCAATGGGGAAATATTACCACGGGTACAGAATTAATCCGTAGAAAAGCGCAAGGAAAAGCCTACGCTATTACCGTTCCATTAGTAACCAAAGCAGACGGAACGAAATTTGGAAAAACAGAAGGTGGTAATGTTTGGTTAGATACAGAAAGAACATCGCCATATAAATTTTACCAATATTGGTTAAACTCTTCAGATGAAGATGCAGAAAAATACATTAAGATCTTTACCTTTTTAGACAAAGAGACTATTGAAACATTGATTGCAGAACATAAAGAAGCTCCGCATTTACGTATTCTACAAAAGAAAATTGGAGAAGAGGTAACCGTAATGACACACGGAAAAGAAGCGTATGACAATGCCATTAAAGCCTCTGCAATCTTATTCGGGGAATCTACTGCAGACGCAATCAAATCATTAGATGAGCAAACTTTTTTAGATGTTTTTGAAGGGGTTCCTCAAGCCATTGTTACCCGTTCTCAAATTGAAACAGGAATTGACATTGTTGCTGCTTTTGCAGATACAGGGTTCTTAAAATCGAACGGAGAAGTACGTAGGTCTTTAAAAGAAAATGCCATTTCGGTAAACAAAGAAAAGGTGAAAGATGATTTTATAATTACTGCAAAAGATTTAATTAGCAATACTTATGTGTTACTACAGCGCGGTAAAAAAAATTATTTCTTGTTAAAAGTAGCGTAGTCCATTTTACTTAAAAGACTTTTTTTAATGATGCTTTTACTGAGGTAATTCTGTAGAAGAAAGAAAAAATAGCAGGTTTCATCCTACTGTTTTTTATACTTTAATTCTTCCCGGTTTTTATCTCCTTGAACTTGCAGTTTTTTAGTGTCCTCTTTTTTCCAATCGGTTAATTTATTGCTCAGCCAAGAATTGTAAAAGAGATAGAGTTTCCCGTCTCTAATTTCATACGATTCAGCATCAATATCCATTTTTGTCTTTTTTGCA
>Ga0209554_1002161_pt1 | contig 14008 bp, 8 predicted proteins | sample MarorgKNORR_S2LV_5_FD_188221 | JGI IMG/M metagenome (GOLD analysis project Ga0209554, IMG submission 188221) | Marine microbial communities from the Southern Atlantic Ocean, analyzing organic carbon cycling - Bottom_A/KNORR_S2/LV (SPAdes) (version 2) | ecosystem: Environmental > Aquatic > Marine...
TATTGGTCATGTAATTTCTGATCAAGCATCCACATTTCCAGCACCAACCAGTTCCCCAGGTTACATCCCTTCAATGCTGTCTCTTTCCCTTCCGGTGAAATAATCCTGCCGTTTTTTACTGAGAACAACTGAACAGAAGAGGAGGCGTTTTTACTATTTTCTGTACATTGTATCCCCACAAATAGAAGTAAGGGAATAAGGGCTGCTTTTTTTACGATACTCAATAATGACATTATATTGGTCCTTCAATAATATTTGTGTTCTATGTGTTAAAAAGTCCAATTCAATTTTTACGGTTCAAAAAAATCAGTTTATCAACATAAGGGAAAGTTTAAAATAATAAACTGGAAGCGGGGCATTCTACCCGTATTTCTTTTATTAAATTGTTTCTACTGAAAATTAATTGACTCACCGCTTTAGTTATTTTATTGCCTTTTATGTTTTCCACCTTGCCATCAGTATAATAGATGTTTATTAACCAATCCTTATCACTAAGGTGATACACAATTGGAACCTGACAATAGGTATAGGCGAGTTCATCTTTTTGAATTGCCATATGTGATTTCTCTTTGGAAATATTAAAATATGTAAATTCTCTTGCTTCTGTTAAAAATTCAGTTTTTCTCATTAAAGTGGGTTGAAAAGTAAGGCAGCCATCTTCCACAATACAGCCTAACTCACCCATTCTTGTTATAATTTCCTCTTTTACCTGTCCTGTCATACCTGGTTGTTTTGCCCCAGAATTATAGGGGGTATGAGAATAGGGATCGAATGGGAAAGCACCATATTCTTCTGCGGACTTATCTGCACTTAGTCCACCTCTTACTTTATAGTAATATTCACCCAGTGTCTGTATGGTTTGTTTATCTTCACCAAGAGCAACGGAATTGAAAAATATTTCCTGAACAGCCAATAGTAATTTGGATACCATATGCCAGTAGATCGAGCCTATGCCTTCGTAGCCAAATATATTGCTAGATCTGCCTGTAAATGATTTATGTTTAAAAACAGTTTCAAAAATATCCAAAATTTTAGATTCATCTTTTTTGGTTATCATACCAAGGCTACCATCGATATGAAGATTATGTAAGGATTCTTTAAGATTAGTGATATTTTTAAAATCAGCATTAAATCTGTAATTTCCCTGCGCATCTACATTCACAATACTGGTATTTCCCTGTTCAAGCATTTTACCCATTAGTGAATTTTTTAGTACTAATGCTTCTGGAATTATGTTCTTTTCCATGAATCTATTCAATTTTTTTATTGGATAAAGCATGAATGTATTCTGATCAGATCGGTACATTTCACTGGCATATAGATTCTCTAATAGCTTGATAGATTCTTGTGAGCTAAGTGAACCAGAACTAAGGACTGCTACTTGACCTTCCAGCATTTCATACAGATTACTTATTTCTGCCCGTGTATTATTATCTTTAAAATTAATTATGTTATATGCATGATACAGTTCATTTTCATCAGTATTTATTGTTATGGTATGGTCAAAATATTGTAAAGAAAGGTCAATAAAACTTATCATTGATTTTACATCAATAGCCCTTTTACCAGAGAATCCATCATCATATAATTGTTTTCTATATTCGGAATAAGTAGTTCCTAAGTCATTTATAAGACTCATTCTGTTTTCGGGATCTATAATATTCTTATCTATTAATTTCTTATGATTATACAGAGCGGACTGAATACCTTCAAACCAATAGCACACCTCATTTGATAGGATTATACTATCTTTGTTTAGTTGAGATAAAAGCTGTTTAAAGAATTCAAGGAATCTACGGAGGTAATAGACAGTGACCATAGATAGACCATATCCCACTAAGGCATTATTGGCATCATTCCACTCTGGTCTTTGAGTATTAAGCCAGATACCGCCCCCCGGTATGAAATTAGATACTTTTGCAAGGATGAGAACCAAGAGTTTTTCACATAGATTTACATGATAAACCTGATTACTATCAGTTAAAATCAATTTAGCATCAGTACCTAGTGCCTCAACCAAATAATTGATTTTGGCATTTTTTTCAAAATCAAAGTCTATAGTTTGTTTTGGATTTTCAACTAAGCTTTCAAAGTCTTTAATCTTATACGGTACATTTGCATAACTGAAAATATCCTCATCCAGAAAATCAGTCAAGATATTGGAATTAATTTTTGAAAGATGTTCCATAAATTTCAGAAGATAGATAATTTGGTGATCATTCCAGTATCCAATATAGCTCCAACCATTATCAGGTTTTAATATCTCCCAATCAATACCATCCCGGGTAATCCTATAGGGGTTAAAACCATCTGCAGTACAGTTATTAACAAAATTAGACAGCATAGATCTAAGCGTAAGGGGATAGCTTATGCTTAATGCTTCCCAATTTTGAAAAATATCTCTCCAATTACCTTCATAATAGAGTAGTTGTTTATCAAATTTATCTCTTACTTTAATATCAAAACGGTTCCAAGGTCTACTGGGATCACCATGTCTTCTCCCAAAAGTTATGGGGAGATAATTATAACATAAGCGAATCAAAGATGGGTCTCCAATATCTTCAGCTTTTTTGATAATGTCAGTTATCTTATCACTATCTGAAACTTCATTTAGAAAATCTTCATAGATGTCAAATACATGTTTATTTCTAAGCTTAATAAAACTTAAAAAATCAGATTTATCTATATTGTAGTTATTAAATGGAATCCCACCTCTCATGATATTAAATAGAACATTTGCAGTATGGTGCATATCATTTATCAGTTCTTTAGTACCATGGAAACCATCTGCACTACCAATATATTTTTCAAGATTAAGTGATTCTTTTTTTATTCCATTACGAATTTTACAGCTAAGCTCATTGTCGTGTTCTATCTGATGAATCAAATTTGCAATCTCAACTTGGGTTCTATTAATATCAGAGATAATATCCCAAGATATTTCACTTTTGGGCTCAATGCATTCGGAGATATTTACAAGAAATGATCCAGGTTTACCAGTTAGTAAATGGACTTCTTCAAAATCTAGCTGATTTTTAAATCGTATTAATTGATTTGAACAAAGTGATGTTTTATAGCTAACATTCGTTGAGCACCATACCGTATTAGCCCGCAAAGATTCACCAGGCTCAGGTCTGTCCATCAAAAGGGATGTGAGAGAAAAAATAGCGCATTTTGTTGGGCTGAGTATTTCTGAATGTCTATACGCATTTGATAGGTTACTCATGGTTTGCTGGGTGTTAAGCTCGATACCTGATGGCATAATATTCTGCAAACCATCAATAATATTTAAATTACGATTTTCCTTACCGTTATTAATGATGGTAGCCTTTTTTACAAAACCTAATCCCTTGCATATATTCCACTGATATCTAAAGGTCAAATCAAGAGAAAGATTAATTTCCTCGAATATTATTGTATTACCTATACAGCCTTTATATAGATTGCGTTGTATTTGAAATTTAGGGTTAGATTGACTAAAAGGCTCCCATAGATGGGTTTCTGTATTGGCGTCTTCAATCCGAATAATTGTTACTGGACCGGTTATATGTGCGTTGGTATGCAGGATATTAACGGTATCAAATGGGAATAGACATGTTTCAGCATTCATACGGCCCGCCGTTAAGCATCCAGTACTGGATATATACATCCAGTAATCCTCACTGCTGGTAAGACTCATTAAGAATGGCTCGATTTGGTCAAAATTTTCTATTCTATACAGAACTTGACCGTTATGTTTTTCAGAAATCATTCTGTTCGCTTTCTTTATTCATAGGGGTTTCTATTATAATTGTCAAGATAGAGTGAGCCGGTATAGAAATGGGGAATGATGAATTATTATGAACCAGTTCAAATTCACGGCATGCATCATTATCGTTCATGATGACTGTTTTTATTATTCCCGAGGTATCCACGGCAGACAAGGTAAGCAGATCGTCTGAATTTATTTCACTGTGAAGAATATGATCACCGCGCTTAATGTACCTAGAAAAATGTCCGATGTAATAATATGAACTTTGATACAGTATCTCATTATTATCAACAATTATAGGCGCACTGCATAAATTACCAACATGGTTGGGTCCGCCTTGACCATCTAAGATCAAATTCCAATCCAGCCAAGCTACCGTCCAGCGATTCAGGTCATTGATAATTGACCGGGCATATTGTTCTCCCAGATCCCATGATCCAATATGGGGGCCGTCTTCCTGGCATCCTTCCGTGAAGATCAAGTTCTTGTCCGGGAATTCATTGTGTACTTTTTGGACATTGTCAAAATGATCACCGTTATACCAATGGAACCCGGTACCCCATACATATTTTGCTGCAACAGGGTCACTTAACACGGTTCGTGCCCGCTCAACCATTTCATCACGATTATGATCCCAGATTACGATCTTCTTATCATTTAACCGGTTTGAATGAAATGCCGGACCCAAAAAGTCCCTCACAAAATCTCTTTCTTCTTCAGCGGTATACAGGCAGGAATCCCAAATTTGCTTGGCGGCAGGCTCATTCTGAACGGACACCCCCCAAATAGGCACTCCCTCCTGTTCATAAGCTTCAATAAATCTACAATAATAATTTGCCCATGACTTACGGTAAATTTTTTTCAGTTTTCCACCATTGTTCATTTCACCATTTGATTTCATCCAAGCCGGTGGGCTCCATGGGGATGCCATTATTTGCAGATGTTCATTGGCTTCTTTCATGGCATCTTTGATAAAGGGTATCAGCATGGATCTATCATGCTCGATTGAGAAATGGTTCAGGTCCACATCACCGTCAGTCTCAGTATATGCATAGTTCCCCAGTGAAAAATCACAACTGTTTATATGGGTCCGGCCAAAAGAATATGAATTGCCGCCATCATCGCTGAAATAAGACTGTATGATTTCTTGTTTTTTATCTGGATCCAACTTTGAATAAATACTTGCCGAAGCTTCAGTGAATGCCCCCCCGAAACCCATGATTTTCTGGCGTACTTTACTGGCATCTACCAATAAAGAGGGTATTTCCCCGTTCATGGTTACCGGCTTAAGATCCGTATAATTAATTTCTTCCAATCGGTATTCCGTATGCTTAGACGTTATTAAAATCTTGAGATTATTATTTATTGGATCTGTCATCTATATCTTGCTACCATGTTCGTTTTTAATTAATTCTTTATACCACCAAAAACTATTCTTAGGCAGTCTGTTTTGTGAGTCATAATCTACCCAAACAAGACCAAACCGTTGGGAGTAGCCGTCATTCCATTCAAAATTATCCATCAATGACCATGCAAAATACCCCTCACAGGGAACACCATCTTGAACAGCTCTTTTTAGTTCTGAAATATACTCTTTATGGTACTCAATTCGGTTGTTATCATCAATTATTCCATTTTTGTCCGGCCCCGTGCTGAAGGAACAACCGCTCTCTGTTATATATATGGAATTCACAGCGTACTCATCATTCACCCGCTTAAGCAAATCATATAATCCTGACGGGTAGATCTCCCATTTCATCTCTGTTTCTTTGCCTTTAATTATTTCTATAGGGAGATTTTCCTCATTAGGGATTTTATTATCTCGAATGATGCCCCTACTGTAATAATTAATACCCAGAAAATCCGTTTTGGTGCGTATAGTATCCAGATCATCTCCATGAATGAACTGCAGGTCATTTTCACTTATTAATCCAGTTTCAATAAACCCATCGATGATATCGGAAGGATATTCTCCCTTATAAAGGGGGTCTAAGAATAAACGGTTGAATTTTCCATCAAACTCATGGGAAGCCGCCTTATCAGATTCACTCGAAGAAGCGGGATATGCGGGGCATAAGTTTAAGGTAATACCAACCTGGCAATCTTTTGAATTTTCTTTGATTACCGGAATAGACATTCCATGAGAGAGTAATAAATGATGAATTGTTGCAAAATATTTTGCCCCATCATTTACCAAGCCAGGAGGAAAACTACCCGTTAGATAACCATTATTACTGACACACCAGGGTTCATTATGTGTAATCCAGTTTTTTACTCTGTCACCTAGATGTCTAGTAACTACATCAGCGTAATCAACAAAGGCATCTGCAACTGCCCGGTCAGGCCAACCGCCAATGTCCTCCAACCCCTGGGGGAGGTCCCAATGATTGAGTGTAACGAAGGGTTCTATCTGATTTTCCAGTAATTCATCCACCAGCCTGCTGTAAAAGTCAATCCCGCCGATGTTTGGTTTGCTATTCAATCCAGATGGAAGTATTCGTGGCCATGAAATAGAAAATCGATAGGCATCTACCCCAAGCTCATGTAATAGTTTTACATCATCTTTCCATAGGTTATAATGATCACAGGCAACATCTCCATGATCACCATTTTTGATGTTACCCGGTAGATGACTGAATGTATCCCAAACAGATATTCCCTTACCATCCTTATCAGGAGACCCTTCGATCTGGTAACTTGAAGTAGCGACGCCCCATAAGAAATTTTTATTATTCCCCTTTTTCATGTTTTAACTACTGTTTTGTATACCATCCTGATTCACATGAATCAATCAAGAGTTTTGAATATGAATGGCCAGGGTTATTAATTATTTCATCGGAGGGGCCAGAGTCCACTATTTTCCCTTTTTTTAGAATGATTATTCTATCTGATATATAGCATGCTGACGCAATATCATGGGTAATGAAAATTATTGAAATTTTCTTATCCTTCTTAAGCTTCATAAACAGATCTAATATATCCATCCTTACGGACATGTCCAGCATTGAAGTAGGTTCATCTGCAATAATTACCTGTGGATTGGCTATTAATGCCCTGGCAAGTGATATGCGTTGTCTCTCACCACCAGACATCTCATGCGGGAATTTGTATATAAAAGTCTCAGGAGGAGAAAGTCCCACCTCACTTAAGATGGATAGCATTTCTTTCTCGATGGCCTTCTTGCGTTCGCGTTTTGAAAGATTCGACAATGATCTATGGATTAATATGGATCTTGACAGAATGCTGTAAACAGTATGGATAGAATTTAATGATGCAAAGGGATCCTGAAATACCATCTGTATGGTTTTTCTGAATTTTAGAAGACTCTCCTTTCCTTTTATATCAGAAAGGTTTACCCCGTTAAATTCAACCCTTCCTCCTTCATATTTCAGTAATTTGGTCAATATTTTTGCGATGGTAGACTTTCCGCTTCCGGATTCTCCTACAAGACCAATAATTTCATTTTTATTAAGGTCAAATGATATATCGTTTAACACCTGTTCGCCTTTTGAAGAAAAAAGACTTGAATGTTTTTGAAATATCTTCGTCAATCCAGTCACCGTAATGATAGGATCGAACATTACATCCTTATTGGTGTCTTTGCCTGCTTCGAGTCTGGGGATCGAATTTATGAGTTTCTTTGAATATTCATGATTCCCGCCTGACTTAATAACCTTGGAAGAATCCACATCAACCAATTTACCATACCGCATAACACCTACCCTGTCAGCAAATTCAAGAATTAACTCCAGGTCATGTGTAATAAACAATATTGAAAAGCCCAGTTTCTTTTTGAGCTCCAGTATCTTAAGGATAATTTCCTTCTCGCTTACCACATCCAACGCAGTGGTTGGCTCATCCATGATAATCAAGTCCGGTTGCAATGCCAATGCAATGGCAATTACGACACGCTGCCTCATCCCTCCGGAAAGTTCATGGGGAAAACTATTTAGATACGATTGATCGAGACCAACCATGTCCATCAGTTCATTACAGCGGCTCATTACGTCTATCTTTGAAATCGATATGTGCGACTGAATAGTATCCATAATCTGATTCTTGATCTTAAGCAGGGGATTAAGTGAGTTCAGGGCCTTTTGCTTTACTATGGAAATTGACTTCCAGCGCAATGATGCCATTGAGGACTCATCCATTGAAAGAATATCATCTTTATTATAAAGAATTTGCCCATTGGTTATCACACCAGGTGCGGGTAAAATCCTGAGGATTGTCTTTACTATGGTGGACTTCCCGCTACCGGACTCACCTACAAGACCAAATGTCTCATTCTTATGTATATCGAACGATACATGATCTACGGCTTTGAAACTGCCACTGTCCATAAGGAAATCAACAGATAGATTTTTTACTTCTAATACTTTATTCACTGGGAGATGTCCTTACTACAGGTGTGGAGCCATTGCGATTAAAAATAAATGGGTATTTCTCTTTTACTAATCGTTCCGATAATAATCGAGGGTTTGAAATTTCATCAATACCATAATTAATGAGTGTCATCCCGAAACTTACTAATGCGATACATAGACCCGTGGGAACATAGGTCCACCAGGAGCCGGTTAACAGTGCAAGGTCATTTGTTGCCCAATATAGATTGTTCCCCCATGTCACTTTATTTACATCTCCCAACCCAAGGAATTCTAATCCAACCTGGGCTCCTATTGTGTATATGGTGGCTCCAATAAAAGAAGATGTGATTAATGAGATCATTTTTGGCCAGATCTCATAGATAATTACCCTCATATTTGACTCACCATTAATAATAGCGGCAAATACATAATCCCGCTGTCGCAACGAGAGTACCTGAGATCTGAGGACACGGGCATTCCATGCCCACCCTGTAAATACCAATACACTCAAAATACTATACGGACCCGGGGGAAGCCAGGCCGCAATAATGACCATCAGGGGAAGACCGGGCATCAACAGGAATACATTGATTAATAATGATAATAGATCATCCGCCCTGCCTCCGAAATAACCTGCAATTGAACCTATTAATAACCCCAGAAAAACAACCAGCATGCCTGCGCTGAGCCCAATGAACAGTGTGGATCTTGATCCAGCAATAGTCTGAGCCAGAACATCCTGTCCCTGGCCCGTTGTACCAAAAATATGTTCAAGAGAGGGTTCCAATAGAGGAGCATCAACATAGGCATTTGGTTCCGGGAAAAAGAAAGGGCCAATTATCGCAATTATAATAAAGAAAGATACAATAGAAATACCGATTCTAGACTTTGAGTTGTTACATAATCTACTGAGCCAATTTCTGTTCATTTTCGAGTCCTAGGATCTAAGGCTAATACAAGAATATCAATAATCCAGTTTGCAGCCAAAACGGAAAGTGTTATGGTTAAAAATATCCCCTGCATTAATTGGAAATCCTGTGATTTTACAGCTTCAAATAGAATATATCCCTGTCCAGGATATGAAAAAATAATCTCTGTCAGGATAGCCCCGTTCAAGGCAAACCCTATAGCCATTCCAAAACTTGTAATAATTGGAAGGATTGCATTTTTTGCAGCATAATAGAACATAATTCGCCTTTCGGAAAGCCCCCTCGCTTTGGCGAATGAAATATAGTCTGTAGAAATGGTTGTTATCATACTATTTCGCATGGCAAGCATCCAACCACCAATCCCCATGAAAACTAATGTGCATGCTGGAAGGAATACATGATAAAGGGCACTCATAATAAATGGGATGCTAAACTCAGGTGTAATGTTACTGCTGTATGCATGCCTTATAGGAAACCACCCATACTTGAAGCCAAAAACATACAGTAATATCATGGCGGTAAAAAAGTATGGGAATGCACTCAACAATGCGAACCCCGGTGGTAAAATAGAATCTAGTTTTCCATCTCTATTCCAGGCGATGTACATCCCGATGATTGTACCAATTGCAAAGGATAAGATCAAGGATATTCCCACCAGGAACAATGTCCAGGCCAATCCCGATATGACTACCGATGAAACAGGCTGTGGGAAATATGCGATTGAAACTCCCAGATCGCCCTTGAAAAGATGGGTGATATAATCCAAATATTGACTGAATATTGGCGCATCAGTAATCCCGAATGTTTGTTTTAGTGCCTCCAGTGCTTCTGGTTTGAGTTTTCCCCTGAAATTTGCAAACATTATAGAGGCTGGATCACCCGGCATCATGCGGGGAATGAAGAAATTCAATGTAATTGCAGCCCAAGCCGCGATTAGATAAAATCCCAATCTATTCAATAAATAACGCACAGAGGGGCTCATTTTACTGGCTCCAGTTCAACAAGCACCAAAAGGTTCTCAGGTACATTGTTAGGTGAAAGTGTTGCATATGGATTATCTTGATCTGGGAAGTTGGTAAATCGCGTAGTATTGAATTCTCCCCAATTGGGTTCTGCGAATAAGGGGATTGCGGGAATATTTTCAATGAATATTTTTTGCATATTCATTATGAGCTCCCGGATCTCTTTTTGGTCAGATGTTTTTATTAGCTGTTCACATAATTGATCGATTTCCAGATTCCCATATCGATGCCAATTCAGTGCTGAATATTCGCCGACAGGTTTTACCAATTCCTGTTTCATCAATCCTCTGTAAAGGGGATAGGGGGTATTCCCTTTCTCTGCCCAGGCAATTGCCAAATCGAATTGACCCGTTTGCAATCTGCTGAACCATGCCCCGAAATCATATGTTCGTACACTTGCATTTATGCCAACTTTGATTAAATCCCGTGAAATAATCTGGGCCGCTCTTATCCAATCGGACCACCCACTGACAACGATAATTTCAAAAGGGACTGTATTGCCTTCTTTATCCAATAGCATATTGTTGTTCACATCCGTTGTATAACCCAGGTCATGCAGAATCTTCGCTGATTTTCTTTTATCATGTACCGTCCAGTCATCATATTTTTTTGTATCGCCCCGCCAGTCTTTCATTATATCAGATAGTGCAGTGATATGCGCAGGGACGGTATAACCGTTCATTGCAATCTTAACAATCAGTTCACGATCAATTGCGTGGCTCATTGCTTTCCTGAACTCAGCATTTTTTAAATGTTTGTTATGATGATTTGGGTATAGGAAGATAGAGCCACCAGTACTGGGGAACCAATAGTGATTATGTTCTGGGTCTTTCTCTACGAATATACGGTCAATCACAGGTATAAAGCTCCCTGCCCAATCAACCTCACCATTAATGAGCGCATAGGTAGCCTGAGTATTTGTGGGGAATGCAGGGAAAACCAGCTTTTCAACTTTCGGTTTTCCTTTTTGCCAATAGTTCGGGTTTTTCCCCAATTCCCATACCTGATTCTGGAATTTTACTATTTCTGTAAAAGGTCCTGTCCCTACTGGATTTGGATTTGTGAACCTAATCGGATCATCTACTCCTGACCATATATGTTCAGCAACAATAGTCTGCCCAGAAATTGCATCCAATCCCGGGACATATATTGAAGAAAAGATAATTTGTATCTTATAGTCATCTATTAACACCACATCATCAAGATATGACCAGATGCCACGTGTATCCAATGCGGAATAATTTTTAAGAAGATGAAACGTAAACCTCACATCCCTAGCCGAAAAAACAGTGCCGTCAGACCATTTGACGTTCCGTCTTATGTCTAAGGTAAGGGTATCATTCCCATTATTCCATTTATGTGCAGTGGCCAGCCAAGGTATATATTTACCTTTCATGGAATTATATATCATCAGAGGTTCATATATCCCTGCTGAAGTGGGCCATCTGGATATGCCACCAGGTGTTAGTGGATTGAAATTTCGCGTCCAGGAAGCACGTTGTTCTTGAGAAATAACGAGTCCGATCTTATCAATGACAGTCTGCGGGTCTGAACAGTGATTGAAAAGGCCTGCACACAAAAGGATGCCCATAAGTTTGTAAATTAATATCTTCATAAACCTATCGCTTTCTTTAGCTTCCTGAACAGTGACGGCTTTTCCAGTACATATTTTGGAGTTCTGTCAGAATTCATGACTCCCCAATGTTTTTCAACTTCATCTGGATGGTCACCACCTTTCCAGTTTTCATCGAATACCTCAAAAAAGAATGTAGTCACTTCATTTTCTTCAGACCAATTAATTATCTCATTATAATAATGGGCCTGTTCTTTCTCACCAGCGACTCCATTGATCAGTGTTGCCTGCTCACCTTTGTTATGGACCTGTGTAGCCCAGCCTGTTTCACCGATTACGGTCTGCTTTCCAGGGAACAGGGCATCTGTTTCAGAATAAATGGTAGAGACCCAGTTAATCGCTTTATCTAATTCAACACCTGCCCACAATGGATGGATATGTACTAGGATGAAATCTACATATTCAGCAAGCTCCGCACCTTCAGGTTTGTTCCAGAAATTGAAATCATCGGCGGTAGTTACGGGTTGAGTCACTGCCGATTTCACTTGGATGATATATTTTTTCATGATCTCAAAATCTACTTTATTCCATGTCCAGAAAACTTGAGTCTCATTTCCAACTGAAATTGCACTTATAATTGATGGATACAGATTAGCCAGCTCGATAGCTTTTTTTATTTCTCGGGTGTTCTCTGATTTGGCGATAGATGTGGAGTCTTTTGACTCATTTGATATCCATGCCCCCAATAAGACATCCAGATTCAATTCATCAGCTTTAATTATTGATAGAATATCCTCGGTTATCCCTCGACTGCCGTATACCCGTATCATTTCCCAATGATCTGCAATAATATGCAGGTCCTCACTAAGCTCAGCGTAATCAGGGTTGGTCCCGCCAGGTGCCTGACCATCACGAAATGGACCATAGCTTATGGCAGGCTTAAATTCCAAGGCAGCAGAAATAAGGATTGCAACAAAATTTACCAGTATGATTACGCGCATTTATTTAGATCCTTGAATGTTAAAGTGTTTTGATTATCGATTCTAAAATAATCTGCAATAAGCGTGGTAATTTAACAAATATACTCAATATGTCTAAATGAATACTTCACATATTGGCAAATAGTTGTAAAATAATTACATCCTTACAAATATAATATGATGGATATAAAAAATTGCTATGATACAAGATATGGGTTTAAATTAACTTTGTTAAATATGATAATTAATTACAAAATATGTAATAAATAATTGCAATTAATAATAATTAGTTGCTTTTTAAAGATTTAAGACCTAGCCAGTCTGTATATAATAATCTTGGGCGCTTATAATATTTTTACTTTTATAAGCACAGATAAAAGCTGAGGGCAATGATAAGTAAACAAAAAAACAGAATCAATTAGAAATTAAATTTCTGTAGTAGGCTGAGAAGCAGACTTTAAGGTCTGGCCCTCTGTATTATTACAAAGAGTTACATTAAATAGTTTTTTTTATTAAGAAGGGATAAAAGATTAATTATCCTCCATGGTACTGGTGAAATATACTTATGTATATTTTGCTGTTTATTTAATAATGAAGGAGAATTTTTTAAATATGTTATATAATATACTTTTATCAATGACCATACTCACATCCTGCCTATTCGCCAATACCTTATCACTAGTAGAGGGTGAAGGTGGATGGAATGTGAACTATACATCATCTGATGCAATAGCAGGCTTTCAATTTAATGTTGATGGTGCGACTGTCACTGGTGCTAGTGGTGGGGATGCAGCGACAAATGGGTTCATGGTATCCAACGGTACTGATATGGTAATGGGTTTCTCATTAACGGGTACAACCATCCCGACTGGTGAAGGTTCACTTGTAACATTTACTGCTGATGGCACTCCATCAGGATTGAGTGGATTAGTTATCTCTGGAGTTGGTGGGTCTGCCCTTGAATTTACATATGTTGGACCACCAGAAACATGCGATGACATGGATGCATGTAACTTAGGCGCTGAAGCTGATTGTGAATATGCCATGGAAGGGTTTGACTGTGATGGTAACTGTATTGTGGAAACTGATTGTGCTGATGAATGTGGTGGTACTGCCATAGTAGATGACTGTGGAGTATGTGATGGTGGAAACGCTGGTTTAGATTGTGCTGGTGTTTGTTTTGGTGATACAATGGTTGACTGTACTGGTGAATGTGGTGGTGATGCAGAAGAAGATATATGTGGTGACTGTAATGGCAGTGCTACGGACCCTGATGAATGTGTACAGGAAGGGTTCATGCTTAGCTTTGGCAATGTAGATCTGGAGAACAACACCTTAGAGATTATTATGAACAATGAAAGTTATGTGGCAGGATTCCAGTTTGAT
>Ga0209554_1002162_pt1 | contig 13997 bp, 17 predicted proteins | sample MarorgKNORR_S2LV_5_FD_188221 | JGI IMG/M metagenome (GOLD analysis project Ga0209554, IMG submission 188221) | Marine microbial communities from the Southern Atlantic Ocean, analyzing organic carbon cycling - Bottom_A/KNORR_S2/LV (SPAdes) (version 2) | ecosystem: Environmental > Aquatic > Marine...
TAGATTGAATAATTCATCCGCATAGGCAGCCGCATTGATCCGTGAACCCTTTTTAATGGTGGATTGTGGATCCACGGCCACAGGAGAAGTAGTTTTTTCAGATTTCTTCTTCTTAGATTTTTCAGAAGATGATTTTTTCTTTTTTTTCTTTTTCTTAGACTTCTTCTTTTTAGTAGAGCCTGTACTGGATTTCTTCTTTTTTGATTTTTTGGAGGATGATTTTTTCTTTTTTTTCTTTTTCTTCTTAGCCACTTCAGCATGCAATACGGAAAGAGATGAATCGGGAGATACAGGGATTGCGCCAGCTAAAAACAAGCAAATGAGGAAATGGGTGACGGATTTTAAGATTGATTGTTTCATCGAATTACGATGGAAATTTACGCAAGGACGGAAAATTCCCAATAAATTATTTTGAGAGTCGGAGAATAACCTTTTCGCCAAGAATTAATTCATCCACATGATCAGAATATCCGGAATTTTCATCTTAAGTGAGCATGTGCGAATTGGTTGAATGATGCGAAAAAATATCCTGCAAAATAAAGGGAAATGGGTCATCCGAATTTAGACCTTTGCTTTTTTTATCATTTATTTTGCATCCACTTAGACTGAATGTGAGTTTCACCGATTGGATCGGTCCATAAAAATAAAATTTGATTATCTACAATTTCCATTTGAGGATATCCTATTCCACGTCCGCCATCTAAAGTTTCAACAAATGAAATTCCAGATATTTCTCCCTGGATGTCTATTTTTCTATAAACAATAGATGAATTTTCTTCCTTGGCTTCCAACCAACTTGCAATAATGGTTTTTCCGTCAATCCATTGTAAGTCTACTCTTCCCTGGGGTTGGCCGTTATCTACTCGAATTGGCGTTGAAAATGATTTTCCAAGATCATTTGAAAATGCCACATTTATTTGGGCATCGCCGTCAGGAGCCGTAAACCATGCAATGGCGACCTTCCCATCCTTTTCAGCCAATTTTGGACCGTTCACAGGACATCCGGGAATCTTCCAATTATCATCATGAACCGCATATGGTATTTCCCATTCTCCATTCACTCTGCGAAGTATATTGATATTTCGCACTTCAGATTCAGCGCGGTCGCGATAGGCGACTAAAGTAACATCTCCTAATTGAACTGCAGAGGTGGGGCAACATTCACAGACCATGGCTTCAATAGAACTATCCTCACCTTGATTGAAGTCACTGTCAAATGTGGACGTATAAAGATTCATATCCCCAGCACTGCCATGTTCCTGTCCACCTGCCATATGACGGCCATCCAACCAAACTAATCCTAAATCTTGTTTTTCATTTTTATAAAATGAGACAAAACCGTGTTCTGCATGTTTCCCGTCCCGGTGTGGAATTATCGGCTTCTCCCATGTTTTACCTCGGTCACGAGAATAGGAAATTCTCACATCATAATCATAAGTACCCTCTGCACTCATTTCTGGCCAATGCACAACAACTGTATTTTCATTTACCTCAAAGATTGAAGGGAAATCTGCCCAATTAATAAAAAAGTCTTTTGATGAATAAATAAGACTTTTTTCTGACCAATCTCCGTTCGAGAATTCAGACCAAAACAAGCCAAAAATTGTAGAATCAACTGGCTCAAACCAGGAGACCAGCAATCCGTCTGATTCAGTTTTTGTTAAATGGGGATATCTACTCCCATTCCCAAAAGGCAGTTCGCCTGAATTTTGTTTTGAGCACCCGGCGATGGTCAAAAATAATATTATCATGAAATATTTTTTCATTTTTGCGATAAATAAGTTTTGCCAGCCCTCCCGAGCGCTACAAAATTGACCAGAATTTCACTATAGACTAGTATTTTGTTTTCAAAATAAAAATTGATATAGGGTGGAATTACCATATCCCAAATGGGAATATCCCCTTTTTCTGGTTCTATTGGATAAATCCAATAATTAATTTCAGAAAAAGGATAAAACCATTGAACCCCAACGGTTCTTGCGGTAAGCCAATCTGTTATTAAATGAAGCATTGCTCCTGCAAAAATAATCAGTGAACCTTTTTCAATATCATTGCGTTTTTGAATTTTCCCAATTATTGCACTAATTGAGCAAATAACTATCCAAAAAATAGGTGTATGCAAAATACTGTGGTGACCCGCAATAGTACTGGACCAAATTCCATCGATATCCGGTAGAATTGTTGAGAAAATTAAGAGCCATGCCCATTTCGATTCTTGTTTTGCAAATGTCCCCGCTAAATAGCCGGAAGCAATATGGGAATTAATAAACATAAAAAAGGGGTGGACTCCCGTCCCTAATTATTGATACGATTAATGCATCCCACCGATTTTACAGCATCCTAGAAGTCCCTCGTAAGCAATGGGGTCAGCCAATGTTTCATTGGCTTGATATCCCAAACCTGATATGGCTTTTTCAATTTTAGATAAGTCTGTTTTATCCTTATCAAAAATTACTTTAGTTGTTTTGGTTTCCAAGTCAACGGCAGAATGGGTCACTCCTGGAAACTTTTTTAATCCCATTTCAATGGTTTTTTGACACATACCACATTGGATTGTTGGAGTATTCACAGTTGCATTCACTTGTTCACCTTCACACCCAATCACCATAGTAAAGACAATTGGTATTAATATTTGGATCAATTTCATTTTAATTCCCTTTTTTCTGATAATTTAGAATACGAAACCAATACCCGAATTTAAAATGGGCAGTGCCAACTTATTTCCTTTTATTGGCAATTTAACTTCTATCCTCGCCATAATATTTTTTCTATAGACCACGAGAACAGGGCCAGTATGAACCGATGTAATCCTTTTTTCTTTCTGAACAGTAACATCCCACATGGTGAAAATGCCGGAGTTCGTTTCATTTCTGTGAATTGGATGTAAGCCTATGTTTCCATCGAATCCATAGCTTGGTTCACCTTTTGAATTCCTCCATCCAAATAAATCATACATTTGATAAAACCTGGGATCTTCAGAACTGTATGAGATACTCAATCCTGTGCCACCCTTCCCTTCGATGGGTATCTTTACCTGAGGTGTTATTCCCCAATTCTCAGTATAACCGGAATGATTTTGGTACTTTTTTAAAGGAAGCGCGATAATAGGGGATCTTAAAGTTTTTCCATCTTTCAGCGGAATTTTAAATGTAATTCTTTTTTCCCTCGATCTAGTGTAAACACCTTCTAGCCAATAAGTAGAACTTACATCAGGACTAAATTCATTTCGTATTTGGAATCCATAACCCCCACTCCACCTAGGCGCCATATCCATCACCGGCTGATGTGCCAATAATGTGGTTATCAAAAGTATTGCTCTCATGACATATTCCAATTATCAATTAACCTGAGAATTGGAACTAAAGCAAAGGCAAAGAAAGCTCCTACAGAATAGATTATACCCGAAATGTAAAACATTCGATGATTAAATTGATCTGCAATTTCACAAGCCGATTCCTCATCCAGGTCGCAAGCAACTTCTTTATTGTTTTTAAATACAAAATACCCATTCAACAGTAAAAGAATCCCACCAACAAGGAAAATCCATCCTTTATTCTGGGAAATAGGAACTAATATTGGGAATGCAGAGACCATTCCTGAAACAGCAATCCCTCCTGCTAAAGTTGCTACTAATGCCGGCAATGCACAACAAATGAGAGTGCTAGATGATGCAAAAAGTGATAGGATGGCAAAGGTTTTATTTTTCATGGGTATTCTCTGCCACTTTAAACTGTTGGGTCAACTTGCCATCAGGATTTAAATAATAGTCAAAAACTTCGTATCCTGAGCTTTTGATAATGTCGATTGCATCTTGGACTTTCTTTTCCTTTCCAGAGATCATGGCAACCTTAACATATTGATTTTTAATATCAGCAAAAACTCCTTTTTCATGTCTTGTTTTATCGATCCAGTCTAGCTTGGACAGTCCTTTCTGTAGACCAAATGAGCAGAATGAACACACCAACCCATTGACTGAAAATACAAGATCATTTTGATTAACAACAACGGTGGCGTCTTTTATTTTTATTGAATTTTCTATTTGCGCATTTAATGCAATACTTGCAGTTAAAGTAATTAGATAAATTATTTTATGAAATATATTCATACCAAATCCTCTTCATATTTTTTTGTTATAATAGCTTTTTGACCTATTCAAAAAGCAAGAATGAATCTAGATTTGGTTTAACAGATTAGTGGTATAATTATTTCCGGAGGATGTTGGTAAACAAACTTAAGAGATGCAGGAAAAGAGTCATGCCAATGTTTAATAATTTGGTTGTTCTGGCAGAAATTGATTTCTTCAAAATCACAGGAGCCATCAGTCTCATTCAGTGGGGCGCCCATAAGAGGGAAAAAAGCACTCCCCCTGCACTCAGACATCTCCATTGGACACTCTATTGATTTCTCCATATCACAGCAGGAACTTCCAACAATCTTACAACAAGGCATGTCGCATATTTCTGTGGATAAAAACGGCGTTATACATATAAGGCCCACAAGGACTATTGAAATGATGGAAATGTACTGTTTACTCATTCTTGATTTTACAATATAAAAATTATACTGTTCCAAATTATATGTTTATTTCACCAATTTAATCAATTCCCGGAAGGTGTCTCCTTCAGCCTTTTCCTGGAGACTAAAAAGGAGCATTTCGACTGTGGTTAAGAATCCGCCATTATTCCGAATTCGATCTAAGGCAATTTGGTGATTATTGGGATTCCTCGATGCTACAGCATCGGTCACAATTTCAACATGTTGCCCCCGGTGTATCAGGTCCCGTTCGGTTTGATAAACACATACGTGGGTTTCGATTCCTGCTAAAACAACGCCATCACAGCTTGAATAACTCCCTGCCTGCCATGAATAACCTGGATCACCGGCGCAAGAAAAGGAAGATTTAACGATGGGTTTTGTATCTTCGAGAAGTGATTTGATCGGTTCAATGGTGGGGCCGAGTTTATCAGGGACCTGTTCCGTTAAAAAGATGGGGAGATTGAACAATTGAAATCCTTTGATCAGTATCTGAATATTCTTTAAAAAGGATTCTTTTTCGTGGATGACAGGAAATAATTTTTCCTGAACATCAATCACAACTAAATACGGGTTTTTCATAGGAACATTCCTCCTATCAAGTCTGCCTGAAATATTAACTCCCATTTATCAATTTCATCAGGAGTTGCCATCAAAACTACAGAAGAAAAGGTAATGGTTTCAGGAAAAGAAATATCATCCAATTCAGATTCATTAATATCAAAATTCCCATAAGCCAAGCTCAAATGGGGATCAAATTCATAAGAGCGGAATTGATTCAATTCTTGATCAATTTTAGTTTGGAAATACTCAACAGCACCGCTTTTTTCGAATTGAATAAATAATGTTTTCCATGGCGATTCACCTCTTAGGATATCCACAGTGCTCAATTCAATCGAACGCTGTGTAGAAACAATATCTTTCAAACGGGAAAAGGCAAATGCAGGATCTGCATCCACCCTGCCAAATAATGTAATGTGGGGTTCAAAAACCGGTGAATTATATTGGCCGCAACATTTGGTGATTAAAGCCTGTAATTGGAGTCTATCCGATTGGCAAGGTTCCAACCAAACTGACCATGGATGATTCATTATTTGATCAGTTTACGAATATCGTCCAGTTTTTTGTTCGCATCTTCCAATTCTTTTTCCGGACCTTTCTTGGCAGGTTTTTTCAGTGGATGGAGGATATTCTTTTTCGCCGCCCGCACATCCCTGCTGATGATTGGATCCATGGCTAACACTTCATCCAAGGCACCAATGTGGGTTCTTTTACCATGTTTATTCAGGGCACGAACCGAATTTCGCCGAACGTCACGCGTTTTATCCTGGAGCATGTCCACGAACAAGTCCACTGTTTTCGGTTTTGTTTTTACATATTTTTCCAATTGTTTCACTGCTTCCGGTCGGGCATCCCATGTGGTACCACCATAGGCAACCAATTTTTTCAACCGATCATAATTTTTATCGGTCACAACGCTGCCAAAATAGGTGATGGCTGATTTTCGGATAATGTCCGTATGGGAATCTACTTCCAAAAGTGCATCCACTCGTAACCCTGCTGCTGCTGTATCCACAACGACCAGGGCCTTAAACGCATCGGCAATACTGTAATATTTGTCATCGGTTGAGATCACATCCTGCAGGAATATGCTGACTGATTCATCATTCTTATAATTTTTTAGCGCGTTCCAGATGGCACGGCGCACACGATTATCCTGCCCTTCCGCCAGGGCCATGAGTTCAACTGCATATTTCTTGGATTTCAATTTAGCAAAGGCATTTACCGCTTCTTTCCTTACACCCCAGAATGAATCATTTTTTACAGTGTTTAGCAGTGCAGTTTCAACAATTCGCCTGCCCTTCTTGGTACTTAATTCCTGGGCTGCAGCAATTCGATCTAAAATGTGCGGTCCTTTCTCCAATTGTAGGATCCATTCAGAAATGGATTTATTAAATTTCAATTTACAGGGGATTCGGCTTCCAGCATTAAAGATGACCATTTTGGGCCGTTTATCGACCGGAACTTCATAGACCATTTCCTTGTCTTCGATCCAGACCGTGTGAAGCTCATCATCCACCCTAATTTGAATTGGCATTTTGAAAATATTTGGTTTCTTTTGAATCTGTTTTACGATGAGTTTCACCGATTTATTTCGTTGATTATATTTCCACGTTACCTCGTATTCGGGAAATCCAGGTTCATAAACCCATTGTTTAAAAAACCAATCCATATTTTGACCTGTGGTCTCTTCAATCGCCTTTTTCAGATCCGGTGTTTCCACGTTTTTAAATTGGTTTTCTTTTGTATAATATTGGATAAATCTCCAAAAAGCATCATCGCCCAAATAATCCTGCAGCATGTTTAAAATCAAGCTTCCCTTAGCATAAATATGGCCATCAAACACATCCATGGATTCATAAAATTTATGCTGAACTGTAGCCCGTCTCCATTTCTTATGCGACCCAAAAAATCCCTTTATTTCACCAAATCGAATATATTCTCCTTCATCAAATCCAAATTTATGTTCACGGTATTTTCGGGAAAAAAATGTTGCAAATCCTTCATTCAACCAAGCGTGTGCCCAATTACGAGTGGTCAACATATCCCCATACCATTGGTGTGCCAATTCATGAGCCACCAATCCGTCACTACTTACGTCCGGTGCGGCAAATTCATCAAACATGGTACGATCGGTGTTATGAGTTAATGTAATATTTTCCATTCCACCAAACATGAAATCATCTACAATGATCTGGTCATATTTTTCATAGGGATACTCAACGCCTGTTACTTTACCAAAATATTTCATCATATCAGGTGTGAGACCAAAGGATCGCATGGCTTCGTGCTTATTCTCATCATAGACCCAATAATTCACAGGAATCCCATTATATGAATCTTCTACTTTCTCAAATTCTCCAACCACATAAGAAATCAGATAAGCAACCATTGGATAATTTTCCTTCCAATGCCATGTATGTGTCCCATTTTTATTATCTTTTACAGATAACAATTCACCATTGGAAATGGCTTGGAATTTTTTATCCACTGTTAAAATAGTTTCAAAAGTAGCTTTATCATTCGGATAATCATAAATCGGTACCCAGTGATGGTTATCTGTATCTTCTCCTTGTGTCCAAGCTTGCCAAGGCTTATCCGGATAAATCGAATCAGGCTTTACAAAAAATGTTCCTCTTCGGGGATGGGCTGTATAATCTAACCGGACCTTCACCGTATCCTCCCAGCCAATGGGCTTATTCAAGGTGAGATAAACTTTATCCCCGTTATGATCAAACGAAATATCCTTACCATTCAATCTCACACGACGAATGTCCATATCCTCCGCATCCAGGCTAAAACCGGTTAAAGAAGAATTAAATGCACTTAACGAATGGGTTACATTCCCTGAAACGGTTTCTTCTTCGAGGTCAACGATTACTTCAATCTTGATATGGTGAATATCCACCTCCCGGTCGCGGGTACGCTGGCTGGGCGCCTTATCATCGGCACCGATCAAAAAGGTGAAAACTAAAAATGGAATAAGATTTTTCATATTTTCCTCAATAAAATAAGCCCAGAAGTTATGTTCTTCCTTCTTTAAATATCATCCTAACTATTTTGAATTTTACTTTCTTCTTTATACTTTAACACTCATTTACATCCAACGCCTGACCTTATTTTTATAATCTAAATATCCTTTCCCGAATTTTTTCTCCAAATAGATTTCTTCTTTTTTGATCGCCAAGAAATAAAGTGAAATGGCTGTAGGAATGAGGCTTGCAACGATCCACAAATTATTTTGTAAAATACCAAGTCCCAGAGGTACAATGCAAAATGCTGTATAAATTGGATTCCTGGAATAAGCGAAAACCCCGGATGAAATAATTGTTGAGGTGGGTTTCCAGGGTTCAAGGCTGGTTTTTGCCCGTTTGATGGAGACAGATGCTGTGATGGCCATACTGAAAGCAAAAATAATCAGGAAAATTCCAAAATATTGAATTCCGTCAATCTGGATCATTTCAACAGGAATCACACGCTGAAGACCAAAGCCTATCAATATCCAAAAAATAAAAATGAGCGGCGGGGGAAATTTGACAGTAGCGCCAGATTTATCATCCATTTTTTTCGAGTTTTATTTCCTGCCAATTTATAGCTGTAAAATTTCCTGCTGATTCAATGGTTTTTATTATCAGATTTTCAGTGGAATCAGAGTGGAGATAAGTCATTGATTAAGTTCTTGTTTCCTAATCAAATGAATGTTTTTTTATTTTTTTCAACCCATCCAGGGCCTTTCCGATATTTGTCGGTCAGCCCATTCATAGGATACCGCCCCGAATCACCATGCCATCTACTTGGAAGGTTGCGGTTTTTTCTTGAGATATGTTATCTTGAAATCCAAAATGAGTCATCATAGAAACCAATCCAATTATTGTGATAATTTTAATCATATTGTCTTATTTAATCATAATATCTGCTAATTCAAACAGGAAAGGAGAGTGAAATATTAGAGATTGTTCTTTCGGCCTTTTTAATGTTTGAATCGTCGAGCAAATTTATATCTCGTTCATTTATTTTTCACCTATATTCGTTCACTTATTTTTTATTAATCATCATGACTCCGTGACCAAGATCGAAAACAACTTCAATGACCTGGGACCCAAGGAATGGCTCCCGTTCCAAAAATCATTTACCATTTTCCATCAATTGGATTCATTGGTTTTGGATAATCTCCGTTTCTTCACCAAGTCAAGTGATGATCCTGCTCCTAGTATCGCATCAATTGGTTCCCCGGATTTTCAAATTAGTATAAAGGAGAATGCTCGTACCTTGGGAATTAATTATTCTGAAACCCGGGATTCTATTGATTTTTTGGCTGTAGATGTAACGGGCAAATCAATCGATTTTGATGAAGCTATAAAATGGATTACTGAATTAGCACCAAAACTCAATCATAGAAAATTCTTATGGGTTTTGGTGCCAACGAATCAACTGAATGAAAATGGTTTCCCGCTAGCCTGGGAACTCTCGAATCAACTATCAAAATTTCTGACCAGAAAGGATGAAAAGATCATTTGTCTTCCAAGCGGTCATACATGGACATCGCTCTACTTCCGGAAAGACGAACATTCTCAATTTATACCACCAAATCACCCAATCGCCCAATCATCATCACCTGACCCCAAATTTTACCCGACGAAGCGGAGTGTAGTCAGGCCTTACCCTAATTCATTATCCTTCAAAAACTGGTTCATCCTAAAGCCAAAACCTCGCTCTAAGGATGAAATTCTTCATCCGGCAAAATATCCGGAAAACCTGGTTCGGATGTATGTGGAAGAATTCACGAAAAAGGGAGACACGGTTTTTGATCCCTTGTCCGGGACCGGCACCACACAAGTGGAATCATTGAATTTAGGGCGACATGCCTTTGGCATTGAATTGAGTGAGCTTTTTCACGGGATCGCCAACAAACGATGTGACGAAATTTCCACAAAATGTAATTATTCAGTTTTTCTCGGTGATGCGCGGGATATTTCAACATTTGATTTGCCGGAATTGGATTATGTAATCACATCTCCACCTTATTGGGATATGCTGAATATGAAAGGTGCAGAAGTCCAAGCGGCACGGAAAGCGAAAGGACTACAAACCAATTATTCGGAAAATGAGAATGATCTGGGAAACCTGGATGATTACGGGAAATTTGTAGAAGTGTTAATGGAAATCTATAAGGAAACAACTATTAGATTAAAAACGGGGGGACACCTTACTATTATTGTGAAAAATATCAAAAAGAAGGGGAATCATTATCCTTTGGCCTTTGATCTAACGGAACAATTAATCGATTTCCTGCAGTTGAAACATGTAGGATTCTGGTGCCAGGATGATCTCCAGATCGCGCCTTATGGATATAAACACACTTGGGTCAGTAATACATTCCACCATTATTGTTTAACATTTCAAAAAGCCTAATCTAATAAAACTCCACATTTCATATTTTCTCCCAACCTGGGATACAAAGTTAAAAAGGATGAAAGTTCCTTTATGTCAATCCCCCTATTTTTGATCCGTGTTTTAAATAAACCATTTTGGAATGATTGCGGTTTCAGATCAATAAATCGCGGAAAATCCTTTTCCTGCGCCAGTCCACATAAGATCAATTCCGGGTGAAAATTCAATTGATATTTGAATGGAATTCCATTTCCCAGATCCGTCATTTTTGACCAAAACCATTTTTCTTTATAGGGCCGTTCCCTGTTACGTGATGACTGAATCAATTTAATCAAAAATGCACTTTGATCGTCTTTTAATTCAATGGATAAAAATGGCGTTTTTTCTTTCCATCCTTTCATAAATGAGAATAAATAGCAGACCGATTCAGTCTCTGGCGCATGAAGATATTTATCTTTTTTGGACCATTGATCCCACCCCCCACGGTTGGGAATAAGGGCAGGCAAATTCAAATATTGATCTGAAGCCAGGATCGCTTCATCATGCCGTAAAAAATTGTTTTTAATATCCCATTCTTCCCTTCCCAAAATAAAATCTCGTTTATCTGGTAGATAAAATGGTGTCTGGCATTTTTCGGTTTGAACCGGGATCTCATTCTGCTCACAAAAATGAATAAAAAGTTTTTCTGAAATTTTCCCCTTGACTATGTTTGTGATCCGGGATTGGATATCCCGTAGTCTCATTCGATTGATTGTATAGGGTAGACTGATCAAAGCATAGCTGACTGATTTTTCCATAAGCCGATCATAAATACTATTCTCAATTTGAATTCAGATAATTTTCCGTAACATATTCATCGAAGTTACATGTCAAACAGTGAAAATAAAAAAGGGGCTGGATCAGCCCCTTTTAAAAAGAAAATTGAGAAATTATCCTAAATATCTGCGAAGATTCTTGCTCCGGGATCTATGGCGTAATCGTTGGATCGCTTTTTCCTTGATCTGACGAACACGTTCCCGGGTCAGGTCAAATTCTTCCCCGATCTCGTTCAGTGTCATAGCACTATCGCGGTTGATTCCAAAATACATTTCAAGAACCACTCGTTCTCTTTCGGATAATGTTCCTAATGCGCCGCCTACTTCTTCCGTCATGGATTCCATCATAATCTTTGCTTCTGGTTCTTCCGCTTCAGAATCTTCGATGATGTCCAGCAAACTGCTATTCTCCCCTTCCTGAAAGGGAGAATTCAAGGAACTGTGACGACGGGAATACTGCATAGCCATGAGAACTTCATCCCCACTCATTTCAAGTTGATTACCAATTTCATCCCCTTTGGGCTGCCGTTCTACTTCTGCTTCGAGTTTTTCTGCAGCACGGGTGATCTTGGTGATAGTTCCAACACGATTCAGTGGTAAACGTATCAAACGGGATTGTTCAGCCAATGCCTGCAGGATGGATTGACGGATCCACCAAACAGCATAGGAAATAAATTTGAATCCACGGGTGTGGTCAAATCGTTTGGCTGCTTTTATGAGCCCCATGTTACCCTCATTGATAATGTCAGCAAGTGAAAGGCCGTTCCCCTGGTATTTTTTTGCAACGGAAACCACGAAACGAAGATTGGCTTCCACCAATTCTTTCATAGCTCTCTCATCGTTAGCCTGAATTCTGATAGCGAGTTCAACTTCACGTTCTGGGGGGAGTGGGTTGAATTTTCCAATTTCAGCCAAATACATACTGATACTTCCACTGGAAACTTTACTGGGTTTTATTTTTTTCGCAAGTTTTTTTGCGGTTGGTTTCGTCGGTTTTTTAAGGACTTTTTTCTTTTCTTTTAAAGCAGTGTTCTGGTCTTTCTTTGATTTAGCCAATTCAATGACCCCTGATTGAGTTGTTAATGATTAGTCGGGCTTTGGATAAAGCCGGCGAATTTAAGACTAATAAGTTATTTTATAAAGACAATCTTCTGCGTCTCGGATAAACCACTCGTACTCATTCTTACAAAATAGGTTCCAGATGAAACTGTTTTATTCTTTGTGCTTTTTGCATTCCACTGGATCTCAACTCTACCAATGTTGGGACCGGTCATGATGGTATTGTAAACTAATTCTCCTGCAAGCGAATAGATCGAAAAATCAATAGTTTCATTGGTGGCCCCATCCATTGAAATGGTTACAGATCCGTTGAATGGGTTCGGGTAAGCTGGATACATTTTAAAAAGTTCTGGTGCCAGAATATGGGGGTCATCTGATTCTGTGGACGCAAAATCCTGGTAATATGAAACTCCATTTTCATTAATTACAACCATTTCACCATTTGCAATCCCCAGCCAATCAAGATATTCATTTTCCGGTGGCAGCGTCATGATCGCATAATGCTCTGCAGATTCTGCAATGGATAATCCATTATTACCACCGAAGACATACAGGTTTGTACCGTTTGAAAAAATAATATTTAACTGGGATAAAGGTACGCCCTCATTTACTAAGTTCGTCAATACAGTTTCAAGACCAATCAGAATATTAGCGCTTGCATCAATATTTTGCATAATGTAAAGCATGAGCAAATCAGAATCAACCACATTACTCCACCCATCATCTTGCCAGGAGCCTCCACCAAAGGTTTGGGGTTCATGGTCAATTAACCAGGAAATATCTGTCCCATTATCGGTGATCAGGTTATACAAAATATCTTTATTCACGGTCCCATTATGCACAAGTGAATAGGATTGGGCATCCTCATAAAACATGAAAGGATGGGGATTAGGAATTGCATTGGTTCCGGAAGTTGCTAATCGAAGATGCCCAATACCAATTGTATGATTATCTTCGTCTATCAAAGTTGAAACCGAATTCCAATATGTGATCGAGTCTTCTATTGCTGGTGATTCGGATCGATAGATGGGAGTTACTGAATCGGAATTGGCTTGGTTATACCCTAGAAGCGCCCAACCATTTTGCATGGTTTCTGATTGATAGTAAAAGGATGTGAGTTCATCCAGTATTATTAATCTCTCTTCAGGTGGAAGTGTGGAAATGGAATGGCCTGATTTTACACAAACGGCCCAGAGCCGGCATGCGTGGAGGGGTTGATAAAGGATCCCCAATACGAGAGCAAATTGGAAAATGATTCGCACAGCCGAGAAATTAGATAAAATAGCATTTTAATTCAAAGCACTGAAATGTGCTTAATTATTTTCCAAAATGTATTCATTCACATGTTTTTCAAGAATGTCCAATGGCACAGCGCCATTCCCTAAAACCACATCATGAAAATCACGAATATTGAAATCGTCTCCCATTTCTTTTTCTGCTTTGGCTCGGAGTTCACGGATCTTCAATTCGCCTATTTTGTAAGCCAAGGCTTGTCCCGGCCATGCGATATACCGATCGATCTCAACGGTCACATCATTCTCTGTTTTGGCAGTATTTGAGAGCATAAAATCGATGGCTTCCTGTCGTGTCCACCCCAACGCGTGCATTCCCGTATCTATAACCAATCTGCATGCGCGC